>Ga0306922_10002600_pt1 | contig 16790 bp, 19 predicted proteins | sample sta12Cox44000082_FD_203758 | JGI IMG/M metagenome (GOLD analysis project Ga0306922, IMG submission 203758) | Lab enrichment of tropical soil microbial communities from Luquillo Experimental Forest, Puerto Rico - statoxic.12C.oxic.44.000.082 (v2)... | ecosystem: Environmental > Terrestrial >... | reverse complement strand
GACGCCACCCGCACGCTCTTTTTTGAGCTCAACGGGCAGCCGCGAGAAATCAACGTGCGCGACAAGGCTTTGCGAATCACCGAGCGCACTCATCCAAAGGCGGATCCGGCCGATCCCGGCCAAGTGGGCGCTCCGACGGCCGGTGTCGTCAGCAGCGTGGCCGCGCAGGCGAATCATGCGGTGGAACGCGGGGCCAAACTTCTTACCCTCGAAGCCATGAAGATGCAGTCCAATATCTACGCGCCTGTTTCCGGGCGCATTGCACGAGTACTCGTGACGGCCGGCCAACAAGTGGAAGCCAAGGACCTCCTGGTGGCGATCGCACAGTGAGTTCCGGACAGCTTCGCAAGCACGAACGGTTCCGGTCGCGCTTTCTGCGCAACCAGCGCGACCTTGTCGTGTATACGCCCCCCGGCTATGCCGATCAAACCGCGAGGAGGTTTCCGGTTCTCTACCTGCAGGATGGCCAGAATCTCTTTGACGGCGCAACATCCTTCATCCCCGGGCAAGATTGGCACGTTGGGCGGACCGCGGACGCTGCGATCGACGATCGGGCGGTCGAGCCGCTGATCATCGTGGGCATATACAATACGAGGGCGCGCGTCTCCGAATACACGCCAACGCATGTGCCGAAGCTCGGCGGAGGCCGCGCGGATCGCTACGCGAAATTTCTCATTGAGGAAGTGAAGCCCTTCGTAGAGCGAGAGTATCGGGTGCTTCCCGGCTCGCTGCACGCCGGCATTGGTGGCTCGTCGCTTGGGGGGCTTGTCTCGCTTTATCTCGGGCTGAAGCACTCTGCCATTTTTGGAAAAATCGCGGCGCTCTCGCCCTCGGTGTGGTGGAACCAGTTGTTTATCCACCGTTTTGTCAAGGCGCTGAGGGTAGAGCGTCGCCCACGGATCTGGCTGGACATCGGCACGCGCGAAGGAGCGCGCATGGTCGAGGACGTCGAGCGCTTTCGCGACCTACTGCTTCAAAGAGGCTGGCGGCTCGAACAGGGTTTGCATTACGAACGGGTCGAGGGCGCGGAGCATAACGAAATAGCCTGGGCACAGCGCGTCCGGCCGTTTCTCGAATTTCTGTATCCCGCTTCGCCCGGCGCAGTATAATCCGCGCTCGAATCGCTCTTCTGCTCGAGGCATCCATGCCAGATAACCGGTCGCTCACGATTCTCTGCATCGGTTCGTATGAAAAGGGCCAGGAGTTCATCCGCACCTGCAAAGGCATGGGCTGCCGCGTTCTGTTGCTGACGGTCGAGAAACTGCGTCACGCCGACTGGCCGTTCGAATGCATCGACGAAGTATTCACCATGCCGGAAGAATTGCCTTTGCAAAGCTTGCTCTACGCCGTGAGCTATACGGCCCGGTCCCAGCCGATCGACCGCATCGTAGCCCTTGACGAATTCGACATGGAAAACGTCTCGGCGCTTCGCGAGCATCTGCGCATTCCGGGGATGGGCCTGACCACAGTTCGCTATTTTCGGGACAAGCTGGCCATGCGCGCCCGCGCGAAGGAGACGGGCATTCTGGTGCCCGAATTCGTGCACGTGCTGAACTATGACAATCTGCGTGATTTCATGGCGCGCGTGAGTGGACCGTGGCTACTCAAGCCGAGGTCGCAAGCTTCGGGCATTGGCATGAAGAAGATTCACACGCCGGAGGAGCTTTGGCCGTGGCTCGATACATTAGGGGATCAGCAGTCGTTTTATCTGCTGGAACAGTTTGTACCCGGTTCGGTTTATCACGTGGACAGCGTGACCTCCGAGCGCGAAGTGATTTTTGCGGAAACTCATGCTTACGGCGCGCCGCCGCTCGAAACCTCGCATCAGGGCGGCGTTTTCACGACGCGCACGCTTCCGCGCGAAGGAGCAGAAGCTCGGGCACTCGACAACATCAATCGAGATTTGATCGAAGCGCTGGGGCTGATGCGCGGCGTGACCCACGCGGAATTTCTGAAGGCCCATGCCGATGGAAAATTTTATTTCATTGAGATTGCCGCCAGGGTCGGCGGCGCTTACATCGCCAATGTGATCGAAGCGGCTACCGGCATCAATCTGTGGCGCGAGTGGGCGCGGCTCGAGCTCGGCGCAGGCTTGGACACTTACGAACTCCCTGCCGCGCGGCGCGATTACGCGGGAGTGATTCTTTCCCTGGCGCGACAAGAACATCCGGACACCTCGTCCTATACCGACGAAGAAATCGTCCATCGCGTCAGCAAATTTCATCACGCCGGCTTTGTTTTGAGATCCCCGAGACATGAGCGGATCGAGCAACTGCTCGATTCCTACTCACGCCGTTTCACAGAAGATTTTCTTGCGACCCAGCCGGTTCCGGATAAGCCCTCCCATTGATCGGATGGGCATCGGAGCCATTCTTACTTCGAATATAGATGGCTGCAGAATACCTGCTCCACCAGCCCTGCCCGAAAGTCTAGGTAACTCTCAAGCACGACGCGTCCAGAGTTTGTTTGCCGAAGTTTCTTTCAAGGAATAAATTTGCATTACCCCTGGCGGAAATCTGCATGGGGCTTGCTTTCCCTTAGGGAGGACCGATGTGGGGCAATAAGAAACCGGATGCACCGCACGCCGGGCAACCGGGCCAAGGAAATTCCATTTCGAATCAGCCGTCGAAGTCAGCTTCGGCGGCCTGGGAGGATAAACCTGTAATGAGCACAGATGCGATGCGTCCATTAGGCGGGACCGCCGATCGCGGCACAGCGCGCCTCGGGGCTAGCCTGCATGTGAAAGGAGAGATCTCCGGCAACGAGGATCTGCTCATCGACGGCTCAGTCGAAGGACTGGTGCAACTAGATGAGCGGAAACTCACCGTCGGAGCCGCGGCGAAAGTCACTGCCGATATCATCGCCCGTGAGGTGGTGGTGTATGGCACGGTGAAGGGCAACCTTCGCGCCAAGGACAAAATTGAAATCAAGAAAGATGGTTCGGTCAACGGCGACCTGACCACCGCACGGATCATGATCGAAGACGGTGCTTACTTCAAGGGTTCGATCGAAATCGACAAGACCGAGCAGAAGGAATCCGGCAGCAACGCGTTTAGCAGGAGTTCCGCAGTTCCGGCGGGCGTCACCGCAACCAAGACGATTTAAAGTTCTGATCCACCTCGAATCCCTTCCGGAGAGCGCCCCGACCTGGTCGGGGCGCTCTCCCGTTTTCGCCCGACAGACGCTGGCCTTCTCCTGGATACCACACTCTCCTATCCGCAGTTATTCTGTTAACGCCCCTGCGCTACCGCCCTAGATCGGCAAAGCGATCGGGTTGTCGCCGGGTGCTTTAACTTTTCTTTCTTTCGGTTCATCCAATTGGGTCGGAAGAAAGAGAAAGAATGATCAGCGGAGCGGCAATGCCCATCCGGAATGCGCTTCCGAGCGCGAGGATCGCAAATGGAAACGAGAAAACTTGGGAATTCCGATTTGAACATTACGCGGGTCGGCTTTGGCGCCTGGGCCATTGGCGGTGCTGGCTGGGAATTTGCCTGGGGTCCGCAGGAGGACCAGGATTCGATCGCGGCGATCCATCGCGCACTGGAGTTGGGTGTCAACTGGATCGACACGGCTGCAGTCTATGGTACGGGCCATTCCGAAGCGGTCGTCGCGCGAGCGTTAAAACCGTGGCGCGGCGCTCCCCCGTACGTTTTCACCAAGTGCGCGCTGACCTGGGACAAGAATCGCAAAGTGCAGCCCGATCACTCGGCAGCCTCGATCCGCCGCGAATGCGAGGATAGTCTCGGCCGCTTGCAGGTGGAGACCATCGATCTCTACCAGATGCACTGGCCTCCGTCCGACAATGGCCCTTCGCTCGAGGAAGCTTGGCGCGCGATGGCGGACCTCCAGAAAGCCGGAAAGGTCCGCTGGATTGGCGTGTCGAACTTTGACGCGGTGCAAATGGAGCGCGCCGAAAAAATTGCGCCGGTCACCTCGCTGCAGCCGCCGTATTCGCTCGTTCGCCGCAAGATTGAGGAGGAAGTTCTCCCGTATTGCCAAAAGCGAGATATCGGCGTGATTTCTTACGCCCCGATGGCTTCCGGACTGCTCACCGGCGCGATGACCCGCGAACGCGCAACCAAGTTGCCCCGCGATGACTTCCGCAGCCGCAACAAGGAATTTCAAGAGCCGCGTCTTTCCAAGAACCTCGAACTGGTCGAACGGCTTCGCCAGGTGGGCGCGCGCCATGCCCGCGGGCCAGGCGAAGTGGCCGTCGCCTGGGTGTTGCGGCATCCGGCAATCACCGGCGCGATCGTTGGCGCGCGGAACGCCAAACAGGTTGAAGGCGTGATGCGCGCCGCCGAGTTAAAGCTAAGCGCAGAGGAAATTGCCGAAATCGAAGGCGCTGCTGTCATCGCTGCTTCTCGATGAGTTTCCCCGTTCGCGAAAAACGGAGTAACCAGATGGACCTCGGACTCAAAGGCAAGACCGCGGTCTTGTCTGGCTCAAGCCCATCCCGGCCGTTGCCGCTACGCTGGCTGGCGAAGGCCAAGGTCGTGCTTAACGGCCGCACCGAAGCTCGCGTCAGCGCGGCGCTTGCGCAAATCCGGCAAGGCGTCAAGAATGCCGATGTTCGCGGTGTCGACGCGGATCTCGGAACTTCCGCTGGCGTCGAATGCTTGTGAAACAGGTTTTCGACGCCGATCTTCTGGTGAACAATCTCGGCATCTTCGAGATCAAACCGTTCGCTGAAACTTCCGACGCCGATTGGCTGCGATTGTTCGAAGTGAACGTGCTGAGCGGCGTTCGACTCGCGCGCCATTACCTGCCTTCGATGCTCGAGAAGCATGGGGGTCGCATCATTTTCATTTCCAGCGAATCGGGACAGCGCATCCCGGCGGAAATGATTCATTACGGAATGACCAAGACCGCACAGGTGTCCATTGCGCGCGGACTTGCCGAGTCTGTCGCGGGCAGCGGCGTAACGGTGAATTCCATCCTGGCGGGACCAACGGCATCGGAGGGAGCCGGAAGGTTTGTCGAGCGCATGGCCAAGGAACAAGGCGTGACGCCGGTCGAAATCGAGAAGCAGTTCTTCGCCAGGGTGCGGCCCAGTTCGCTGCTGAAGCCCTTCGAGACACCGGAAGAAGTTGCCGCGGTAGTAGCTTTCGTCGCCAGCAGGGACGCCGCCGAAGGCGGCGTGGTGCGCAGTATTTTCTAGAAAGGCTTGGTTCTAGGCGCGCAAAGAATCCGGCCGCCAATTCTTGATAAGCTCTTTGATGGCCTTGCGCTTGGTCAGCTTGTCGTGCAGCACTTTTTGCATCAGTTTCTCTAACTCCTCGTCACTGGCGAACCGCAAAGAAACAAATTGGTCCACCGTGAGTTCATCGACACGCCAGCCGAGTTCTTCGGGCAGGACCTGCTCGTAGCGCAAGCGCTCTTCCAATCGAATGACGCGGTCCTGCACGCTCAATGCAAAAATCCTTCCGTACAGCGCGCCAAAAAACAAGGCAGCGGAAGTCAGAACCCATTCCAAACCGCCGATGGAAAACCCGGCCGCTATCCACCGATAAATCGACCACCCGAAATGGATGATCAGCATAGGCAAGACAAAGAAATGGTACAAAGGAACAAACCTTACGTGGTTCTTCAAATTCTGTTCGCTCACGGCTTTTCTCCTTCCGCGAAGTGTGCATTCCAAAACAGTGGACCCCGGCCGTCTCAGCCGAACCTTCTACTTTGTCAGTTCGTTCTTGAAGACCGACCCGTTGTGCATCACAAACTTTACGCGCTCCAGTTCGCTCACGCCTTTCAAAGGATCCCCCGAGACGGCAATGACTTCGGCATAGGCCCCCGGAGCAACCGTCCCGATCTCGCCTTTCATATCCAGCATTTCCGCCGGCCGTGAGGTCGCAGCCTGAATCGCGTCCATCGGCGCCATGCCCATCTCCACCATCCGCTGGAACTCTTGCGCAATCGGCTCGGTCCACGGCATGCCGCCCATGTCGGTCCCGAACACAATCCTCAAGTGCGCTTTCAGCGCCCTTTTGAACGTATCTTCATGGACGGCCGCCCGCGCGCGGTCACGCTTTCCTTCGCGCGTGTCCGCCGGGGCCCAATCTCCGTAATACGGCGAAAGCGTCGGGCAATACCACGTCCCTTGCCTCTTCATCTGCTCGATTTGCGTGTCGGTCATCTCCAAGCCATGTTCGATCGAATCGCACCCGCCGTCGAGCGCGCGTTGCAACCCGATTCCGTTGTACGCGTGACACGCCACTTTCTTGGTCCAGCCGTGAGTTTCATCGACGATCGCTTTCAATTCCTCCACCGTCAGGGTCGGCTGCGACACCAAACGCCCTTCCTTGTCCACCCACGACCGGTGCGTCATGTACACCTTGATCCAGTCCGCGCCATGTTCCAATTGCTGCCGCGCCGCCTTGCGCGCTTCGACCGGCCCGTCGACGAGCTGCGCGCCCTTGGGCATGTCCAGCTCCGGCGCATAGCCTTCCAGGTTGTACCCGCCGGTCGTGGAAATCGCGCGCGTCGCGCAAAACAGTCGCGGTCCGGGAATCGTTCCCTCTTCGATCGCCTGCTTGATTTCGACGTCTCCGTAGCCCGCGCCTTCGGTCTCGAGGTCGCGCAACGTCGTAAACCCCTGCTCTAACGCCCTCCGCGCGGCAAACGTGGCGCGCGCTGCTCGCAGTGCAATCCCGGCCTTCAGGATGTTCGCGTCGTAGCCGCCTTTTTTGGGGTCTTCGCCCCACAAGAAAATGTGGGTGTGCGAATCGATGAGCCCCGGCAAAACGGTGCCATTCGAGAGATCAATCACGTTCGCGCCCGAGGGAATTGCCTCTCCCGACCCGGTTACCCTTACAATTCGGTCGCCGCGCACAAAAATCAATTGATTCTTTCGCGGCGTTTCGCTTACTCCGTCAATCAATGTCCCGGCGCGAATCACCGTTACTGCCCCACCCTCGGTCGCACTCTGCTCCCGTGCCGCGTCTCCACTCGTAAGTGCCGCCGGCGCTGCACACAAAATCACACTCGTAGCGAACCAGCCAAGTTTTCGCATTGCACCCCCCTCTAACGCGCGTAGCTTGCCCCAAACTCCCCTCTCGATGCAACACCGGCAACCACGCGAGCGCCCTTTCGGGCGGAACAAAAACCTCGACGCGAACACAAAAAAAGGGAACCCCATCGGGCTCCCTGTTGCTCAAGCTGGTTCGAGAAGAAGCCTGCGACTTAGTTTGCTAAGTCATTCAGGTCCGTTGGCAGTTGCGCGAAATCGGAGCCCTTTGCAAATCCTGGCTTTTGCGCCTCGGGAGGCAGGATGGCGTGCGCCTCATCCACGCACTCGTCCCACCACGCCCAGCTGCCTTGCTGCGTGTTCCCCGAAGTTTGCCATTCGAGGAGCCTCTTCGGGGAGCCTGTCCCGCTGGGATAGTGGCGCTGACGCGCTTATCGTTACATACACCGACAAGAGTTTGCCACCGAGGTTTCAGCGGCTAGGCGCGCTGCGAGGCGGATTGGGAAAGCGCGGAGTCGAGACAGAAGTCGGGACGGTGAAAAAACGCAGGCAGTTCGGAAAGGCGGAGCGCAAGTCGTTCGGGGGAAGCCGCACGCACGGTGACGTGACCGAGCTTGCGGCCCGGCCGGGGAACCTTTCCGTACAAGTGCAAATGCGCATCGGGAACGGCTAGAACTTCCGAAGGTTCGGGAAGCTCGCCGATCAGGTTGATCATGGCGCACTGACTGGCTGGTTCCGTGGAGCCGAGCGGCAGGCCGAGAACGGCGCGGAGATGGTTTTCGAACTGGCTGGTGAGGGCCCCTTCGATCGTCCAGTGACCGGAATTGTGAACGCGCGGCGCCATTTCGTTGGCGAGGAGGCGGCCCTGGTTCTCGAAAAACTCGATGGCCAGCACGCCGACGTATTTGAGCGACTCGAGAATCCGACCGGCAATGTCTTCGGCGGCGCGCTGCATCGGTGGATCGAGTGACGGCGCGGGTGCGAGGGAGAGGCGAAGAATGCCGCCGCGATGGTGGTTTTCGACCAGGGGGTAAAAGGCCGTCTCGCCATTCTGCGAGCGCACGGCGAGGACGGAGAGTTCGCGGCTGAAAGGCACGAAACGCTCCAGGATGAGATGGACCTTGGGCAGCTCGGCTTTAGCTTTCAAAACGTCGTCCGTGGTGCGCAGGATCCATTGCCCCTTGCCGTCATAGCCCATCCGGCAAGTCTTGAGCACGGCGGGAAGGCCAAGTTGCTTGATGGCGGCGTCAAATTCGCCGGCTTTCGAGACGGGAAGAAAATCGGTAGTCGTGATGCCGAGATTGCGAAAGAGCGTTTTTTCTGCGAGCCGATCCTGCGCCGCTTCGAGGGCGGCGGGAGGCGGATAGACAGGAACGCGCTTGGCAAGGAATTGCGCTGCTTGGACGGGGACGTTTTCGAACTCGTAGGTGACAAGTTCCAGTCCATTAGCAAATCTCTCAAGCGCCGCGTGATCGCCGTAGTCCGCGGTGACGCGCTGGGCAATGCGGCCCACAGGAGCTTCCGGAGACGGGTCTAGAAAGCGGAAATGCAGGCCGAGGGGATAGCCGGCGAGAGCGAGCATGTACCCGAGCTGTCCGCCGCCGAGAATCCCCAGGGTCACTGCCGCTTGCCTTTCTGCGAGTTTTTCATGGGAACCGCGACCGCGGAGACCGAGGGGTCCGGCTGCGCCAGGACGCGGTCGGTTTGCTCGACGCGAAACTTTCGGAGCGCGTCGCGGATTTCGGGGTGCTTCGCGCCGAGGATCGCGGCGGCCAGCAAGGCGGCGTTGATTGCGCCGGCTTTGCCGATCGCCAGCGTGCCAACGGGGATGCCTCCCGGCATTTGCGCGATGGAGAGCAGCGAATCCAGGCCCTTGAGGATTTTCGATTCGACGGGAACACCGAGCACGGGGAGAACGGTCTTGGAGGCGGTCATGCCGGGGAGATGAGCCGCACCGCCAGCGCCCGCGATGATGACTTCGAGGCCCCGCTGTTCGGCGGTCGAGGCGTATTCAAAAAGCAGGTCCGGGGTGCGGTGCGCGGAAACGATGCGTGTTTCATGCGGGACTTTCAGGCCCGCAAGGATGTTCGAGGCGTGCTCCATGGTTTCCCAATCGGAAGTGGAGCCCATGATGATGCCGACAAGAGGATTGGCATCGTTGTGGTCCGGTCGATTCACGCGCCTCTATGCCTTTCCCGAGAGAATGGCTCGGTTTTTCATGAGGGCGATATTTTACGGCTTTTTTCAGCGCGCGGCGACTTGCTCCCGCTGCTTCCAGTAGTGCCGAAGCTGACCGACCAAATACAACGAGCCAGTAACGAAAATAGCGTCGCCGGGAGCAGCTTCAGCGAGCGCCTGGTCGAGCGCCTGTTCAGCCGAGGAAATGACCGTGAAGCTGGCGGCGTGGTGGGAGGCGATTTCAGCGAGACGCGCGGCAGAGACGGCGCGGGAAGTGCGCGGCTCGGTGAAGATGACTTCGGCGGCGTAGGGAAAGAGCTGTCCGGCGACCTCGTCGACGGCTTTGTCGCGGAGCGCCCCATAGATGAGCCAGATTTTGCGCCCGGCAAAATTTTGTCCGAGGAATTGCGCGACTTCGCGGGCGGCGCCGGGATTGTGCGCGCCATCGAGGTAGATATCCGGGTTGGATTGCAGTTTTTCGAGGCGCCCCGGCCAGACCGTGGTGGCGATGCCTTCGGCGATATCGCTGGAAGAAATCCGGAAGCCGCGTCTGGTAAGTTCGCGCGCGGCCGCAAGAGCGTTCAGAGCATTCTCCAACTGGAAGCGACCCGGCAGACTGGGCGCAATTTCAAGAACATCGCCGGAAGAAATGTCCCTGACCAACGCGCGGAAGAAACCGTTTGCCAACGGTTCCCGCCTGGCTTCGAATGCTTGCGAGGTTTCGACCACTGGGCAGCCAACCTCGTTGGCGCGAGCAAGGATCACTTCGCGCGCCTGCGGACGCTGTGCTGCAACGACGGCAGGCACTCCGGGCTTGAGGATTCCCGCTTTCTCGCCGGCGATTTCCCTCAGCGAGTGCCCGAGAAAATTTTCGTGGTCGAAGTCGATGCGGGTGATGACCGTGACGGCAGGCGAAACAATGTTGGTGGCGTCGAGGCGGCCGCCCAAGCCCACCTCGACGACGCCGAATGCAACGCGTTCGCGCGCGAAGCATTCGAACGCCATGGCGGTAATGCATTCGAAATACGTGGGGTGAGCGCGGAGTTTGCGCCGAGCGAGAAGCTCCTCGACGAGCTCCTGCAGGCGCGTGAAGACTCGAGCGAAGGACTCATCCCCGATTTCCTGGCCATTGACGCGCATGCGCTCGTTGATTCTCTCGAGATGCGGGGAGGTATACAGCCCGGTGCGAAAGCCCGCATGCCGAAGAATCGATTCCAGAAAGGCCGACGTCGAGCCTTTGCCATTGGTTCCCGCGATGTGAGCGGTCGGATAAGCCCGGTCCGGGCGACCGAGGCGCTCGGCCAGCGCGGCAATGTTCTCCAGGTCGAACTTGGCTGCCGCGGCCTGCGTAGGCGCAGCCAATTCCCTACCCAAGGTTAAAAGATAGCGAACCGACGCGTCGTAATTCATCTCATCCCATAAGCATGTCGAGCGCGCTCGCCAGGTAGGCTTTCAGTTCTTTGCGGGGGACGACGGCGTCGAGGAAGCCGTGTTCGAGCATAAACTCCGAGCGCTGAAAACCTTCCGGGAGTTTTTGGCGGATGGTTTGCTCGATAACGCGTGGGCCGGCGAAACCAATCAGCGCACCGGGCTCCGCGATGTTGAGGTCGCCGAGCATGGCGAAGCTGGCGGTAACACCGCCGGTGGTGGGATCGGTCAAAACCGAAATGTACGGCAGCTTTTCCTCGTCGAGCCGCGCGAGCGCCGCGGAAACTTTCGCGAGTTGCATCAGGCTCACGGCGCCTTCCATCATGCGCGCGCCGCCCGAGCAGGAAACGGCGATGAACGGCTGACGCGTTTCAATGGACAGCTCGATGGCACGCGTGACCTTTTCACCCACGACGGCACCCATGGTGCCGCCGATAAAGCCGAATTCCATCGCGCACATCGCCACCGACCGGCCGCCGAGCTGGCCCTCCGCAGTGATGATGGCGTCGTTCATGCCGAGTTTCCTGCGGGCGTCCTTGAGCCGCTGCGCGTAAGGCTTGGTGTCCACGAACTTCAACGGGTCGGTGGAAGTCATACCCGCATCGTGTTCTGTCCAGTGGCCGTCGAGCAGCATTTCCAGGCGCGGGCGCGCGCCCATCTTAAAATGGAACTGGCACTTCGGGCAGACGTAGAGATTCGCTTCGAGGTCCTTGCGAAAAACGATCGTGCGGCAGGCCTCGCACTTGACCCACAGCCCTTCGGTACGCACGCGGCGCTCTTCGGGCGGCGTGGGCTGCTCGATTGGTTTTTTCTCGCGTTTGAACCAAGCCATGGAGGCAGTTTCAGTCGTCAGTAATTGCTTCTAAGTCAAGAATTCCAGATGACTTTCTAACTTCTAACCTCCGGTCGTGAACTAATAATCGATTCCCCGCTGAGCCAGTATACCTTTCGTGTACGGATGTTTCACCTCGCGCATCTCGGTGACCAGGTCGGCCAGCGCGACGAGCTTCGGATGCGCGTTGCGGCCGGTACAAATCACGTGTACGCGTTCGGGGCGGCCTTTCAGGGCCTCCACGACCTCGTCGGGGTCGAGCATTTTGTAGCTGATGGTGTAATTGATTTCGTCGAGCACCACCAGATCGTACTTCCCACCGTAAATGGCTTCGCGGCCCGCCTGCCAGCATTCGTGCGCCAGTTTGATATCTTCGGGATCGGTTTCCGCTCCGCCTATTTTCACGAAGCCGCGGCCCATCGGGCGGATTTCAAATTTGTCGTCGCCGAGCATCTCGGCAGCATCGAGTTCCCCGTAGTGCCACGACCCTTTGATGAACTGCACCATCATGACGCGCAGCCCCTGGCCCACGGCGCGGAACGCCGTGCCGAGCGCGCAGGTGGTCTTGCCCTTCCCCGGCCCGGTATAAACGATCAGCAGTCCCTTTTCTTCCGGCATGATTTCCCTTGGTGCGTGGCGGAGAAAAGAGTGTGCGCAGCCCCGCGCAAAACGTCAAGCGAGCTGCAGCCGCTTGACGAGCTCTGCAGCGATGGCAGAGATGCGCTGCAGCGTGGGTTCGGGAAGCGAAGATCTGGGTCGCGCGACGGGATCGAATAAGACGATCCACAAGCCCGGACGGTAGATTTCGTCATCGGTCGGGCAGATCGCCCCGGTGAGTTGCGTGATTTCGAGAGGATGCGGCTGCGGCGTGGCCAAATCGATTTCAAGCACTTTCCCGCTGCCGCGGCGCTCCCCCGGCGGGGCGGCGATCAGCTCGGTCAGGATGCCGCGCGCATCATCAACCAAATCGCGGAAGCCTTGCGTCACGAGAATGCCGTCCACGTCGCGGGGCGTGGCCTTCTCGAGCTCTTCGAGGTCGTAATCGGGCAGCGGCTTCTCCAGGGGAATTTCAATTGCCGCAGAAGGCTGGTTCTGATCGGCAATAACGCGCATGGGCATGGCAGCTAAGGTTGTACACCAAATGGGCCATAATTCAACCCTTTCGCCTCCACCGCTTGCACCGTAAACTCACCCGCCCTCACCTTGACCAAGTGGGACTATTTCTTGGCTGCGTTAGCTGCCATTCGAGCGCGGAAGTTTTTTTCCTTCTGAATTTCCTCGTCGTTGAAGGCAGTTGCGAAGTCTTCGGGCTCGAAGACCTGGCGGATCTCTATGTCGGAGTCGCCTACGTAGAAAACGGGACAGCGCTTGACCCACTCGATGGCCTCTTCGAGAGACTTGACCTGCCAGAACCAGAAGCCGGCGATGAGTTCCTTGCTTTCGGAGAAGGGGCCGTCGGTGACGGTGCAGTTCTTGCCGGAGAAGTGGACGCGGGCGCCTTTGGAGGAGGGGTGAAGACCGTCGTAGCCTAACAAGACTCCGGCTTCTAAGAGCTCGTCGTTGAATTTGTTCATGTCGGCCATGAGCTGGGGATCGGGAGGTGCGTCTTTCGTGGCTTTGACGATGACCATGAATCGCATTTTGTTTGTCCTTTCGGGTTGAGTTGGGCAGTTGGGCTGACGTTCAAGTTCATAGCTTAATTGCTGCTCTACCCATACGTCGAACGAGAAGGTGCAGAATCGACACGGAGAACCGAGAAAACACCGGCGAGACCGACGTGCAAGACGTTCCGTCGTTTCATGAATGTATACAATATAGCTACGCCATCTGGGATGCGAGACAGCATTCAGTGGTTGGCGAGGGAAAGCGGAGTCACCAGGCCACGATGAAAAAGGTCGTTAGGACCCATTCGGGTGGTGATATTGGGACGTTATTCCGACCGCCTACCCGCTACAGCCGCTATACGGGTCAAGTGACCGCCAGCATAGTTCGCTTCACCGGCTCGGTTGCAAAATCAGTTGCTCAGTCGCGCCCGAAACTAAAGCGGAAACTGTGTCCAAAAAAATTTGTGCCGTCTGGGGTTCAGCCCGGGAATTTCGGTCCAGCTTCCGTCCAACTCAAGCGACACCAGATGCAGCACTTGTGAGTTTTTGTTTCGATTCTTGTACACCAGCCGGGCTATTTCGGGTAGGGGCCGCCTGAGAGAATGGCAAAGGCGCGGTAGAGTTGCTCGGCTAGCACTACGCGCGCCAGCTCATGCGAAAGTGTCAGGGCGCTGAGCGAAAGTTTTTGCTTAACCCGCTCGCGCAACGATTCCGGGAATCCGCTGGCGTTTCCGCACACAAAGATGACCCGCGGCGTCCCGCGGTCGCGAAGTTCGCCAAGCCACTTGGCGAGGGCATTCGAATCGATGGTTCTGCCCCCGGCATCGAGCAGGACGGCCAGCGCTCGACGGTCGGCATCGAGTTTCTTGAGCGCCGCATCGGCGTCCCGCACCTCGACGACTTCCAATGGACAGGAGTGACGGATGCGGTTCACGTAATCGTCGATGACGGCGCACATCTCGGGGCGACGCGTTTTGCCAATCATCAACAGTTGCAGGCGCATGGGCGGACCCTTCGGGAGTTTTAAGTCTTCAACAGGAAGGGGAACCTTCTATTTTCCACTTTTACCTCAGTCCATACTTCTTGCGCTTCTCCAACAGGGTCTTCCGGCTAATCCCCAGAATCTCCGCCGAGCGGCTGATGTGGTAGTGTGTAGCTTCGAGGGTCGCCGCGATCACCTCGCGCTCGACCTCCTCGAGGGACCGCAGCCCGGCGACCGGGCTCGCCGCACCGGGGGCGGCTGCGCGGACGGTCTCCGGAAAATTCTCCGGCTCCAGACGGTCAGGCCCCGCACTCCCTGCGCCGCGACCAGCGCTCGAAAAGACGACCGCGCGCTCGAGCGCGTTTCTCAATTCGCGGACATTTCCCGGCCAGGCGTAAGCCGCCAGCATGCGCCGCGCGGACTGGCCGAGTTGCACATGGGGCCGCCCGTGAACGGCGCGAAGCGCACCCAATAAATGCTCGGCGAGCGGAAGAATATCAGCGCGCCGGTGGCGCAGCGCCGGAACCGTAAGCGTGAGTGTGTTCAAGCGGAAGTACAAATCTTCTCGAAAACTGCCTGCTTTGACAGCCGCCGGAAGGTCCGCGTTCGTCAAGGCGATGATGCGCGCTTCGATGCGCAGCGTTTCCGTGCCGCCCAGGCGTTCGAACGCCCGCTCCTGCAAAACGCGGAGCAGCTTGCTCTGCGCGTTGGGGGAAAGCGCCGCCACCTCATCGAGAACAATCGTCCCGTTGCCGCCCAATTCAAAACGTCCGAGCTTGCGCTCGACCGCGCCGGTAAAGGCCCCACGCTCATGTCCGAAAAGCTCGCTTTCGACCAGTTGCGGCGGCAGACTGGCGCAATCAATTTTCAAATAAGGCGCGTCGCGGCGCGGGCCAAGTTCATGAATCAGCCGCGCGAGGTGGTCCTTCCCGGTGCCGCTTTCCCCGGTGATGAGAAGCGTCGTCGGTGCCACCGCCACTTTCTCGGCAAGCTCCAGCAAGCGCGACGAGGCCGGGTCTTCCGCGATCCACGGCAAACGCTCGGTGGTCATGTCCGGGAACGGCCGCGGTGCCCGCGGCTCGAAATGCGTCCTTCGGAATAAGGCTCGTGTTGAAAAGCTGAGCGGTCCCCCGTCTCCGGGACGGAGAAACCTTCTGGGGCGTCGGGCATTTCGAACTTCGGCGCCGTGCGCCACAAGCGTTCGAGGTCGTAATAGCGGCGCGCCTCCTCGCTGAAGACGTGCACGATGAAGCCGCCGAAATCCAGCAGCGCCCAATCCGCCGAGCGATAGCCCTCCCGGTGCCTCACCGACCGGCCCATTTGTTTGTAGAGCTGGTCTTCGATTTCCGTGCAGATCGCCTGCACCTGCGGCGTGCTAAAGCCCGTGCAGATGACGAAGTAGTCGGTGAACGTGCTCGCTCCGCTCAGATCCAGCACAACGATGCCCGCGGCTTTCTTTTCTTGGGCGGCTTGAACTGCGGCGCGCACGCCTTGCGGCAAGGATTCGAAATTCACCGGTATAGGCCCTGTTTGAGAATGTATTCCTCGACGCGCGAGGATACAAGCCCGTGGATGGATTGCCCGCGCTGCGCGCGCCGGCGAATGTCCGTGGCGGAAACGTCGTTCGAAACGTTTTCGAGCAGATAAACCGTCGTACAGTGAAGATACGCAACCACCTGTGAGGGAGGCGCCGCCGCCATTTCCTTCCTGCCGCCGGGCCGTGCCGTCAGTTCCGGCGGAATGACCAGGCGAAGCGCTTCCGGGCGGATGCCGGGGCGGTTGGCGATGATGAAATCGCAGAGGCCGAGCAGCGTCTCGTACTCCTTCCACATGGGAATGTCGAGAAACGCGTCTGCCCCGATGATGAAGAAAATGCGATCGCCGTCGGCATGATACGCGTGGCGGAAGTAACGGACCGTGTCCACCGAATAGTGCAGCTGCGTACCGCTGAAGTCCTCGCCCGCCTCCGCCAGCGAAGGTACGAAGTGCGGATGCTCGGTACAGGCGAGCGCGACCATCGCGAAGCGATGGGAGAACGGCGCAAGATGCTGCTTAAGCTTGTGCGGCGGCCGGCTCGCGGGAATGAAGTGAATTTCATCGAAATTGAAGCGGCGATCGGCGGCGCGCGCCACCCCAAGGTGTCCGCTGTGGATGGGATCGAAAGAGCCGCCGAACAGGGCGATGCGGCGAGGATGATGTTTCGCGGCGGTGCGGTGCGCCTGCGCAGTCGTCAAAGAGCCTCCCGAATCTCTATTCCCAATTTTCTCATGAATTCCCGTCCTCGACAGCATGACGAGCGGGAGGATCAACGGGAACGGTGGGCGACACGCCCTGTTCGGCGGAAGCGCCATCAAGGCCGGCGCGCGGAATCTTGTCCAGCGCATCGGCGATAGAACGAACCAGTTCTTTCACGCCTTCACCTGCAACCGCAGAAATGGAATGAAATTCCAGCCTGTGTTTTAGGCAATAAGCGCCTAGGACCGCCAGGCGGGTGCGATCGCTCGTGGCATCGAGCTTGGTGGCCACCACGATCATTGGCCTTTCGATTAGCGATCGACTGAAGGCCGCCAGCTCCGCATTGATGATTTCGAAGGAATGCACCGGGTCATCGCCGTTCGCGTCGCTGGTGTCGATGAGGTGAACCAGCAGCCGCGTCCGCTCCACGTGCCGCAAAAAGCGAATTCCCAGCCCAGCGCCCAGATGTGCGCCTTCGATCAGTCCGGGCAAATCCGCGACCACAAACGTGCGGCCAATTTCGCGGCCTTCCTTGCCGGTGCCGCCATCGGCGTTCACAACGCC
>Ga0306922_10002595_pt1 | contig 16798 bp, 12 predicted proteins | sample sta12Cox44000082_FD_203758 | JGI IMG/M metagenome (GOLD analysis project Ga0306922, IMG submission 203758) | Lab enrichment of tropical soil microbial communities from Luquillo Experimental Forest, Puerto Rico - statoxic.12C.oxic.44.000.082 (v2)... | ecosystem: Environmental > Terrestrial >... | reverse complement strand
AAATGAGGAAGCGGGATTTTGCCCTATCGCTGGCCGCCGCTCTGACCGCCGCAGTACTTATTTCGTCCTGCGCGTCACAGAACGGCCCGGGCAGCAACATGACTGTGCGCTGTACAGAGACTCTCACGGGTGTGGACGTCACAACTGGGGGCGTCGCGGGAACCGGCCACTGCGCGATCACAGGCCTGCTCCATGATGGTGGCCCCACCACTGACTACCGGACGCAGAAGGGCGAAACGGTGTTCATCCGCCGCGTGGTTACCGGCGCAAAGGGGACGATCACCTTCATGATCACGATACACCTGGTCGGTGCGCCTGCCGAGCCATGGACGATTGCGTCGGGCACCAAGACCTACGCGAAATTGCACGGCCAGGGCTACCAGGTCGTGGACAACTATTCGGGCAGCCCAGCCACCTTCGTGCTGAAAGGAAAGGCATCCCAGGTCTCGGCGTAAAATTAATCTGCCAGCAAAGATGCGATGTGCAGGGGCGGTCACATGACCGGCTCGTCACAGCTGGAGCGCGGCTACCGGCGGGTGCTGGCGTGCTACCCGAAAGCGTTCCGGCGCACGAACGAGGACGAGATGCTCGCGGTGTTGAATCGCCACGACGGTTCTCTGGCTGATCGGTCTAGCGGCGATGGTGCTCACCTTGCGCAAGACAGCCGGCCCGCACTACCAGCAGGAACCGGTTTAGCGGGAGCTTGCGCAAGCAAGGCACCCAGGCAAGGGCGAACACCAGCCGGTGACCGGCCTTGAGCACGGTCGGCAGCATGGTTTGCATCGTCCCGGGCTGGCCGAAGCTGGCCGCGATGATCAGGGTCGGGGGCCCGTGTCCTAGGAGTGTCTGGCTACTCGTCACAGACTTGTCACAGCCGTGCGCGGCCGATCCTGGTTCCGCGCCGGTCACCTCTCCGGGCTCATCAGGCACGGCCGCGGCAACCCCCGCGGACGCGATTTGCAGGCACGAGCCCTGGGCTCAGTTTTGGTCTCATTCACCCCAGTCCGCCACCGTTCACCGGTGGTCGCCTGATCGTGTTCGCGCAGGCCACGGACACTGACGGACGCCGGTGAACGGTGGTGCGCAGTACTCGAAAGCGTGTGAAGGGGCAACCCTTCCGTGGGTTCAAATCCCACCTCCACCGCTCTGACCTGCAAGAACACCAACTTTGGCAGCCACCGGGAATCGCTGCACTGTTATGCCTGGTCACAGACATGCCGGACCAGCCCGAACGGAGAGGCGCACGCCGCCAGCGCGTGTGCCCTATCGTTCACGGCTGGCCGGAACCGTCGGCGACCCGCCGGATGCCCGGCAACGTACAGACCGCATCACATTGAGTGATAGAGAAGTTCCAGGACAACGCGCTCCGAGTCGCCGATCGCCGCGGCCAGGTGCCGCTGGCGATCTTGAAACGTGGCAACCCGAACTGGATGATCGGTATTGTCGGTTGCCAGTTGCGGCGGTCGCTGGCGCTCGGGTGCCTCCCTGGGCTTACTTGCCCAGGGCGTTCGATGTGAGGCGGCGGCCGGGCCCTTTGGCGGAGGCATGAGCGATTTCGACTGCATCGTGGTGGGGGCTGGTTCGTCGGGGGCAGCGCTGGCGGGCCGGCTGGCGGCAAGCGACCGGCGAGTGCTGTTGCTGGAGGCGGGCCCGGACTTCCGGTCGGCTGAGGCGCCGGAGGAGATGCGCCAGGCGTACTCGATGGCACTGATGGACGCCGGGCGGTTCGGACGGTTCTGGTGGGGCGGCCCGGCGCGGATGACCAGCGCCCAGGAACCGCAGCCGTTTGCGCGCGGTAAGGGCCTGGGCGGCTGTTCGGCGGTGAACGTCCAGGTGGCGATCCGCGGCGTGCCTGAGGACTACGACGGCTGGGCGCAAGCGGGCTGTGCCGGCTGGTCGTTTCGGGAGGTGTTGCCGAGTTTCATCCGGCTGGAATCGGATGCCGATTTCCCCGATGCCCCATATCACGGCCGGTCCGGGCCGGTGCCGATTGAACGCCCATCGCGCGAGCAGATGGGCCCAGTCGATATCGGGCTGGCTGACGCGGCCGTCGGGCTGGGCTACAGCTGGGCGGCCGACCATAACGCCCCGAACGCGACCGGGGTCTCACCGGCGGCGCACAACAGCCGGCACGGGGTTCGGGTGTCGACCAACGACGCCTACCTGGAGCCGCTGCGCGGTGATAGTCGGCTGACCATCCGGGGGGAGGTGCTGGTGGACCGGGTGGTGTTCGACGGTGATCACGCCCGGGGTGTCATCGCGCTGGCAGGACCGGACCGGGTTGAGTTCGCGGGCGGGGAGGTGGTGTTGTGTGCCGGAGCACTCCAATCCCCGGCGATCTTGCTGCGTTCGGGGGTGGGCCCGGCTGATCACCTGCGCGGGCTGGGCATCCCAGTGCTCCGGGATCTGCCGGTGGGATCCCGGATCAACGATCACCCCGCGATCGACCTGGACCTGACACTGAAGCAGCCCGCCGCCGCGGTGACCGACAAATACGCGGTGAGCTGCCTGGTCCGGTTCAATTCCGGGCTGGGCGGCGCGGGACCCAATGACATGGGCTTCGGCTCGTTCAACTTGTTCAACGAACCTGGCGGGCACGCCCAAGGATTGATCTTCGTCACATTGTTCCGTGCGTTTTCCGCCGGCACGGTCCGGCTGGCGGCGAGGGACCCGCGGGCCGACCCGCAGATCGATTTGAACATGCTCTCCGATCAGCGGGACAGGCAGCGAATGCGTGAGGGCGTTCGCCGCCTGCTCCAGCTCGCGGCACACCCCGCCGTGACCTCCATCAGCCAGGACATGGGCATCGGCGAAGTCCGCGCCGAGGCTGGCCTGCCACGGCATGATGACCTGGACCGCTGGCTGCTGGCCCGCTGCGGCACGATCGGGCATCCCTGCGGCAGCGCCCCGATGGGGTCTGACACCGACCCGAACGCCGTACTCGACCCCGACTGCCGAGTCCGCGGCCTGCAGGGCCTGCGGGTCGCCGACGCCTCATCCTTGCCGGCCGCCCCACGCGCGAACAATCACCTGAGTTGCGTGATGCTCGCCGAGCACCTCGCCCAGCGCATGATCGCACCGCACGCCCAGACGGTGGACTCCCTGCCCAGCGCCGGCCCAGAACGGCCATCGACCTGAGCACTCGTCCAGCCCGGAACAATCAGCCGGGATGTCCGCACCCGGCCCTCGGCTCACCGCGGCCGCGCAGCTGTCCACGCGGCCGCGGGGTGGCTGCGCCGTGCGCTCGCCGACGCGGCGCGCGCGTGGGCGCTGGCCGCTGGGGTGCCGCCGGACCTGTACAGCCCACCGGCCGGGACCAGGAAGGACCGATGACCTACGCGGCCGGGTACGGCCTGTTTCTTGCCGCTGCGGTCGCGTCGATGCACGGCGACCCGGTGCGCCACCTGTCGACGCCTGGCCGGTGCGGACGCCTTGTTTTTGTCCGGCATGAGTACCCTCCATCCATCAAGATGTTTGTCCCCCCATAGGTGAGGCCGCAGGTCACACCGTGACATCACGTGCGACTGCCTACGGGAGGGCACTGAACATGAGCGCGGCAACCGCGGCCGCGTTGCCCCCACCCCCGCCAGGATCAAGCCAGGTTTGAAAGAATTCGCGGTATGCGATTCGCCTTCAAGACCGCCCCGCAGAACACCACCTGGCAGGACATGCTCGCTGTCTGGAAGGAAGCCGACGACATCGAGATATTCGAGTCTGGCTGGACCTTCGACCACTTCTACCCGATCTTCGGTGATTCGGCAGGCCCCTGCCTGGAAGGCTGGATGACACTGGCCGCCCTCGCACAGGCGACCCGTCGGCTCCGGGTCGGGACGCTGGTCACCGGCATTCACTACCGTCATCCCGCGGTCCTGGCGAACATGGCTGCGACACTCGACATCGTCTCTGGCGGCAGGCTCGAACTCGGCATCGGCGCCGGATGGAATGAGGAAGAATCCGGCGACTACGGCATCGAGCTGGGCACGCCCAGCCAGCGTAGCGACCGATTCGAGGAGGCCTGCGAGGTGATCGTCAGCCTCCTGAGCAGGCAGACAACGACCTTCGAAGGCAAGTACTACCAGCTCACCAATGCGCGCTGTGAGCCCAAGCCCATGCAGAAACCGCACCCTCCGGTCTGCGTCGGGGGCAGCGGTGAACGCCGTACGCTGCGCACGGCCGCGCGGTTCGCGCAGCACTGGAACTTCGTCGGGGGCACCCCAGCGGAATTCGCGCGCAAGCGCGACGTGCTGCACATGCACTGCCAGGACATCGGGCGTGATCCGGCGGAGATCATGCTGTCCAGCCACGTCCGGCTGCCCCCCGGTAGCGATCCTGGCCCGGTCGTGGAGACCGCGGCGGCGCTGGGTGAGTTGGGGCTCGACCTGGCAGTCGTCACCCTGCCGCCACCGCATAACCCTGCGGTGCTCACCCCGCTGGCCGATGCCCTAGCTCAGCTACCCTGAACCAGATGCAGCCGGGAGATCGCTCGCCGCGCCGCGGTCCGCTCGGCGGCCAACTCCTGCTCGGTACAGCTGTTGCCTACGCTGGCGGAAACGGCGACTTCTCGGATCTGATGCTGGTTGCCTGCGGGGGTGCGCTGGCCGGATGGCTCATCTGGACAGGACGCATGGGCGGAACCGGGCGCGCAACCCCCGACCACGCCGCGACACCCGTGAGGTGAGGTCGTGTCTCTTCCTGACCGGGCCGGGCTGACTGCCGCCAGGCGTGGGCGCGAACTGCGAAGTGATCGCCGGCCGGGTCTGTGTGCCCTGGGCGGAGGCGGTGCCACCGGTTACCATGCGCGCTATGGGGGCGGGGGTTCGGGCAGGTCTGGCGGCGTGGTGGGCGTGAGCCTGAGTACGGGCGGTCGGGACGCCGCTGGTGGGCGCCCGCCGTGGGCGCTGGCGGTCCCCCGTCGTGCGGGTGACGCCGGGGCCCGGCCTAAGCGCCGCCGGATAGGAGCGGTGGCCCGTCAGGCAGGACAGCAGATCTGGACAGCAGGGAGCCGAAGATGCGTATCGAATCGTCGGTCACCAGTGTGTCGTGGATTCCGTCGGAGTCGGTCTCGGGGATGTTCAAAGCCGGGTTCGCCGCGGGCGCGAGCCACTATGACGACCCGCCACCCGATGTCATCGAGGATCTGCCAGGGCTGTTCGCCGCGGAGCGGTTCCGGTTCGCCAACCACCTGGCAGCCTGGATTGAGGTGGCGGACGGTCAGATCGTGGACGCCGGGTACTCCGGCCGTGGATACATCTCCCGCACCAGGTTCGGGTGGGGCCCGCACCGGGAGGTGACGTTCCAGCCGACCGCATTCCCAGAGATCAAAGCCGAACCCGAGATCACCGCCACCGGGGCCCGGTTCACTCAGACCACTGGCGGCCGGACTGGCGCGCCGATGCCCCGGGCGGTGGCCGGCCAGCCCCGCGTGCAATGGCGGGCGCCCATCGTGTGGACCACCCTGGCCCTGACTATCGGCACCGGCGGCGCCAGCCATGGGGAGATGACCGGCGCCAGCGCATTCCCCCGCCACTGGGTTTACGGCCACGACGGCCAGCTGGCCGCCAAGTCCGGTCTGGCCGATTTCGGCGAATGGATGGCCACCGCGCACGGCCAGCACAGCCCCTGGGGGAACGAGGACAGCCAGCCCCTGGTAACACTCGCCGAAACCGCCCTGGAACGGCAGCTGTCGGCCACCATCATGCGCGGCGGCGCCAAACCCGCCATCCGCAGGCTCCCTGCCGGTACCGTGCTCGCCGAGCAGGGCGAGCCCGGCGGCGACCTCTACCTGCTGCTGGACGGGGTGCTCAGCGTCACGGTGGACGGCACCCAGCTCGGTGAGCTCGGCCCCGGCGCGGTCGTCGGGGAACGTGCCCTGCTCGAGCACGGCCGCCGGACCGCCACCCTGCGCGCCGTCACCGGCTGCGTCATCGCGACCGCTGCCAGCAACCAGATCGACCGTGACAGCCTCGCCAGCCTCGCCGAACACCACCACCGCGAGGACACAGATGCATGACGGACAGGTAAATGGAGAGCCCAGGTGCCAGCCGGGGTCACCCTGCGGCGGTCCCCTCGGCCGCAAGGCGGACGCAGCATCGTCCCTCCGCGGGCTTCAGCACGGCGCTGAGGTGGAGCTGGTCTAGCCTTGCCAGCAGGCCTTCCATGATTGCCAGGTTCATGCTGCAGATGACGGTGGTGTGCTCGGCGGCGAGGGCGCGGAACGGGCAGTTGGCCAGGGTCAGCCCGGCCGGATCGGTGCGGGTGCCATAGCCTTCCTGGTCGAGGACCCGCCGGGCCGCGGCCAGCAGTGCCTCGCGCGTAGGGCTATCTGCGGTTTCGAGCAGTGCGGTGGCGGCCATCTCGCCGCCGTGTTGGCGTCCGGCGCGGCTGAGGGCCTCGGCGACGGGGATGCCGTTGGTCCGTGCATCGGCGATGGCGCCTGCCATGAGCCGCCCGGCCAGCTCGTAACGGCGTTCGGGCAGCGTGACCGCGAGTTCCCGGGAGGCGGGGCGGTAGAGCTTCGCGGGCCGTCCGGCGCCGGGGCCCTGGCGTCCGGTACGCCGGGCGAACTCAATCTCCAGCAGGCCGTCGGTGGCGAGTTTGTCCAGGTGGAACTTGGCCGTGTGCCGCGGCACGCCGACCGCGGCGGCCGCCTCATCGCGGCTTACCGCCGCACCGTGCGCCTGCACGTACAGGTACAGGGCACGCCTGGTCGGCTCGGCCAGGCTGGCGATGCCCGCCAGGTTGGCGTCGAGCCCGGCCCGGTTCACCGGCCGCTGCCGTTCGCGGCTCGCTGGCCGTGTGGGTGTGCCATCCTGCCTGCTTCTATGAGAGAGCTGTGTTGACGAAATAAGCCTACCCGTTCTATCGTCGATTCTAGTATCCGTTAGAAGATAAGGGTAGAGGCCCGCCGGGTGCGGGCGGATGCGGGAGCGCCCCGGGATCCATGCCCACCGCGGCTGGCCGCGCCCGGTCCGGGTGGCCGCGCATCGATGGCAAGCCTCACTGGAGGGAGAACCCGATGACCAAGCCAGTTTTCGTGGTGGTGGGAGCGAGCCTGGCCGGTGCCACAGCCGCCGCGGAGCTGCGCACCGGCGGCTTCGATGGCCGGGTGATACTCATCGGCGCCGAGCCGGAGCGCCCCTACGAGCGGCCACCGCTGACCAAGGACTATCTGCGCGGCGAAACCGAGCGCGAGAAAGCCTACGTCCACGCGGACGACTTCTATGCCCGCCTGGAGATCGAGCTGGTGACCGGGGTATCGGTGACCGCTATCGAGCCCGGACGGTCACGGCTGACGCTGGACAGCGGCCGCACGCTCGGATACGACAAGCTGCTGCTCACGACCGGTGCGCAGCCCCGCCGGCTGGACGTTCCAGGGGCCGGTCTCGACGGCATCTACTATTTGCGCACGCTCGCCGACTGCGATCTGCTGCGGGAGCGGCTGGCGGCCGGCGGGCGGGTGGCCGTGGCCGGTGCGGGCTGGATCGGCAGCGAGTTCGCCGCATCCGCGCGCCAGCGCGGTCTTGAGGTCACCGTGATCGACCCGCAGGCGCTGCCCAACGAGCGGATCTTCGGCCGCGAAATCGGGTCCTTCTACCGCGACCTGCACACCCGGCATGGGGTCAGCATGCTGCTCGGTGACGGGGTCGAGTCCTTCGAGGGCAGCGGTGCGGTCGCGGCGGTCCGGGCCACTAGCGGCCGCAGGATCGAATGCGATTTCGCCGTCGTCGGGATCGGCGTGCTGCCCCGGACCAGCCTGGCCACGGACGCAGGGCTGCAGACCGGCAACGGCATCGCCGTTGACGCCAGGCTGCACGCCTCCGCGCCGGATATCTTCGCGGCAGGCGACGTCGCGAACGCCTGGCACCCGTTCTACCAGCGGCCGGTCCGCCTGGAGCACTGGGCCAACGCCCTGCATCAAGGGCCCGCGGCGGCGCAGGCGATGCTCGGCCAGCCGGTCAGCTACGATCGCATCCCCTATTTCTTCTCCGACCAGTACGACGCCGGCATGGAGTATTCAGGGTTCGCGCCTGAGTGGGACGAGGTCGTGTTCCGCGGCGACAGGGAGGGCGGCGAGTTCATCGCCTTCTGGCTGCGCGATGCCCGGGTGGTGGCGGGTATGAACGTCAATGTGTGGGACGTGAACGACCACATCCAGGCGCTGATCCGGTCACGCCAGCCAGTCACGGTGGCGGCGCTGGCCGACCCGGATACCCCACTTGACTCGCTGGCCAGTGACCCCGTGGCCCGATCGTGAACCGGAGATTCGGTCATGGCACTCAATCTCAACCTGCACCGGCTTCGTGACGCAGGAGTGTCCATCTGGCTGGACACCTTGTCGCGTGAGTTGCTTGACAGCGGCATGTTCGCGGAGCTGATCGCTGACTATGCGGTCACCGGCGCGACCTCCAACCCCACCATCTTCGCTAAGGCCATCACCGGCTCCGATCGTTACGACCAGCAGTTGCGCGGGCTGATCGCCGGCGGCGAGCGTGATACCCAGGAGCTGTTCTTTGCCCTCGCCCTCGACGACGTCCGCGCCGCTGCCCGGCTGCTGCGCCCTGCGCATGAAGCCAGTGGGGGCAGTGATGGGTTCATCTCATTCGAGTGCACTCCCGATCTCGCAGACGACACCGAGGCGACCATCGCCCAGGCCACCCACCTGTGGCAGCGGCTCGCCCAGCCCAACGTGATGATCAAGGTCCCTGGCACAGCCGCCGGCCTGCCCGCGATCGAGGAGCTGACCCGGCGCGGCGTGAACGTCAACGTCACGCTGCTGTTCTCGGTCGAGCGCTACCAGCAGGTGATGACCGCCTACCAGCGCGGCCTGGCCGCGCGGGCCGGCGCGGGCCAGCCGGTGGATCGGATCGCCTCCGTCGCGTCGTTCTTCGTGTCGCGGATCGACACCATGGCCGACGCCATGCTCGCGGAGAACTCACCGCTGCGGGGCCAGCTTGCGATCGCCAGCGCCCGCGTCGCCTACCAGCGTTACCTGGCCGAATTCAGCGGCCCGGGCTGGGAGCAGCTGCGCAAGCTCGGTGCCCGGCCGCAACGGCCACTGTGGGCCAGCACCGGCACCAAGAACCCCGCCTACTCCGACGTCCGCTACGTGGCGGAACTGATCGGGTCCGGCGTGGTCAGCACGATGCCCGAGCAAACCCTGCGTGCCTTCGCCGATCACGGCACGGTCGCCGGCACCCTCAACCTGGATCCTGCCGCCGCGGAACGGGCCCTCGCCGCCGCCACGGCCGCAGGCATCGATCTGGCCACGCTCACCGCCCAGCTCGAGCGTGAGGGGGTCCGCTCGTTCTGCGACTCCTACCATCAGCTACTGGGCTGCATCCAGCGCAAGAGCGCCGCCAATGGGGTCGCCCGGTAGCCGGCACAGCAGACCCCGTGCGGCTGGCCGCACCGGCGCCGGCAATGACAGCGTTGAGCGCGTGGGCGGTCACGGCTCAGCCCATCGCGGGTCGTCCACCATCGCCGTCTCGCCCGGCGAGACTTGCACGCCAGGCGCAGTGCTGCTGAGATCGAGCGCGGGCCGCAGGTTTGGCGCCGCCTCGAGGGCATCGAGCAGAATGTGACCTTGCACGCGGAGGAGCGTCGTATCCATCTCAGTGGTGACGGTGGCATTCCGGGGGGCGTGATCGAGCAGCCCGCGCTCACCGAAGCTGTCGCCAGGACCCAGGTGCACGACGGCCTTCCCGTCCCGGTGCACGACGACGCGGCCGTCAACGACGGCGTAGAAGGCATGCGCCGGCGCTCCCTGGACAACGACGTCCACCCCGGGCGGCAGCGGGAGGAACTGCGCGGCCGAGGCGAGTTGCTCGAGCACGATCTGGGGCACTCCCACCGTGACCGGAAGGCCCTCGAGGACCGTCACCCTTGACGCGAGCGCGTCTGCATGCTCTGCGTTGACTGCGTCGAGCCCGCGCAGGCCCACTCGGCACAGCAGCGTGATCAGCAAGGCAGCGGCACCGAGGATCAGCAGGCTGGCACGCAACGATGTGGACGCCACCAGAACTGGGGCCAGGACTGCCCCAGCGACCACCGCGCCCGCCGACACTGCGCTGAAGATCCCGATCACGCGCCCGAGCGCCTCGCGGGGGACGATCCGCGCCACCGCCGTCTCGCTGACCACCTCGCACGAGACGAGGCCGGCATTTCCGATCACAGTCACCGCCAGCGCCACCCAGAGCACGTTGACGCCGGCGTATGCGAGCTGGGTGGCGCACATCAGCGAACCGGTGGCGACGATGATCAGCGAAACGCGCCTGCTCGTGGCCAAACGGCCAGTGGCGACCGCGATCATCAAAGCGCCAGCGCCCGCAGCCGTCAGCAGCAGGCCGTAGCCACCGCTGCCAAGCCCAAGCGACTGCCTGGCGTACACGACCAGTTGCACGGTCTGGGCCCCGTAAGTGAATTCCACCATCGCCACGATCACGATCAGCCAACCCGCAAACGCAGTCGCACGGACCGTCCGCAGCCCGCCAGCCAGATGGGCAAGCCCCGATGTCAGCCTGCCGGCCGGGACCGTGTCGTGACGCATTGCCAAGATCAGCAGCGCGGAGAAGGCAAACATCACGCTGGTCACCAGAAATGCGATCCAGGCGGGAGCTACCCGCAGCAAGAGCGCGCCGATTGCCGGGCCGATGACGACTCCGAGATCTTGGACCGTGCGCAGCAGCGCGTGTGCCGGGCCGAGCCGGGCCTCACGGACCAGGCGCGGAAGCAGAGCCGTCGCTGACGGCTTTTCCGCGCAGCCAGCTGCGGACGCCAGTGCGGTCAACCCGATAACCAGCGCCACCGGGCCAGCGCTTGCGACCGTCGCAGCCAGGGCAGCCATGAGCAGCACGCGCAGCGAGTCGCCGGCCAGCAAGACGGTGCGCCGTGGATAGCGGTCGGCGACGGCTCCTCCGAACGGGCCAAGCAGCATCAGCGGGAGAAGCCGGCAGATCGTCGCGGCACCCACCCAGCCCACCGACCGGGTCGCGCTGTACACGTACCCGAGCAGCGCAGCGAGGTAAAGCCAGTTACCGATTTGCGAAGCGGCGAAAGACCCGATAAGTATGCGGGCGCCGGGGACAGCCAGGACGTCCCGATACGCCCGGGCTGTCTTCTCACCCATCGCCTGCCGGCGCCGAACCTCGGGCCTGGATGCTGTCACGATCGGGGCCAGGCAGCCGGCGTGGCACCAGCCACTGACATGGTCACCGGTGCAGCCGGACCCGCCAAGGTCATGCTCCGGCCACCGCGGTTGCCTCCGCCAGCAGGCGGTTGGCATCGGCGAGGGCGGGGCTGGCACCGAGCGACGTGAAGATATCTCGCGCCGCGGACAGCGCCTGCTCGGCCTCGGCAAGCCGGCCGAGGCCGAGCAGGCACCGGCCCTGCCCCAGGAGTGCCTGAGCCTGCTCCCACGGCACCTCGAATCGCTCCCACCGCCCGGCGGCGTCGGCGAACAGGGCCGCAGCCTCAGCGAGCTCGCCGTGCTGCTCGGCGAGCAGAGCGCGGGCGGCCACTGCCGCATGCTGATCAAGCTGATATACCGGTTCGAGACCGGCGGCGAGCCGCGCCCCCAGTTCCGGCTCACCCGCTGCAACCGCAACCCGTACCAGGTCGGGAAGGCTGCGCAGGTAGTCCAGAGTGTCCCGGACATTGGGCATTTGCTCGAGTTCGGTGAGCAGCGGAGCGGCGGCGCGAGCTTCCCCGGCCGCAGCCTGGGCTATAGCGGCGAGTGCGAGGAGCCCGCCCAGGTATTGCGGTTCGCCCAGCTCCCGGGCTTTCGCCACCGTCTGCTGGATCCAGTCCATGAGGCCGCTGCGGGACAATTCGCCGCGGCGGGCCTGAATGCGGGCCTCCGCGGAGCGCAGGTCCACTTGGCCCATCCAGTCCTCCGCGGCAACCTGGCTGAGTACCTCCGCCATGAGGGCCCGGGCTTGCTCGATCAGGCCCAGGTCGGCCATTGCCTCCACGGCGGTGCCTTCGAGCAGCGGAACCCACTCTGCGATCCCGTGCCGCTGGGCAAAGGCGGTGCCCTGCTGGGCAAGCTCCCACACGGCGCGTGGCCCCTGGGCCCGGACCAGGGATGCACCGAGGTTGTAATAGAGCACGGCTGCCTCGCGGCCAAGGCCCTGGGCGGTGGCGGCGTCCAGCGCGTGGCGGATGTCATCAAGTCCGGCCGCCTGGCCGAGTGCGAACCGGGCGCAGCCGCGGAACCCGAGCCCTCGCGCCGGCAGGGGCAGGCCCAGCTCAGCGGCGAGTTCCACCACGCGCTCGGCAAAGGTGGCCGCCTCCGCATACTGACCGGACAGGAAGCTTGCCGCGGCACGGTCGGCCAGCGCCGCTGCCAGTTCGGGGGAGGGCCCGAGTGGCTCCAGCGCCTGCAGCGCCGTGTCGGCGGCATCCGGGTACCGGCTGTCACCGACCCGGTGGAGGAGCGTCGAGTACCGGCTTGTCGCCATGGCAGCCCGGCGGACATCCCCGTTGGTGTGGAATGCTGCGATCGCCTGCTCGAAGGCGGCTGTCGCGTCGCCGAACCGGGCCTGCACGCGCAGTACCTCACCATGACGGGCCAGCAGTTCGGCGCGGCTGGGGTCATCGGGCCCGGTCATGCCCAGTGCCTTGGCGTAATGACGTTCGGCGGCTTCCACGTCGATGCCGGTGGCCCGGTCCCCGGCCAGCATCAGGTAGTGAGCCGCGCTCGCGGCCAGCTCCCCGGCCTGCGGATCCCTGGCCGCCTGTGCCAGTTCCAGGGCGGTGGTGTAGTGAGCAGCGATGATCTCGGCCTGGTCAGCCGCCCGCTCCCCGGCCATCCGCTCGATCCAGGCCGCGGCCCGGCGGTGACGCTGGGCGCGCTCGGCCCGGGGGATCTCTGCGTAGCAGACATCGCGGATCAGCGCATGGGCGAAGGCGTACTCGGCCTGGCCAGCCATCGACGAGCGCCGGACCGGGCGGACCAGCTCCTTGCCCGCCAGTTCGTGCAGCAGAACCTGCACCTGCGCCTGGTCCTGGTCTCCCATCTCGGTGACAGCGCCAGCCCAGAACACCTCGCCTACCACCGCCGCGTCCTGCAGCAGCCGTTTGCGCACTGGACCGAGGTTATCGAGCCGTGCCGCGATCAGCCCGTGCACGCCCGGCGGCAACGGAATCTCGGCATGGGTGTCGATGTCCCAGCCGGCGCCCGCCCGCCGCAGGATCTCCTGGTCTTTCAGCAGGCGCACGAACTCCTCTGCGTACAGCGGGTTGCCACCTGCGCGGTCCCAGATCGCCTGCTGCACCTCGGCGGGGAGCTCCGCTGTACCCAGCAGGTTAGAGATCAGCCGCTCGGTTTCAGCCGCGGTCAGCGCCCGCAGGTTCACCCTGGCTACGTTGCGCACCGAGGCCGCCCATCCCGGTGCCCGTTCATACAGTTCGGGGCGGGCGGTGCCCACGAGCAGCAGCGGAACCCCGTGGGCGTAGACGGCCAGCTGTTCCACAAATTCGAGCAGTGCCTCATCGGCCCAGTGCAAATCCTCAAACACCAGCACCGACGGACGGCCCTCGGCCAGCAGCTCCAAAAACGCCCGCCACGCCGCAAAGTTCTCCTCCAGGGCCGCCTCCGGGGCAGGCAGCCCGGCCAGGGGCCGCAACCGCGCCCTGAGCCATGGCGCGTCCGGTGCGTCGTCGGGGATCATCGCGTCGATCTTTGCGGCAGCCACCTCCGGCGGGTCGGTTTCCAGAATCCCCGCCTCGGCCTTGGCGATCTCCCCCAGCGCCCAGAATGTGATCCCGTCCCCGTAGGGCAGGCACCGGCCCAGCCGCCAGCGGACCAGGTCCGGCCAGGCATCAATAAACGAGCGCAGCTCGGCAACCAGCCGTGACTTGCCCACCCCCGGCTCCCCGGCCACCACCACCAGCTGCACCGTCGATTCCTGCATCGCCTTCTGGAATGCGCCGGTGACGATGCCGAGGTCGATCTGGCGGCCCACCATCGGCGTGGCAAGCGACCGGGTCAGGTCAACGCCGAACCGGGCCAGCGGCGCCAGTGCCTGATACACCGCCACTGGCTCGGCCTTGCCCTTCAGCACCACCGGCGGCAGCGGCTTATAGTCGAACACCTGGTGGGTCGCCGCGTACGTGCCTGGCCCCGCCAGCACCCCGCCCACTGGCGCTGCCCCCTGCAGCCGCGACGCCGTGTTCACCACATCCCCTGCGACCATGCCCTCCCCTCGCTCGGGACGGGCGTCCAGTGCCACGACCACCTCCCCCGACTCCACCCCGACCCGCACCGCCAGGCCAAGCTCCGGGTCCTCCTGGTTCAGGTCTGCGATCGCGTCCAGGATGCGCAAGCCCGCCCGGACCGCCCGCTCCGGATCATCCTCGTGGGCTACCGGCGCGCCGAACACCGCCATCACGGCGTCGCCGATGAACTTCTCGACGGTGCCCCCGTATGCCTCTACCTCCCGCCGCAGCCGGGCGTGATACGGGCGGATCACGGCCCGGACGTCCTCCGGGTCGGCATGATCGGAGGCAGCGGTGAACCCGACCAGATCGCAAAACAAGACTGTGACCGTCTTGCGTTCCTCGGTCGGCCGGCCGGTGTCCGGTTCGATCAGCACCCCGCACGCCAGGCAATACCGCGCGATCTCCGGGTTCACCTGCCCGCATGCAGGACACGCCGCCACCGCAGCCGCCTACGATTTACCCGTCAGCAAGGCAAGCATCCAGCGGCCAGCAGCGCGTCCGCTGATGGCGTGAACTTACGAGCCTTGGCCGGGAGTGCGTCATGCGCCGTAGTGGGCCTCGGGCACTCCGCCGTAGTGGGCCTGGGCCACTCCGCCATAGTGGGCCTGGGCCTGGGCCAGCCGGCGCTGGGTGCGTGCCAGCGGGCCGGCCTTCATCTGCTTGCGCCATTCGGGGAACTCATCGCCGTATTTCTGCTGTTCCTTACCCGCGGACTCATACACCACGTAGCCGCCCTTGAGAATGGTGAACGGCGCGGTCAGGTGGCCGAGCTTGTCGAACTGGGCACCGGATGGGCCGGTCGCGGCCAGCGGGTCGAACCAGGACGGCGTGATGAAGTTCGACACCGACACGCCATTGACCACGTAGCTGGGTGCCTCGACCGGGTCACACACCTCAAAACTGTAAGCGGACCCCTTGCCGTCGTTGGCCCACAGGTTGCAGTTGGGGTCGACGAACATCTCCAGCACTTCATGCGACAGCACGCTCGACACGCTCCAGTCGCCGGTGGTCACCTGCGCCCCGTTGTCGAGTTCCGGCTTGGCCGCCACCACTCCCCACAGCTTTCCGCCCTGGTCCTCGGTGTGGAAACCCAGCACACCCTGCGGCTGATTCTGGATCGTGTCCACGATCGCGATCCCATGCGCGGTCGCTGGCACCGCGCCCGGGTCGGTATAGAACACCACCGCCGCCGGCGACCGGTCCCACAACGGCGCGGCATCCAGCCGGACCTGCGTGGCCACCGCCTGGGTCATTTTCATCGCGTCCGGGTTGGACACCAATGTCGACTGGTTGAGAATGGCGATCAGCATCCGGGTCCCCTCCTTGCCCCATCACCCGGGAAGACGTCAGTTGCGCCTTCGCCCGTACCTGCCTGGCCTATGTTCCCCTAAAGCCAGCGGTCCCCACAAGGCTCTCCAGGCCAATGATCATCCGCCATTGACCTGGGGTCGCCTACGTATGCTCAGGTATGCCCCGCTGGCCGCATGAGCACGACGACGGGGCGGGCGGTCGCTGCTGGGCGGTTGCGGTCAGCCAGGCTTACGATCTGGCCCGCCCCCTCACGTGGGTGGGGAACGGCTGTGCCTTCGCCGCCCGCAGCAGTGCCGCGAGCTTGGCCAGCTCCTTCTGGTAGGCGGCGCGGTACTGCCTGACCGCCGCGTTGAGCGCCTGCTGGTTGGCGTTGACAAGCTGCTGCTCGTAGCTGGCCTGGACGGCGAAGTAGATCCCCGCCAGATCGGTGGACTGGGTGCAGTTCGCATCCGTGACCGCGGCTGCGGTCTGCGCCTGCCTGGCGGCAGTGCTGATCGCCTGGCCCGGGCTTATATCGATCCCGCGTCCGCTCCCGCCGTAGATGGCATGCAGCTGCTGGAAGAACACATCCTGCGGCTGGCGGTAGCTGTAGCCGTTCTTCGCCATGCAGGCGGACCACGCGCTGGTGGCGTTCTTCACCGCCGCGTCCCGCAGGATGTCGTTGTAGATGTCGTTACCCAGCGTCTGGATTCCGGCCAGCGGACCGGATTGCAGCTGATTGTCAAAGTTCCCGGTGATCGTGGCGCACTTCCCGATCGCGGTCTGCTCCGCCGCGGGCAGACTCGCGGGATTTGTGCCCGGCGGCGGAGAGTCGACACCCAGGCTGGTCAGCGCCGAGCCAGGGGGGACAAGGAAGCCATACTGCTCGGCGACGGCGAGTCCCAGGTAACCCCATGGCCCCCAGGGCTGCGAGAACGCCAGGCCGCCCGCCCCGAGGCGGATGCTGAACAGCGCGCTGCCCGCGTTCGGGTAACCCGCGGCGGTCATGCATGCCTGGCTGAAGGCGAAATCCGACTGACCGGGCGCCAGCCCGTCGTTGTCTGATTGGCCGAGCGCGGCGTAGGGAGTGAACGGGTCGCGGGAGAGCGCCGCCTGCACCGAGGTGGGTGGCCGCGGCCGGCCGACGCTCGGGGTGCGCACGGCCGTTTTCGGCCCTGTCGGCGCGGCGGCGGTGCAGGCGGCCAGGCCCGCGCAGCAGCAGATCAGCAGGCAGATGCCGGTGCAGATGCGCATCTTGGCTCCTTTCGGGCAGCCGTGGCGTCAGGCG
>Ga0306922_10002594_pt1 | contig 16799 bp, 16 predicted proteins | sample sta12Cox44000082_FD_203758 | JGI IMG/M metagenome (GOLD analysis project Ga0306922, IMG submission 203758) | Lab enrichment of tropical soil microbial communities from Luquillo Experimental Forest, Puerto Rico - statoxic.12C.oxic.44.000.082 (v2)... | ecosystem: Environmental > Terrestrial >... | reverse complement strand
CCTTTTACTCTGGCTTGGACCTCAACGCGACCAATGGCGTTGACGCGGCCGACAAAATCGCGCGTTTGCGCAACTTGTTGCCGCTCGGCAAAGACGGTTCCGACTGGCGGCGCTTTGTCTTGAGCATCAGCGGCAAGAACGCATAGCCACATCAGGAACGGAACTGCGCAAACACCGGCACGCAAGGGAAAAAACCGGTCAGCGCTGCCGCTACACAGTGACGAAAAATGTTTTCCCGATCGCATTATTCGTCCTCTCCACTTGATATCGTGTCGCGATATCGTTTCGCGCCGATCTGGCGCACCACGGTGAAGAGCTTCAGTCACATTCGCGCGTGGTGGCCCTACTTCTCAGTGCCGAGCGCGTTCTTGGCAGCGTCCATGACCGGCATTTCGTGATTCTTTCGACAATAGCGCTCCAAGTCACGCACATTCTTTTGCATCGACCCAGCCTCAATCACCGTATTGCCACGCTTGCCATTGTAGTAACCACTCAGCCAATTTGCGACGGACCGCGTGCTGCCGCCCACGTGGCCAAGCAAGAATTGTCGGCACGTAATTTTCGCAACATCTACCGTCACCTGCGCTTGCGCTGTCGAAATTCCAAGAACCGAGAACATAGCGAGTAAAATGCACGCCGATTTCATGGCATTCCCCCTGAACACTTCATCAAACCTAAGGTCGCCACTACGAATGTCGCACGTCATTGAAAGTTTTTGGCTTTCGGCATTGGATCGCGCTCGTCAGGCCAAATAACGCGCTTCGGTCTGCAGCCAGTCGCCGATGATGGCGGCGCGCTGCTCGCGATCCTGACCGCGTACTTACAGCAGATTGTGACCGAGGGTACTTTGATTTCGCGCAAATTCACGCGCCCAGGCGTGACGGACGCTCGCCGCTTCCCGCCCTGGTTTGTCGGAGAACAACCCACGTGTTTCGGTCGTGCGCGACCACAACGGACAGGCGCTCGCGTACGTGGGCACTTATCGCAGCAACTGCAACGTGAAATTAAAAAGCCACGTGGGTACCATCACATTGGTCGCCTCTTCGCAGTCAAATGCAATGCAACGGCAAGGTGCAGCGTGGAGTGAGCGCCTAGGTCCGCTCAAGACGAGGTGCGATGAGCCCCCATACTACCAGGACTATAATCGCGCCAACGATTGCGCCGATGAAACCAGCGTTTTCGTCAGCTTGATACCACCCGACCGCCTGGCCAAGGTATGTTGCTACAACAGCTCCAACTATCCCGAGCACGGTCGTCAAGATAAACCCCTTAGGCTCGTACTTGTTGCCAGGATGGAAGAATCTCGCGATCACCCCGGCCACAAACCCAATTATGATCGTCCAAATAATATGCATTGCATCCTCCCTCCTGTCGTGTGCTTCTATGAATTCCTTAACGCGCCACTATCTGCGACACAGGGGCATTCGCCCTCGTGTCGTTTGCCTCATAAGCAATCACCGCAGCAACAGCTATGATGGCGGCAGCGACGGCCGAAAATAGCCACCCCATAGCATCAATTCCTGCATTGGGGTCCGGATTACGCGTCTGGTGCAAGTCTGCCATTGAGACCTCCACACGCCACCGCCAGCCCTTCAATCAATAAAATAGCACGATTCGATTTTGTTCGTAGCAACCTCGACCGGGTGTGGTTTATGGGCAACGCTCAGGAGGATTTTGATGTTTCCTCACCAACGCGCGTTGACGGCGTTTGGTCTTGGACCGACGATGTTCGAGTTTCGACGGTCTCTCAAGGGGGAAAACTCATGCGTGTTTATCGACTTGCTATGTGTCTTGCAGTCATCGGCCTTACGATGAGCCTTGGTTACTCGACATCACAAGCGCAAGCGTTGCCATCATTGGCTTGTGCAGTAGGACTGAATGTCCATCCCGGTGCGAGGATCGTGCTGCACCACCACACTATCGCCCGGTGCACTGCCAGCGGAGCCTGCAAGTGCGTGTCGTGTTATAACTTCAATGGCTCAGTATCCGCACTGTGCTTCCCGCTGGTAGCCCCAATTCCAGGCCACTAACAGCGGGAATACCGCGCGCGGTCTGACGCCGCAAAAAGGCCTTTTAACGCTCTGATCATTTCGGGTCGGACCGGAGCCTGATTCCCTTACGCATGGGGGACGCAGGTTGGAGTCTCCCCTCCTAAGCCAGTTCGACAGCCCCATGATGCCTTCCCGGAAGACGGCATTAGGGGATAAGGCAAAGCCGTTGGCACTCAGACGCCGCCGACGGCTTTGCTATTTTGTAGAGCCCAGCTTGGTGCCGGTCGGATCAGTCATCTTCGCTCCACAATGCCGGCATGCGCGCGCCGTTCACAACCTTTCACAAGGATCGTCTCGGCCTGATCCATCAGGCTTTGAGCTCCGCTGCGGCTGTGTCTTGCGGCTCGTTCGTCAGACTTCTGTGCAAACCGATAGTTCAGATCTATCTCGATGCCTAATTCCTTAGCCTGATCGGCTAGTCGCTGTATGAGTTCAGCATCAGATAGCCGCGATAGGTCGGTCTGTTCTCCCTCTTTCTGCCCGCCGATATTGAGCATCTTGCGGAGTTCCGCATTCGCCCACGATGCCCTGCGCGAAAATAAAGCCCGTACAGCGGTTGATTGCCTGCAAAATGGTGCGCAACAATCGCAAGGGTCGCGCCTCGGTGGGCGGCTTTAATCGTCCGATTGCGTATCCGAAACTCCATTACTGAGATTGCCTGCGGCGGCCCCCTTTGCTCATCGCCGCTGGCATAGCGAGCGGTTGAGGCTTGCCCCCTCCTGCCTCCGGCTCGCACCTTCACAAGTTTCGTGGCTTTCCTGGAACGGCCACGGACGGGCGGTGCTGGCGGCCTGCGATTGGCGGCCCTGGCACGTTTCGTTTTTCACATTTTCTGCTGTCAGTCTACCTGCCGCCTCTCTCTTCTTGAATCAGCGTTACGGGCATTACAGCGTTAGAGGAGATAGCTAGTATGTCGCCGAACCTGCCGCTGAAGGACGCCAATGCCCCTCCAGATGCGCGGTCCCAATCGAATGAACTTATTGCCAGAGGCGGGGACTATGCCAAATCTAATAAGTCCGGAGGTGACTTCTATCGAAGCTGCCTATGAAGAGCAGGTGAGGGCCCTGTATAAAACCCTTGTTTGCCAACCTAGCAAGCGCGGCCCGCGCCCGGAATGATCAGGAAAACGTTCAAAGGTTCACAAGGGGGCTAGAGCTGGCGAAACGAGCGAGAGATTTGGCGCTGAATGCTGTCGCAAGTGTATCCGGTGCTCAAGAAGCCGCGACACGACAGAAGAAAAAAAGAACAGCACACCAGAGGTAATGGTGAAAGCGCGGGTCCTATTGCCTGCTTTATCCCTCGCTGACGGCGAATGACCGTGCCTATGCTGGATGAACGCCGAGCGCGGTTAATCGCTTGCCGCGCGCTTTGGCACAATAATTCTGTTGGGAGACACAGTTCTGCCATTGTTGCAATCCGAGGTATTGTCGGGATGGGGCACTGGAGAAGTGCCCATGTTTGCTCGAATTGACGCCACCCAAATTCTGTTCCTTGCGGCCGCCACCATTTTGGTCGTCGGCATCGCATACTTGTTCTGACCGACTATTCGTCTAGCGGGAGATATCTCCCCTACATACCATCCGGCCCGCCGGAGCTTGCGCAACCTCCGCAGCCTCCGCAGGCTACTGCGCAGCCTCCACAACCTCGGTGGACTGCGGAGCCTCCGTGGCCGCGCGTCCTCTTGGCAAGTTGTAAGCCGCGACGATGTGCTCCGGCGTTTTCATTGTCGAAGACATAGAAAGTCGACAGGCTGACGTCCGAGATTTCTTCCTCACCGAGAGTAATTAGCGGTGCCGTGGTCTCTATCGGTATATCGCCTGCCGCACTAACGGCTGCCCTGGATTGGCCGCTTGCCAGCGACAAGGCCCCGGCGACTCCCAATACCGTTACGGCTTTCGCCCGACTCCTTCGTTTCGACGCTTGCTTCGTGTGCGGCATCGTGGAGACCTCCTATATGGAATGGACTGGGTGCGGGCCTCGTCCGCAAGAGTGTCGAGTCACCGCCCGTGTGGCCCCGGACTTAGCGCTGGTTAGGGGGACAGAGCGATCCAGGGCCACTGGCGCAACCGGCATCTGAGGCTATCGGTTTGCCAGTCGGCCAATTAGCAAACGTGGCGACAGGCCGGGCCGTTCCTAAGTAATTATGGTTTCCGCAACAGCTCCGGCAGCTTGCGATGTTGGCCGCGATCCGCCGCGCCTTGTCGCGCGGACTGGAAATAAAACATGGAGATAAGCGTTTATAGCGGAGGAACACGCAATGTTAGTCTGCTCCGCAAGTTTGAAGTCTGGCGGAAGTTGGAAGCCTTCGTCATAAAAGACGTTGAATTCGTGGAAGGGGAAGGGCATGGCTGAAGCCTAAATCAGAAAAACACGATTTAGTGACGGGCATCACAGAATGAATGACAGGGGTTGCGGGATTGTGCGTGCAAGGAAAATTGGCAGATCAGCTATGAAGACGCTGCTGTGGGTATCGCGCTTGCGATAGGAATGACTTTCGGCACTCAGGCGTTCGCTTTTCCGTATTGCCCGAAACGTTACGTGTGCGCCGATTTTGAGAAATAAGCTACGGGCGGGTTTAGAGGTAGGCTGTTGCTCGGAGGGGGAATGCAGACCTACGACAAGTTGCCTAAAACAATCCACCGGCCAAAAAGGGGTCGCCTGAGTTGGCTGGCGTTTTTGACTATTGTTTTAATCGGCGTTGCCGTCATTGCTGTAATGGCCGACGATATGACCGGCACGGTCGCAAAAACTGCGCCCGCCAGTAAGCCTGACGGCACCGCTGAACATCCTTATGCGGACGTGAACCAGTGCCCACCCGGCACCGACATTATAATTTGGCCCGAAGAGTGGCACTCGATAACGAACATCCCCCACGTCGGTTTCTCAGTCTGTTTTGTGGCGGGTCAACCAAAAAATAATAAGGGCGGCGGTTGAGAAGTGGGCGGCCGATAACCATCGCCGCGCACGGTGACCAGCGGCTAGTACCCTTGGACTGCAAGTCCATGTTCTGCAAGCGAGCACCGAAGAGGATTTCAATAAAGCGTTTGATGCCTTGAGCCAATTGCGAGCAGACGCGCTTGTAATCACGCCGGACGTATTCCTCACCTCTAACAGTGAACGACTTGCCGCACTGTCGCTGAGCCACGCGGTACCTAGCATTTTTCACTACCGTGAGTTCGCCGCAGCCGGCGGCCTAATGAGCTACGGAAGTGATGAAACAGAATATTACCGCCTGATCGGCAGCTACGCCCGGGAGAATTTTAAAGGGCGAGAATCCGGCCGACTTGCCAGTCGTGCAGGCCACGAAAGTCGAACTGATCCTCCAAGCAGCGAAAGCGGAACGCTAATGCCAAGCGCTTTCGCCGTCTTGAGGTTTAGCCGAGCCGATGAGGTGATCGAACAACAACGGTCTACCGCGCGACGCAGAATGTCCGCTTTTGGCACAAAGCGGACATTCCACGACTGAGTTCCGATGTCCGCTCTTGGGGGTAAAGCGGACATCGCCTTGACGTCCTCCAATGTCTGCTTTTGACCCATAGCGGATATCAGTGCGCCTCTTTTGCTGCAATGCGGCTCTCGCTCGCAGATCGTATTAGACTTTCACGAAGGTGGTTCTCGGGGGGAGTAAATCCCATGAGGCGGCGGGAATTCATCAGGCTTTTCACCAGCACGATAGTTGCATGGCCGGCCGTTGCGCACGCACAACAGCCGGCGATGCCCGTAGTCGGTGTTCTCGGGAGTGCGGCGCCGGCGGTCTATGTCGAACGTTTAACCGCCATTCGTCAGGGTCTCGCCGAAAACGGTTTCACCGAAAGCCTCGGAGCCTTGATCGTCTATCCCTCAGTCGACCGGCTGATAGAGGCGCTGGAGGACAAGATCGTCAGGCCCGCCGAGGCGAAGTTCCACGAATTTCTCGATGTCGACCATCATCGGGTGCGTCAAGTCCGCTTTCCGGAGCTTCCTCAGCGATGAATTGCTCCCATAACGAATTATCCCCTTCGGGGACAGGCTCTCCTTTGTGGGCAAGGTAGATCGCTTTAGCCTCTTCATCTTGCCCCATGAACATGAGTGCGTGCGCCTAGTAGCTTTCGATTTGGACGTTGCGCGGAAGGAGCGTGCTGCCCCGATCGGTGACCGCTCAGCTGCTCCAGAGCCATCTTAGCGTCTGCGTCACCCAGAGCAGTGGCCTTCTCGAACCACTCGCGCGTCTTGGCGTAATCCTGCGGCACGCCCTGACCGTTGTAGTAAAGCAGGCCGAGATTAAACATGGCTTCCGCGTCGTCCTTGGCAGCGGCCTTCTCGTACCACTCGCGCGCCTTAGTGTAATCCTGCGGCGCGCCGTGACCATTGTGGTAAAGCCCGCCGAGGTTGGTCATGGCGCCCGCTTCGCCCTTGGCGGCCGCCTTCTCGTACCACTCGCGCGCCGTGGCGTAGTCCTGCGGCGCGCCGTGACCGTTCTCATAAAGTACACCGAGGTCATACATGGCGTCCGCTCGGCCCTTAGCAGCGGCTTTCTCGAACCACTCACGCGCCTTGGCGTAGTCCTGCGGCACGCCGTGCCCGCTTTCGTAAAATGCTCCGAGGTTGACCATTGCGTCCGTGTCGTCCTTGGCAGCGGCTTTCTCGAACCACTCACGCGCCTTGGCGTAGTCCTGCGGCACGCCGTGACCTTGCCCGTAAAGCATGCCGAGGTTGTACATGGCGTCAGCATTGTCCTTAGCGGCCGCCTCCTCGTACCACGCGCGCGCCTTGGCGTAGTCCTTCGGCACGCCTTGATTGTTTTCATAAAAAACGCCGAGGCTGAGCATGGCCTCCGCGCGGCCTTTAGCAGCAGCTTTCTCGAACCACTCACTCGCCGTGGCATAATCCTGCGCCACGCCGTCACCTTGCACGTAAAGCTTGCCGAGGCTGAGCATGGCCTCCGCATTGTCCTTAGCAGCGGCCTTCTCAAACCACTCGCGCGCCTTGGGGTAGTCCTCCGGCGCGCCGCCTTGCATGTAAAGGATACCGAGGGCAACCATGGCGTCCGCATTGTCCTTAGCAGCGGCTTTCTCGAACCAATCGCGCGCCTTGGCGTAGTCCTGCGACGCGCCGTCGCCTCGCACGTAAAACTTGCCGAGGCTGACCATGGCGTCCGCGTCGTTCTTAGCAGCGGCTTTCTCAAACCAGCCGCGTGCCGTGGCGTCGTCCTGCGGCACGCCGTCACCTCGCCCATAAAGCCTGCCGAGGTCGGCCATGGCGCTCGCGTCGTCCTTAGCAGCGGCCTTCTCGAACCACTCGCGCGCCGTGGCGTAGTCCTGTGGCACGCCCAAACCGTTGTGATAAGCAACACCAAGATTGCGCATCGAAGTTGCGTTGCCATGTTCGGCGCCAGCCTGGAACAGCGCGAACGCCTCGTGTTTGGTTTCGCTATCCATCTGATACTGTATGTTCCCAATGATGTTCGTGGCGCGTGCCAGTATCGCATCTGCTTGCTGTCTTTGCTTCTCGGCTGTCATTCGTTGCTGAAAAGCTAACAAGGCAACCAACACTGCAAACGCGGTCAAACCGCTGGTCGCGACAAGCGCAATATTTCTGATCCTCGTCCGTCTGCGTTGCGCATCCGCGGCTTGCATGAGCGCCTCTTCGCGGTCGTGGAGCGCTGTCTCACGAGCCTCTTGGGCGGCGGCAACCGCCTCGAGCTGCTTGCGCTGCTCGCTCAATCGCGTCTCCGCCTCCTCTTCGCTCGCGCGGATGAAGTCGAGGTGCAGGGCCGTGGGCTCGGGCGCACCTTTGGGCCGACGCGCCGCCCAGGCTTTAGCCTCGAGGATATCGTTGCCTGACAGCAGTCGGTCCGCTGGTCGGCCACTTTTGTCCCACTCGATTGCGCGCTGAAGGTAGCGGGTGTGCTCGCGTAGCCAATCGAAGTCGGTGTTTAGGGCAGTGACCAGGTTCGCGAGGCCGGTGCCGAAGCCCGAACCCGGTAACTTGGGTTCCTCGTACAAAAAGATGTAGTTAAGCTCCCGCAGACGCGGTGGCGGGGTCACGCCCTCCAACGGTCGGCAGTTAACGGGAAGGATGCGCTTGTTTAGTCGCGCCGCCTCTTCCACCTCCCAGTCGCAGATTTCGGAGCGGGCCGAACTCGGCGAGAGTACGAACACGATCGTGTCAGCTTCGCTGATGAGGTTGCCGAGCCGTCGTTTCCAGTCCTCGCCACCCGAGATGCCGTGACGGTCGATGAGACACTCGAAACCGCAAAGATTGAGCGCCGCATCGAGTTGGTCGGCAAAGTTCAGGTCTTCGCGGCTATAGGAAATAAAGACGCGAAGCTTTCCTTCGTCGGAGAAGGTGAGCCGGCCCGCTTGTTGAGGGGCGATACCAGCGAGTTCCGATGAAGCTGGACCGGATGCGTCGCGCGCAAGATCTGCCATAGCACCGCTCCGATGCGTGCAGGCTAACGACAAATATCAACTGGGCAAAGGGGGACGTCCGCTTTCCGGGCACTGCGGACATTTCGTCGTCGTCGATCCTGGCTAGCACTTCCGAGTGTGACGCCCCGCACTCCGATGCTGCGCGTTCGGTTAGGGCATCCAGTCGCTGCTAGCGGGCGCAGTCCAGCAGTCGGTGAGCGTCTGCCCAGATCCTCAACCCGTCCCGGTAAGAATCGCGTCTTTTATTGACAGCAACGAAATCCCTTCATTCGCTGCGTAGCTGCCGCCTTTCCCATTGAGTTTCGGCATGCCATTTTTTGAGCCAATGTGATGCAACGCAATAACCTCCCATAACCCAGCATTGAAAACCGGACTTCCCGAGCTGCCGGGCTCGGTAGGAGCGCGGTAGTGGACGCGGGATAGGCCCTTGATCTGCGGATTGCCGCCGGGCGGCCCCTCATGATCAAGCAATTCGTTGTCTTGAAACGAGAACGCGAGGTCACGCCCGCCCGGATAGCCAATGATGTACACCCTCGCGCCATCTTCGACGATCGGCAATGCGCCAGCGAGACGCACTGGATCAATCCCCGTCACTGCATCCTGCAGCCGCAACATGCTTGCGTCATGACTGGTAACCGGCGATGACCAGATAATCGCTGAAACGGAATAGACTCTGTTGGTGTCAGCGGCCTCGAAAACAACCTCGGCATCGCCAGGGCGGATGCCCGGACTGACCCCATCTTCGTTGACGACGTGGAAATTGGTGAGCACCAGTAACTCCTCGGACGGCTGCAGACCCAAAGAGGCCGCGCGTACGAGGAAGCCTGTGCCTCTGCGACCTCCGAGCCTTTGGCGGATCGAGGCGACCGAGCGGGCACACTCCAGACCGGTTTTCCACCATCGATAGGTTTGCGGCCCCTGGGATCCCAGAATAGCCTCAAGCTGTTCTTTGGACGGATCGGCTTGTTTGCGCCAACGCTGGAGCTCCGTGGGAGCGACCTTTATTTCCGCGCCTGAAAGTTCTAGGAGCCTGGCTCTCGAAGTTGCCACGAGGCCCCGGCCTCGTTCGTCAGTCGCCTCGACATCCCATATCTCGGTGAACTGGCGAAGCGTGCTCTCGATCTGAAATGGTTTGACATCCTCCGATGCAGCGTAAGCGCGAACATTGCTTGCAAAGGCGTCCCAGTCGTCGAGACCGAGAGACGCTTCAGCCAGAGTCGGCAGATACCAATCCTTGTCCCTTTTGTCCGCCGGTGTGGCCTCTAGGACAGCAACAACGGTCTTAGCGATTTGCTTTAGATTAAGCTCCGGGGCGACTCGAAGCCCGAGACGACGCGCGCGCGTGAGAGCCGCGAGTAAATTCACGCCGTGCCAAGCATTCAAGGTTGGCGCCATCTCAAATGGAACACGATAGGCCGCGATGGACTGCGCCAGCGCCTCCTGCGCGGACCCCTGCGATTTGTCGCCCGCGTCGAAGAAGATTTGTTTGTTGGCGCGACCAATAAGACCCATCGCTTCAGCGAACTCGGGGTCATCCTTTGCCAGGTTCTCTTTTAGGTGGGTCAAGACATCGAGGGCGGCCGTGGCCTTTCCCGTATTGATCAGGTATTGCGCGTAAAGACGACGATTCTTCGCGTCCTTGGGATCGCGTCGACTAACCGCCTCCGCCAGCCGACCCATCTCATCGTAAGCGCAAACGTTGCGTAGCTCCTCAACAAGCTTCTTCGCTTCGACGATATCGTCGTCCTCGCAAATGCGGCCGAGCTTCCTAACCGAATCCCGCGCCGAGGCTCTCAACTTATCGATCGCCGATACTTCCATCGCCGTGACCTCGTCGCATTGAGAGTCATCGCGTGTCCGTCGACACAATAGGATCAACGCCTTGCATGTTTTGGACGGCAAAGCCGGAGCAGTTTTACCTCAACAGTCGTCAAATGAGATAATTTGATTTCCTATCAGGAATCAAATGCCGATCCCAATCAGAATCGCGCAAGTTTGCGTTGGACGGGAGAGCCGGCGGATACCCTGACGGATGTCGCTTTCGGGGGTAAAGCGGACATTACGCGGACGCGCGCCGATGTCCGTAGACCCAAAGCGGACATGGTGGGCGCCCGCTGGATGCAACGAACGGCACAATTCTCGATCGAAAATGTGATATTCTTTTCATACCGGAGGCATAGAGCGGGTCTCGATCTGGTTTTGCTGTAACGCGCGTCACAGCTTTCACTTGAGCGGGATGATAGAAGATCAAACTAAAGAGAAGATCAAACTGAAGCGACTGCCAAGGAACCTCATCAGCCGGAACGGCAAGCAGGCAGCCATTTAACTCCGTCCGACAACTCCAAGGAGGGTAAGGCCATGTCTTATCAAATCGCTGTTTCCCTTGCAGCCGCCGCCATCGGCATTTCGTGCATTGCTACTGATGCCTCAGCACGTGGCGGCGGGGGAGGTGGTGGCGGCGGGGGCGGTGTCCGCCCTTTCGCCCCCGTGGGCTTCGGCGCGGGCGCAGGTACCGGGGGCGTCGGTGCAGCAGTCGCAGCGCCATCCTATGCAGTGCCGTTATATAATGCCAAGCCTGCCTGTGGATTCTATCCCTATCCACGCTGCAGAAAACGTTGATCCAAGCGACCAGGCGACTTTCCCTCGTCACCTCACGCTGGAGGCTATTTTCTTTCGGGGCCGGGTCGGATTATCCGCCCGCCTGTCCGAGGTGGACGGATCGAGCGGCGGCAGGCTCCCGCGCGAGAATTGAAAGCACAGATGATCCGTGTAGAAGGGCGTCAACACCATCAAGGATTAAGCGTCCTCCCGACACGGAAGCCGAGATCGAATGCATGATCGTCGGCGGGAAACCAGAAACGAAGGGCCGAGCGGAGGCCCAGAGGATCGCCGAACCAGGAACCGCCGCGAAGGACACGGTTGTTGCAATCGCCCTCTGCTATCCAGGCCGAGCCGTCCTTGGGTGCCCCTTCGTAGTTGGTGTGGAGACAATCCTCGACCCATTCCCAAACGTTGCCGTGCATATCGTAAAGGCCGAACTGATTGGGCGCAAACGAGCCAACTGGAGCGGACCGGCCGTCCCACTCGCTGCCGCAGCCTTTGCAGTTGGCCTTGCCTTTGCCGATCTCGTCGCCCCAGGAATAGATCGTCGTTGTGCCGGCGCGAGCCGCATACTCCCATTCGGCTTCGGAGAGCAGCCGGTAGGGCCGGCCGGTCATCTTGGATAACCAGGCGACATACTGCTGGACTTCGTCCCAGCTTACGTTGATGACGGGATGCGTGCCCCGTCCCATGTTGCTGTCAGGTACATGTGCGCAGCCGCCAACCGTGACGCACGCATCCCACTGCTCGAACGTGACCTCGAACTTCGAAACTGCAAGCGGCCTAGCGATCGTGACCCTGTGCAGCGGGTCTTCATTGCTGTTACGGTTTCTTTCATTGGCGGGCGATCCCATCATAAATTCCCCCGCAGGCACCACGACCATCTCGGGGCAGTCCTTGGCGCATTCCCTGAAAGAATCTCCCGGCTTCAACAGCCGCTCGGCCGCCGCGGTGAGCACATACGGTCGAACTTGCACCAGCATGTAGGGCCGTACGGTCGTGTACCAGTTCAACTGATCCCTCAGATACGACTGGTTAATCCAGCCGATCAGTCCAGCGATGCTACCGACCAACAGGACGTAAATGAGGGCCTGTACCCGCCGCGCGCGCCGCCGTGCCTTGCTCTCGCGCTTTGTGCTCTGATCGATGAAATCCCGATCGACGACAGGCAAGTCTTCCCTGCGCTTGGCAAGCCAGCTTTGGGCCTGCGCCAGCGCCGCGCCCATGAGCAGCGCATCGTTCTTCGACCCCTCCGGCGTTGCCTCCCAGGCGCGGCGTGCCGCTTCGAGCCCAGTTCTCCAGGCAAGAAACTCGCGTTCGGCAGCAATCCAATCACGCAGCTTGCCCCATCGCCGGAAGATCGCCTCGTGCGCCGCCTCGGTATAGGTCTCCCCGCCCTCGGGCGTCGCCGTGACGAGAAGGCGGTTCGGATGATCTGCCAACTCACAGACCAGCCGCCATTCCTCATCCGAGAACTCGGAACGCATTGCGCGCCTTCGCGTCGGCTCCTCGCCCTCACGCACGGTGGCAAGCTTCAGGGTAAAGATGCGGCGAAGCTTGTTCTGAGATTCCGAGTGGGCGGCGAGGAAGGCGTCGGCACGGTCGACCAGCACGCCCCCAAGCTCGAAGGATTGAGCGGGAAGACGGAGCACCCCGTCATCGCGCTTCACCATCTGCGTCCACATATCGTCGAGCGTATAAGACAGTAGTGGTAAGGCACCCACGTCCTCGACAGAATCCTCTGCGGTGCGTCGGGTAATGATGTCCACAAGCCCATCGGTCTCGAACCGTGCCGAGAGCAGTTCGGCCGGCCGGCTCACGACCTCACGCAGTTCCGCCTTGCGCAGCGGCGGCACGTCGATCTTGCGATGCACCTTGTAAAGCGGTTCGTCTTTCTGAAGCTCGCCAAGAAAATCCGCACGCATGCTCATCAGCATGTACAGCCGCGGATCGGCAATACCCTGCATTACCTCTGAAAACCGTTGGCGCTGGCGCACCTCGGCGCGCACATACAACTCCTCCCCCTGGTCGATATAGAGGAGAAAGGCAGGGGGCTTAGTCTGATCCAGTTCCTTGTAGCGACGCTCGGTGGCATCGAGCAGATCGCGCATCATTGCCTTGCCGTCCCGCAACAGCTCGATCCAGCCATTCTGCTGCTTCACTCGCTCGGGATCGGTCGAGCCAAGCTGCCAAGTGTCTAGAAACGATACGACCAGCCCCTTGAGCGGCTCGGTTCCGGGCTTGAGCGTGAGGAAGCACCAGCGGCGGCTCTCCCGAAAGGCCTGAGGCCATGCGCTGGGCGCGCCCGCCCCCTCGGGCCATGCCTGGCGTTTGAGCGCCGCAAGCACGCCCGCCTGCGCGAGCGAAGATTTGCCCACACCCGAATTGCCGAGCAACACCGGAAGCCGGTCCGGTGCGGCCGCGAGCGCCGAGATCACATCAACTATTTCCCGCTCCCGCCCGAAGAAGTAGTCGCTGTCCTTCTCCTCCATCGCGGCAAGGCCTCGGTAAGGTGACATGTAGCGCCACAGCTCGCCCAACCTTGTGCCGGTACCAGCAGCCGCGTCGGTAAGCCGACCCACGTCCTTCTCGGATGACGGGTCAGGTGTGATGATCCAGTGCAGGCGGCGTAGGAATGGCAGACCGGGCGCGGTCTGTCCTTTGAGCAGCACAAGGATGACGGGGAAATCAGGAAACTTTACCCGCTTATCGAGCGCCTCGTCGTATTCAAGCACTTGCCAATCGCCGACACCCTTCTCGCCCACCAGGAGGATGAAGGCGTCCGCTTGCATGATCTCCTCGGCGAGCGCTCTTGACCAGAAGCCTCCTGCGCGCAGGCTCGACGGCGCGAAGAAAATACGAGCGTCGCTATCCTTGCGCTCAAGTGCGGCCTTGAGCCGCTCGGCCAGCGCCTGATCGGGCGAATGGTAGCTGAGAAACCAGCGTCGCATTCAAAGCACTACGTCAGAGTAGTCACACGATATCGGATTGGCTTGGGCGCGTCAGCGAGCATGAGCGCAAACTTACAACCAATCGGATCTTGACCAGCCAGGTTAAAGCCTGCCGGCTGTCATGGCGAAGATTGATCGGCTTAGTCGTGACGCGCTTTTCCTACTCGGACTTGACAAGGCCGGCGTGAACTAATGTTTCTTGCGCCGCGCACCGAAGCATGATTGTCGACAAGGCGTAGCGTTGGTTCCACCTAATGGTGCTTGCTTGCCGGTACATTGGCCATGTAAAGCCTGGTAACCAATCGCGACGCAGCACATTTGCGCGATCGACCGTCGCATTGATCACTTCATCGACAATCGGCAGATGAGCCTTACCCGGCTTCGCGTCGGGATTATAACCTTGCCAGCCGTGGCGCAGGTCGGCGGCTTCGGCCATGAGCTCATGCACCACGCGTGGCAACGGCTTGGCGGTGTGGCCGCATCCGTGGTGCTTGGGCCGTCATCATCGGCCTGCTGGCGCCGCCGCCATTGTTCGATTGGGATCACATTGGCTGATCTAAACCAGCGGTAGCCGGCAGCCGGCGCAGTGGTGTAGCGGCGCCGATCCTCCTCCGACGGCACAACAGTCCGCAAGAACGCTTCCCTGTGTCCCTGGTAGCCGGAACCGAGCTGCTCATGGCCTCCCTGTCTCTGAGTACTTCTTATAAAGACAATAAGATAAGACAGAGACATAGGACCGTATCACCGCCCACGGTGCAGATCTGCACCATCCGTGGTGATCCAGCAACCGTCTACGGTGATGCTCCAGCGGAGCCAAAACCCGGACGATGGGGGACCGTTGGGGCCGCCAATCCACGCGCACCAGGCCGCGGCGAGACAAATCCCGCAACGCGCGCCGCTTCGATTCTGCGGGGATGCCATCGAGCTCAAGTGTACGATTGGACAACGTAATCGACGCGCCGCGGCTCTTCCAGTGCAGGAATAGAAGATTGACTGCCAAATTCCAGGTCTGACCGGGAGCTCCCTTGAGCTGTGTAGGGACACCCGCCGGCGTCGTTCAACGAACAGCCAAGACGCTGGCGCGCACAGCTGTCGCACAAGAGGTCCTTCTTACCCATTCCCATGCGCTTCCAGACACTGTTCTTGAACATCGGACTTGGATCATCAGGGCGGGCGCATGCTCGCCGCAAGCGCACATCCCGCAATATCGGTTGGCGCGACGGCGGGCACTCATGGCGTTGCACCGCGCGAACGATGGGCGAACGGCGAAATAGAATTCCGGGGTTTTTCCGGGACTTTCTGCACCGTATTCTGCGGTTTTGCCGTTATTTGTTCGGTTTTCGTGCAGCGCCTTGAGCGGCGGCACATTGCAGAAAGTCTTTATTTGTTGGGGTTTTGTTGGTCGGGGCAGCAGGATTTGAACCTGCGACCTGCAGTACCCAAAACTGCCGCGCTACCAGGCTGCGCTATACCCCGCCTGTCGCGGAACTGGATAGCCCTTTCGCTTATGGCCAGCAAGCGACCGCTTTCGGTCTATCTGGCGCCGCCCTTGCCGAAAAACGCTCCCGTGACGCGGTCGCCGGGCGCAATGCCGAACTTGCGCGCGGTGCCGCCGATCACCTCGAGCACCGCCCGCACCGGGCGCCCAGACGGTATCAAATCGTCCGACATCGGCTTGGCATTTTCCGCAACGCGCACCACACGTCCGTCGCCAGCGATGAAAATCATGTCGAGTGGGATGTAAGTATTGTGCATCCAGAACTGGACCGGCTGGTCGTCGTGAAAATCGAACAGCATGCCGCGGCCTTCAGGCAGCTCCTTGCGGTTCATCAGCCCAACCGCGCGCTCGGCGGCATTGGTTGCAAGCTCGACCGAAAAGGCGTGCACGCCGGTCCTGGTCACGATTTCGATCGTGTCTTGTCCGGCTGCACGGGCCGTGGGCAACGCGGCGAGCAGCGCCCAACAGGCGATCAGCGCCACTGCCGCGAGCCGCGCAATGCGATGCAGCGTTTCGCCGAACGGGTCTGATTTTGGCGTCAGTGGGAAGCCGGGCCGAGCGGTCCGCTCTCCGGCCGGACCTCGGCGGCCATCAATCCCTTCGGTCCCGGTCCGTAGCGCACCAGCACGAATTGGCCGGGGCGCAATTCCGTCATGCCGAAGCGGCGCAGCGTTTCCATGTGGACGAAAATGTCGGGCGTCCCCTCCCCGCGCGTAAGGAAGCCGAAGCCGCGAAGCCGATTGAACCATTTGACCTGTGCTCGTTCGAGGCCGCTTGTTGGCGCAACCGTAACATGGGTGCGCGGCGGCGGCATCTGCGCCGGATGGACCGCGGTGGATTCGTCCATGGATATGACGCGGAAGGCCTGAAGCCCTTTCGGCCCCGCCAGCACTTCGCAGGCGACCCGCGCGCCTTCATAGGCGGTCTGATAGCCGTCCCGCCGCAGACAGGTGACGTGCAGCAGCACGTCCGCCATGCCGTTGTCCGGCACGATGAAGCCGTAGCCCTTGGCGACATCGAACCACTTGATGACGCCTGCAATCTCGATGACACCGGTAGCGGTTTCATCAGCGATCGCGGATTCGGGCCCGATACCCGTTTTCGCAGATTTTGGTTCGATCCCGTCCGACGCCATGACGCGTGGCCGCCGCCGCTTTTCTGCTGGCGCCCGACGGGCGCTTCACGAATCTTGGGAATCGAAGATAACACCGGCATCCCGACGCGAAAGGACAAAAATGCAACACTGTGCCAAAAGCGTTATTCCCTGTGTACAATGTGAGTGTTACGC
>Ga0306922_10002592_pt1 | contig 16801 bp, 9 predicted proteins | sample sta12Cox44000082_FD_203758 | JGI IMG/M metagenome (GOLD analysis project Ga0306922, IMG submission 203758) | Lab enrichment of tropical soil microbial communities from Luquillo Experimental Forest, Puerto Rico - statoxic.12C.oxic.44.000.082 (v2)... | ecosystem: Environmental > Terrestrial > Soil... | reverse complement strand
ATCGCCGGTGCATTTTTCCTTGCGTAACACACCGAAGCTGACGCCGAGGTAGCGCAACATTCGCGCGAGTGCCAGCACGATTTCGCGGCCTTGCGGATCATAGGCGCCCATGCAGCCCAACCACAAGCAGTATTCCTGGGTGGCGTCGTAGAGCGGCAGCGCATTCGCTTCGATGAATTTCTGGCGTTCGCTCCCCGGCAAGCCCAGAGAATTGCCGTGGCGCTCGAGGTTGAGGAAGAGCTTGGTGCCATATTGGTCCTCCCACTTTCCAGTGTTCACGGCGCCGCGCCGCAACCCGATGATCACGGGCAAGTGTTGAATGCCGACCGGGCACTGGAACTCGCAACTGCCGCAGGTGGTGCACTGGAAGGCGGCTTCTTCGGAGATATACGGGCCGAGAAGCGGTCGTTCACCGCGCGTGCCGTATTCGTTCAAATACCCGCGTAGGCCGAGAATGATCTGTTTGGGGTTCAGGACCTTGCCGGTGTTGTAGGCAGGGCAATGCTCCGTGCAGCGCCCGCACTCAACGCAGCTATAGGCCTGGAGAACGTCGATGCGCGTGACGTCCTTACCCGCGATGAGCCCGAAGTCTTCGTCCCCGACGAGGGGCGGAATCCGGCTGAAGCCGGCCCGCCGCAGAAACACCGTCAGCGGGCTGAGCACCAGGTGCAGGTGCTTGGTGTGGGGAATGAGTGGCAGGAAGATCAGCAGAGTCAGCGTGTGCAGCCACCAACTCCAGCGGGCTCCCAGCCCGCCTTCGACAAACCAGAGCCCCGCCAGGTACGTGATCATCAAGGCGAGGATCAGCAGCGCAATCACACCGGATTCGAGCGATAGCGGACCGAGCCAAACCGGCCGCACGAAAAAACGTCGCACAAAGAGGCCGGCGATGGCGACCCCCACGGCTACGGCCCACACCGCCACGAATCCGAAGTAAAGCTGCCCGAAGCCGCCGGCGCGGGAGAGGAAGCCGGCGCCGAAGGCGGAGGCCAGGTGATTGACGGTGATCAGCGCGAAGGCGCAGAAGCCCCAGAACACCAACGCATGCGCTAAACCCGGCAGCGGTCTCTGCGCAATCACTTTCCCTTGCAAGCCCACTTCCCAGAGCCACTGAAGGATGCGCGGGCCCAGCGGAGAAACCGCGAAATCAGAGGTACGCCGCGCGCCGCGGATGATCCCCAACACCCGCCGAAACCGCCACCAGAACCCAGACATGGAAGCCACCAGCAGCACGACGAGCGCGATGCGCCCAGGCCACCAAGCCTCGATCATGACCCAAAGGTACCACGGCTGGAGTGGTAGCCTTCGCTAGAATGATTGCTGGGGGAGGTGGCGTGCGCATCGCGGTTTCCGGGGTCGCGGGGTTTATCGGGTCGCATTTCTGCGACCATCTGCTCGCGGAAGGTCACACGGTCGTGGGGCTCGACAACTTTCTGACCGGAAGCCGCCGCAATCTGGAGCACCTAACGAAGCACCCGAGCTTCGGCTTGCTGGAGCAGAACGTCAGCCTCTCATTTTCTATTGACGGGCCGCTTGACGCCGTCGTCCATATGGCTTCGCCCGCCAGCCCGAAAGAGTACCTGGAACACCCCATCGAGACTCTGGAAGCCGGCTCGATTGGAACCCAGCGCATGCTGGAGCTGGCGCTGAATCACGGCGCGCGGTTCCTGTTGACCTCCACATCAGAATGTTATGGCGACCCGTTGGTGCACCCGCAGGTGGAGACGTACTGGGGCAACGTCAACCCGGTAGGACCGCGCTCCTGCTACGACGAGAGCAAACGCTTCGCCGAAGCGGTCACCATGGCGTACCACCGCAAGCACGGCGTCCCCAGCAGCATCGCGCGCATCTTTAATACCTACGGGCCGCGGATGAAGCTGGACGATGGCCGTGTGGTGCCTACGCTCCTTTCGCAGGCGTTGCGCGATGCGCCCATGACAGTGTTTGGCAGCGGCGCGCAGACGCGCAGTTTCTGCTACGTCAGCGACATGGTGGAAGGCCTGTACCGCCTGCTGCTTTCCGACGAACACTACCCGGTCAACCTCGGGAATCCGCGCGAGATGACCATTCTCGAGTTCGCCAACGAGATCCGGAAGATCACCGGCGCGCGGTCGGAAATCGTGTTCGAACCGCTTCCCGAAGACGACCCCAGGCAACGCCGGCCGGATATCTCCAAAGCCCGCCGCCTACTAGGCTGGGAGCCGCGCGTTTCGCTCGAAGAGGGCCTCCAACCCACCGTGGAATACTTTCGTTCCGCGCAACCCGCCCGCGTCTGAGGCCGGATTACAAATCCTTCCAAGCCATGGCGAGCCGCACCAAAGTGCGCAGCGGCACACCGGACGGCCCCTTGGCCGCATACGGCTTGGCGTCATCCAGCCAGGCGGTGCCGGCGATATCCAGGTGCACCCACGGCGTTTCTTCGGCGAACTCTTTCAGGAACATCGCCGCGGTGATGGCGCCGCCCCAGCGTCCGCCGACGTTGGGCAGATCGGCGAAGGGGCTCTTCAGGTAAGTCTCCTTATAGTCCTCATGGAGCGGCATCGGCCACATGCGCTCGCCCTCGGCTTTAGCGGCAGCGAGCACGCGGTCGCGAAGATCGTCATTGCTGGCGAACAGTCCGACATTCAGATGGCCGAGAGCCACCACGATGGCGCCGGTCAGGGTGGCCGCGTCGACCAAGTGGGTGCAGCCTTGCTGGCGCGCATAGGTCAGGGCATCGGCCAGGATCAGACGGCCTTCGGCGTCGGTGTTGATCACTTCGATGGTCTTGCCGGACATGGCGGTCACGATGTCGCCGGGGCGCTGCGCCCGGCTCCCCGGCATGTTCTCCACACAGGGCATGAACAGGGTCACAGGGAGGAGAGGCTTGAGCTGCGCAAGCGCCCGCATCGCGCCGAGCATGGAGCCGCCGCCAGCCATGTCGTATTTCATCTTTTCCATGCCCTCAGCGGGCTTGATAGAGATACCGCCGGTATCGAAAGTGACTCCCTTGCCGACCAAGCCCAGGTGCGCGTTGCTGCGCATCTCGGTTGGCCGGTACCGGACCACGATGAGGGCCGGCGGTTCGTCACTGCCCTGCGCGACTCCGAGCAGCGCGCCCATACCTAGCGCTTCCATCCGGCTTCGGTCGAGCACCTCGCACCCGAGGCCGTATTCGGCCGCCATCTGCCGCGCGGCTTCTGCGACCTTGGCCGGCGTCAGCCGGTTGGCGGGTTCATTAACCAGATTGCGCGTGAAGTTCTGTGCTTCGGCAATGATCCGCCCCTCGTCGGCAGCATCCTTGAGGGCGGCAGAGGACCGCGGCACGACCACCGCGAACGAGTCGACCGAGGTCTTATCGTTGCCGGTCTTGTAGCGGTCCGGATCGTATTCTCCTAGGATGGCGCCTTCGACGGCCGCCCGCACTAACTCGGCAGTGGCCGCGTCGCCCTCCAACACTAAGGCGATTTGCTTGATCGACTTGGGCTTCAGGTGCCGAACCGCCGCGCCAGCCAGCCGCCGCAGCTCCGCCGAGTCGAACTTCTCCGGCTTGCCGGCACCGGCCAGCAAGACCCGTTGGGCAGCCACTCCCGGAGCGTGGTGCAAAAGAGTCAATTCCAAGGCCTTACCCTTGATTTCCCCGCTGTCGAACAGCCGGGCCGCAGCGAACCGATCCTCTTTCCGGCCTTCGAAGACCAGTACCACCAGGGCTTCGGTCTCAGCTTGCTCGAGGGGTCCTTCGATTAGGGTGATTTTCATCAGTACTGATTGTCGCCAGCCAATGCAAACCTTGGCAAGTCAGGTGTCCGGATTCCATTTCTGGAAATCCTACACGCATTTCTGAATCACTCTGTCGATTGCGTGAATCAAGCCGTATTGTTGATGATTACCCGGGAGATTCGGCGCTTTGTGCTACACTATACCTGATAATTCGAGGGCGGATGTTCCAAAAGCTGTAACGGTGAAAGTTCGCCTAACGTCGAACGTCTTGTGGACAGTACCCTCGCGTTTGAGGCCCGATAAGTAAATGGCCAATCTGTCTCATAGAAATAATCGGTTCGCTAACCAGCCGCCTGACGACCATTTGGCACGCATGCTGGTTCCGGAGCAAAAATCCTGGTTCCGGTCGATGTTCGAGGACATCCGGGACTTATTGAACCCCCCCAAGCTGCCGCCTTTGCAGGTAACATCGAGGCCGGTGGCGGTGAAGGACATCTGGGGTTTGTATCGCCGCCAGAAGAAATCGTGGGCGATGTCGCTGACCCTGCAGTCGGGCGTGATTGTGTTGTTGTTCACAGTATTTTCGGTCAAAGCGGTGCAGCAGAAGGTAAAGGAGATCGTACCGCTTTTCCTGGATGTGAAACCGTACGAACCGAAGGTGGCGCCGAAGAAGAAGCAAATGGGCGGCGGCGGCGGTGGCGGAGATCGTTCTCCCCTGCCAGCCGCGAAGGGCCAGCTGCCCAAGCCCGCTCTGAAGCAGTTTACACCTCCAATGCAGGTGATCCACAATCCGGACCCGAAACTCACCATAGATCCGACGATCATTGTGCCTCCCGATGTTCCTTTGCCGAAGGTGAACATTCCGCAGTACGGCGATCCGTTGGCCAAACTGGGCCCCCCGTCCAACGGACCAGGCTCGGGTGCTGGTATTGGCTCCGGCTCAGGCGGCGGCGTAGGCTCCGGCAAGGGCGGCGGTTTTGGACCCGGCGAAGGGGGCGGTGTGGGCGGCGGGGTCTTCCGCGTAGGCGGCGGCGTGACCGCGCCCGCGTTGCTCTATAAGGTCGAGCCCGAGTATTCCGAAGAAGCCCGCAAGGCCAAATATCAGGGCACGGTGGTCCTGTACGTAGAAGTTTCCCCGGACGGGCGCGCCGTAAACCCGCACGTGGTCCGCAGCCTCGGACTCGGCCTGGACGAGAAGGCCATGGAGGCGGTGCGTAAGTGGAAATTCCGTCCCGGCTACAAAGACGGCAAAGCGGTCACGGTGGCCGCGACCATCGAAGTCAATTTCCGTCTGTTGTAGCCTCCGAGTCGGCGCCAGTTTCGCTGAGGCTAAGATTTCGGTCCCACTGAGACAACCCAAGTCAGCACCTAACCCTCGTGGTAAGCGCCCAGTTCCCGGCAACCCTTTGGGGTTAAAAGGTAATGACGGTCGACATCGCCGACATCCCGGCGTGAAGTGCCACCCCTTTGAGTCGAGCCGAGTGACTGTGCCCGAACCTGCGGTTCGCCCATCACCGGCGACTACACACTAAGAACTCTGGGGGGGGCAATAGACATTTCCGGCGATTCCAGACGGGGCGTCGGTTCCGTACCAAAGGCCTCCTCGGTGGGTGCTCGTCGGGGACCGGGAAGAAAATGCCGGGCTCCGGGAAAGGTTGTGAGGTACCGGCCGGCGCGGGAATTGAATCAGTCGCACAGGCAGCAACCATCCCACTTGGGGGCCGATGTCAGATCAGCAGAGCCTGACCCCCCGGGGCGCGTGGTTATCTAGACTCCTATTGTCTGCGGCAGTCCGGGCACTGGCATATCGCACGCAAGTGTTCGAACGAATAGATGCCGGTCGAGTGGCCGTCGCTCCAGTTAATGCGAATGGCGTAACTGCCAACCGGTTCGACTCCCACCATTTTCAGCCGGGGCTGGTACATCTGGAACGGGTTTTCCCCCTGGGGCTGGCGCGGAGGCGTGCCGTGCGCGCCGGTGCAACTCGCGCAGGGGCACTTGTCGCGCAAGTATTGGAGTCCGTATTCGCTGTGATGGCCGTCCTTCCAATCGATTTTGATGCCCTTCGATTTGGAGATCGCGATGTGTTCGGGGTCGGTGGAGACAGTCATTCTCAGTTGAAGAGGCGCTCCACGTCGCGCACACCCGAGATGCGGCGCATGGCGGCCACCAGTTTTTCAAGCTGCTTCTTATCGCGCACGTCCACGGTCATTTCGACAATCCCTCCGTCTTGATCGAGCGCGGTTTTCGCCTCGAGGCTGCGGATATTGGTGTTTTCGAGGACCGAGGTCAGCTGGTTGAGCATTCCGGGACGATCGTCGGTATGAACCACGATGCGCACCGGAAAGGCATCTTCGGCAGCGCGCGCCCACTCCACTTCAATCTTGCGCTCCACGTCGTACATCAGGCTCTGCACGTTGGGACACATGCAGGAATGGACGGCCACACCTTTGCCGCGCGTGACGTAACCAACGATGGCTTCTCCGCGGATTGGATTGCAGCACTTGGCGCGGTAGACCAGCAGATCATCGAGGCCGCGGACCCGGACGACGGAGTCGCCTTCCGCCGCCCGGCTGGGCGCCCCGGTCGGCGCCGGCTCGGGCACCCCGGCGCCAACGGGTGAGCTCTCTTCCCCTTCTTCGTTGACCACCCCGGGCGCGAGCTTCGCGAGCACCTGCCGTGCGGAATACTTGCCGTAGCCGAGAGCTGCGTAGAGGTCTTCCATCTTGCTGTAGCCATACTGGCCGGCGACGGCGTCGAATTCGCTTTTGGTGATGCGTCCCAGTTGCACGCCCAGGCGGCGTGCTTCCTTGTCGAGATACTTTCCGCCGATCTCTATGGCTTTCGCCCGCTCGCTGGCGTTGATCAAGTGCTTGATCTTGTTGCGTGCGCGCGCGGTTTTGACAAAGGCCAGCCAGTCTTTGCTCGGCTGATGGCCGGGCTGGGTCATGATTTCGACTACATCGCCATTGCGCAGACACGACCGAAGCGGCACGATGCGTCCGTTGACTTTGGCGCCCACACAGGTCGATCCGACGTCGGAGTGAATAGCGTAGGCGAAGTCGATCGGGGTGGCGTCTCGTGGCAGCACGATAACCTTTCCCCGCGGAGTGAAGGTGTAGACCTCTTCCGGGTACAGGTCCACTTTCAGAGTGGACATGAACTCGCCAGGGTCTTGCATATCGCGCTGCCATTCGACCAGGTGACGCAGCCAGGCGATGCGCTGGTCGTCGGCCGCCGGCCCTTTCCGGCCTTCCTTGTATTTCCAGTGCGCAGCGATGCCTTCCTCGGCGATGCGGTGCATCTCCTCGGTACGGATCTGCACCTCGAAGGTTTGGCCTTGCGGACCGACCACCGAGGTGTGTAGCGACTGGTAGAGGTTCGGCCGGGGGATGGCGATGAAATCCTTGATACGGCCCGGGATCGGCCGCCACTGATTGTGGATCACGCCAAGCGCCGCATAGCAGTTCTTCACCGAGTCGGTGATGATGCGCAATGCCATCAGGTCATAGACCTGATCCATGCCGATCTTCTGGCGCCGCAGCTTCTGGAACACCGAATACGGCCGTTTGATGCGGGCCTCCAGCCGGGCGGGAATGCCCTCGCGGCGAAGTTCCGCCTCGACGGTTTGCCGGATTTCGTGAAGAAACTCTTCGTTGGAGTGCCGGCGCGATTCGATGTTGGTGACGATCTCACGGAAAGCGTCGGCCTCCAGGTGCTGGAAGGCGAGGTCTTCGAGCTCGCCGCGCAACTTGCCCATGCCGAGGCGGTGCGCGATGGGAGCGTAGATTTCGATGGTCTCGCGCCCGATCCGCTCGCGGCGTTCCCGGTTGAGGTAGCCGAGCGTTCGCATGTTGTGCAGGCGGTCGGCGAGCTTGACCATCATCACTCGGATGTCGTCCACCATGGCCAGCAACATTTTGCGGAAACTCTCCGCCTGGCGGTCCTCGGCCGAATAGAAATCGAGCTTGCCCAGCTTGGTGACGCCATCGACGCAGCGCGCCACCTCGTCGCCGAACTGCTTGCGGACGTCTTCGAGCTTGACACTGGTGTCTTCGACTACGTCGTGGAGGAGGCCGGTCTGCATGCCCACCAGATCCATGCGCATGTCGGCCAAGATGTGAGCCACTTTGACCGGATGGACCATGTAGGGCTCGCCCGAGACGCGCATCTGCCCCTCATGGCACTGACGGGCGAAGCGAAAGGCCTTTTCCAAAGGCGCCAAGTCGTCCTTCGGGCGGTATTCTCGAATCTTCGCTTCGAGATCGCGATAAAGCAATTCTACCGGGTCCGGAGGCGGCGGAACCTTAAGGGATTCCGAGGGACTGGCAGATTGGGGGGGCACTCTAGACCAATTGTAAAACAGGGGTGGGACTACCGTAAAAGCTTTCCACTCAGTAACTGAGCCGATGTGCCTTGACGTCTAGAGCCGCTTCGAGAACCTCTCCCACCGGTTTCGACACCGGCCACGAGGCTCGCGGCCCAACTTCGCGCCCCCAGGAGCTTCGGCGTCACCGATCAGTTTCACTGAGATCTCCCGGTGGTGCCGCGGATAAGCAAAGACCGACGTGTCTTGGCGCCCGACAGCAGGCCGTTAAAAGGGCTGAACCAGGATGCGGTCACCGATCAGGATCGTGCCCTCCTTGGCGGCAGACGGATCACATACGCCTGAACGCAAGAATCGGCAGGATGATGAGCGCCCAAACCACAATCGAGGAGAACCGGCCATCTGGGTTCAGCATCGGCGCGGGCGGGGGATCTACCCGCGCGGAGAGATGCGGGGATCAGAATCAAGATCAGCTCGCCCCGCGTTCGTTCGTTCCCCGGCGGTCGCGCCCATCGATTGCATGCGCGCAACACGACAGAGGATCGCCAGGAGCTCGGCGAAGTGAAATCCACGAAAGCCGGGCGCACTCCTTAGCTGTCCGAACCATGCCGATCAATCTGAGCAATAGAATCGGAGAGGCGGCGAGAACAACGATCTGTGCGCGAACAAACCGGCTACGAATGGTAACATCACCCTAGTGCAGATCCGGCCAGCGAGCGATGGCTCGCTTCTCGTTTCATTTGGGAATGCGATCTCGCCCGATGCGCATCAGCAGGTCGAGCGGCTGATGAACGCACTGGCCGAACGGCCGGCCGGCATCCGAAACCTGCACCCCGCTTTTGCTTCAGTGCTCATCGATTTCGATCCGCGGCGGCGCAGTCACCGGGAGCTCGAAGCGCTGGTTCGCGAACGGATGGCCGCGCCGCCGGCGGCCGCCACTCGGGAGAGCCGGTTGGTCGAGATTCCGGTTTGCTATGGTGGCGCGGAAGGCCCCGATCTGGGGGAGGTGGCACGGCACGCCGGCTTGGAGCCAGCGCGGGTCGTGGAGTTGCACGCGGCCGTCGAGTATCGTGTGTACTTCTTGGGATTTTCCCCTGGCTTTCCCTATCTCGGCGGCATGCCAGAGGCGTTGGCCACACCGCGTCTGGCAACACCGCGCAAACGAGTGCCCTCCGGGAGCGTGGCCATCGGCGGCGCGCAGACCGGCATCTATCCGATGGAATCGCCAGGGGGATGGCGGCTGATCGGTCGGACCTCGCTTCCATTGTTCGACACCACGAAAGATCCTCCAGCGCTGCTGCGAATAGGAGACCGCGTCCGCTTCAAACCGGTTGAGGAGCTGCCACGTTGAAAGCAATCCGCGTGGTCCGGCCGGGTTTCCAGACTACCGTGCAGGACCTCGGACGGTTCGGTCACGCGCATGAGGGCGTTTCGGCTTCGGGCGCCGCCGACGCGCTCGCGCTGCGGGCGGCGAACCTCCTGGTCGGCAACGCGGAGAACGCGGCGGCGCTCGAGATGACCTTGGTGGGCGGCGCCTTCGCCTTCGATGCCGCCGCCGTGGTGGCGCTGACCGGGTCCGACTTCAACGCCGGGGTGCCGGTCTGGCGCGCCGTGGAAGTGCAGGCCGGCGATGTGGTGCGCTGCGGCGCCTCGAACTCAGGCGCCCGCTGCTATCTGGCGGTGCGAGGCGGCATCGACGTGCCATTGGTTCTGGGCAGTCGGTCGGCGCATCTGCTGACTGGGTTGGGACCGAAGGCGCTCGAAGCCGGCGATGTGCTGCCGATCGGCGATGCCGCCGTCCGTCGTGCACGGCGAGAGGCGGCGCGGCCCCCGGAGTTTTCGCGCGGGCCGTTACGGGTCACGGCGGGACCGCAGGCCGATTGGTTTTCCGATGAGTTGTATCGGGCGCCGTACCAAGTCACCGAAGAATCCAACCGCATGGGCCTGCGGCTGCGCGGCCCCGCCATCCCCGGCCCCGCCGGCCACATGCTCACCGAAGGCGTGTCGCTCGGAGCGGTGCAGATTCCGCCGGGCGGGCAGCCGATCATCCTGTTTGTCGAACACCAGACCACCGGCGGCTACCCCAAGCCGGCGAACGTGATCTCCGCCGACCTCTCGCGGATCGGGCAGCTCCGCCCGCGTGATGAGGTGCGATTCGAGCGCGTCACCGTCGACGACGCGCTCACTCTATTGCGCGCGCAAGAGGAATGGCTGTATAGGTTGATATAGCGAAACACCATTAAATCCCTTCTTATCAATGCCCATTTGGAAGCAAATGGAGGATTTCACGCGCTCTCCCTTGCCGGCATAGTGACAACCTTACCGCTCAAGCGCGCCTCCAGCCCTTCGACGGAGGCCTTTCGCCGAGCCGCAATGGGCTTCTGGTATAGCGCAGCCAAGGTTAACAACAGTGTTTTCATTGTGAGGCTCGCACCGAGGGGAAACGGTATCGCAGAATGAAACTATCGGACCATGTGCCGTTTTCGCCAGTCCAGGAGCAAGGGCATCCATCCTATCGGGATCAACAAAGCGAGAACAGAGCGAGCGCGCAGAGTATGTGCCATGCGCCCGTTTAGAACGGCTACCCCGGAGAGGATTAAAAAGAATCTGGTTGCCGATGATGACTACGACCAGCGCAGCAATCCGTTCAGCGAGCCAAATCATGGGGCCCCCCTGCTACGCTTCTGCAATCGTCCCTCTTAAAAGTGATTGTGATGGTGTTGTCGTGATTGAACGGGCCACCCGTTACCAGTTCTTTGACCATGAGGCTTTCGTATTCGATGACACCACGGAGTTACCACCCAAGAAAAATGGCTCTATAGCAGAATTCGTGGGTAGGCCCCAAGCATGAGCAGTGGCTCGGCGCGATCATGAGCAGTGGCTCGGCGCGATAAGGAAGAACGGCATCTCTGAATTACTGGTGGGCTCGGGTAGAAGGCGAGAAGGACCCGCAGTCGAAAGCCGAATTAGGAGACGAGAGGCGATTTTTCCCACCGGCCCGAGCCACTGTGCCTTCTCAGATGCCTGCTGGATGCCCACTCCAAGGAAGCCAGACCTAACACTTTTGTGGTTTTGCGCGGGGGATGGGGCCGCCTAAGCGGGGCGGCCCCTGGGCCGCCAAGAGGTCCCGCTTTTAGCGGCGGCCACGCGCCAGGCTGAACCCGACAGCCTGCTTCGCTAATAAACACGGCAAGACAATAGTAGTTTCGCCCTTGGCTCAACACGGTTTCTACGGTTTCTAAAGAAGGCAAAAATCGATTCATCCGGCAGAGCAGAAAAACGGGTTTCCGTCAGAAACTCGTTTCCCCCTGGGCTCGATGGGGCGAGAGATGGAAAGTGTGCAGGGAATTCCCTGAGCCAGGCTAGGCAACGCAGAAAACCGCTGAAATGCCGCTGACTGGTTTTTCCCCGGCGTCACGCTTCCGAAAAAGCGTCGTGTCGGCCGAAAGCTTTAATTAAAGTAATTTGGCCGGACGATTGCTTGAGGGAGACTATTTGTTTACCGCTGAGGGCCGAGCTGCCAGAATTTGGATGACAGCTACCTTAAGGCGCGGAGGGTCTTCAAAAGTAACAGGAACTCTAAGGATGAAGAGAGTACTTTTATTGCTTTGTCGTCACTACGCTTGTGGGAATTTCGGCGGCGCAAAGTGGCCCCACACGGTACCGCCTCGATTTCGGACCTACTGGTGTGTTTCCGTTGAGCGGCTTCCGAACCTTCAGCGATTCGGCGGGCCCGGCTGGCGTGGTGGTTCTGAACTCCGCCTTATCAAGCATCTGGGCGCGGAAGCTGGGTTCACAGAGGGATGGCCGTCTGGCCTCGATACCTGCAACAGGGTAGGTACGGGGTGCACGTATTCCCGGCACAGTTTAAAATTGCTGGATTACGGCATTCGCGGAATGGCTCCGGTCGCGGGCGGCCGCCTTGAACTCTCGGTTGGCTTGGGAGGCGGCACATCTGGCATCCGTCTATAGATTTTCTGGACCGTCCAAACCAAGCTCTCTTCCAGTACTCAGGCAAGATAGCGTTCGCACTCGACCGTCTAGGACGCACCCGCTTTACTTTCGCGGTCCGCACATGGCGCGACCTTGGCCGTCCCACAGGGCAGTGGCTTTCGACAACTGCGGGTATCAGCTACGCCTTCGGCCACGTGCAGTAGGCGGGCGAAGAATTTTCCGCGAGGTCCCCGCACGATGAGGCGATGCGGTGGGTCAAGAGTCACGAACCGTCGAAGCAAGAGTAGGTCTTGCTCACATGGCAAAGCGCAGTGGGTTTCCTCCATCCCGAATAAGCTTGATCGAAATTATGACGAACCAAGCAAAAACGATAGCGTCCACAACTCGTTGAACCAAGCCGTCTGGCAGACCGCCGCGACCAAGGGACCCGATAATTGCGAGCAGAACAGCAGCGATGTTGATCAAATACCAGCGACCCCATTCAGCATTGCGTCTCATCGGAGCGATGAGAAAAAGGACGCCGACCAGCCAAGCAAATCCGCTGATGAGGCTGATGATCAAATGCGTTCTGGTGTGCCACGACGTAATCACGGGAACGCCGTTTGCCATCAGGGCTGGGAATAGTCCTTGGCCAGCGACTCCGAGGCCAAATAGAGGGAGCAGCCAAGCCGCAACCCGTCCTGATCGTCCTGGCTTTCTGTCGGTCGTGTCGGCAATGGCTCTGCCGACGACAGCTAAGCAGAGCCCAGGGACGATGAACCCCAGAACGTTCCACAGAGCTGCATTCGGCGTTCCAATCGCACCCAATTCGCTAATGTCATTAATGGCTTGAGAATACGACTCCCGCAACGAACCAAGGATGAGCATTCCAACCCAGAAGATGACACAGCCGACTATTCCGAGGATTCCAGCAATGCGACTGTTTATAATCCACCTCTCTAAAGACGGCGGCCGCTGACTGTGGGCTTGCCAGGTTAAGACGACTTTACCGCATAATCTGCCAACCGGCAATTCCCCAAATCGGTTAGGCACCCGTTACTGAAGAGGATCCGCTTAGCGTATATGACGGCGCTGTATCATCTGATCGCGAATACTCCGCCCTGTCTGTAGAGACGGCGTACCACCGCCCCAGGGAAGGCAGTCAGTTCGTAAACGTAGGGGCGGGACTGAAGCTCGCTTAGGTAATGCTGAAGGCTCTGCTGTGACCCCTGCAGGCACAGCTGGTATTAACGCGCGTTGTTTGACTGCCAGATGGTCAAGTGGAAGTCTTTTGGGGACAGCGCCATTAGCACGGCGTCGTACTGCCACGACCATACAACGAAAACGAGGCTCAGGATCAGGAGGATTCCGCCCCACCACGCGGGCTTTCGCGCCCAGCCTCGCTTTCGGGCGCGCAAGAGAAGTAGTAACGAAAGCAGCAGCAGGATCACGCCCAACACGCTTAAGGCGAGCCTCAAAATAGAATGGAATATTTCGAGAATAAAAGACAAGATCAGGGTGGGCCCGCCGGTCGCGCTAACCAAGTAAACGGTTCCCGTCTCTTCGTCTAGGGCCATGGTGCGGGCTCCGGCTTCGGTCGGTACGTTTTGCGCGACCGTGAATTTATCGGGGGAGTCTTCATGCACCAGCGTTAGGGTGCCGTCACCGCCATTGGAGCTGAATGCCATACCCAGTCTCGGGCTGAATGTGCTGGCATCCGGCCCGTCGCCGATCGGAACTGTGGTAACGAGCTTGCCTGAGTCGGCGTCCATGATTGCCATCACTTTGTTTCCGCACACGGAGAATAACCGCCGGTGCTGGCGATCCATGGAGAGGCCGCTGGGCCCGTCGCAGCCCGGCATGTTCCAATTCGCCTTGACCGAAAGTGACCGCGAGTCGATCGCAGTCAGGGAGTTTTTGCTTTCAATGTTCACAAACACCGTACCCTGGCCGTCCGCAACGGCGAACTCAGGGCGCCCGGCGAGAGGAATTGTTCCCGCCGGCTGACCGCTTTCGGCATCGACAGCCGTAGCGTTATCGCTGCCGCCGTTAAAAGTGAAAACTCGCTTGGAAGCCGGATCATAGATGATCGCATCCGGGTTACTTCCTGTTTTCGCTTGGCCGATGGGCCGCAGCGTCTTCAAATCGAAGATCGTTACGTTATTGATTCGCCCATTGCTGGTGAACCCTTTCCCTAGCTCAGGAGCCAACGCGATGCCATGGACGCCCAACGTGCCGGGAATGTCGCCCAGCGTGGCTCCCGATTCTCCATTCAGCACTATCACATGAGTTGCACGCGACACAAAGACCCGACGGCCGGCTGGGTCGTAGATTAGATAGTCCCATGCTCCCGTGCCGCCGACATCTACCCTTTTCTGCAAATGGTAATCCGTGGGAATGGCGCACAGCCTTGCGCCCAGGGAACCAATCGCCAGCGATAGGAAAAACGATCTGTGTCTCATGACCATTTCCGTCGATGTTCCATGAATCACTAACCTCCACCTGTACTTGCCCGTGCTGGCGTCCAACTTAGTGACCGAGTGTGAGCACTTCTGGCTGCGACCCCGCTATCCTAAGAGGCTGGGATCGCGAACGTTCTTACTAAAGTTCTGGTCATCCATGGGAGTGAAGATTATCTCAAGCGTCATCAGCGCCGTTCTAGTCTAGCACCATGGGACAAAGCTCGGCGCCGTCGAAGTACAGATGGCCTCGACGCCCCGGAATGGTTTGGGCGTTGCACTCGTCTCGTGTGACTTTCAATCTGTGTTGTTCTGCAAGCGTCTCTATTTTTGTCTAGGTTTTTTCGTCTCGAATGGACAACAAATGGACAATTGGCGCTTCGCACGCACCAAATGGCACTCGTAAGCACCGCAGGTTCAACGAGAAATCAACGAGCTGCGGCGGTACGATATACACGTTGATATGACGGTGGATCTCAACTGCGACATGGGCGAGTTAGAAGACGCCGCGCACGAGGCGGCGCTGATGGCGTACGTTACTTCGGCCAACATTGCGTGTGGCGGCCATGCCGGCGACGAAGCCACCATGGAGCGCACGGCGCGCCTGGCGCAGATGCGCGGTGTGCGGATCGGCGCCCATCCCAGCTACCCCGACCGGGCGAACTTCGGACGCCTGGAAATGACTCTGACCACAGCCGAAATTGAGACCACCGTCCAGCAACAGATTGCGCGCCTGGAGGCGGTCGTCGCTAGGTTAGGCGCGCGCATCACCCATGTGAAGCCGCACGGCGCCCTTTATAACGTAGCCGCTCGCGACGAAAGGATCGCTCGGGCGATCGGCCGGGCGGTGGCGGCGTGGGACCCCGCGGTGACCTTGTTCGGCCTACTTGGTTCGATCGCGCTTGAGGTGTGGCGCGGGATGAGATTGAACGTGGCGGCCGAAGCGTTCGCCGACCGGCGCTACGAACTCGACGGCTCGTTGCGGTCGCGCCAATTCGCCGACGCTCTGATTACCGATCCCGAGGAAGCCGCCGCCCAAGCGGGGCGTTTCGCGCGCGAAGCTAAAGCGCAAACGATCTGCGTTCATGGTGACACGCCCGGCGCGGTGGAGATCGTCAAAGCCTGTTACCAGGCGCTACATCCCGAGTCCTAGAGCGACTTGAGAAACCGAATCAGCTGCTGGTGTTGAACCCAGGGCAATTCCCGGAAATCGTTTGCGACGCGACGCGCCTCCCCCCTGTGCCGGTAAATCGCGTCTTCGAGCGTCAGCGACGCCAGGTCGTGCATGAATCGGGATTTCGTGCGCAGCCCCCACAGCGGCGCCGTGCGCAGCTTGGCGGCGGTATCCTCGGGACCGACTTGCACAATCCCGTCGCCAGTGCCGATCTGGTGCAGCAAGAAATCACCGAAGGGATGGATAATCTTGTTGCCCAGGGCTTCTGGCACCAAAAACATTCCGCCATTGACGGGCGTTCGTTGAGGGGCCGTCGTCATCGATTCCACGTGGCAAATGTTGCAGCCGATGGATTCAAAGACCTTTTGCCCCGCCATCGCATCCGGCGTAATCGCCAGGAGCGTGTCGCGGGGAGGCACCTTGGTGCCGCGGACGAACTGCGCGAAGTGGTCGATATCGGCCAATCCCAGTGCATCGGGGCGATCTTCGGGATCGGAGGTGACCTTGCAAACGGAAGTGGGGTCCACCATCCGCAACCGGCTCGTCACACCCATCTCATTCACGTAGGCATCCGCGGCAAAGGAAAGCAGGCTCCCGTGCTGGTCCTTCCAGCCGAACCGGCCCACGCGAGTTTGGCCCGGAGCCTCCAATATCGGCACCTGGATGGCCTCGCCACGAATCAAGCCATGGCTCTGGTCGGGCTGGCTGCCCGCAATCGCGAGCAGCGTGGAGTCATCGACCGCCTCCACAAAACCATCGCCCAGCGTGTTCAACACGGCCCGCAAGCTTCGGACATTCTCTGATTCCGGCAGGTGTTCCTGGGCTTGAGGGCAGATCGCTCGATCGTTGACGATCGAGCGACCGCTGATCACGTTCGCCCCGTCGTTGATGGAAACACTCGGATTGACAAAGCTTCCATTCTCATCCCGGTGGCCGGCGCGGATCTCGGTAATCTGGCTGGAACCGCCCGTCACCGGATTCTGATGGCATCCCGAGCAGGAGGTGGCGTTATAGACCGGCCCCAGACCGGTCGTGGCGTCATGCGGTGTCTCGAAAGCCTTTTGATCCTGAGCAAACGAGTCGCCCGGAGGCTCTGCGATTCCGTTGCTGGAGCTCTCAGAACCCGGCCGCGCCGCGAGCGTGGGCGTATCGAATCCGGCAGGAGCTTCGGTTAGGGACTCATCGGCGCCGATCGCCAGCGCGAGGAGC
>Ga0306922_10002591_pt1 | contig 16808 bp, 18 predicted proteins | sample sta12Cox44000082_FD_203758 | JGI IMG/M metagenome (GOLD analysis project Ga0306922, IMG submission 203758) | Lab enrichment of tropical soil microbial communities from Luquillo Experimental Forest, Puerto Rico - statoxic.12C.oxic.44.000.082 (v2)... | ecosystem: Environmental > Terrestrial >... | reverse complement strand
GGCATGGCGCGCGGCTACGCCGTGATCGTCGCTTGCCACGTCGTGCTCGTGCTGCCGTTCGTGCTGCGCAGCGTCTACATCTCGCTGCGCAACCTCGATCCGCGACTCGAGCTTGCCGCCGCGAGCCTCGGTGCACCGCCTCACCGCGTTCTCACCACCGTCACGTTGCCCTTGCTGGTTCCTGGCCTGGTTAGCGGCTGGTTGTTCGCGGCGATCCTGTCGTTCAACGAATTCACCGCTTCGCTGTTCGTCACCGTGCAGCGCACGCAAACACTGCCGGTTGCGCTCTACAACTACGTGCGCGAATACGCCGACCCCTCGATGGCGGCGATCTCGGTCATGTACATTGTGGTCACCGCAACGCTACTGACGCTGGCCAATGTCTTCTTTGGCCTGGCAAAGGTGCTGAACGTTGAGCATCCCCGCTGAAGCCACGCTTCCCGCTGCGGCCGCCACGCCAGCGACGCGGGCGAATGGCGATATAGCGGTCGAGCTCGACGCCGTGACCAAGCGTTTCGGCAAGCTCACCGCGCTCGATGACGTCTCGCTGCTGGTGCGCCGCGGCGAGCTGATGACGCTGCTCGGGCCGTCGGGCTGCGGCAAGACCACGCTGCTCAACCTCGTCGGCGGCTTTTTGATGCCGGACAGCGGCGAGATCGCCATCGACGGCCAGCGAATGACGGATGTGCCGGCGTATCGGCGCGAGATCGGCATCATGTTCCAGAACTACGCGCTGTTCCCGCACATGAACGTGGCGGCCAATGTCGGCTATGGCCTGCGCATGCGCCGCGTCGCCAAGGCGGAGATCGCGCGCCGCGTCGCCGACGCGCTCGCGCTCATCAAGCTTGCGGGCCTGGAAGATCGCAGGCCACGCCAGCTCTCCGGCGGTCAGCAGCAGCGCGTGGCGCTGGCGCGCGCGCTCGTCATCCGTCCCAAGGTGCTGCTGCTCGACGAGCCGTTCTCGGCGCTCGACAGGAACTTGCGCGCTTCCATGCAGGTCGAGCTCAAGGAAATTCAGCGCAAGCTCGGCGTGACGACCATTTTCGTCACGCACGACCAGAGCGAGGCGCTGAGCCTGTCGGACCGGATTGCGGTGATCGCGGAAGGCCGTATCCGCCAGCTCGGCCCCCCGGACGAGATTTATCGCCGCCCGGTCGACCGTTTCGTCGCGTCCTTCGTCGGCGACGTCAACGTGCTGCGCGCGCGCCTCGAGCGCATCGACGGCGCGATCGCCACGGTCGCGCTCGGCGCGGCGCGGGTGAAGGTGCCGAGCCGCACGCTGCAAGGCGCCGCAAGCGGTTCCATCGTCGACCTGTTCGTTCGGCCGGAGGAACTGCGTCCGGCCGAGCATGGCGCGGCAGTCGCGGCCGACGGCATCGTCGCGGCGCAAAGCTATCAAGGCGCCCACGTCGACCTCTACGTCGACGCGCCGGCGGCGCTATCGGGGCGCGTGCTGTTGCGCGTGCCGCGACACGAAGGGATGTCGCTCTGGCGCGCCGGCGCGCGCATCAGCATCGCGCTCGCGGCCGACGAGGCGATCGCCTTCAAACCGGCGTGACGGGCGCGGCGCGATCGAGGCGAGAGGCCCGCCGCGGGACGCGCCTAATCCAGCTTCTCCCAGGTCATGGTGCGCACGCTCATCGTGCCGGTGATCGGATCGACCGAAGGCGGCGTCGACAGATAGACGCGATTGCCCTCGAAACGGGCAACGCGCTTCTGATCGGTGCCGGTCCAGCTCTGGTTCCAGGAGACGTCGACGTGATGGGTGATTTCGTTGCCGTCGATGGTGTAGGTGCCGCCATAGCTGGTCATGCTGCGAAACAGCGCTTCGACCTCGGCGGAGGTCGCCTTCGGCCCCGCGGGCTTGCGGCGGCCGCTCGCCACGGTGAGCACCAGCATGCGCCCGTCAGCGCCGTAGTTGATGTAGCCGACTGGACTGGGCCCCAGAAACTCGGTCTTGGTGCCGGAGGAAATTTCCTCGCGCACCGCCGTGATGAGCTTCCAAGTGCCGATGAGATGTTGGCGGGTGGAATCATTGGACATGGCGCAAGCTTTAACGCGTCGCCGTCACGGAGCAAAGTGCGCGTCGTGGTAAGGGGGAAAAGCACGATGCAGCGGAAGGTCGCCTCGTGGATGCATGCTTGCGCTTCAGCTATGCGCGATCGCATTGACCAGCCAGAAGCCCGCCAGGCTCAGAAGGCTGACAAAGACCAGGGCAATGGCGTTTACGACCATGCGATGCCGGTAATCATCCTCGCCTTGCGGGCATTCATATTTCGAGAGGTCGGCAACCGGTGAGTGATCTGGCCCGGAATAACCGATTGGAGCCTTGCCCCGCTGACTTTGGTGCGAAGCGCCCGCTCGTGACCGGAATCGTATGACACGGCTGTCAGTGCCCAATGAGATGGCGGGCGGCGGCAAGCCGCGCCACGCCTCGCCGCATCGGCCGGGGTTTTTTTGGCGCGACTGCTGATCTTGTGGCTCCACGATGGTGTATCGGAGCAGGGGCCCCCACTCGGGATCGTCGCCCTGAAACTCGACGATCGCATCTGCGGGAGCCCGGCGGCCTGTGCCGAATTCCTCGACGTGGGATGCGCCAACGATCTCTAACGACGGATCCCGCGCGAACGCTGCGAACGCCGCGAGTTCGGCGCTGCTCGCGCCCCCGACACGCCAGGAAGGCTCGAGCACGCCTGATCGTGGCCGACCGTCAGCGCCGGTTCCTCGAGCGACATCGTAGTTCCGGCGCGACGCCGTGAAGCCCTCGAACTCCTCCGTCGCCTCGTCGTATCGTCTTGCCGCGGCCACGGCGGCGCGTACCTCGGGCGACATCGGGAGTGTATCGAGAACCTCCCAACCGCCACGCACGCACACGAGCTCGGATCCGCCGTAAACCGGCCGCCCCTCGTTGTCCGCCACGGTCCTTTGCGTTCCGTGGTAGCTGATCCTTAGGCCACCGACCGCGACCTCCCCGACGCTCAACGTCCTGACTTGGCGCAAGTTCTCTTCGAGCACCAATCCATACGTGGCCATCTCGTCGGCGCTGGCCTTCTCCAGCACGGCATCGAGCTCATTCAAAGTTGTAACCACCGTCTGATCTTTTCCCGACGCACTGAGCGGTTTCTTCACGCGAATCGGTCCGCGCACGAGCATGCATCCGGCCGCCACCCGAGCATCGCGGTTGCTGAACACGCTGTAGCCCGGCAACACGATCTCGCGTACCCGCTCGGCGAAAGCCGTGCACCAGCCCAGCGGTCGCTCCGCGTCACGATCGACCAGGCCATGGGTGATGGCTTTCGTTTTCGCGAAAAGATGGGGCACAACGCCGCCGTAGAGATCATTCGAAGAACGAATGCCGAGACATGCTGCTTCGTCCAGCAGCAAGGTGTCATCCGGAACGAAGAAGAGCGGGCCGGAGTAGTCACATGCCGCATCGTAATGCCCGCCAAACTCATAGCCCTTGAGTTTCGCGATAGCCTTGGCGCCCAAGTCGAGCACGACTTTGTGATGCGTCTGCAGCGGCTTGCCGAACCGCGAGAAGTAGACCACGACGACGCCTGTTGCCATGGTAATCGACCCTTCATCCATGCGCCCAATCCGCGATGGCTGCTGAGCGGCACTCCCGAGAGTGCGTTCTTCCTTCAGCGCGCCGATCCTTCTCGTCTGGGCAGACGAGCATGATCGCCCTGATGCTGCAGAGGGCCGTTTAAGGCAGGTTTATGCCGAGTTGGGCGGGATGATCGGCGGCAGTCACAAGTCCGAGAGGCCTATGTTATCAACCAGGTCTGCCGGTATGGCGACGCAAGTCGCAATGGTGGACATGTTGGAACTGAGATTGCGCTCAACTTACGGTATTGGGCGAAATACCCAGAGCGCTGCCGGTTCGCCGGGATTGGCGCGAGCGGCGACGAAAAACCGGTCGAGTTCGGGAACAAACAGCGCAGTTCGTGCGCCGGATATCGTCGGGATGTGGGCCGAGCGGCCGTAGGCGTCCTCTTGCGCCTCGAACACATCCACGTATCCGTCGCCGCAGCTGAGGTACACGCGCTGGCGCTTCGCATCGAAGAAGAGATCGTCGGTATCACCACACGCACCCACAGCAGCAATCGTGCTGCCGTCCCGCAGGGAGAACACGCTTAGCTGCGGGGGATTCCGAAACGCCACAAAAAGTCGGCCGGAACTTTCGTCCAGAGCCATTGGAAAATTGCTGCCGTTGTCGATCGGCCAGCTCGCTGTCTGTTTGCTCGCAAAACGGTCGACGACCGCGATCTCGCGCGCCTTCGGCACGTTCACGAAAATGCGACGGTCAGAGCGGGCAAGCTGAAAACTTTCGGGATGAGCCTGCAATGGAATATCGGCGATTTTGCCGTTCGTCGCGGGATCGATCACCGCCAGTGCGCCGCTCCCGTAACCAACGAACACTCGGTTGGACGCGCTATCCACGCGATGTTGTCGGCATCATCGCCGAGATCGATTCTGCCTGCTGCTGCGTACTCCGCGCCTCGGAACAGCAGCACCGATCCGTCACCCGCATTGGTGACAAAAAGCGTATCGCTCGATGGGACATAGCCGAGACCTTGCGGCTCCTTCAATCCGGTAATGACGTGCTGTACCTTTTGCTCATTCAAATCGACGACCCCGACGGTATCATTACCAAGCTCGGCTACGAACAGACGCCGTCGGGCCGGATCGATCGCCATGTGATCGATCCGGCCCTTAACGTCGCCCAACGGAATCTTAGTTTCGAGCTGCAGCGACGAGGAGCTCGGCGTCTGTGAGAATGCCCGATCGGGTGCAAGCGACACCGTCGCAATTGCCACGAGGTACACCACGCAAGAGTAACGCATCATCATTGGCTATCTCTTCTGTCCATTGGGTTCCAACTGTTTTTCCTCAGCCGGCTATCGGCTCGCCGGAGACGAGGTCGTAGAATGTCGGTTGGATTGCCCTTGTCTTGGATCACCATCACTTCGAAAACGGGCTCGCCACCGCGAATTTTCTCCCTGACGGACAAGATCGCGCCCTGCGCCGAAGCCTTCTGGATGATCGTCGGAATCCTGACCTTGGTCATCGACAGCGGCGCGTGATACTGCGCCGATGGAGCGATGTGCGTCAGGTCGGCAAACGCCCCCTTCTTCGGGGTCCAGGTCGCCGCCGTTACGTCGCCTATGTACTCGTTGAAGGAATCAGGGCTGCTACCGGGCACTTTCTTTGCTGCCCTCGCCCGGGGGCGTGACCGATCCGGGCGGAAGGGTCGGGACGGTGGCGAAGTTTGCCGGCACTTCGCCCGTCAGGCTTTGCAGAAACGCCACTATGTCGCTGATTTCGGCGTCGCCCAGCGTCACCCCGAGCTGCACCCGCGCCATGACGCGGACAGCCTCCGGAAGCGTCGCCACGGACCCATCGTGAAAATAGGGCGCGGTCATCGCAACATTCCGCAGGCTGGCAACGCGGAAAACATAAAGGTCGTCGGGGTTCTTGGTGACATCGGCGCGTCCGTTGTCGATTGGTTGGCTGCCCGTTGCCTTCCAATAAGGCTCAACGACGCCAAACTTTCGGTACATTCCGCCGCCAACGAGGACACCGTTGTGGCACGCTGCGCAGCCGGTATTGATGAAGGTATCGAGGCCGCCGCGAGCTTTGGGCGACAATGCATTGACGTCCCCGGCGAGGTAGCGATCAAATGGCGATGGCGTCACCAAGGTCCGCTCATAGGCTCCGATGGCCTTGGCAATGTTCTCGCTCGTCATGGGGTGAGGATCGTCAGGGAAGGCCGCTTTGAACAGCGGGGCGTAACTCGGAATTTGTTCGAGTCGGCCGATGATTGCCTTCTCGTCCGGTTGCCCGTTCGTGATCGGCGAGGCGAGGGCCTTTATCACCTGATCCTCAAGGCTGTCCCGGTCGCCGCGCCAGTGAATGATGAAATTGAGCCCGGCATTGAGGATTGTCGGGGCATGGCGCGGATGCGGTCGCTGCCTCACACCGATCGACTTGGGCAGCCCGTCCGTTCCGTGGCGTGCTGGTTGATGGCAACTGGAACAACTGACATCGGCGTCGACCGTCAGTCGGGGATCGAAGAAGAGCAGCCGGCCGAGATCGACTCGTTGCGGCGTAATCGGCGCCTCCGGCGTCGCCATGTCCCGCGGTAGCGGCTGAAAGAGTCCCTGAGCCTGTTTGAGCCGTTCGGTTTCGGTCTCCGCTGCGATTGCTGGCGCTACGACGACCAGCAGTGCGATGCCGGCGAAGCAGAGGTGTGGCCTCATCACCTATCTCCCTTGGTCATCAACCCGCTTACCCCTCCCGGCTTCGAAGCTTTCACGAAATCTTGATCTGCTGTGCGGAGATCAGATGCGCTGGGAGACCTTACGCTGCCGAAGCCAGAGGCCGAGACCGGCCGCGACGATGGCAAGTTCCGCCGTGCCTACCCAAGAGGCGGCAACATAGATCTGCGATAGGTCTGTCGAGACGATATGACTGGTCGTCTCATTTCCCCCAAAGGGTTGGTGTACCGCACCGCCAATCATACATGCGATAAGTCTATTCATGGCTCTCTCCTTCGCGGTAGATACATCGAGGAGTAGAGCGAAGCGGTCTACATTTAAGGCAAAATTAAACGTCGGCCTGCGTTAATCACAGATCGGTGAGGTCGCGACTTTCGTATCGAGCGCTGTCGTAGAACCTGGCACTTTGATCCCTTCTGCACGAACCGCGGCTCCGTCACGCGCAAGACAACTGGCGACATTCGCCTGGCCGTCTCTCTGATTACACCACGTAGCCTCTCTGATTACACCACGTAGCGCGACTTAGGAGACGCGCAACATGCGTACCGAGGTCGACCTGCCCAACCCCGAGGAACGGCTTTAATCCAGGCATGTATGCGGAGCTCTCGCTGGAAATGAACAGGCGTCTTGATGTGCTTACCGTGCCGGCCGCTGCTGTAGGCTTGGATGGTGACGGTAACTTCGTTTACACCGTCAATGACGATCGCATGACACACCTGCGGCTTAAAACTGTCTTAAACTGCGCATGTATCTGAAGCAACAGGGGTAAGTCGGTTTCCCGGAGAGGCAAGTACATGCGTCTTCTGGTCGTCGAAGATGAGCCGCGAATTTCGGAAATCATCAAAGCTGCGCTGGAGCGCGCCGAGTTTGCCGTGGACACCGTGCGGCTGCGCGCCGATGCGCGGGAAGCGCTGGCAAACACCGCCTACGATGCCGCAATCCTCGACCTTGGGCTTCCCGACGGTGACGGGCTAAACCTGCTGGCTGAATTGCGGCCGGCGGGAAACCGCATACCTATTTTGATCCTCACGGCACGCGATGCGGTGGAGGACCGTGTTCTCGGCCTCGATGCGGGCGCAGACGACTACCTGGTGAAGCCATTCGCGATGAGCGAGCTCGTTGCCCGCACGAAGGCCCTGCTGCGCCGTCCGGGAGCGGCGCTCGGCACCACCCTTAGGGCCGGCAATATCGTCTTCGATACCATTGGTCGAGACGTCAGCGTTGCCGGCGTTCCACTGCAGCTTCCTCGTCGTGAAGCGGCGATTTTGGAGCACCTGCTCCGCCGCCAGGGCCGCGTCGTACCGAAGAGCGTTCTCGAAGAAAAGCTCTACGGCATCGACGAGGAGCTCGAATCAAATGCTGTTCCGGTGCACGTGCACCACCTGCGGCGCAAGCTGCAAGACGCCGGCGCCGGCGCGGAAATTCATACCGTGCGCGGAGTAGGCTATTTGCTCGCCGAGACGAAAGGATGAGTTTCGGCCGATTTCGCTCGTTGCAAGTGCGCCTCGCGGTGCGCCTTGCGGTGTTGTATGTCGCCGCCGCCGCAATCGCGGTCGGGGTTTTGGTCTATCAAGCCTACGACACGGCGGGATCGTTGAATGACCGCGAACTCGGCCTGCGCGCTGAGGATCTCGCACGCGCCATGGTCGCCGACGGTGCGGGCCAGCCTCACCTCGACCTGCCCTCGAAGCTTGCTGCCGCATATGCGGCGGCACCCGAAGATGACCTGTTCGCGATCCGCGATACCAATGGCCGCATCATTGCCGCATCCCTCGCCGAGTTTGGCGACCGCGTGTCCAAATGGCCTCCGGCCACGGATGAGCCGAGCTATTTCCGCCTCAGTGGCGCTGGGTCCGAGGATTTTGGCTCCGAGACTTACTACGGCTTGAGCGTCGCGCTGCAGACGGCCGCGGGTCCGATGTGGATATCGGTCGCGCGGACCGAAGGATCGGACGCTCTCATTAGATCGCTTTTGCGCGAATTTGTGCTTCATGCCATTTGGGTGAGCCCGCTGCTCATGCTGGCCACATTGGCAATCGGCATCTTTGCAATCCGCAACGGACTCAAGCCCGTGCGCGAAATTTCCCGCATGGCCGCATCGATCGGTCCCGATGCGACGTCGGTGCGGCTGCCGGAACGAAACTTGCCGACGGAGATCATGCCGCTGGTCCATTCCATCAACCATGCGCTCGATCGGCTCGCGAAGGGCTTCGCCGTGCAGCGCGAGTTCACCGCCAACGCCGCCCATGAGCTTCGCACGCCGCTCGCCATCATCACCTCGGCTCTCGAGACGATGAATCGAAATAGCGAGCTCGAGAAATTGAGGACCGACGTCGCGCGTATGAACCGGCTCGTCGAGCAACTCCTTCGCGTCGCCCGGTTGGATGCCGTCGCGCTCGAATTCGGCACGGTCGATCTCAACAAAGTCGCATCCTCGGTTGTCGCCGCGATGGCGCCTTGGGCCATCGCCCAGGGTAAGGCCATTGCGTTCGCCGGAACCGAGTGGCCGGTGAACGTGAAAGCAAACGCCCACGCGCTCGAAGACGCGCTGAGAAATCTGATCGAGAATGCGGCCGCTCACGCGCCGCCTGGAACGGAAGTGACCGTGACAGTCGATCGTGCTGGCCGCATCGATGTGGCCGACCGCGGTAGCGGCGTGCCGCGGAAGGATCGAGAGAACATCTTCAAGCGGTTCTGGCGCGGCGCGGGCGAAAAGAAGGAAGGCGCCGGCCTCGGCCTCGCCATCGTCAACGAAATCATGCGCGCGCATCGCGGCAGCGTCAGCGTCGCAGACAATCCCGGCGGCGGCGCCCTCTTCACCCTGTCATTTCCACCGGTGCAAGCCGCAGACTCGAAGATCGCCGGCAGATGCATTGCGGGAGACGAGGGACGAGCGGAAACCTCAACGCGCAATTAGGCACCGGCCCGTTCGAAATCCATGAAGTCGAACGCAACCGCGGTGCTTCAGGTGCTGCCCTCGCCGAAGGTAAGCGGCGAAGGCCTAAACCTTCGCCGCTCTCCGCACGCGCCGATTCAGGGAGGAGAACCGGCGCGCCATCCGGCTCAATCGTCGTCATCGTCGTCGTTGTCGGCGCGAAGCCGACCCGTTTGCGAGTCGACCGACATTTTGCTCGTCTCCCCATTCATGGACCCGGTCACATCGATATATCTGCCGTTGCGCGAGATGACGACGTTTGACCATCCGTCCGTTTGCAACTTCTCCAACACCTGCTCTGCGGTCACTGGGCGGTCTCCCGCAATGAAAGCGGGTGCCGGGGCCTGTTGCGCGTTCGCGATCATCAGGCCGACGCTTCCCGCGAGTAACGCACCACGGATCACCCATCCGATGAGTCGAATCATGTCTCTCTCCTTCGTGGCACATGGTCCATCGACGGGCCGAGCAAAGCGGCCTGCATTTAAGGCAAAATTAAACGCCGGCTTGGGTCGATCACACGTCGGTGAGATCGACATACATCGGTGAGAGGGCGCCTTCGTATCGAGCGTGCCGGTGCTCTACGGCGGCGCCGGACGGACTAAGCACGACTTCTCTCTGCGGCCGCAGGCTTGAAGCGCTGCAAAGAGCCGCGCCTGCTTGTCATTTAAAACTGCCTTAAACAACCGCTGCCAGCGTGAGTCGTTGGGAGGAGGTTGGCAGTTGCGAAGGGAGATCGTCATGAAGATTGACAAAACGCGTCTGTGCGCAATCGCCGTCGTCGCCATGGTGGCGAGCCTGTTCAGCATCAGTTATCCGGGTTGGAACGCGACCGGCGAAGCGGTCGCGGCTTCAGCGCAGGACAAGACCCAGGCGCGTCAGTCTCTCAATGAGGTTATGAGTTTGCTTCGAGGAGTCGACACGGCGTATGCCTCAGGGAACTCGGCTGAGGCCCAGACCAAATTTGATCAGGCGCGCGCCAACTGGAACAAGATCTCGCCGCTGATCTCGGCGCGCGAAGCACGCGAGGCGCAGTTGCTGTTCGACTCTCTGGGCAGCCAGCTCAAGAGCGGCGGGCCCGCCACCAAGGTGAAGGCTACCGTTAGAGGCATGCTCGGGGAGTTCCGTGAGGACATCCAGCGCGAACTGAGATAGGCGCTGCGTGCATCGCAGTCTGGTCTGGCTCGCCATCGTCGACCTACGTCGAGCGTGGGTAAGATGGGTTTTGGCCACGGCGGCGCTGGCGTTGGCTATCCTCGCCGTTGCGGTCTTCGCGCGTCAGATCAATCTCAGGCAGGCAGAGGTGCTTGCCGATTATGAAAAAGGGGGCGCTGCCAGCTTCGTCGTCGAGGTTGACGGCGTCCCAGATGGCGATATCGACGCGCTCGTAACTGCCGCACGGGCGATCGTTGGGGTGAATTCCGCCGAAGCGCCTTATAACGGGGTCGATCTCGCTGTTGGCGGCGACATCTCGTTCGTGGTGTTTCAAAACGATCAGCAACGGGAGTATCTCGGGGCGCGGACGAACGTGGTTGGCGTTGATCGGTCGTTCGACCCGTCGCGCGATTACTACGTCAACTTTCATCGTCTCAATCCGCAAGCGTCCCAATCGGTTCTCGGCATCCCCCTTCTTCCCGCATTAGGAACAATGCGGTCGCCGACTCCGCAAGAGACTTTGGTTCCCTCCAGCGTGACCGACTATGTCGGGGTACGGCCAGGAGCGCAGGCGAGCATCGAACTCAGGTATACGGGCGTCACCCCCCCAATTGTCCGCCGTTTCGAGGGAGTGCAGTTAATCGGGACGTTCGAAGTTGTTGGCCCGGATCAGGGTCGCTTCGACCCATTCTGGCAACTGCAATTACGGGGTCAGGAGGTGCTTACCGTCCACCGCCCCGATACCACGGACAGGGTCAGCACAACCTTGCCGATCGTGTTGAGCGCTGATGTCGTCCGCGATTTTCTGACATCCGTCCGCGCGGACCTCGAGGCGCGCGAGGGCCCGCCCGCCCAACCGCCGTCACGAGATCAGCTCGTCATAAGCGCGAGCACGATCGGTAACGTTCCCGCCGTCGCGACGGCTGTGAAATCACTCTTGAAAGAGCGACAGCTGACAGAAGACTGCGAGGGATCAACGCCGAGATCGTTTTGCCTCAGGTTGCCGGAGCGCAACAACTTCCAGGCTGCATTTCAGGAACAGAGCAAGGTTGGGGCGGGCGGATCGTTCTTCATCGCTCTCCTGATTGCCCTTGTCGCGGTGGGGAGCGCCGGCCTGCAGGTACAGACCGTCGTGACACGGTGGCGCGAGTTCGGAGTGCTGCAGGCTATCGGCTTCTCGCCGGGTCAAATTGTGGGCTACTACGGTGTCCAACTCTGCTTGCTGCTTGGCGGCGGAATTGCATTCGCGGTGATCGCGTCGATTGCGGTCACATCCTCGCTGGGCTCGTCCCTTGCATCCGTTGGCCTGGCGGCGACTGTGTCGGTTGTAGTTGGAGGATTGGCCGCGCTATCGGTCCTGCTGTGGCCACTGTCGCGGTCTCCAGCCGAGCTGATCGGCGATCAGGCATGATTTGGACCAAGATCATATTCGGCGGGTTAGGCCGGCGCGGTTTCGAGGCGGTGGTCGCAGGCCTTGTCCTAGCGGCTGCCAGCGCACTCGTCGCAGGCTCGCTGATGGTCGTCGAGGGCGCCCAATACGCTCTGATGCAGGCTGAGCGGAATGATCGTCCGGAAATCGTGCAGATACGGAGTCGTTTCAATCGCGCTCTGTTCGAGACGCCACGCAGCGGCAACTTGCCGCCCCTTACCCTGCCAGTCCATGAACCGCTGATCGAACCCGAGCAGCTCAGTTCGGCTGCCGGTGACGGCGTGATCATTCCGCGCCAATCATTGTTCCGCAATGTGGTCTCGGGCGATCGTTTCCTGAACGTCTACATCTTCGGAATTGATCCGGTCGCGGAAGGTCAGGTGAGTAGTTTTTCGCTGACCCGGGGTCGCTTTCTACGCAGTGACGACGGCGCCGTTGCCGTCCTGGATGAGGTGTCTGCCAGCGCGCTTGGTGTTGATCTTGGCAAGACTTTTCCTGTCCGCAAGGCGGACGGCGAAGACCTGGACCTGACGGTAGTCGGCATCATCGGGAAACTTGAGCTGCGCGATGCACCGCCTCGTACTGTCGAAGCACCCGCGCTCACGCAGAATTCAAGCTTTGTATCGAGCGGCGTGTTCGTTACGCTGCGTACAAGTGAGGCAATCTTCGGCCGCACGACGTTGACGGACGCGCTTGTAGTCGCTCGAACACCCACCGACGTGCCCTCCCTCGCCGACAGTCTACGCGAAGCTTTCCGACTTGAACCGGGGGTTTTCGTCACCGAACGCTACAGCCAATTCAGCCGCAAGGTGCATGATTTTGTGCTGACGCTGAGTTTGTTTACGCTTATCGGCACAGCGACCGCGCTGTTCGCGGGTGTATTCGCAGCTAATCTCTTGCACGATGTCTACGCGGATCGCCGCTGCCACTACGCCATATTGATTGCGCTCGGAGTGCCTCCAGCGCGGGTGGCTCTCGTAGGTCTCAGTCTGGGATTGGCCGTCGCTTTCGCCGGCACCATCACGGCCGTCCTAATGGCTGTATTCTTTCGGCCCACGGAATTTGCGCTGCCGTCGCTGATGGCCAATCTCGGGGCAATTGAACCAAGATTCGACTTGTCGGTCGCGGCGGCCATGGCCGCCATAGCGTTAGCAGCTGTTGCCCTAGGCATGACCCCAAGTTGGTGGCGACTACTCCGCCACCCCATGGCGACGGCTCTTTCAGAGAACGGTAGATAAACATGTCGCCGCTCGTCGTCATGCGATGCGTTACGAAGAGCTACGGCCGAGGGGCAACGGCCATCAAAGCTCTCGATAATGTGTCGCTCGAGGCTCATCTGGGCGAATTGGTCCAGCTGACCGGCCCGTCGGGCGCCGGCAAAACGACCCTTCTCAATCTCGTTTCCGCGCTCGACCGCCCTGACATGGGCGAGATTCTTGTCGCGGGAGCGAATGTCACGGGTCTGTCGCTTGCAAGGGCCGCCAAATATCGCAACAACCAGGTCGGGATCATTTTCCAATCCTATAATCTCCTTCCGCAGCTGACCGCTCTCGAAAACGTCCTACTCCCAATGATCCCGAACGGGCGAATGGATCGCGACCGTGCGTTCGAACTCCTCGATGCTGTCGGACTTGTCGATCGAAGTGCGCACAGGCCGGCACAGTTGAGCGGCGGTGAACAGCAGCGCGTAGCGATTGCCCGAGCCCTGGTGAACGGCCCACGTCTTGTTCTCGCCGACGAGCCGACCGGAAATCTGGACGACGAGAACGCACGAAACGTAATGGCTTTGTTATGCCGCACATGCCGGAACCGGGGCAGCACTCTCATTGTTGTGACGCACGACCGCGACGTCGTGCACATAGTTGATACGGTTTTCGAACTTCGAGGCGGCATTATCGCGAGGGCAGGGCGCGCAACGTGCCGCAACGGGCCTATCCTTTAAAACTGCCTTAAACAAATGCTCCCAGCGTAAGTCGCATCGATGGCTTTTTGCCGATGCGACCGTCGCGTTGCTGCCGCGTAGCAAATGGATGCACGTCGAAAGCAGGATGCGACGCCGTCGATGCCGAGGCCGCCACGCGCGCAGAGGAGGACGAGCGATCGATGGACGGAACGATCTTAAACGTTGCCATTTATCTGACGGCGACGTTTGCCGCCGCGCTTGTCACCGGGGTAGCGGGGTTTGCATTCGGATTAGTTGCCGCCGGCGTTTGGCTGCACATCCTCACGCCAATGGAGACCGCAACGTTGATCATCGCCTTCGGTCTGGTGGTGCAGGGCATCTCGGTCTGGAAATTGCGGCACGCACTGCGGTGGAGCCGGCTGTGGCCATTTCTATTGGGAGCGGCCTTCGGCGTCCCTTTGGGGGTGGCGATTCTCGGATGGGCGCGTCCTGACTACGTCCGCGTCACCGTCGGCGTGGTGCTCGCGCTCTACAGCGCGTATAGCCTCGCCCGACCGGCGATGAAGCCGGTCAAGGCTGGCGGTGCCACCGCCGATGCGAGCGTAGGCTTTCTGAACGGCATTCTTGGCGGCCTTACCGGCCTCGCCGGCATTCTCACGACCATCTGGTGCGGTCTTCGTGGTTGGCCCAAGGACGAGCAGCGGGCGATCTTCCAGCCGATCGGGGTCGCGATATTCGCCATGAGCGGGCTGTGGCTGGGGATCAGCGGCGCGGTATCGACCGACACCGTCTGGTTCTTTGCTATCGGCCTTCCGGCATTGCTGGCCGGGACGTGGCTGGGACTAAAGCTTTACGGACATCTCGATGAAGCCGGCTTTCGCAAGCTGGTGCTGGTCCTGTTGCTGGTCTCGGGACTGGCGCTGGTGGCGCCCGCTCTCGTACCACTTTTTGGCTGATCGCCGATGAGCTCGAGGACAAGCAACAAATCTGAGAGAGCAAGATCTATTAGGTCGAAACGTGCCGTTGCCTTGTTTTTGGCTGCTGCAGCGGCATTCGTCATCACCAGCGCAGGGTTGGCGGAGCAGGACCCAGATCAAGTAAATGTGCAAGGTGGCTGGGCATATACCGCAAAGGACAAAGACGGCGCGGTGGAGCACGTGGCTGCGACCCGTGCGGCCGAGGATGCTGTTTGGCTTACGCTCGGATGCAAGGCTGATCGACGGCTAGCGGTCTCGTTCATCCATAGTGAACACTTCCCGTTCCCGCTGAAGCCTGTCTCCATGGTAAAGCTACAATCAAACAATGTACCAACTGCACTCGTTGAAGCGAAAAACGTCGAAAATAACCAGATCTTTGTCGCGCCGCTATTAATGCGGCACATCATGCCGTTAATCATGGAAGATGACGAGCTTATCGTCTCGATCCCTGACCGGGATGGAGCGATGCACAGTTATACGTTTTCGATGCAGCCAAACGACCTTGCGCTTAAACCAATTCGCGCGCGCTGTTTTTATTTTTGACGAACGAAAACTCCGACCTGTGTTTCCTTCGCTCTGCGTCGGCGTCGCCTCTCGCACGGTCTGCGCCGCGCACTTGATAAAAGTGTCTTAAACAGACTGGTTCAACATCCGAGCCAACAAATGCCCAAGCCGCGGGACTCGATGAATCCTGCGAATGAAGGAAGTCGCGCAGATTGTTTGCAACGGAGGAATAGGAGCTGGTCGATGACGGCAAGGCAGCAGCGTAGATTGGCATTGCTCGTTGTACTTATGTTGATGAGTGCAGTAGTCGCTTCGACGAAGGTGCAATCGCAACTCGCACCGTACGGTCGTGATCCGCCAAACGTCTTCGATGGGATCCTGAGCAATGTCGCAGGTAGTTCCGAGATCAGCACTGCACAGCTGCGAGCGGCGTTGAACGACGGCAGTGTGATCATCCTCGACGCCAGACCTTACGAAGAATATGCCGTCAGTCATATCCCCGGCGCGCGAGCGGTTCCGGCAAAGGCAGGCACGACGCCTGCGTTGTACGTCGGCGACGCAACCGAGGTCGCGAAAGCCATCCCCGACCAAACTCAGCCTCTGATCTTGTATTGCAACGGCCTCTTTTGCGGTCGTAGCGAGCGGCTTGCCGATGACCTGATTAAACTCGGATACCGAAACGTGCGAAGATATCAATTGGGCGCCCCCGGCTGGCGGGCCCTCGGCGGTGTTATGCAGGTGGAAAAGCCGGCATTGCTCCGGCTGCTCGCGCAGGATGCGACATCAGTATTGATCGACGGGAGGGCCAAGGCAGGTCTGAAGCCGCGCCTTCACAACGCAGTGTCGATACCTTTACCTGAAGCCTCCCAAGCCAAGGATGACGGGCGTCTGCCGATGACCGATCACAACACCCGCATCTTTGTCGTGGGCACCAATGGCGCTGAGGCGCGCGCCGTGGCAGAGGCGATTGTGCACGACGCGTTTCATAATGTTACCTTTTTCGGTGGCGCGATTACCGATTTATCCGAGCTGCTGGAGGATGAGGAAGGCTAGCGCGGGAGTCGGTCCGTTCCGCCGGCTTTTGCGAGCATCTTGATGATTCTTCCAAATCGCGTCGGCTCGGTTCGAGCGCTAGATGGTGGTGGATCGCCTCGTGCAGATTCAGCATCTGTTGCAACGTTGTTACATCCTTTCAGCGGACCATATGGTAGTTGACCTCGTTTCCCTTTGAACGGGCCGAGAGACGTGTTTTATGAGACGGCTGATCGTAGTGATGGCCATCCTCGGCGTTGCTCATTCAGCCCACGCGCATGGCATTGCGGGCAACAGGTTTTTTCCGGGGACGCTTTCATTTGATGATCCTGCCGTTGCGGACGAGTCCATATTGCCGCTCTTCTCAAGCTCCAAGCATCCAGATGAAGGGGGCGATGTCGTCGACAAGAGATTTAGCTGGTCGATCTTTCGTCTACTCACTCCGACGCTAGGAGTTGGCGTCGATAGCGGCTGGGTTCACCGCGATTGGAGCAGCGCCCGGAGTTCGGGGTTCGATACAACCAATCTTACGGTCAAGGGCGAGATTTATCGCAACGATCTGCATGAGACGCTGGTGTCTGGGGGATTGGGCTGG
>Ga0306922_10002589_pt1 | contig 16816 bp, 11 predicted proteins | sample sta12Cox44000082_FD_203758 | JGI IMG/M metagenome (GOLD analysis project Ga0306922, IMG submission 203758) | Lab enrichment of tropical soil microbial communities from Luquillo Experimental Forest, Puerto Rico - statoxic.12C.oxic.44.000.082 (v2)... | ecosystem: Environmental > Terrestrial >... | reverse complement strand
ATCGCGCGGCGTGCAGGCACGTAGCACGCGACCAGCGACAGCGCGGCCAGCAGCGCGGCCACGCCCACGAACGTCAACGGATCGCGCGCGCTGATCCCGAACAGCATGCTGCGCATGAGCTGCGAGAAGCCAAGCGATGTCGCCATGCCGATCGCAATCCCCGCGATGATCAGGCGGCCGCCCAATGCGACGACGAGCCGGATCACGTCGAGCCGCGTGGCCCCGAGCGCGATTCGGATCCCCAGCTCGCGCGTCCGCTGGGCGACGGCGAACGCGGTCACGCCGTACAGACCGGTTACTGCCACGACCAGCGCGAGGGCGCCGAACAGGCCGACCAGGAGCAGGGTGAACTCCTCACGCGCCGTCGCGGCCGAGCGAATGCGGTCCAGCGTCTGCACACGTGCGATCGGCAGTGTGGGATCGGTGGCAGAGACGGCCGCGCGGACGGTCGGCGCGACGGTCGCCGGATCGGCGCTCGCGCGTACGACCCAATCGCGAATGATGTCGCCCGTCCCCGCGTCCTGGGAGGCGGCCAAGTAGATCGCCGGACGAGGCTCGCGGACGAGATCCAGCTGTCGCACGTTCCCGACCACGCCGACGACAGTCAACCACGGGACCGATTGATCGTCGGCGGGCCCCAATTTGAGGCGTCGGCCGAGTGGATCGCGACCGGGCCAGAACGCGCGCGCGGTCGCCTGGCTGATGACGATGGCGGGGCGGGCGTCCGGCGTGTCGCTCCACGAAAGATCGCGACCCTGCAGGAGAGAAATGCCGAGCGTCGCGAAATAGCCAGGCGTGACGGAGCGGAAATCGACGAACTTCACCTCCCCTGGCGTGGGGGGCGGGTCGCCTTCGATGTTGACGCCGCTGCTGCGCCCCGAAACCGTCAGGGGCAGGAAGCTGATTCCGGCCGCGGACTGCACCCCGGGCGCCGCGGCCAGACGCTCTCCGAGCTGCCGGTAGAACGTCGTACGTTTCTGCGGCGTGTCGAACCGGCCGGGCGGCGGCACGACCCGGAACGTCAGCGCCCGATCGGCGTGAAACCCGAGCGGCACCTGCTCGAGACGCCAGAAGCTGCGCAGGAGCAACCCCGCGCCGACGAGAACGACGACGCCAAGCGCTGTCTCGGCCACGACGAGCACGTTGCGGGCGCGCGTACTCGACGGGCGGAACGAGCTGCGCGCGTCGCCTTTCAGCGAATCGTTGAGGTCTGCCCGTCCCGTCTGCCACGCCGGCGCGATGCCGCAGATCAGGCCCGCGGCAAGGGCGATCCCGAAGTTGAAGAGGCCCACGATCACGTTGATTGACAGGCCGGTTGCCTGCGGCAGGCTTCTCGGCGCCAGCAGTCGCAGGCCGATGACGCCCCAGGACGCGAATGCAAGCGCCAGCGCGCCGCCAAGGAGCGCGAGCAGGGTGCTTTCGGTGAGCAGCTGGCGCAGCAGTCGCCCTCGGCCCGCGCCAAGGGCTGCCCGGACGGCGAGCTCACGCTCCCTTGCCAGCGATCGCGCCAGGAGGAGGTTTCCCACGTTTGCGCAGACCATGAGCAGCACGAGGCCAACCAACCCCAGCAGCATCAGCAGGGGCGTCTGAACCTGTCCGACCGTCTGCTCGCGGAGCGACATGACGCGAGCCCCCACGCCCGTGTTGGATCTCGGGTACTCACGACTGAGCTTCGCGGCGATGCCGTCGAGCTCCGATTGCGCCTGAGCGAGCGTCACGCCCGGCTTTCGTCGCGCGACGACGCGCAGGAAATGGCTCCCGTGGTTTTCGAGCTGCGTCGGGGTCAGAGCGATGGGCACCCAGAGACGATCGTCGGCGTCCGGAAACGCGAATCCCTGCGGCATGACGCCGATGACCTGATAGGGCACATCGTCCAGATGAATCGTTCGACCCAGGATCGAAGGATCGGCGCCAAAGTGTTCGGCCCAGAGGCCGTACCCGAGGACGGCCACGGCCGGACCGCCCGCTCGATCCTCGTCGTCGCTGAACGTCCGGCCGAACGCCGCATCGACGCCGAGGATGGCAAACAGGTTCGCCGACACGGCCTCGCCGTCGATTCGCGCCGGCTCGCTCACGCCGGTGAGATTCCATGCGCGAAAGGAGATCGCGGCCATCCCGGTGAACGCTGTGCTCTGTCGCCGCCAGTCGTTGAAGTTGCCGGGCGCCGGCGTGTTCTGACTGTTGGTGTACGCCGGGAGCGTGACGTTCTCCCACACCATGACCAGCTGCTCGGCGTGCGGGTACGGAAGCGGTCGCAGCAGGACCGCCTCGACGACGGAGAACATGGCGGTGTTCGCGCCGACGCCCAAGGCGAGCGTGAGCGCCGCGACGATGGTGAAGCCCGGGTGCTTGCGGAGCATCCGCAGGCCATAACGCGCGTCCCGCGCGAGCGCGTCGAGCGCCGCCCGGCTGGACATCTCGTAGACCTCCTCGACGATCTTCAACCGGCTGCCGAGGGCGCGACGAGCCGCATGCTGCGCCTCGTCGTCGCTCAGGCCTCGGTCGCGATCGAGATCATCTTCCTGCATGAGCCCCTCACAGGCGTCTTCAGGCCTTCGCCCCGGAAAGCACCGCCGCGATGGCGCCCGTCAGCCGGTTCCACTTCGACTGTTCGGCCGCGAGCTGCTTCCGTCCGAGCGGCGTGAGCCGGTAATATTTGCACTCGCGTTTCTGCCGCGCGAGCGTCTCCCACCTGGCCGTCACCCATCGCTTGCGTTCGAGGCGATGCAGCGCCGGATACAGCGAGCCGTGTTCCAGCCGCAGGACGTCGTCGGTTGTCCGCTGGATGTGCCTGGCGATTTCGTGTCCGTGCGCCGGCCCGACGATCAGCGTCCTCAGGATCAGCATGTCCAGGGTCCCTTGCAGCAGCTCGGTGCGTTCGGAGGTCTTCGCCATGAAGGAAGCCATTCTACCCATATTGAGGTAGCGCGTCTACCCTCACCGCGCCCCCTGGGGGCCCAGGCGAGCCGGATCATTCAATCGCAAGAAGCGGATGGCGGGTCGCTCCGTGCCCCAGCACAATGGCAGGGGGTCGAGTTGTTATCATGGACCGAATGGTCGACGACCGAGTGGCGGATTCCGAATCGGCAGCCGGCTTCCAGATCGATTCGCTCGCGTGGGGCGACATCGAGCAGTCACTGGACACGAAAGGGTTTGCCGTGCTGCCTCCCCTCGTTTCTGCGAGCCACTGCACGGAGTTGCGTGCGTTGTACGACGATGCCGCACGGTTCCGGAGCCGGGTTGAAATGGAGCGATTCAGGTTCGGCGTAGGTGAGTACAAATACTTCGCTGCGCCGCTGCCCGAGCTCGTTCGACGATTGCGTCACGAGCTGTATCCGCATCTCGCGCCGATCGCGAATCGGTGGATGGCGACGCTTCGAGAGAAGGTGCGGTATCCCGGAGCGCTCGACGAGTTTCTCGAGCGCTGCCATCGCGCCGGACAGCGGCGGCCGACGCCGTTGCTGTTGTCGTACACGGCCGGCGGCTACAACTGTCTTCACCAGGACATCTACGGCGAGATCGCCTTTCCGCTGCAGGTTGTCTTCGGCTTGAGCCGCCCTGGCGTCGACTACACCGGCGGCGAGCTGCTGCTCGTCGAGCAGCGGCCGCGAGCCCAGTCGCGCGGCCACGCCGTGGCCATCGAGCAAGGGGCTGCCGTCATCTTTGCGACGCGCGAGCGACCGGTCCCAGGCGTGCGCGGCGCTTACCGTGTTGTCATGCGACACGGCGTCAGCACCATCACCTCAGGCGCTCGCATGACCCTCGGCATCATCTTTCACGACGCCAAGTAGCATCGGCAGGGTTGAGCCCAATTAGGCCGGCTCGATTGACCCTTTTGACCCATTAGAGGGGTCTTGACTTTCGTTTTTTGTTCGCTATCAAATGGTCGGGTGAAACGACTCTCGCTTCTGCGGCCGGCCGCCCTGGCCGAGGCCCCCAGCGCCTCGCCCAAGCCGGATGCTGCGCCAGATCTCGCATGGAATCTTGACGCGCTGTCAAGCCGCCTGGTCGAGCTGTCAGGGTCCGAGAGCGCAGCCCGCTTGAGCGCAGCCTTCGGCCTCGTCCTCGAAGCACAACTTCGCGCTGACCGCGCAGCCTGGGTCACGCTGAAGTGCAGCTCGTTCTTTCCCCCCGATGTGGCCGACGGCGGCATCGATCTCGAGGCCTTGCCCGTCGTGCGAGTGCCCGATGCGCGCGCCGCGGGGCGTGCCGCTGATCATCTCGTCAGGTCCAACGCATTTGGGCTTGTCGTTCTCGATCTCTCGAGCGGGCCTTTTCCCGACGGCCACACGCGCCGGCGGCCGCGTGAAGACGACCACTGGCCCATGACGCTTCCGGTGCCGTTGCTGACGCGGCTCTTAGGGCTTGCGTGCGCGCACGATGTGGCCGTGCTGATCCTGACCAGGAAATCGTCTGACGCTCCCTCCCTGAACTCCCTGATTTCTCTCCGCGCCGAGGCGCAGTGGTCGGGAGACGACGGGCGATACGAGGTGCGCATCAGCGTGCTCAAAGACAAACGCGGCGGTCCGGGCTGGACCCATCTCGAGGCGTGCCGTGGACCGGCTGGCGTGCGTTAACATCGCGGCGCTTCCGCTTCAGCTCCTGCTCAGGACCGAGCCGGGATGGATTCGCGTTCCAGCCGTCGTGGTCGAGGACGATCGGCCGCAGGCCCTCGTGCTGTTCGTGAACGCGCATGCGCGCCGGCTCGGGGTGCGTCCCGGGCAGTGTTACGCCACGGCGCTCGCCCTGGCCAAAGATCTGCGCGCCGGCACGATTTCACAGCTACAGATCATCCGGTCGGTCCAGACCCTCGTGGACGGCCTGCGTCGATATTCGCCGCACGTGGAGCCATCTGTCGAGATACCGGGGGTCTTCTGGCTCGACGCGCAGGGACTCAATCGGTTGTATCCCTCGATGCAGGACTGGGCGCAAGCTGTGTATCGCGGGCTTCAAGGCGCGGGCGTCAGGGCGGCAATCGCGGTCGGCTTTTCCCGCTTCGGCACCTACGCCTTGGCCAGATGTCATCAGGGCACGACGGTCTGCGCGGACGCGGCCGAGGAACGCGCGGCGGTCCAGCGTGTCCCGCTCACGTCTGTGGATCTCGATCCCGACGTCCGAGCGCGTCTCCACGTGCTCGGTGTCGAAACCGTTGGAGAGTTCCTGCGCCTGCCGGGCCATGGCATCCAGCAGCGATTCGGCGACCGAACGCACGCGCTGTACCAGCTCGCGTCCGGCCGACGGTGGGCGCCGCTTGTGCCGGTGCCGGCGGACGAACCGCAGGCACGAGAGATCCATTTCGATGCGCCCGAGACCAACACCGAGCGACTGGTCTTCATCGTGAAGCGCCTGCTCGATTCGCTGCTGGCGGCCCTTGTGCGCCAGTCGCGCGCCGTGGTCGAGCTGACGTTGTGGATGAAGCTCGACGACCGAACGACGCGGACCGAGCGCATTCGACCGGCGGCCTCGACGCTCGATGCCGCCGAGCTCGTGACGCTCGTCCGCCTCCGTCTCGACACGCTTGGCCTCTCGGCAGGGATCGTGACACTGCGGGTGCTGGCGGAGACCTGTCCCGCCTCCTCTCATCAGAGTCGACTGTTCAGCCGTCATGCCTGTCGCGATCTCGATGCGGCGAACCAGGCGTTTGCGCGTCTGCGCGCGGAATTTCACGAGGACGTGGTCGTGCGCGCGCGTTTGCATCCCGCGCATCTCCCCGCCGCGCAGTTTGCGTGGGAGCGTCTCGATCGGATGCCGGTCCTGGCAGCTCCACGAGTCGTGACGTCGCGCCCGCTCGTGCGGCGCATCTACGCGAAGCCGGTGCCCATCCGCAATCCGCAATCCACAACCCGCAATCCGCAATCCACAACCCGCAATCCGCAATCCGCAATCCGCAATGGAGAACGCCCTCTCCTGGGTCCCTACGTCGTGTCAGGAGGATGGTGGGCGGGCGGTGTGCATCGCGACTATTACTTCATGCCGATCGATCGCGGCAACCTGGGGTGGGTGTACTTCGACCATCGCGTGAGGGGCGTGTTCCTGCAAGGCTGTGTGGAATGACGGGGGAAATGGCCGTGCCGCTCTACCTCCCCTTGTGGTGCAAGAGCAACGGGTCGTTCCTCGAGGGCGCCAGCCATCCTGAAGATCTCGTCGATTGCGCGGCAGAGCTCGGCCTGCCTGCGCTCGCGCTCACGGACCGCGACGGCGTATACGGCATCGTGCGCGCACACATGAGAGCCGCGGAACGGGGCCTTCAGCTTCTGATCGGCGCGCAGGTGACTGTCGAAGATTCCACGCTCGTGTTGATAGCGCAGGACAGAAGTGGCTACGCGAACCTGTGCCGTCTTCTCACCGCGGGACGCCGGCGCCGGCCGAAAGGCGAGTCAGCCGTCACATGGGACGAGGTCTGCAGTCACGCCAGCGGCCTGCTGGCGCTGTGGGGGGGCGATGCGAGCCTTCTCGTCCGCGAACCGGAGCCGGACGAGGTGGCGGGGAGCGTGCGCGACGCATTCGGCGATCGCCTCTACGCGATGGCGGCGCGCCATCGCCGCGACACCGAAGTGGCGGAAGAAATGCGCCTGCGGGCGCGAGCCACCCGCTATGGTCTTCCCATTGTCGCCGCGGTGGAAGTGCTCTACGCCCGTCCCGCTGAGCGCGCGCTGCAGGACGTGATGACGTGCATTCGTCATGGCGTGACGGTCCACACTGCGGGCCGGTTGCTGAAGCCCAACGCCGAGCACGCGCTCCTTGCCCCGGATCGGTTCCAGGCGCTCTTTGCCGACGATCCAGCGGCCGTCGCGCTCACGCGTGAGATAGCCCACCGCTCGGCCTTTTCACTGAGCCAGATTCGGTATCGCTATCCCGCAGAACGGGTGCCCGGAGGCATGACGTCTTCAGGGTGGCTCCGCCAGCTCGCACATGAGGGCGTCCGAACGCGATGCAGGGGCGAGGTGCCGGAACACATCGCCACACAACTCGAAAAGGAGCTGTGTCTCATCGATGAGATGGATTATGTCGGCTACTTCCTCACGATGCGCGACATCGTCCAGTTCTGTGAGTCGAAGGCCATCCTCTGTCAAGGCCGGGGATCGGCCGCGAACTCGGTGGTCTGCTACGCGCTCGGCGTGACATCGGTCGATCCGACGCGGATCGATCTGCTGTTCGAGCGATTTCTCTCCAAGGAGCGGAACGAGCCGCCGGACATCGATCTCGACGTCATGCACGAGCGGCGCGAGGAGGTGATTCAGCACATCTATGAGAAGTACGGCCGCACCCACGCCGCCATGGTGGCGAACGTCGTTCGTTACCAGCCGCGATCGGCCGTACGCGACGTCGGCAAGGCGCTGGGTCTCTCGATGACGGCGCTCGATCGGCTGGCCAAGCTGCTGTCGCACCATGGAGGGCTTACATTCCGGGGGGCAGGGGCCCCCGGAGTGATCGAAGTCGCTCTTAAGCAAGCCGGCCTCGATCCTGAGACGCCGCTCCATCGCCTTCTCCTGAAGTTGAGCGAGGCGATCCTGCAAGCGCCGCGGCACTTGTCCATCCATCCCGGCGGCTTTCTGCTGGGGCACGAGCCGGTCCACGATATCGTGCCGATCGAAAACGCGACGATGGCCGATCGCACGGTCATTCAGTGGGACAAAGACGACGTCGAGGCCGTCGGGTTGTTCAAGGTGGACATCCTCGGCCTCGGCGCGCTGTCGCAGCTCGATCGGTCGTTCCACTTGCTCGAGCGGCATCGCGGGTGCCGTCTGTCGATCGCGTCCATTCCCGAAGGGGACGAGGAGACCTACGAGATGATCTGCCGCGCCGAGACGGTCGGCATCTTCCAGATCGAGTCGCGCGCGCAGATGTCGATGCTGCCCCGGTTACGTCCCAAGTCGTATTACGACCTCGTCATTCAGATCAGCATTGTCCGGCCCGGCCCCATCTCCGGCGACATGGTCCATCCCTACCTGCGCCGGCGCGCCGGCGAAGAAGACATCATCTATCCGCATCAGTGCCTGGAGCCGGTGCTGCGCAAAACGTTGGGAGTCCCGCTGTTTCAGGAGCAGGTCATGCGCATCGCGATCGTCGCCGCCGACTACACGCCCGGCGAGGCCGATCAACTGCGGCGCGACATGGCCGCCTGGCGCCGCTCCGGACGACTCGAGGGGCATCGCGAGCGGCTCGTGTCGCGGATGCAGGCGAAGGGGATTGCCCCGGACTTCGCGGAGCGGATTTTTCACCAGATTCAAGGCTTCGGGGAATACGGCTTTCCGGAAAGCCACGCCGCCTCGTTCGCGATCATCAGCTACGCGTCCGCGTATCTGCGGCGGCACTATCCGGCGGAGTTCACCTGCGGGCTTCTGAACGCGCAGCCCATGGGGTTCTACTCGATCGCCACGATCGTCGAAGACGCCAAGCGGCAAGGCGTTGAGGTCAGACCCGTGGACGTGCAGTGGAGCGAGTGGGACTGCACGCTGGAGGAAATACCTGGCAAGGCCGCGCCTGGTGAGCCCGATCCCCGCTTTGCCGTGCGCATGGGACTGCGCTTCGTGAAAGGGCTCAGCGAGGCGGATGGAGAGCGGATGGCGGCGGCGCGCGCCGAGTCGCCGTATACGTCGCTGTCGGATTTCGCGCGACGGACCCGGCTCAGCGAACGAGCGCTCGCGAGGGTCGCCGAAGCGGGCGGCTTCGACACGCTCGATCTCGCGCGGCGGGCCGCATTGTGGGAGGTGCCCGGCGTGGCGCGCGACGCGCGCATGCCGTTGTCGCTGACGAGCCAAGAAGAAAATACTCCGGTGTTCACGTCGCTCGATGCCGCCGAGACGGTCGGGTGGGACTACCGGTCGTCTTCTCACAGCGTGCGCGGGCATCCGCTGGCGGCGCTGCGGCCGGCCCTCGAGCGGCAGGGGCTTCCCGATGCGCGAACCGTGCGGACGCTGCCCTCCGGCACGCGCGTGCGCTATGCCGGGCTCGTCATTTGCAGGCAGCGCCCGTCCACCGCCGCCAACGTCACGTTCATGACCCTCGAGGACGAGACCGGCTTCGTGAATCTCGTCTTGTGGGATCGGGTGTTCCAGTCGTTCTCGGTGCTGGCGCGGATGGCACATTGGCTCGGCGTGACCGGAACGATCGACGCGCAGCAGGGCGTCGTGCACGTCATCGCTCAGCGCCTGTGGATCCCTCGAGGAGTCCCGGCCCCCGAGCCTCTCGAGAGCCGTGATTTTCACTGACGCTATACTGCCCGGTGCCGGATCCACGGCCCGCCGGACCGGCCACAGGTGACGCCTTGCTGAACGGAGTTGGCCTCGACGCGGCGGCGCGGCGCCGGATGATGGTCCGTGCCGTCACGGTTTCGGCAATCGGCACGACGATCGAGTGGTACGACTTCTTCCTGTACGGCGTCGCAGCGGCGCTGGTCTTCCCGCAGAAGTTCTTCCCGAAATCGGATCCGTTCACCGGCACGCTGCTGTCGTTCACGACGTTCTTCGTCGGGTTCGTGGCGCGGCCGGTCGGTGGAGCGCTGTTCGGCCACTATGGGGACAAGGTTGGCCGAAAGGCCCTCATGATCATCACGATGCTGACGATGGGGCTTGCCACGGTCGGCATCGGGCTCGTGCCCGACTACAGCGTCATCGGCAGTTGGGGCGCGGTGCTGCTCACGATCGGCCGCGTGCTGCAAGGGCTCGCCGTCGGAGGGGCCTGGAGCGGATCGGTGCTGCTGGCCGGCGAGTGGACCGATCCCGCGCGGCGCGGCTTCAGCACGAGCTTCGCGCAATTCGGCGCTCCTGCAGGGTACCTGCTCGCCAACGGCGCCCTGGCCTTCATGACGGCCGTTCAGTCGGACACGGCGTTCCTCGACTGGGGCTGGCGGGTGCCGTTTCTCCTCAGCCTGGTGCTCGTTCTGGTCGGCCTGTGGATCCGGATGGGGATTCTGGAGACGCCGGTATTTGCCAGGTTGAAGGCGGAGCAGCGCATCGAACGGGCGCCCATCGTGGAAGTGCTCCGCAGCAACTGGCGCGAAGTCGCCCTGACGGCGCTCGTGCGGACGGGACAGCACGTGCCGTTCTACCTCTTCGGCACCTACATTCTCAGCTACGGCACGACGGTGCTCGGATTCAGCCGCGCCATGATCCTGGTCCTTGTGATGATCATGTCGTCCATTTCCTTGTTGACGATTCCCGCGTTCGGGTACCTTTCCGACATCTATGGCCGCCGGACGATCACGGCGATCGGCTGTGTCGCGATGATGATCTTTCCGTTCCTCTACTTCGCGATGCTCGACACCAGGCGGGGGCCGCTCGTGTTTCTGGCAATCCTGATGAGCCTTCCGCTCCACGATCTGCAGTACGGGCCGCAGGCCGCGCTGATCTCTGAGAGCTTCCCGGGTCGGATCCGCTACAGTGGTTCGGCGCTGGGCTATCAGCTCGCGTCGCTGACTGCAGGGGGGCCCGCGCCGCTTGTCGCCACGATTCTCTATCAGACGTACAAGACGTCGACGGCCATCGCGATCTACATCGCGCTGTCAGCGCTCATCAGCCTCGTGTGCCTCGGCATGTTGAGAGACCAGGCGGGCTCGCTCGACGAGCACTAGTCGAGAACGGCCCGCCCTTCTTTACTGTCTGGCCTGGTCGTGGCTTCCCGCGCTGAACGAGCTCGGAATCTCGAATCCTTTGCGGTACTCGCGGGTCAGCAGACCATCGGCCTGCTGGTCGCCGACGAACTTCTCGGCCTTCCCGTCGAATACCAGCGCCCGTCCCACCAAGTACGAAATGTTGCCGAGATGGGGCAACGAGGATGACAGGTGCCCTTCGAGAACGTCGCAGGTGAGCACCTTCGGATCGCCCGCGCGGATGGCGTCGATGAAGTTCTGGTAGTGCGGATACTCCGTCGTCGTGAGACCGGTCGGCTCTTGGTTCGGATCGGCCGAGTCGGCGCCGGGGCCCTTTTCGTTCTTTGGCCCGAAGTAGGACTGCCATTTGCGCCCGCTCTCCTCGATCCACAGCCAGCCGTTCGAGCCGTAGAACAGGTTGCCGATTCTCACGCCGGCCTCGTCGTTGGTGAAGCCGCCGCGCGTCGCGAACTCGAGGATCTTGCCGTCGGCGTACTCGAAGACGCTAGTCTGGGTATCGGGCGTTTCCTGGGAGGACTCGGCGCCGAAATATCCGCCCACCGAGCGAATCTTGATCGGGTGCTCCGCTTTCTGCAGACCCCAGCGCGCGATGTCGAACTGGTGCGGCCCCTGGTTCCCGCTGTCGCCGTTGCCGTAGTCCCAGTGCCAGTGCCAGTTGTAGTGAAAGCGGTTGCGATTGAACGGACGTTTCGGCGCCGGCCCGAGCCACAGATCGTAGTCGACTTTCGACAGATACTCCTGATCGTAAGTCGGTTCGTACGACTTCGCCGTCACCGTCAGGGCGTACTTCTCGCCGGGCGCCATCGGCCCGTCGGGGTATTTGCCGATCGCGGGTCGCGGTTTATAGCAGAGGCCGCGCGCCATGGAGACGGTGCCGAGGCCGCCGTCGTGGATGAACTTGATCGCGTCCCGAACGGCCGGGCGGCTGCGGTTCATCGTGCCGACCTGCACGATCTTGTTGTAGCGTGCCGTCGCTTCGACCATCTTGCGGCCTTCCCACACGGTGTGCGACGACGGTTTCTCGACGTACACGTGTTTGCCCGCCTGCAGCGCCCAGATGGTCGCGAGGGCGTGCCAATGATTGGGAGTGGCGATGACGACCGCGTCGATGTCTTTGTCATCGAGGACCCGGCGCAGATCCTGGACGAATCCGGGCTTGAACGTCGGGACGTCGCTCAGGCGCGCGTCGTTCTGTCGCGTCGGCGCCAGGTTCGCGTCGATGTCGCACAACGTCTTGATCTCGACGTTCGGCAGCTTGGCGAACCCGCGCTTGAGCGAATTGCCCTGCCCGCGGATCCCGATGCTGGCGGTGACGACGCGATCGTTGGCGCCGAGAATGCGGCCGCCGACATTCGGCGCCGCCGGCAGCGTGGAACCGAAAAGATTCCGGCCGATGGCAACCCCGGCTGCTGCCGCCCCCACGCGCGTCGCGAACTCGCGTCGCGAAATCCCATTCGACTCCTGAGGATAAGGGCCCCCGGACGCGTCGTCGTGCTCTTTGGCCACGGTTGACTCCTTGGCTTCTCGGCGTAAACCGCCGGCAGCATGGTAGCACCTGGCGGTGTAGTATGCCTACGCAATCAGCGGCTCGACCGCCGCGCGCGCCCGTTGCGCGACGTCGTACGGGTCCATGGCCTGAATGGCTGGGTTGAACATCTCCACGGACGCTGCGCCCGCGTAATGCTTCCCCTTCAGCACATCGAGGACGCGTCGGAGCGGGACGATGCCCTCGCCCGGCCAGACGCGGTTGGGTTGTCCCTGGATTTCGCGCGGCGGATCGGCCGGGACATCCTCGAAGTGCAGGTGGTGCAGCTCTCCGTCGGCGAGCAGCTCGAGATCCTCGAACTTGCTCACGCCGCCCCAGAAATGAAAGATGTCCATCATCACACGCACGTTGGGATGGTTCGCGTTGTGCACCAGTGTGAGTGCGGTCGGGAGGCATGCAGCGAACCGAGACGTCCGGGAGAATTCGAGCATGATCGAGACGCCGAACGGCTTGGCGATCTCGCCGGCCTCACGCAGGTTGTCGGCCCCGCGCTTGTAGTCGTCCGCTGTGTACGGTCCTGCGCCGGCCGATGGCGCGACGATACGATCGCAGCCGAGGGCCTGTGCCAGCTCGGCCTTCCATTTCAGATCGTCGAGGCTCCGCGCGCGCGCGTCCCCGGGCTCTGCGAGCCCGATCTGGTTACTGGACGAGACCGCTTTCAGGCCCAGGTCGTCGAGTAGCCGCTTCGCCGCAGCGACAGACTCCTTCTGCGCAAACTCGCGGACCTTGGTCAGCTGCGGCTCGACGGCGCGGATGCCGGCTTTCGCGTAGCCCTCCATCGCGGTCCGAAAATCGAAGCGGTCCGAGCTCGCTTCATGCATGCACAGGGTCAGCGAGCCTGACGGTCTGGTTTGCCTCAATGCCGGCACGGCAGCGAGCGCGACGAATTCGCGGCGGTTCAAGCGTTCTCTCTTCTTCGCGGCGCATTATGCCATAGTGAGCATCGCCTGACGTGCGTGAAACCTGGGACCGACGCATCCGCCGAGCCGAGGAGCTCGCCGCCGCCGAATCCCCGGCCGCGGGGCTGCTGGTGTTCTATGCCCGGCTGCTGCGGAATCAGAAAGCCGTATCCGACGTGCTACATGCCCGGCGGCCCTCAGGATCCCTCGATCGGGATCTCACGCTGATGAGGGAACCGATTTCCCGGTTGTTGCGCGACGTCGCCGCGAACGGGCCGGAGGCGCTGGCGAATCAGGCTCGCACGCTCGATCTCGAGAGTCTCCGGACTTCCGTATTGGCCCACTGGCGTGAACCGTCCGACCGTCAGTTCTTCCCCAAAGCCATCCTTCAACCCTACGCGCATTGGCTCGCCGAGTCCGGTGTGGCGCCGATCGATCGGGTTCCCATGCCGCCGGGAGGAGCCTCGCCGCCGACGTCGAACCGCTGCCCGTTCTGCGGCGGAGCTCCTCAGCTGTCGATTCTCGACCCGCTGAGCGCGACGTCGGGCGACGGGAGCGGCCGTCGGTTGCTCTGCGCGACCTGCCTCAGTACGTGGCCGTTCGGGCGGGTCCTGTGCGCACAGTGCGGCGAAGAGGACGAGCACAAACTCGGTTACTTCCATTCCCCTGACTACGATCACCTGCGCATCGACGCCTGTGAGAGCTGTCGGCACTATCTCAAGACCGTCGACCTCGGGCGATTCGGGTTGGCGGTCCCGCTCGTCGACGAGGTTGCCGGGGCGTCGCTTGACATCTGGGCCCGTGACCACGGTTACGAGAAGATCGAGTTGAATCTCGTCGGCCTCTGACGTGTTTCTCCCAGACCTCGTGATTCGCAGCCGCCAGGTCGTCACCCCTCGTGGGCTTCGCCCGGCCTCGGTCCACGTCCGCAACGGCAAGGTCATCGGCGTCGTCGACTTCGACGATGTCCCAGCCGGCTGTCCGCTCGAGGACGCGGGCGACCTTGCGATGCTGCCCGGGATCGTCGATACGCAGGTGTGCGTGTGTCCGCCCAACCTCCCCAACCTCGACGGGTTCGAAGCGGCGCTTGAAACGGGGACGCGCGCCGCGGCCGTCGGCGGCGTCACGACGATTGTCGACACGCCGGACGGCGCTCTTGCGACAGCAACGGTTTCCTCGTTCGGGATGAAGCGCCAGGCGGCCGCCGGGCGCTCGTTCGTCGACGTGGGCTTTTGGGGGAGCGCCGTCCCGGGCAATGCTGGTGATCTCGCGCCCCTCTTCGAGGCGGGCGTGCTCGGTTTCGCCTGCGATCTCGAGCAGTCGCGCGCCGCGGGCGGCTGCCACGCGGTTTCGGAGGCCGACCTGCGCGTCGCGATGCCTGTTCTCACGAGGCTCGGCGCGACGCTTGTCGCCGGCGCCGGCCTCGCGCGTCCGGCCGCTGGCCCGCACCATGTTCGGCCCGGCCGGCGATGGTTCAAGCGGCTGCCGTGGCTGCCGCATCTGTCACGCGCGTGCCAGTACGCGACCTACCTCGAGAGTCGTCCCAAGGCGGCCGAGAACGAGGCGGTCGATCTGCTGATTCGTCTCTGTCGAGCGTCTGCGACGCGCACGCACATCGCCACCCTCTCGTCATCGGACGTGCTGACGCCGCTCTATCGTGCGCGAGCCGAGCGCCTTCCGATCACGGCCGGCACATGTCCGCATTTTCTGTACTTCGTTGCCGAGGAGGTTCCCGACGACGCGACGGCGTTCCTCTGTGACCCACCCATTCGCGACCGTGCGAACCGCGAGCTCTTGTGGGCGGCGCTTGCGAACGGGCTCATTCAGATGGTGGCTTCGGGGCGCGGGATTTCTTCCCTCGAGCTGAACCTCTCAGTCATGTGGACCGTCGCGCGAGCGCGAGGCCGCACGCTCGAGCATCTCGCCGAATGGATGTGCCGTCGCCCGGCGGAGCTCGCGGGACTGACGCGGAAGGGGAAGATCGATGTCGGCTACGACGCCGACCTGGTGGTGTTCAATCCCGACCGAGAGTTCGTGGTCGAGGCCCGCTCGCTTCAGCGAAGCGCTCGACCCTCACCGTACCTCGGACGGCGTCTTCGAGGGACAGTCGAGGGAACGTACCTGCGGGGGACGCGGATCTACCGCCGCCGGACGGACAGCGCGCGTCAGGAGGAGTCAATCGAAGCCTCTCCGTGGCGCGGCCCCCTCGAGGCTCGGGGCAGGCTGTTGGTCCGTGGCGCGACATGATGTATCGTAGGCACGTCGTAGGTGACGTAGCTCGGAAAGTGAAGCGTCAGTCGTAAGGTCTAGCCAGTCGGACCTCAGCGGAGGAATCTGTGGCGATCTCCCGGCGCACGTTTCTTCAGAGCTCGATCGTCGGGGGCGCGGCCCTCAGTGCTTTCGGCTTCGACGCGACCCCGGTCTTCGCTCAAGCCAAGACCCTGAAAATCTCACGCACGAGCGAAACGCGAAGCACGTGCCCCTATTGCTCGGTGAGCTGCGGCGTCATCATCCACACGCTCGGCGACAAGGCGAAGAATGCCGTGCCTCAGGTCGTCCACGTCGAGGGCGACCCCGATCACCCGATCAACCGAGGCACGCTCTGTCCGAAAGGCGCCTCGCTCCAGCAAGACATCCTCAACGAGCGGCGCCTCCTGACGCCGCAGGTCCGGCGTCCCGGGTCCGATCATTGGGAAGACATCGGGTGGGATCAGGCGATCAAGGAAATCGCCCGCTGGGTCAAGAAGACCCGCGACGCGAGCTTCGTCGAGAAGGACGCGCGCGGCCGGACCGTCAACCGCTGCGAAGGCATTGCGTTCACAGGCGGCTGCACGGACACCAACGAGTTCAACTATCTCGTCGTCAAGTCGATGCGCAGCCTGGGGGTCTGCTACCTGGAAAACCAGGCCCGCGTTTGACATGGGCCGACGGTCTCCAGTTTGGGGCCCACATTCGGACGCGGCGCGATGACGAACGGCTGGATCGACATCAAGAACACCGACATGATGTTGATCATGGGGGGGAATCCAGCCGAGAACCACCCCTGTGGCTTCAAGTGGCCGATTGAAGCCAAGCTGCACCGCAACGCGAAGATGATCGTCGTCGATCCGCGCTTCACGCGGACCGCGGCAGCCGCCGATCTCTTTCTCCAGATTCGAGCGGGGACGGACATTGCGTTTCTCGGCGGCCTCATCAGCTACGCGATTGAGCACGACCGCGTCGCCAAGGACTACGTCGTCCACTTCACCAACGCCGCCTTCATTGTCAAAGACGGCTTCAAGCTGCCGGAGGACGGCCTGTTTTCCGGGTTCGACCCCGCCACGCAGGCCTACAACAAGTCGAGCTGGAACTACGAAGCGAGCGCGCCGACCGGCCCAAACCCGCCGGCCGGGCTTCCGCCTGACGTAGCCTACGACGAGTCGCTCCAGCATCCACGATGCGTGTTTCAGCTCCTGAAAAAGCACTACTCACGCTACACACCGGAGATGGTGGAGCGGATCACGGGCATCCCCAAAGACCAGTTCCTGAAGGCAGCCGACCTCTTCACGTCGATACGAACGAACGGCGACATGACGAAGGCGGCGACCATCATTTATGCGGTCGGTTGGACGCAGCACACCTTCGGCACGCAAATCATCCGTACTGCGGCCATGCTCCAGCTCGTCCTCGGAAACGTTGGCCGATCCGGCGGCGGCGTGAACGCGCTCCGAGGGCATGCGAACATTCAAGGCGCCACCGACATGGCGGGCGTGTTCGATC
>Ga0306922_10002586_pt1 | contig 16821 bp, 18 predicted proteins | sample sta12Cox44000082_FD_203758 | JGI IMG/M metagenome (GOLD analysis project Ga0306922, IMG submission 203758) | Lab enrichment of tropical soil microbial communities from Luquillo Experimental Forest, Puerto Rico - statoxic.12C.oxic.44.000.082 (v2)... | ecosystem: Environmental > Terrestrial >... | reverse complement strand
GATCTCACGGTCGACCGCGAGTACACGCTCTCGCCGCAGACGGTGGCGCTGTGCCAGAAGCTCGCCACGCTCCCCGGCGACAAGATCGAGATCGTGTTCTTCGAGGACGCGCTGCTCGCGAAGGACGTGCGGCTCCTGGTCGCGGCCTACGCGGACAAGTGCCCGGCGGTCGAGACGCGCGACGCCAGCCGCAAGGCACCGCCCGAGGCCGCGCGCGACCTCTACACCACCACGGCCACCACCGTGATCGCCTGTCGCGGCGACCTGTGCGATCCCGTCGGCTACCCGTCGGAGCGCAACATCACCAGCGCCCTGCTGCGGCTCTCGCGCGACCGCGCGATCCGCGTCTACTTCACCGTCGGCCACGGAGAGATCGACCTCGCCAGCGAGTCCGACGTCGGCTACGCCGCGGTGGCGGCGCTGCTGCGCAACCAGGGGATGGAGCCGCAGGCGCTGGTGGGCCCGGCGGCGTCCGAGGTCCCGGCCGACGCCGACCTGGTGGTGATCGGCGCGCCGGAGCGCGACCTCCTGCCCGAGGAGCTGGCGGTGCTGGAGCGCTACCTGGCGCGGGGCGGACGGCTCTTGGTGCTGGCGGGCGCGGGCCAACACTCGAACGTGTACAGCGAGCTGCTGCCGCGCTGGGGCCTCGAGCTCGGCGACGGCGTGGTGCTCGACCAGGCCGCGAGCCCGCTGCTGAAGGACCCCACGCCGGTGAACCTGCTGGTGCACCTGTTCGCGCCGTACGACCCGGTGACGCGCAACCTGTCGCAGCGCACGATGCTGCTCCTGCCGCGCGCCCGGCCCGTCGCGCTCGGGCGCAAGCCCACGCCGGACGACCGGCTCGAGGTCGCGGCGTTCGCGAGCCAGCGCGCCTGGGTGTCGCAGAACCTGGACCGCGCGCTGGCGGGCGCGGAGACGGCGCCGCCCGACGGCGTCGCCCCGGGGCAGGTCGCCGTGGTCGCGACGGGACGCTACGGGCGGGGCAGTGCCGCTGCGCCCGCGGAAGCGCGCATCGTGCTGATCGGCGACCGCGACTTCGCGCAGAACCGGCTGCTCGAGTCGCTCTACAACCGCGATCTCCTGCTCAACGCGGTGCGCTGGCTCGGCAGCGACGAGCAGGGCATCGCCCTCTCCGACAAGGGCTGGACCCCCAACCAGGACCCGCTCACGCTGCAGCAGACCGTCGCGTACTTCTACTTCCTCGCCTTCGCGCTGCCCGAGACGCTGCTCCTGTTGGGCATCTTCGCGTGGTGGCGCCAGCGCGCCTGACCTACCCTCGTCGCGCCGATCGACCCGAGGGGAGGCGAGAGCATGCGGAGAGTTGCGCGGGGAATCGCGGGCGTCGCGGCGGCCGTCTGGCTGGCCGCGCTGGGCAGCGGCTGCGGCCCGTCGAGCAAGGACATCGCGGACATCCGCGCCAAGCAGGACGAGATCCTGACCCGGATCGCCTCGATCGAGGACACCCAGAAGAAGATCCTCTCCGCGCGACCCGCCGGTCCGCCGGGCGAGGACTTCGACAAGGTCTACGCGATCGGGATCGGCGAATCGCCGGTGCGCGGCGACGCGCAGGGCCCGGTGACCATCGTCGAGTTCTCCGACTTCCAGTGCCCGTTCTGCGCGCGCGCGGCGCCGCTGATCGCCGACGTGCTGAAGAAGTACCCGAAGGGCGTGCGCTTCGTGTACAAGCAGTTCCCGCTGCCGATGCACCCGGCCGCGCGCGCCGCCGCCGAGGCCTCGCTCGCTGCGCAGGAGCAGGGGAAGTTCTGGCAGATGCACGACGTCCTGATCCAGAACCAGGCCACGCTCGACGCCGCGAAGCTCGCGGACTACGCGAAGACCGCGGGCCTCGACGTCGCGCGCTTCAAGGCGGACCTCGCCCAGAACAAGGCCAGCTACGACCAGCGCATCGACGCCGAGGTGAAGCTCGGCAACGACGTCGACGTGCGCGGCACGCCCACCATCTTCATCGACGGCAAGAAGGTGCGCGTGCGCACGCTGGACGGCATGAGCGCAATGATCGACCCCGCGCTCGCGAAGCCGAGCTCCTGAGCGCGGGCTAGCCGGCCTGCAGCGCAGCAGTGTAGGCGAGCACGCGCTTCGCGTTCGCTCCCATGTCGCCGACGCCGACGCGCGAGCGCGAGCGCACGTCCACGCGCGAGCCACCGCCGTCGGGCCGCACCCGGATCACGAGGTCGTCCACGAAATGGAAGAACGAGCTGGTGGCGGTCGCCTCGATCCGGCCCGCCTGCGGGTCGGCCTGGGTGACCTCCCAGCCCGGCATCCCGGCAGCGACCTTCCTGGCGCGCTCGAACGCGTCTGCCGGCGGCAGCGTCAGCCGGATCGGCGCGACCGTCGGATAGGACTCGCGCTGCATGTCGTCGACCCGCTCCCGGTCCGGGCCCTCGTAGTCCTTGTTGGGCGACGCCGTGTTGACCGCGGGCGAGAACTCGAGCCGATCGGCGAGATCGGTCGAGATGTCGTGGATGGGCGGCACCTTGGAGGTGGTCACCAGCGCCATCACCGGCACACCGACCAGGAGCGGAACGATCGCGCCCCGCACGGCGCGCCGCCGCCACGGCTTGGCGGTGACGCTCGCGAAGGCGGCAGCGCCCGCGAGGGCGATGCCGAACACGACTCCGATCAGGACGGCGAGCACCAGCAGCCCGAAGCCCGCGAGCGGCGCCAGGACCCGGAAGTGCGCCGCGAGCGGCCCGATCGCCAGGAAGGACAGGATCACGAAGGTCGGCACGAGCCAGAGGCGTTCCATGAAGGGCTCCCTCCTGGCTCGCGATTCTACCCTCTGGCAAGCTTGGGGAGGTGAGTCTGCCGTGACACACGACCACGGGACACACGCGCACGCGGGGGGCCACGACCACGGCCACGCGCACGTGTCGGAGTCGACGGCCCTCTCGCGCGCGTTCGTGCTCACCGCGGTGATGCTGGTGGTCGAAGGTGTGGGCGGGCTGTTGATCGGCTCGGTCGCGCTGATCGCCGACGCCGGGCACATGCTGACCGACGTCGGGGCGCTCGGCATCGCGCTGTTCGCGGCCTGGGCGGCGGCGCAGCCGCGCGGACGCCGACACAGCTTCGGCTACGGGCGCGCCGAGGTGCTGGCGGCGCTGTTGAACGGCTTCCTGCTCGGCGGCGTCTCGGTGGGGATCGCCGGCGAGTCGATCGCGCGGCTCCACACGCCGCGCGCGATCGCTCCCGGCCCGATGATCGGCATCGCGGCGCTGGGCCTGGTCGCGAACCTGCTCTCGGGCTTCTTCCTGCTGCGGGGCGCGCGCACCAGCTTGAACGTTCGCGCGGCGCTGTACCACGTCGCAGGCGACGCCGCGGGCTCGCTCGCGGCGCTGGGCGCGGGCGCGGCGATCCTGTTCCTGGGCTGGAACAGCGCGGATGCGCTCGCCGGCATCCTGATCGCGGGCCTGCTGGTGGTGTCGGCGCTGCGCCTGATCCGCGACTCGGTGCACATCCTGCTCGAGGGCGCACCGCGCCACCTCGACCTCGACGAGATCGCCGGCCGCGTGCGCGCCGTTCCCGGCGTCGCGCGCATCCACGACCTGCACATCTGGACGGTGCGCAGCGGCTTCCCCGCGATGAGCGCGCACGTCGATCTGCTTCCCGGGGCGGACCCGGAGCTCGTGCGCCGCGCGGTGCACCGGCTCCTGCACCAGGAATACGAGGTGGCGCACACCACGATCCAGACGGAATCCGCGCCGCCCCTGCTGCAGGTCGACGGTCCGCCGCTATAATGCCCGCCGCTCGATGTCCAAGAAAGACCTGATCACCGTCAGCGGCGCGATCGCCAAGATCCTCGGCGGCGGGCGCTACCTCGTCCGGCTCGAGAACGGCAGCGAGATCACCGCGCAGCTGTCGGGCCGCATGCGCCGCTTCCACATCCGCGTGATCCAGGGCGACCGCGTGCAGTGCGGCGTATCGCCGTACGACCCGTCGCACGGCTTCATCACCTACCGCGAGCCGCCGGGCGGCGCGCCCCGACCGGAAGGCGAGCGAGGCTAGCGAGCGCGCTAGGCCGTCGCCGCGCGCTGGGCGCGCCCGATCTTCCTGCGGCCGCGGTTCAGCTCCGACAGCTCGGCCATCGCCGCGTCCGCCACGTCCTGGCCCACCACCTCGTCGTGCTCGCGCGCGAGCTCGTCCATGTCGACCCAGGTCGCGTAGGTCGCGCGCGTGCGCTCGGTGATGATGCCGGCCTTGAGCAGGGTCTTGATCAAGACCCGGAAGATGTTGGTGCTGCGGGTCATCATGCGCCGCCGGTCGACGTCGCCGAACGCCTCGAGCACGGCGCTGCGCACCCACTGCCACTCCAGCCCGAAGCGGGTGTAGATGTGCTGCTTCTGCTCGGCGTTCACCAGGTTGAACAAGAGCGACTGGAAGCACTTCGCCGCCCAGGTCTCGACGCGCTCGTGCTCCTCCGCGGAGAGCTTCGGCACGGTGCGGTCCGCCCAGATCTTGCCGAAGCGGTGGTGGAAGGCCTCGTCGGTCATCACCAGCTGCACGGTGCGGCGCAGGAGCGGGTCTTCGGTCATCGAGTGGATCGTGGCGAACGCGCCCATCGCCAGGCCCTCGACCAGCATCTGCATGCCGACGAGCTTCTTGTAGACCTCGGGCGCCAGCACCAGCTCGTTCAGCAGGTTGCCGAGCGTCGGCCCGACGGCGAGCGGCGTGCCGAAGCGCGCGCCGACGTAGCGGGTGAACGCGGTGACGTGGCGCGCCTCCTCGCGCGCCTGGTTCGCGGCGTACTCCTGTGCGCCCGGGTCGCGCAGGATCTGGCACAGCGAGACCGACAGCGAGAGCGCGCCCTGCTCGCCGTGCAGGATCGACGACAGCATGAAGCGGGTGCTCTCGTTCGCGAGCTCGACCTGCTGCTGCGGGCTGAGCCGGTCGGCCACGGAGCAGTTCAGCTCGACCGTGAAGTCGCGGGGCATGATCAGCCGCTCGCGCACGTCGAAGCGCTGGCCGAAGTCCAGGTAGGTCGGGTCGAGCGGATCCCAGAAGTGGTCCTCGGTCGCCGAGATGATCGCGTCGAACGCGTCGCTGCGGTCGCCGTAGCGGTCGACCTCGATCATCGCCGCGAAGTCGTCGCGGTCGACGGTGTCGTACGCCGAGTTGTGGGTGATGTGGGTCCCGTTCATCGCATGCCTCCTCGGATGCCCGAGAGTTGGAGATCGACCATGGTCTGCAGCACCGCGGCGCGCGGCGCGCGCCCGGGCGAATCGGCCCACCATGAGACCACCCGCGCCCACATGCCGACGATCGCCTGTGCGGTCACCGACGGGTGCAAGCCCGCGCCGGCCGGTCCGCCGTTCTCGCGCAGCTCGTGCTCGAGGTGCGCGGCGAGCTGGTCGAGCGCGTCGGCGCCGGCAGTCGAGGCCTCGGAGCCGCGGCCGAACGCGAGCCGCACCAGCTCCGAGTGCTCCTCGGCGAACGACAGCAGCACCTCGGCGCGCGCGCGCGCCGCCGGCTCGGGCTGCTCGCGCAGCGGGTGCACCGCCGTCTCGAAGCGCTGCAGGAGCTCGCCGATCGCGTCGAACACGAGCTCGCGGAAGAGCTCTTCCTTGTCCTTGAAGTGCAGGTAGAAGGTTCCCGCGGCGACGCCCGCCGCGCCTGCGATGTCGTGGCTCGTCACCGCGTGGAGGCCGCGCTCGGCGAGCAGCTTCTGGCCGCTCGCGCGCAGCCGCGCGCGGGTGGCGTTGCGCGCCCGCTCCGCCGCGCGTCCACCGGGCGCATCGGCGCCCGCGCGCCTGCGCGTCCGGGAGCCGCGGCGATCGGAACTGACAGCCATGTCAGCCGCTGACAATAACGTCAGTGGGAGGCCGAGGTCAACTGCGCCGAGGCCACCGGCCGGGTGATCTGCGTGGGCACGCCGATCCGCCGCTCGGCCGCGCGCTGCACCACCTTCCAGTCGATCCGCGCGGAGTCCTTGCCCGCCGCGCGCAGCACGAGCGCGCGCAGCTCGAGCGGCTTGCGCGCGGCGATCTTGCCGGTCTCGTCGAGCTCGAGCGACTCGTCGGCGCCCGGGTTCACCTCGAGATAGAGCTCGCCGCCGATCCAGCCCAGCTTCACCGGCTCGAACACGACGCGGACCGGCGTGCCGATCGGCACCTGCGCGTACAGCTCGGCGATGTCGGGCGGGTAGAGCCGGATGCAGCCGCGGCTCGAGTGCCGCCCCACCCCGCGCGCGTCGTTGGTGCCGTGGATCAGGTACCCCGACCAGCCGAGGTAGAGCGCGTACTCGCCCAGCGGGTTGTCCGGGCCCGGCGGAATCGACGCGGGGAGCTTCGGGTCGTCGCGGTGGGCCGACTCGCCGGGGATCCAGGGCGGCTTCTCGCGCTTGGCCTTGACCTTGGTGACACCGGTCGGTGTCGCGTAGCCGTCCTTGGCGATGCCGATCGGGTACGCCCGCGGCGGCGCGTTCCGCGCGAACCAGTAGAGGTGCAGGTCGCCCAGGTTCACCACGATCCCCTCGCGCTTCCCGCCGGGCAGGAGCCGCGCGCCGGGCACCGCCAGCCGCGTCTCGCCCGGCAGCCAGGGATCGACGCCCGGGTTGGCCGCGAGCAGCTCGACGTACCCCACGCCCAGCGCCGGGGCCAGGTCGATCAGGGTGTCCTCCTGCTTCGTCTGCCGGAAGCTCAGCTTGCCGATCAGGTCCGACGAGGGCGGCGGCGCCTCGAGCAGGTAGTGCGGCTGCGGCGGCGGCGCAGGGGTCGAGCAGGCGGCGAGGAGGAGCAGGACCCCGAGGGCCGCCCTACGGGCGGATTTCAATTGGTGTCCCGTCATCCACCAGCTCCCAGATCTCGTCCATCTCATCGTCCGACACCGCGATGCAGCCGTTGGTCCAGTCGAGGTCGACCTGATCCTCGCCGACCCAGTGCGCGTCCGCCGGCAGACCGTGGATCATGACGCCATCGCCGGGCTCGATGCCCGCCCGGCGCGCGAACTCGACGTCGCTCGGATTCGGGTACGAGACGTGGATCGACCGGTGGTAGCGGCTCTGGTCGGTGCGCCAGTCGAGCACGTAGCGGCCTTCCGGCGTGCGGCCGTCACCGGCGCGCCGCTTGGGACCGGACGGCACCTTGCCCAGCGAGACAGCGTAGTCCCGCAGCACGCGGTCGCCGCGCAGCAGCAGGAGCCGGCGCGGCCCCTTCAGCACCAGCACGAAGTCGGCCTTCAGCGGCGCGCGCTCCGGCGCGTCGTCGAACGCCTCCTCGGCGCGCTCGGCGGGCGGCGCGCTACTTGTGGAGGGAGCGCTGAAAGATCCGGTCGGCCTTCTCGCTGGCCTTGCGCGCCTCCTCCGCGGCAGAGTCCGCGGCAGCGCGCGCCGCGGCAGCGTCTGCGGCCGCAGCCGACGCCTTCGCATTTGCCTCGTCGGCGACTCGCTTCGCGTCCGCGGCTTCCTGCCGCGCCGCCGACACGTCGTCGTTGGTCGCGCAGCCCGCAGCCATGAGCACGAGCGAGAGAGACACCACAGCACCGGAGAATCCCAAACGGGTCATCCGCACTCCTTCTTCGACCGGGGACGCTACGGCTCGCAGTTCCTTTCGCTCTGTGACCTAGAGCACGCTTCTCTGCAATCCGCGCCTTGACGGCGGGCACCCGCGAGGCTCCAATCGCGCGCATGAAGACGCCCGCCGCCCCTTCGGTGCTCCTGATCTGCGGCAGCCCCAGCGACCTGGAGCTCGTGCTCGACTGCGAGGACACCTTGAATGGGCTGGGGATTCCGAGCGCGATCCGGGTGCTCTCCGCGCACCGCACTCCCGACGAGGCGGTCGAGGCGATCAAGAACGCGGAGAAGGACGGCTTTCGCGCGGTGATCGCCTTCGCGGGCATGGCGGCGCACCTCGCCGGCGTTTCGGCTGCGCACACGCTCCTGCCCGTGATCGGCGTCCCGTGTGCGAGCGGGGCGCTGGGTGGAGTCGACGCGGCGCTCGCGACCCTGCAGATGCCGCCCGGCACGCCCCTCGCGGCGGTCGCCGTGAACGGCGCGACAAATGCGGCGCTGCTCGCCGCGCGCATCCTCGCCCTCTCCGATCCCGAGCTGCGCGAGCGGCTGGCGCGCCGCGCCGTGGAAGACCGCAAGCGCTATGCGCCCGAGGCCGTCGCCGCCGAGCTCGCGAAGCGCCGCGCCGCGCGCAAGAAGAAGTAGCGCGCCTACACGTCCTCGAGGTCGAGCAACTCGTCGACCGTCTGCCGCCGGCGGATCTCGCGCACGTGGCCGCCGTCGAGCAGGAGCTCGGGCAGGTGCGGCCGCGAGTTGTAGTTGCTGGCCTGCGAGGCGCCGTAGGCGCCCGCGTCGTGCAGCACCACGAAGTCGCCGACCGCGGCGGGCGGGAGCTCGCGCGGCACCACCACGCCGCCCTCTTCTTGCGTGAACACGTCACCCGACTCACAGAGCGGCCCGGCGACGACGGTCGGCTCGGTGGCGCCGCTCGCGCGCTCGCCGGAGGCGCGCACCAGCGAGATCTCGTGGTAGCTGCCGTACATCGCCGGGCGCATCAGGTCGTTGAAGCCGACGTCGGCAATCAGGAAGCGCGTGCCGTCGACGCGCTTGGCGGCGGAGACCTCTCCGACCAGGACGCCCGACTCGCCCACCAGGAACCGCCCGGGTTCGATCTCGAGCGAGATGCGGTGACCCAGCAGCTGCTGGATCTCGCATCGCGCGGCGTCCCAGAGCTCGTGCAGCGCGCCGGTGTCGAACCGTGGATCGCTCGCGCGGTACGGGATCGGCAGGCCGCCGCCGCCCGAGATCGCGCGCAGGTCGAGGCCCAGCGCCCGCACCTGCGCGACCATCGCGCCGCACACCCGCCGCAAGTGCTCGAAATCCGCGCCCGAGCCGATGTGCATGTGCAGCCCGACCAGGTCGAGGCGGTACTTCTCGATCTGGCGCAGCGCCTCGTCGAGGTTCGCATGCCAGATGCCGTGCTTGCTCCACGGCCCGCCGGTGTTGGTCTTGCGGCTGTGGCCGTGGCCGAAGCCCGGATTGACGCGCAGCCAGACGCGATGGCCGGGCTTGCGCCGACCCAGCTGCTCCAGCATGTCGGCCGAGCCGGCGTTCACTGGCACGTCGAGCGCGCAGACACGCTCCAGTGTCGGGGGATCGATCACGTCCGCGGTGAACACCACGCCCGCGGGCTCACCCGTTCCGGTGTAGCCCGCGCGGAACGCGCGCTCGAGCTCGCCTCCCGAGACCGCGTCGACCAGCACCCCTTCGGCCTTCATCAGCCGCAGCACGTGCAGGTTCGAGAGCGCCTTCTGCGCGTAGCGGATGACGTCGAAGGCGCGCAGCCGCGCGATCTGCGCGCGGATCACCTCGGCGTCGTACAGGTAGTACGGCGTGCCGTACTCGTGCGCGAGCCGGCGCACCAGCGCGGGATCGAGCTGCCGGGCGGTCATGGGGCTGGCATGATAGCAGCGCGATGCCCATCCCGAGCCTCGCCGAGCTCGACCGCGAAAGCTGGCTCCATCCGTTCAGCCCGCTCCCCGTGCCGGGCCGCAGCGACCCGCTCGCGATCGTGGAGGGCCGGGGCGCGCGCGTGCGCGATGCGAATGGCCGCTGGCTGCTCGACGCCATGGCGGGGCTGTGGTGCGTGAACGCGGGCCACGGCCGGCGCGAGATCGCGGACGCGATGGCGGAGCAGGCCGGCCGGCTCGCCTACACCCACGGCTTCGCGGGCGCGGTGAACGAGCCCGCGGTCCGACTCGCCGCGAAGCTGCTCGAGCTCGCGCCCGCGCCGATGGCGCGCGTCTTCTTCGCGAGCTCGGGCTCCGAGGCGAACGACACGCAGCTCAAGCTGATCTGGCAAGTCCAGCACCTGCGTGGGAAGCCGGAGAAGCGCAAGATCCTCGGGCGCCGCCGCGGCTACCACGGGTCGACCGTCGCAGCCGCGTCGCTCACGGGCCTGCCCTACGTGCACGCGGGCTTCGGCCTGCCGCTGCCGGGCTTCCTGCACGTCTCGCCCGCGCACTGGCCCGGCGGCGCCGCGCCGGATGAGAGCGAACGGGCGTACGCCGCGCGGCTCGCCGCGGAGCTCGACCTCGTGATCGCGCGCGAAGGGCCCGAGACGGTGGCGGCGTTCTTCGCGGAGCCGGTGATGGGCGCGGGCGGCGTGCTCGTCCCGCCTGAGAGCTATTTCACAGCGATCCAGCCGGTGCTCCGGGAGCATGACGTGTTGTTGGTCGCGGACGAGGTCATCTGCGGGTTCGGTCGGCTCGGCCGCTGGTTCGGCTCGCAGCGCTTCGAAATCGAGCCGGACCTGATCACGGTCGCAAAGGGGCTGACCAGCGGCTACGCACCGCTCTCGGCGTGTCTCGTGTCGCAGCCGCTCGTCGACGTGCTGGCGAGCGGCACGGCGGAGCTCGGGGCGTTCAACCACGGCTACACCTACTCGGGTCACCCGGTCGCCGCCGCGGCCGGGCTCGCGAATCTCGCTGTCTTCGAGCGCGAGAAGCTGGTCGAACGCGCAGCCGAGACGGGTGAGCGGCTGCAGCGGCTGCTGCGCGAAGCTTGCGCAGGCCATCCGGCGGTGCGCGAGGTGCGCGGGGTCGGCATGATCGCCGCCGTCGAGCCGCGCGAGCCCGACGATGCGAAGCGGATGCAGGCGCGGCTCCTGGACGACGGCGTGCTGACCCGCGCGGTCGGCGGCGCGGTCGCGATGTCGCCGCCGCTCACCTTCAGTGAAGGCGAGGTCGACGAGCTCGTGGGCGCGCTGCGTCGCGGGCTCGACTCCCTGTCCGGAGCACGACCGTGAAGCCCGACTACGAGCGCTTCGACGAGCTCCTGCACGTGATTGCGCCGTACGGGCCGGACCTCAGGAACGGCAACACCAACCACGCGCCGATGGCGATCGAGGCGCTGTGTGCGCTGGGCCGGCCCGACGCCGCGCTGCCCTGGCTGGAGCACTATCGTCCCGAGCTGCTGCCGATGCCGGCGCGCCGCGAACGGATCGCTGCAGCCGACTGGCAGGCCGCGCTCGGCCGGACGGAGCGCGCCGCCGACTGGAGCGAGCTCTTCCGCGAGGAGCTCGCGAACGCCTCCTGGCGCGCGGTGGTCGACCGCTGGGTCGGCCGGCTCGCGCCGGCGCTGTGCGCCTCGGCCGCGCACGGCGTGATCCGCGTCGGGCACGCGGTCCGCGCGCTCGCGCACGGCGAGACGCCCGAGCGGATCCGCGAGCTCGCCGATGCGTTCGGGTCGTGGGCGTTCGCCTACCAGGTGCTGCCGACCGCGACTGCGCCCGGCGTCCGCGCCCTCCCGGCAAGGCAGGCGATCGTGCGCGTGCCGATCGTGCCGCCCGAGCGGCGCCGCTTCTCCGGCACGATCGTCTCGGCGCTCGAGGGCCTGGACGCGTTCCCCGAGTTCGCCCCTGCGATCGAGCTGCTGGAGCTCGGGCCCGACCCCGCGGCCCAGCTCGCGGACCTGACGGAGCTCTTCGCGCGCGTGTATCTGGCCAACGCACACGACCTGCTCACCTGCATCGTCTTCGTGCACGGAGTCACGGGCGTCACCGCCCTGGGTCACCTGCTGCCGCACCTCTCACCGGCGCACCAGCGCGCGGGCATGCGTTTCGCCTGGCAGACCGGGGCCGCGCTCTACGCGGCGTTCGGCCGGGCGCTGCCGGCGGACGCGGTCGACCCGCCGAAGAGCTCGCCCGAGGAGCTGGTCGAGCGAGCGGTCGCGCATGGCGACGAGCACGCGATCAAGCTGGCCGAGGCCTGCGTCGCCCGGAACGCGATCCGGCCGCATCCCGCCTATCTCGCCGCGATCGAGAGCGCGCTCCAGCTCCTGCCGGCAGCTCTGCACTGACTCGTTTCGGCTAGAATCTGAGGGTGAAGCCGCTGTGCCGCCTGGCGAGTGCCCTGCTGCTGGCCTCGCTCGCGCTTCCCTCGGCACTGCGCGCCGATTCGACTCCCGCTCCGACGCCGGTCTGCAGCGTCGCCCGCGATCCGCAGCTGGTGACGCCCGCCGGAACGCTGAACGTGCTCGACCTCGCGAGCGGCGAGGTGTGGCGCTGGGCGCTCCCGACTCGCTCCGCACAGCCGACCCTGTCCGTGGGCTCGGACGTGGTCGGGTTCGCCTTCCTCTCGGCGCGCGAGGACCTCGTGGTCGCGCACTCCACGCCGCCGCGGCTCACCCTGCATTCCGATGCCGAGGCCACGGCGGCAGAGCCACTCGCGATCCTACCGGCCGACAGCGTGATCTGCGGCCTGGCGGCGACGGACGCGTTCGTGGTCGCGTGCATCGACCACGACCAGTACCTGGTGTTCGACGGCAGCGGGACGCTTCTGGACCGGGAGACGGTCTCGCCGGTCACGGACCCCAACACGCCGAGCTGGGACGGCATGGCCTGGGATCCGAACGCCCAGACTCTGTTTGCGGCGCGCGTCCAGGGCACGGCGCGCAGCGCGATTGCAGTGCCGATCGGCGCCGATGGCGCGCTCGGCGAGGCGCAGGTCGTCCCGATGGACGCGGCAGCGGCGCCGCTCGCGAACGAGCTGCTCGCGCTGTCGCCCGACGCCTCGCGGCTCACCGCGCCCGACGGGCTCACGCTCACCACCGCTCCGTTCGCGCTGCAGACGCTCCCCGAGGAAGCCGGCGGCGACGTGATGACGATCGCTGGTGAGCGGTTCACGGTCGGCGCGGCCACGACCTTCGGGCTGTCGGGCTGCGCACTCAAAGCCGAGACCACGCCGCTCTCTGCGCATGCCCTGCTCTCGCCGGTCCTGGTCCGCTCCGCAGAGTGGCAAGGCAACGTCTACCTGCTGCGCGGCCCGCTCGCGAGCGCTTCCCTCGCGAAGCTGCGGCTCGGGACCGGCGACCTCGACAGCGACCACGCGCCCGATGCGCAAGACGTCTTTCCGCTCGACCCGGTCGTCGGCAAGGACTGGGACCACGACGGCATCCCCGACAAGACCGACGCCTTCCCCACCAACAAGAACGAGTGGCAGGACACAGATGGCGACGGGGTGGGCGACAACGAAGATGCGTTCCCCACCGACCCCAAGGAGTGGAAGGATTCGGACCACGACGGCGTCGGCGACAACGAGGACGCCTTCCCGTTCAACCCCAACGAGTGGAAGGACAGTGACGGAGACGGAGCCGGCGACAACCCCAACGACCCTGCTCATGACGCCTTCCCCGACGATCCGCTCGAGCAACACGACACCGACGGGGACGGCGTGGGCGACAACGGCGACGCCTTCCCGGACGACCCGACACGGTGGGTCGAGCCGTTCGGAGCGATCACCGCGGTGTTCGCGCTCGAGCTGCGCCAGAACGCGGGGCTGACCGGATTCAAGGACGGCCAGGGGAGTCGCGGCGCCGCGGTGTTCGCACTGATGGACTCGAACCGCTTCCTGCTGAACCTGCCGAGCGGCGAGCAGCTGCTGGGCACGACGGCGCCCGTGGGGAAGAGCGGGAGGAAGCTCGCGCTCGAGTTCTCGATCGCATCGCTCTCGGCGCTCGAGCTCGACTTCGCTCCGCTGGGGGCAGCGATCGTGGCGAACGACACCGCGAACCCGCCGTCGCCACCTCTCGCGCTCATTCCACAGACCGTGCTCACGGATGGCGTGCTGCAGTTCACGAAAAAGGGGATCTCGCTGTCGCTGCGCGCGCGCTTCGCGTTCACGCGCGGGGCGTCGAAGGCGCGCGGCTCCCACGGTGGCATCATCTTCCGCGCGACCGGCACGCCGGAGAGCTGAGGCGGGCGGCTACTCCTTCAGCTGCTCCGCGAGATACCGCTCGGCGCCGATGGTGTCGATGATGCCGAGCTGCGCCTCGTGCCAGTCGACGGAGTCTTCCTCGGCCTGAAGCAGGTGCTCGAGCAGCTCGCGCGTGCCCGCGTCGCCCTTGGACGTGCACAGCGCGATCGCCTCGTTGTACCGCTTCACCGCGTCGAGCTCCAACGCCAGGTCGAGCCGGAACTGCTCTGGCACCGACTCGCCGACGCGGACCGGCAGGTAGCGCTGCATGTTCGGCACGCCGTCGAGGAAGAGGATGCGGCCGATCACGCGGTCGGCGTGCTTCATCTCGTCGATCGACTCGTCGTGGTTGTGCTTGTACAGCCGCCGGTAGCCCCAGTTCTCGCACATCTTCGCGTGCACGAAATACTGGTTGATACCGGTGAGCTCGGCCGTCAGGATTCCGTTCAGAGCCTCGATCACCGCCGGGTCGCCGCGCATCGCGCTTCCTCCGCGGCCATCATCTCGGAGGTCCGCGTGCACCGCAAGCCGCTTCTCGCACAGCTCGAGCGCTATCTGGCGCGACACGCCGACGAGCGCATCGCCGTCGACCACATGATCCAGTTCGTGCGCGCGAACCCGGACTGCTTCCTGCGTAGCTGCCACGACGGGCACGTGACCGGGTCGGCCTGGATCCTCTCGCCCGACCGCACGCAGTTCCTCTTGACCCACCACCGCAAGCTCGGGCTGTGGCTGCAGCTCGGCGGCCACGCCGACGGCGATCCCGACCCGGCCGCGGTGGCGCTGCGCGAAGCGCGCGAAGAGTCGGGCATGGCGGAGCTCGAGCTCGCGGTGCGCGGTCCGGAGCCCGTGCCGTTCGACGTCGACGTGCACCGCATCCCGGCGACGCCGAGCGAGCCCGCGCACCTGCACCACGACGTGCGCTACCTGTTCGTCACCGCGCCCGGTCAAACGCTCGCGGTCTCGGGCGAGTCACACGACCTGCGCTGGTTTCCCTGCGCGCGGGCGCTCGAAGTCCTCGACGACGAGAGTCTCCTGCGCATGGCGCGCAAGGCGCACACTTGGCTGGGCGGCAGGCGCAGCCCCGGGAGCCGTGCGACCTGATCGCGCCGAGCGAGGGCCGCCCCGAGCGAGGCGGCAAGCGGCGCAGCCGCGCGCAGCGAGGGGCAGCCGAGCGAAGTCAATGAGGAGAGACGCGCTCGGTGCCCGCGAACGCGGGCACGTCGGCACGCGAGACGAAGCGGATGTGCGGCAGCGTCCAGTCGCCGACCGCGACGAACGCCGCCACGGGATGGGCGAGCCGCGCGCCGGGCAGGCCGAACGCGTCCGCAGCGAAGCACGCGAGGCGCGGCTCCGCCCGCTCCGCGCGCGCCGCCGCGAGCTCGCCGTCGATCTGGACGAGGCGCAGGCCCTTCGGGGTCTCGGCTGCGTGGACGCTCGAGAAGAACTGCAGGTCGGCGGTCGCGAGCGGAAGGGGCGCGAGGCCGCTCGCCTCGAAGATGCGCGCGCCGTCGCGTTCGATCGACACCTCGACGCGGTCGTAGAAGCGCTCCAGCCGAACGCGCGCGGCTGCGGCCCCGAAGGCGAAGCGCTCGTTCAGCGCGGCGCGCGCCGCGTCGCCCTCGGCAAAGCTCGCCACCAAGAGCTGGCGCGGGCGGACGCCGCTGCGACAGGACAGCCGCAGCTCCGCCACGCTGAACGGGCCCAGCGGTCCGGAGTCCCCGCGGCGGATCGAGAGCACCGCCAGCACCGGCAGGGTCGGAGCCAGGGCGGGCGGGAACGGCGCCTCGGGTGCGAGCCCGCCCAGCTCCCAGGTGGCCTGGAACAGCTCGACACCGGACAGTGTCAGCGCCTCGCCCTCGAAGCCCGCGAGCTTCGGCGCGCGCCGCGACAGCGCTGCGAGGTCGGCCGTGCCCGCCAGCACTACGCGCCCCGCCCGCGGAACGCGGGCATCACTTCGCGCGCGAACAGCCGCAGGCTCGCCAGCACCTCCGGCTGCGGGATCAGCTCCATCGCGTTCAACAGGAAGTTCACGCCGTCGACGCCGATCGACTCCCACTCCTTGATCGCGCGCACGATCCGGTCCGGGTCGCCGATCGCCATGCCCTCGGGAATGCCGCTCGGATCGCCCGGGCTGCCTTCACGTCGGGCCGGCGCGGGCGCGAGGTTCGCGAGCGACCCGTATGCGCGCGTCGGGTAGGCCTCGCGCGTGAACAGGAGGTGCGCGTTGGCCTGGCCGAACGCGCCCAGCATGCCGAGCCCCGTGCGCGCGGCCCGCACCGGGTCTTCGTGGCAGTACAGGAAGTTCAGCGTGGCGACCTGCTCGTTCACCGCGCCGATCGGCGTGCACGACTGGATGCGCCGGTGGTACTCGCGGGTGCGCCGCTCCTGCTCCTTGAAGCTCGCCGCGGCGACGCCCAGGCAGCCGATGCCTCGCTCCGCCGCATCGAGCTCGGTTCCCGGCGAGGTCACGGTGACCCACAGCGGCGGGTGCGGCTGCTGCACGGGCTTGGGCAGGATCGCGCGCTCGGGCACCGAGAAGGACGTCCCCTGCCAGGCGAAGCGCTCCTCGGTCCACATCCGCGGCAGCGCGCGGATGGTCTCGTCCCAGGTCTGCTTGGTGGTGTCGGGATCGATCTGGAACCCGGCCAGCTCGGTCCAGGTCGAGGAGCGCGCCGTGCCGAGCTCGAGCCGGCCCCCCGACAGGATGTCGAGCACGGCCGCGCGTTCGGCGATGCGGATCGGGTGGTTCATCGCCGGGACGCAGACCACCGCGCCGTGCCCGACACGGATGCGTGTCGTCTGCATGGCGCAGGCGGTGAGGAACAGCTCTGGCGCCGAGCAGTGCGAGTACTCCTCCAGGAAGTGGTGCTCCACTGCCCACACGAAGTCGAAGCCGAGCTCGTCCGCGAGCCGCACCTGCTCCAGCGCGTGCTCGTACACGCTGCGCTCCACTCCGGGCGCGAACGGCCGCGGGACGGAGAGCTCGTAGAAGATCCCGAACTTCACGCGCTGGATCCTACCAACTTGCCGGTACGGTTGACTTCGCTCTCCTGCGGCTCGCTGCGCGCGTCTGCGGCGCTTGCGCGCTCCGCTCGGGACGGC
>Ga0306922_10002583_pt1 | contig 16836 bp, 30 predicted proteins | sample sta12Cox44000082_FD_203758 | JGI IMG/M metagenome (GOLD analysis project Ga0306922, IMG submission 203758) | Lab enrichment of tropical soil microbial communities from Luquillo Experimental Forest, Puerto Rico - statoxic.12C.oxic.44.000.082 (v2)... | ecosystem: Environmental > Terrestrial >... | reverse complement strand
TCGAGATCAGCCTGATCACGCCGGTGGCGCTGGAGAAGGGATTGCGATTCGCGATTCGCGAAGGCGGCCACACGGTGGGTGCTGGCGCCGTCGCCGAGATCATCGAGTAGCCATGCCTAACGGAGAAAAAATTCGGATTCGTTTGAAGGCTTACGATCATCGCATTCTCGATCAATCCACGAAAGAGATTGTCGACACCGCGAAGCGCACCGGCGCCGATGTTGCCGGGCCGATTCCGCTGCCGACCGTCATCAACCGCTGGACGGTATTGCGGTCGCCGCACGTGGACAAGAAATCGCGCGAGCAGTTTGAGATGCGCACACACAAGCGCTTGATTGACATTCTCGAGCCCACGCCGGACACGGTGGACGCGCTGATGAAGCTCGATTTGCCGCCGGGCGTGGACGTTGAGATTAAAGCATTTGGCCGCGAACATTCAGTGAAGTAGAAAGTCAAGGAAAGCGAACGCGATGGCAGTGACAGGAATACTCGGAATTAAGCTGGGAATGACCCAAATCTTCGCCGACGATGGCACAGCCGTGCCGTGCACGGTGCTGCAGGCGGGCCCGTGCGTTGTCGTACAGCGGCGAACGAAGGATAAGGACGGATACGATGCCGTGCAGCTCGGCCTGGTCGAATTCATCAAGCCGCAACGCGTGAACAAGGCTTTGACCGGCCATTTCAAAAAAGCTGGCGTGGCTCCGATGCGCTACGTGCGCGAAGTGCGGCTCGCGGACTCAAAAGACGAAACCAAAATGGGCGACCGCGTCCTCGTGGACGGCTTCAAGATCGGCGAGTTCGTGGACATTACGGGTGTGAGCAAAGGCAAAGGTTTCGCGGGCGGCGTAAAGCGCTGGCACTACCGCGGAGGCGAAGGTAGCCACGGCTCGATGTTTCACCGCGCGCCGGGCGGCATCGGCGCGAGCTCATTTCCATCGCGCGTCTGGAAAGGCCAGCACTTCCCAGGGCACATGGGCAACGAGCGAGTGACGTCGAAAAATCTGCGGGTGGTGAAGATAGACACGGACGAAAACCTGCTGCTCGTGCGCGGCGCAGTACCAGGCCCTGCCGGCAGCTACATTTTTATCAACAAGGCCAAATCGGCCAAGTAAGTATTCGCCGCGTAACCGAAAGAGACGAAGAGACGACGATGCCTGTAGCGGATGTAATGAGCCTGGAAGGAAAGAAAGTCGGCCAGATCGAACTGGCGGACGACGTATTCGGCGTGAAGGTGAATCAAGACCTTCTGCACGAAGCGGTGCGTCACTATCTTGCTGGACGCCACCGCGGAACGCACAAGACGAAAGACAAGAGCGAAGTGAGCGGCGCGGGACGAAAGCTCTGGAAGCAGAAGGGAACGGGCCGGGCGCGAATCGGATCGGTCCGGTCGCCGCTGTGGCGCCATGGCGGCACGGTGCACGGACCTACCCCGCACAGCTACGATTACGCGTTGCCAAAGAAGATGATTCTCGGCGCGCTGCGATCGGCGCTTTCCTCGAAACTCGCGGAAGCAAAATTGACAATCGTGGACGGCTGGAAGCTCGAATCGCACAAGACTAAGCCGTTCAGCGAGGCGCTCGAAAAGCTGAACAAGGAGCCGCGCACGATTCTGCTGGTAGAAAATGGCGCGAATCTCAATCTCGAACGCGCGAGCCGCAACATTGATGGTGTGACGCTGGTTCCGGCGACTGGCCTTGAAACGTACGACCTAATGCGGCATGACCACTTGATGCTCTCGCGGGAGGCTGCGGCGAAATTGAGCCGCGCACTTTCGGCAACGAAACCTGAAACGCCGGTGCAGATCGAGCCCGCTCCCCGCGCTTCGGAAAAGAAAGCGTCGAGCGACAAGGCCGAGACAAAAGCTCCGGTAAGAGCGGCCGCGCCAAAAGCCGCCAAGAAGCCGGCGGCGAAAAAAGAAAAGCCCAAGGCCAAGCCCAAAGGGAAGAAGGGTTAAGCGATGGCGACAAGGCTGTATCAGGTAATCCGGCGGCCCATCATTACCGAAAAAGGCTTGGCCGTGAAAGAGACGCAACACACTGTGGTGTTTGAGGTGGCGCCGGATGCGTCAAAGACCGAAATCAAGGAAGCGGTGCAGCGCGTTTTCAAGGTGAAAGTGGACCACGTGCGCACGGCGAATTTTCACGGGAAATTTCGCCGGCGGGGTCGCGCCGAAGGACACCGGCGGGACTGGAAAAAAGCCTACGTCCGGCTGGCGGAAGGCGAAAAGATGATTGAGTACGCCGAGAATCTGTAGCAACGGCGTGAACGGAAGCGAAGCGGCTTTCGCGAACGCAAAGCAAGAGGCAATCGATAATGGCACTGAAAACATATAAACCGTATACGCCTTCACGGCGCTTTCTGACCATGCTCGACAAGAGCGACATCACCAAGCAAACGCCGGAAAAATCACTGGTGGAATCGAAGAAGCGGACGGGCGGCCGCAACTCGCAAGGGGAAGTGACTTCGTGGCATCGGGGTGGCGGACACGCGCGCAAGTACCGGTCCATTGATTTTCGTCGCGAAAAACTGGGAATCCCGGCCAAGGTGGCGGCCATCGAATACGATCCCAATCGCTCCGCTCGCATCGCTTTGCTGCATTACGCGGACGGCGAGAAGCGCTACATCCTTCAACCCGTTGGTCTCGAAGTTGGAATGACGATTCAGAACGGCGAGGGCGCCGACATTCTTCCCGGAAACGCGCTGACTATCCGGCACATCCCGCCCGGCACGATGGTTCACAACCTCGAGCTTTACCCCGGGAAGGGCGCGCAAGTCGTGCGATCGGCTGGCGGCGCCGCGCAGCTATTGAGCAAAGAGGGCGATTTTGCTCTGGTCAAGCTGCCGTCGGGGGAAGTGCGAAAGTTCAGCGTGGATTGTATGGCGACGATTGGCCAGCTCGGCAATCTGGACCATGAGAACGTGACGTATGGGAAGGCGGGCCGCACGCGTTGGCACGGAAAGCGTCCCACGGTGCGCGGCGTGGCCATGAACCCGGTGGATCACCCGCACGGCGGCGGTGAAGGCCGTGTGAAAGGGAACCACCCGCAAACTCCCTGGGGTTTTCCGACTCTGGGCGCGAAGACGCGAAAGAAGCGTCCGAGTGACCGGATGATCGTGGAGCGGCGCAAGCCGTAGTGAGTGGTAGAAGTAACTCGGGGTTTTCGACTCGAGAATAGGTAGGAGTTAGAGAAGCAAAATGAACCCGGCGCGGCGGGTATTAGAGAGCAACCCTATGACAGCCAGTAGAACGTCTCGACGTTCGCATCGACGGACACCCCGGCGAGCGGCACGTGTGCGGAAAGCAGTTCCGCGGCGTGCAGCGAAACCAGTGGTGAAAACCGGCTCGAAGCTCGCGCCTGCGCCGCAAGTCCTGTTTCGTTTGTGCAAGGCAGGATGGGCCGTGATTGTAGAAAAAATTCCAAACGCGCAAGGGACTCGTTTCGTATGTCCCTTCTGCCCGCTTTCGCACCGCGTAGCCGGTCCCGTGAGGGGATTCCGGAAAATGCGGCGCGCGCAGTGGGTGAAATTGCGTCGGGTTGAGGAGTAAGAAGAAAAATGCCGCGCTCGCTTAAAAAGGGTCCGTTCATTGACGGCCACCTTCGCATAAAGGTAGAAGCGCTCAATGAGCGGAACGAGAAGAAAGTGGTGAAAACCTGGTCACGCCGCTCGACCATCCTTCCCGAGATGGTGGGGCACACGATCGCGGTTCACAACGGAAAGAAATTCATCCCGGTATACATCACCGAGCAGATGGTCGGTCATAAGCTGGGTGAATTCTCGCCGACGCGAACCTTCAAAGGCCACGCGGTGAAAGCGGCACTCGAAAGGGCGGCGGCAGCGGCAGGCGCTCCGGCAGCCGGTGCAGCGCCGGCAGCCGGCGGTAGCGGCGCAGCTCCTGCGCCGAAGGCGTAGCCGATGGCCACCGCGATTCAGGTTCCCGGTCAGATCGAAGGCATCGCCCAAGCGCGATTCATTCGCGTGTCGCCGCAAAAGGCTCGCCTGGTGATTGACTTAATCCGCGGGCAGCGGGCCGAAGAAGCGTTGCAGACGCTGCGCTTCACGAAAAAGCGAGTTGCGAAAGAAGTCGAAAAAACTCTTCGCAGCGCCATCGCCAACGCCGAACGCAAAGCTGAGGATTCGGGTGAGTCGCTCGATGTGGACGCGCTATTCGTCACGCGCTGCTTTGTGAATGAAGGCCCGCGATGGAAGAGATTGCGTCCGGCGCCCATGGGCCGCGGTTTCCGTTATCAGAAGCGCACGAGCCACATCATCGTGGAAGTGGCGGAGCACCATCGTGCCGCAGCCGACCGCGCAGCAGCGGCAGCAGCCGAAGCACAAGCATCCAAGGGCGTGAAAGGCGCGGTGCGGAAGGCTCGCAAGGCGCTTGAGAAACGCGCAAAGCAACCTCAGAAGAAAAAGAAGTAGGAGGGTCGTTTGGGGCAGAAAACACATCCGTACGGTTTTCGGCTGGGCTACAACAAAGGCTGGAAGTCACGTTGGTTCGCGAAGAAGGACTACGCCGACCTGTTGCATGAGGACGTCCAGCTGCGCAAAGTGCTGAAGGAAAAGCTCAAGTCGGCCGGCATCGATTCGATTGACGTCGAGCGGGCAGCCAACAAGCTGGTCGTTCGAATCTACACGGCGCGTCCCGGGATCATCATCGGGCGCAAAGGCTCGGAGATCGACAAGCTCAAGGGCGAAGTGCAGAAGCGGACAAAGCGGGAAGTGCACATCGACATTCAGGAAGTGCACCGCCCTGAATTGAACGCGACGCTTGTGGCTGAATCGATCGCCCTGCAGCTTGAAAAGCGCGTGGCTTTCCGGCGCGCGATGCGCAAGGCGGTTGACTCGGCGCTGCGCTTTGGCTGCAAAGGGATCAAAGTGCGCGTGGCGGGTCGGTTGAACGGCGCAGAAATCGCGCGCAAAGAATGGTATCTGCAGGGGCGGCTGCCCTTGCAAACGCTACGCGCGGATATTGATTTTGGCACCGCCGAAGCCCAAACGACTTACGGAGTGATTGGCGTGAAGTGCTGGATCTACCAGGGCGAAAAGATTCCCGAGCGCGGGAAGCCCGGAACGACCGCAACAGCTTAAGTAAAAGGTAAGGGAAACAGGCGACCGATTATGTTGATGCCGAAGAAGGTGAAGTACCGCAAACAGCAGCGCGGCCGGCGCAGCGGTAAGGCGTGGCGGGGCGGCGCGCTGGCGTTTGGCGAGTACGGATTGAAGGCGCTCGAGCCGGCGTGGATTACCGACCGGCAGATTGAAGCGGCTCGCGTAGCCATCACGCGTTTTATCAAGCGCGGCGGAAAATTGTGGATCCGGATTTTTCCGGATAAGCCCTTCACGAAGAAGCCGGCGGAAACTCGAATGGGAAAAGGAAAAGGTCCACCGGAGCACTGGGTGGCGGTGGTAAAGCCGGGGCGGGTGATGTTCGAAATGGCGGGCGTGGATTTGGCGTCGGCGACCGAAGCGATGGAGCTCGCGGCGCACAAGCTGCCCATTCGGACCAAGTTTGTGACCCGGGCGGAGGAACTCTAATGGCGCGGCGTGCAGACAAGTACCGCGAGATGAATGCAAACGAGCTCGAAGTACGGCAGAAGGAGCTCTCCGAGCAGATTTTCCGTCTGCGCTTCCAGATTTCGACGGGGCAAGCGGAAGGTTTAAAGAAGCTGCGCGAAGCGAAACGCGACTTTGCCCGGGTGAAGACGATTTTGCGCGAGAACGAATTGAGGAAGGCGTAATGGCAAACGAAGCAGTAGCAGCGAAGCAAGCTACGCCGGGGGCACGTGGAACGCGTCAGGAACTAGTGGGCGTGGTCACCAGCGCGAAGATGCAGAAGACGATTGTGGTGAAGGTCACTCGCACCACGCAGCACCCGCTGTATCAACGAGTGGTTCGTTCCGGCAAGAAATACTATGCGCACGATGAAGCAGGCGATGCGCGTGTGGGCGATGTGGTGCGAATCGTTTCCACGCGGCCGCTTTCAAAGCTGAAGCGGTGGCGGCTCGAGGAAGTGATTGCGCGTTCGACGCGCGTGGCCTAAGACCGAAACGAAGCGGCAGCCGTTCGATTTCGATAGGGAGCACGAAAATGGTTCAGATGAGGACGTGGCTGACAGTGGCCGATAATTCGGGCGCTCGGCAGATCACCTGCATTCTTCCTTTGGGTGGCGATGCGGGATTGCAGGCGGCTCTCGGCGACGTGATTACGGCTGCAGTGAAGGAAGCGACGCCCGACAGCCAGGTGAAGAAGGGAAAAGTGGTGCGGGCGGTGGTGGTTCGCACGCGCAAAGAACAGAGGCGCAAAGACGGCACGTATATTCGGTTCGATGATAATGCCGCTGTGCTGATCAATGACGCGAACGAGCCCATCGGAACGCGCGTGTTTGGTCCGGTGGCGAGAGAGCTGCGAGACAAGAAATTTACCAAGATCATCTCGCTGGCTCCGGAAGTGTGGTAGCGATGAAAAAGAAAATGGCACAGCCGGTGGCCATCGGCATCCGGCACGGCGACATGGTTCGGATCATGGCAGGCCGCGCAAAAGGCAAGAGCGGCAAGGTGCTCTCGGTAAACCGGTTGCAGAACACGGTGACCGTCGAGCACGCGAACATCATCAAGAAGCACACGCGGCCGAACCCGTCGAAAAACATCAAGGGCGGGATTCTTGAAAAGGAAGGCCAGCTGCACATTTCCAATGTGATGCTGGTCTGTCCTGGATGCGGGAAGCATGCGCGGGTGGGACACACGACGCTGCCGGATGGAACCAAGGTGCGGGTCTGCCGGCGCTGCAACACGACTCTTGAAAACTAAAGTTTGAACGATAGGACTTGAAACAATAGGACCTGAAAAATGATTAGCCGTTTGCACGACAAGTACCGAAAAGAGGCGATACCGGCGCTGTCGAAACGCTTCGGATTTACAAACACGATGGCCGTGCCGCACGTGAAGAAGGTAACGGTGAATATCGGTTTGGGGGAAGCGAGCGCCAATGTGAAATTGCTGGACACGGCCGCAGCCGAGCTGAGCCAGATTACGGGACAGAAAGCCGTGATCACGCGGGCCAAGAAATCGATCGCGAATTTCAAAATTCGCAAAGGCATGCCGATCGGCTGCATGGTTACATTGCGCGGCGAGCGGATGTATGAATTTCTCGACCGGCTTTCAGCGATCGTTCTGCCGCGCGTGCGCGACTTCAAAGGCCTGCCGCCAAATTCATTTGACGGGCGCGGTAACTACACACTGGGATTGAAGGATCAGCTCGTGTTTCCAGAAATCGATTACACGCGAGTGGACAAGATCAAGGGCATGAACATTACCATCACGACGACGGCCCGGACCGACGAAGAAGGACGCGAGTTGTTGAAACTGCTCGGCGTCCCATTCCGGCCGTAACGGGGATTCAGGGTTAAGGAGAGGCGAGACGCATGGCGCGTACGAGTCAAATCGCGAAGACGCATAAGAAGCTGAAATACAAGATCCGCGAGCGCAACCGTTGCCGGATTTGCGGCCGGGCGCGCGGCGTGTTCCGCAAATTTCAGATGTGCCGCATCTGTTTTCGAGGCCTGGCGCTGAAGGGCGAAATCCCCGGTGTCGTGAAGGCCAGCTGGTAAGGAAGGACGAATGACGACTGATCCCGTAGCAGACATGCTGACCCGGATTCGCAATGCCTCGCGCGCAAAGCACCCGCGCGTCGATTTGCCCTCTTCAAGGTTGAAGGTTGAGATCGCGCGAATCATGAAGGAAGAAGGCTTTGTTTCGAACTACAAAGTAGTGGACGAAAAGGGCAAGAAGACCTTGCGTGTATTCCTGCGCTACACACCCGACCGCCGGTGCGTGATTACGGACTTGAAGCGGGTCTCGCGGCCCGGCTCACGGCGCTATGTCGGCAAGCTCGGCATTCGTCCCGTGGTGGGCGGTATGGGGATTGCAATCGTTTCCACGCCGCGCGGATTGATGACCGGAAACTCGGCTCGCAAAGAAGGTGTAGGCGGAGAACTGTTGTGCGAGGTCTGGTAAGCAATCTCGCGAAAACATCACCGAAATAAGTCTTAACGCAAAGAGGAACGCAAGAGCCATGTCGCGAATGGGAAACAAAGTGATTCCGGTGCCGTCGGGTGTGAAGATCCAAGTGAAGGACGGCGCAGTGGAAGTACAAGGACCCAAGGGCAAAATGAACGTACGGGTGCCGGCGGGAATCCGTTTCGACCAGAAGGACGCCACGCTGATCGCCAAGCGCGATGCCGAAGAACACCGCGCGCTGCACGGACTCGCGCGCGCTCTCGTGGCCAACGCCGTGATAGGCGTCACCACCGGATTCAAGAAGGATCTCGATATCGTGGGCGTTGGCTATCGCGCCGAGGTGAAAGGCAAGAACGTGGTCCTGGCGCTGGGCTACTCGCATCCAATTGAGTTTCCGATTCCCGAGGGCATCCAGATAGCGATTGAGAAGCAGACGCATATGTCGGTAAGCGGAGCGGATAAGAACCAGGTAGGACAGGTGGCGGCAAATCTTCGCGCCCTGCGTCCCCCCGATCCGTACAAGCAAAAAGGTGTGCGAATTACCGGTGAGCGTCTAAAGAAAAAGGCAGGAAAGGCCGGAGCGAAGACGACGGCTTAGGCATAGAGATTCGAAAGAAGGAGAACACGAGTGGCGGCACCAGTTCGAAGACTATCTCGCGAAGCGCATCGCCGACGAATTCACGTGCGCACGCGGCGCACGCTGGCCGGAACGTCGGAGCGCCCGCGCCTGTGCGTGCATCGTTCGACGAAACACATCCGCGCACAGGTGGTGAACGATCAGACGGCGCAGACGATTTGCTCGGCGAGTTCGCTCGATAAGGAAGTTCGCAAGCAAATCAAGGGCGGCGGCAATATCGCGGCATCGAAAGTTGTCGGAAAAATGATTGCAGAGCGCGCCAAGGAAAAGGGCGTCGATAAAGTGGTTTTTGACCGCGGCGGCTACCAGTATCACGGCCGTGTGCAGGCGCTTGCCGAAGCGGCCCGGGAGGCGGGCCTGAAGTTCTAAAACCTATGTCGAAACAAGAGCTCAAAGACACGCTTTCCATCCGCCGGCTGATTAACACCAACGCGGCAAACCTGAAGGACCAGGTGGTCTCGATCAACCGCGTCACGAAAGTCGTGAAAGGCGGAAAGAATCTCACGTTCTCGGCGCTGGTGGTTGTAGGTGACCAGGGCGGCCACGCCGGCTTTGGCATGGGCAAGGCTCGCGAAGTCCCCATGGCGATTCGCAAAGCGATCGAGCAAGCGAAGAAGAACATGGTGAAGTTGAACCTCAAGGGCACCACGATTCCGCACCAGGTGGTAGGCCGCTACGGTTCTGGCCAAGTGCTGTTGAAGCCGGCTCCAGAAGGCACGGGCGTGATTGCAGGTGGTCCGGTGCGCGCCGTGATGGAGGTTGCGGGTATCACCAACGTCTTGACGAAGTCGCTGGGCACCTCGAACCCGCACAACGTAATCAAGGCTACCTTCGACGCGCTGCTTCATTTGAAGGATGCGGCGAGAGTGGCGGAATCGCTGGGCAAGGGAGCGGAGGAAGCGGCAACAGTTTCTTAGCCGCTCTCGGCGCAAAAAATGGCAACGACAAAGAAAAAATCCGGAACGCTGAAAATCAAATGGGTGGTGAGTTTCATCGGCTGCCCGCGTGGCATGCGTCAGACGATTCGCGGCTTGGGCTTTCGCCGCATGAACCAGGTGATCGAACATCAGGACACGCCTGCGATTCGCGGCATGATCGCTCGCGTCCATCACCTTGTGCAGGTTGAGGAGTAGGCATGGTTGAGACACCGACACTCTCGAATTTGAAGCCGCCGCGCGGCTCGCGGCACCGCAAGGTGCGCGTGGGACGCGGCATGGGCTCGAAGCTGGGCAAGACGGCTGGCGCCGGCAATAAGGGCCAGCAATCCCGCCGCGGCTATTCCCGGCGGCCGGGCTTTGAAGGCGGCCAGATGCCGCTGCATCGCCGCCTGCCGAAGCGGGGGTTCAACGCGCCATTTTCGAAGACGTTTGCGGTCGTCAACGTCGAGACGCTAAATTCTTTCGCAGCCGGCCAGACGGTGACGCCGGAAGCCCTCACTGGATTTGGAATCGTCCGCGCGAAGCGGGACAAAGTGAAGATTCTCGGCGATGGTGAATTGAAGGTCGCGTTAACCGTACACGCGCACGCATTCAGCAAGTCAGCGCAAGAAAAGATTGAAAAGGCTGGGGGCAAAGTCGAAATCCTGAAATGAAGAAGCTCGTCGAAGCATTTCGAAACATTTTCAGCACGCCGGACCTGCGCAATCGAGTGCTGTTTACGCTGGCCTTGCTGGGGGTGTATCGCCTCGGCGCTTTTATTCCCACGCCCGGCATCAATACCGACTTGCTGCAGCAGCTTTTCGAACAGGGCCGCGGCTCCGTTCTGGGCCTGATGGACCTTTTCAGCGGTGGCAATTTCCGCCGTCTGACGATTTTCGCACTGGGCATCATGCCCTACATCACGGCCTCGATCATCCTGCAATTGATGGTGGTTGTCTGGCCGTACCTTGAGCGTTTGCAGAAAGAAGGCGAGCTCGGCCGGCGCAAGATTACGCAGTATACGCGGTATTTGACGATCCTGTTGAGCGCGTTCCAGTCGTTTACGATCGCCGAAACTTTGACGCGCCAGAACTTGTCAGGACAAGCGCTCGTTTATCACCCAGGCCCCCGCTTTATCCTGATGACGATGCTCACGCTGACCACTGGCTCAGCGTTCATCATGTGGCTGGGCGAACAGATTAGCGACCGCGGCATCGGCAACGGAATGTCGCTCATCATTTTCGCGGGAATTGTCGTGGGCCTGCCGCGCGCCGTCGCTGACTTGTGGGACAAGGCCAAGACGCAGCAGTGGGGCTCCTTCACGCCCATCGCGTTGCTTGCTCTTTTCGCCCTGATGGCGGCGGTGGTGGCTTTCATCGTATTTATGGAAGGCGGCCAGCGCCGCATTCCGGTGCAGTACGCCAAGCGGGTGACGGGGCGGAAAGTGATGGGCGGGCAGATGACCTACCTCCCGCTGCGGGTAAATTCCGGCGGCGTGATTCCGCCGATTTTCGCGAGTTCGCTGCTCACTTTTCCGCAGACGTTGTCGCTCGTCTTCGCCAGCAAGTCGCCGTTTTTCGGGAAAATGGCGACATATATTCGCTGGGGCGAACCGCTCTACACCGTCATTTACGTGACGCTGATTATCTTTTTTGCGTTTTTCTATGTGGGAATCATTTTTAATCCCACCGAGCTTGCCGACAACATGCGGAAGTATGGCGGGTTTATTCCCGGAATCCGGCCGGGCCGCAACACGTCGGAACACATCAACCGGATATTGACGCGCCTCACCTTTGTGGGCGGTGTCTACTTGGCGATTGTTTGTTTATTGCCGGAGTGGATGATTTCGGGAATTCACCTGCAGCACTTGCCGCTCGTGGGCAACTGGTTCGACCAACACATGTGGCGATTCGTGCTCGACGGGCTCAACGTGCAATTCTATTTCGGCGGCACTTCGCTGCTGATCGTAGTTGGCGTGGCGATGGATACCGTCCAGCAGCTGGAAGCGCAGCTCGTAATGCGAAATTACGACGGCTTCGTGCGGAAAGGCCGAGTTCGGGGTCGTCGCAGTTGATGCGGTCGGAGCGGCGGTGCTGCAGATGTCGCTGAATCGGGCGCTGATATTTCTAGGGCCGCCGGGGGCTGGCAAGGGCACGCAGGCGAACCGCGTCGCCCGGCGTTACGAGGTGCCGCACCTCTCGACCGGTGACATGCTGCGGGATGCCGTTACTCGTGGCACGGAGCTAGGCCGTATGGCCAAGCCCATTATGGAACGCGGCGAGCTCGTTCCAGACGACATCGTGCTGGGAATGGTGGAAGAACGGCTGTCACGGCCCGATGCGAAGAGCGGTTTCATCTTCGACGGATTTCCGAGGACGATTCCGCAGGCCGAGCAGCTCGATGAGATTCTGAAGCGGCGAGGATTTTCGAAGCCTGTCGTGGTGGAGTTTCACGTGAATGCGGACGTCCTGCTGCATCGCGTGGCTGGGCGTTGGACGTGCAGCGTGGGCGGCGAAACGTACAACGTGTTCGAGCGTCCTCCGAAAGTCGCTGGCGTCTGCGACAACGATGGCGGCAAGCTTGTGCAGCGCTGCGACGACCGGCCGGAAGTGGTGAAGGAACGGTTGGCCGCTTACGAACGGCAAACGAAACCGCTCGAAGACTACTACCGCAGGAAAGGCGTGCTCGAAGTTGTGGACGGCACAGCCAATGTGGAAGAGGTAAGCCGCGCGCTGGCGGAAATTATCAAGCGTGCGGAAGGGCGAGATGGTCATCTGTAAATCGCCGGCAGAACTGGAAAAGATGCATCGGGCAGGATTGATCGTCTGGGGCGCGCTCGAAAAGATGCGCGCGATGATCAAGCCGGGGATTTCGACCAAGGATCTCGACGAGTTTGCCGAAGCCTATTCGGAAGAACATCATGCGCGTCCGGCATTCAAGGGTTACCGGGGCTATCCAGGCTCGGTGTGCACTTCGATCAACCAGGAAGTGGTGCACGGCATCCCCTCCGCGAGCCGAAAGCTCAAGGAAGGCGACATTCTCTCGATGGATTTCGGCGTCGAGTTGAATGGTTATTTTGGAGATGCCGCGCTCACGGTTCCGGTGGGCAAGATTTCGCCGGAGCGGGAAAAGCTCCTGCGAGTGACGCGCGAGTCGCTGGAGCGCGCGATCGAGAATGTCCGAGCCGGCAACCGGCTCGGAGATGTCTCGTCCGCGGTGCAACAGTGGGTCGAAAAGAACGGGTTTTCGATTGTCCGCGAGTTCGTAGGGCATGGTATTGGAACCAGGATGCACGAAGAGCCACAGATTCCGAACTACGGCACGCCGGGACAGGGGCAGAGGCTGCAGGAAGGAATGGTTCTCGCGATCGAGCCGATGGTGAATCGCGGCGGCCCGGGCGTAAAGATTCTCGCCGATGATTGGACGGCGGTCACGGCCGATGGCAGCGATTCCGCGCACTTCGAGCACACGGTTGCGGTCACGGCCAACGGGCCTTGGATCTTGACGCGACCAAGGGATGCTGCCGGACCGGTTTGGTAGCAGGATCGAACTGACAGGAGCACATGGCTAAAGGGCCGATCAAGGACAGCAACAAGAAGCCGGGCGAGAGCGGGAAAGAAGACGCCATTGAAGTGATGGCCACCGTGATCGAACCGCTTCCGAACGCCATGTTTCGAGTGGAGCTCGAGAATAAGCATCAGGTGCTGGCCCACATCTCAGGAAAAATGCGGAAGAATTTCATCCGCATTCTTCCGGGCGACCGCGTCGCGGTGGAGCTTTCGCCCTACGACCTCACGCGCGGGCGCATCGTGTATCGTTACAAGTAGCAAGTAGTCGGACAAGCCGGGCAGGGAAGGACGGAGTCGAAATGAAGGTACGAGCATCGGTAAAGAAAATTTGCATGAAGTGCAAAGTGGTTCATCGGCGCGGAGTGGTGCGCGTGATCTGTTCGAACGCGAAGCACCGCCAGCGCCAGGGCTAAGAGGCAGGGAGGAACGGCATGGCTCGCATCGCAGGTGTGGATCTTCCGCCAAACAAGCGGCTCTGGATCGGTCTCACGGCCATCTATGGCATCGGGCAGGAGCGGGCGAAGTCGCTCGCGGAGAAAGCAAAGGTTGACCACACGAAGAAGGTCAAGGATTTAACGGAGGACGAAGTCACGCGTCTTCGTGCCGCGATTGAATCCGAAGGGCGTGTGGAAGGCGATCTACGGAAAGAGATGCAGATGAACATCCGCCGCCTGATTGAAATTCAGGCGTACCGCGGCTTGCGTCATCGCCGCAATCTTCCCGTGCGTGGCCAGCGAACGCATACCAACGCGCGCACGCGAAAGGGTCCGCGCAAGGGCGCCGTGGCCGCCAAGAAGAAAGTAGCGGCCCGCAAGTAGTCAGAATTTAGCCGGGTCGTGGGATCCGGCGGTTTTCGTACGACGAGAGGAAAAAGTGGCCAAAGAACCGAAAGACGCAGCTGCGGGAGCAGCAGTTCCTGGCGGAGCGCCGACAAAAACATCGAAGCGCAAGAAAGAGTTTCGCAAGAAACGTGAAAAGCGCGTGGTGCCGCACGGCGTCGTTTGTATCTCGGCGACGTTCAACAACACGATGATCACGCTCACCGATCCCGACGGCCGCACCGTAAGTTGGGCAACAGCAGGCTCGGTCGGCTTCAAGGGCTCGCGCAAAGGCACGCCCTACGCGGCCCAGCAGGCTGCGATGACCGCGGCCGGAATTGCGCGCGATCAGTACGGAATGAAATCCGTGGAAGTGCGCGTGAAAGGGCCTGGGGCCGGCCGCGAATCCGCAGTGCGAGCGCTGGCTACCTCTGGTCTGCACATCAACGCGATCAAGGATGTAACCCCGGTGCCGCACAACGGTTGCCGTCCGCCGAAGCGCCGCCGCGTATAGTTTGGATTTTGGCAGTTGGAGTTTTTGCAGCAGAAGCAAAGGAGAGAAGCACTTGGCAAGACATCGTGAAGGAGTTTGCCGGTTGTGCCGCAGGGAAGGGATGAAACTCTTCCTCAAGGGCCTGCGGTGTTTTACGGAAAAGTGCGCCATCGAAAAGCGCAACTTCGTTCCGGGCCAGCACGGCCAGTCGCGCCGCCCGAAAATGGTCGGGTACGGCGTTCAGCTGCGCGAAAAACAGAAAGTAAAGCGCACCTACGGCTTGCTCGAACGCCAGTTCCGCACCTATTTCGAGAAGGCGGAGCGCTCGAAGGGTCCCACCGGTTCGAACCTGATGGTGATGCTCGAACGGCGCCTCGACAACGCCGTGTACCGCATGGGACTTGCCGGATCGCGCGCGCAGGCCCGCCAGCTTGTGCTTCACGGACACGTGCGCGTCAAGGGCCATAAAGTCAATATTCCAAGCTACCTCGTTCAGGTGGGCGACGAAATCACTTTGAAAGACAAGATGCGCGACAACGCCATGGTGCTCGAAGCGCGCAACCTCGCGCAGAGCCAGGGCGTGGCCCCGTGGCTCGATATTGACCGCGAAAATTTCAAAGCGCGCGTCGTCGCACTGCCGCGCCGTGAAGACGTGCAGACGCCGCCGATGAACGAACAGCTGATTGTCGAGCTTTATTCCAAGTAGCAGATTCATTTACAGCAATCGCTAAGTCGAAGGGTTTTATAGGCTCGCCCTTGGCGGGCCAGGAGGACGCAAAGATGTGGAAGGGCTTTCAGAAACCAAAGAGGTTGGCAGCAGAACCGGAAACACTCACGGATAAATACGGAAAATTCTCTGCGCAGCCGTTCGAGCGCGGCTGGGGAACCACGGTTGGCAATTCACTGCGGCGCGCCTTGCTAAGCTCGATTGAAGGCGCGGCGATCACCGCCGTGAAGATCGAAGGCGTGTTGCACGAATTTTCGCCGATCCCCGGTGTCGTCGAAGATGCCACGGACATCATCCTGAACCTCAAGCAGGTGCCGCTCAAGCTCAATACCGATCAGCCGAAGACGATCACTCTCAACGTGGACGTGCCGGGCCCGGTAACCTCGGCAAAAATCGAAGAAGACGCGGATATCGCCGTGCTCGACAAGAACATCTATATCGCCACCGTAAGCGAAGGCGGGAAACTCGAGCTCGAATTGCGCGTGAAGAATGGCCGCGGCTATGTGGCCGCCGATCGCAACTTCGATGAGGACCTGCCGATCGGTTACATCCCGATCGACTCCGTGCATTCTCCGGTGCGCAAGGTGAACTACTCCGTGGAAGCGGCCCGCCTCGGCCAAATGACTGATTACGAGAAGCTTACACTCGAAGTTTGGACCAATGCGGCGATCACTCCGCAGGATTCGATTGGCCTTGCGGCGAAGCTGATGAAGGACCACATGAGCATCTTCATCAATTTCGAAGAGACGCCCGATCTGCCGGATGAGATCGTCGAGAGTTACAACGATCCGCGCCTTGAATTTCTCGACCGCTCGGTGGAAGAGCTTGAGCTTTCCGTGCGCTCCTACAACTGCTTGAAGAATGCGAACATTCAGAATCTTCGCGAGCTGGTCCAAAAGACCGAATCCGAAATGCTGAAGACCAAGAATTTCGGCCGCAAGTCGCTGAATGAAATCAAAGATATACTGGTGAAGATGGGCCTCAGTCTGGGAATGAAATTCGACGAGCACGGTCGCATCATCTGGCCGCCGCTACCCAGCCAGACGGCTCCTCCGCCTTCCGAAGGAGACGCCACGGCTCTCTAAGCCACGGTTCGAACCATGAGACACCTTATTTCAGGTTCAAAACTCGGAAAGCAGCCGGCGCATCGCCGCGCGGTGCTCCGCAATCTGGTCACAAACCTGATTGAGAAGGAGCGCATCCATACCACGCTGCTTCGCGCCAAAACGGCTCGTCCCATTGCCGAGCGCATGATCACACTCGGCAAACGAGACTCGTTGCATGCCCGAAGGCAGGCGGCCGCTTTCCTCATGACCCCGGATGCGACCAAGAAGCTTTTCTCCGATCTCGCTCCACGCTTCGCGGATCGCCCGGGCGGCTATACACGCATCGTTCGCGCAGGCTGGCGGATCGGTGACGGCGCGGAACTCGCGATTCTCGAATTCATCGGCTCTGAACTGAAAAAGAAAGAGAAGAAGCCGCGCAGAGGACGTGCAGAGGAAGCGCCGGAAGAGAACGAGAAGGAAAAAGAGAAGGAAGTCGCTTCAAGCAAGAAGTAATTTTTCTGAAAGGAATTGAAAGACCCGCGCCGATCTGTCCGACGCGGGCCTTTTTTCTTTTCTCGCACCTACGATTTCGACTTAATCCCCAGCCA
>Ga0306922_10002582_pt1 | contig 16836 bp, 15 predicted proteins | sample sta12Cox44000082_FD_203758 | JGI IMG/M metagenome (GOLD analysis project Ga0306922, IMG submission 203758) | Lab enrichment of tropical soil microbial communities from Luquillo Experimental Forest, Puerto Rico - statoxic.12C.oxic.44.000.082 (v2)... | ecosystem: Environmental > Terrestrial >... | reverse complement strand
AGAACACCACCGCCAGCCAGGGCGCGATCCAGTAGGCGATGATCAGCAGGAAGTTCGTGTATTTGGCGCCCGCGTCGTGCAGGCCGGAGAGCGCGACGAAGAAGCCGATCACGCCGAACCCCAGCGCCACGATGGCCCGGCGCAGGGCCAGCGGCAGGTTGATGCCGGTGGCCACGAAGGACAGCGCGCCGGAGTAGATGTTCAGCACGTTCGCGGCGATCGCGCCGATCGCGATGGCCAGCAGCGTCAGGTCGGCCAGCGCGGTCGGCAGGTGCCCGGTGAACGCGGAGGTAGGAGAGGCCGATGCGGGGCTGGCCAGGGTGGCCGATCCGGCTCCGGCGATCTCCAGCACCGCGCAGGACAGGAACAGCCCCAGCCCGGTCCACAGCGCGATCGCCTTGCGGTTCGTGTCCGGCTTGAAATAGCGGGAGTAGTCAGCCGCGTAGGGGTTCCAGCCGACCGCGTAGCCGAAAGCCGCCCCGGTGGCGATGAGGAAGCCGCCCACGGTCCCGCCCGAGAATGCCGCCGGGTGGTAACTGGTATTGGACTTGGCCAGGATGACGATGGTCGTGATCAGGAAGATGACCGCGAGCACCGGGAAGGCGTACCGCTCGAAGGCCTGCACCAGGTTGTGGCCGAAGAACGCGATCACGATCTGCACCGCCACGATGATCACCAGGCAGAGCCACCTGGGCCAGTGCGTCAGCGTGTTCAGCGCGAAGGCGCCGCTCACGCTGTTCACCGCGAACCAGCCGATGCCGGCCGTGACCGAGTTCAGGCCGGCCGGGAACGCGTTGCCCCAGTAGCCGAAGCCGAGCCGGGACAGCACCATCTGCGGCACCCCGTGCGACGGGCCCCGCGCCGACAGGATGGCCTGGGTGACTGAGCCGACCGCGGTTCCTACCACGACGGCCAGCACTGCCTGCCAGAAGTTCAGGCCAAAGAACGCCACCGCGATAACGCCGACAAAGATGGTGGCGAACTCCAGGTTGGGCGAGGTCCAGGTCCAGAACAGCTGCACCGGCCGCCCATGCCGCTCGTGTAGCGCGATGAAGCCGGCGCCACCCGGCTCGACCGCGGCAATCCGCGCTCCGTATTCGCCCTCGCGTACCTGCACTCCGGCGGGCGCGTCCGCGGTCATGACCGCTGACTTGTCCTGGTCGGGTGTCGCCATCGGCTGCGCTCCTTCTGGCCCGGGCCGTCATGGGTCCGCCTGCCGCCGAGCCGGCCGCTGTTGCCGGCTGGCCTAAACGCCTGCGGATGGGCTGATGATAGAGGTCACCGGCATCACCAGCTAGTACCGCAGTGCCAGATCTGTGGCCTTGGACAATGGCAGATGGCGGTTGGCTGATCGGCCGGCCCGGCTGCCGGTGCTGCGCCCGGGGCCGGGCGGCTCGTAGGCTACCGCCCGTGACGGATGAGGCGGGCAAGCGGCCAGTCCCGGTGGTCGGCATGGTGGGGGCGGGCCAGCTGGCCAGGATGACCGGCCAGGCGGCGATCAGCCTCGGGATCGGGTTCCGGGTACTGGCCGGCTCACCGTCCGACAGCGCCGCCCAGGTGTGCGCGGGGGTCACCATCGGGGACTACACCAGCCAGGCCGACCTGCTCGCTTTCGCGGCCGGCTGCGACGTGGTCACCTTCGACCACGAGCACGTCCCGGGCGGGCCCCTGGCCACACTGGAGCAGGCGGTGGCCATCCGCCCGGGTGCCTCCGCACTCGGCTACACGCAGGACAAGCTGGCGATGCGGGAGCGGCTGACCGGGCTGGGCGTGCCCTGCCCGCGCTATGCCCCGGCCGCCAGTCTGGCCGACGTCACCGCGTTCGCCGGACGGACCGGCTGGCCGGTGGTGCTCAAGGCGGTCAGCGGCGGTTACGACGGCCGCGGCGTGTGGGTCTGCCCGTCACCGGCAGCGGCGGCCGAGGTGCTCGCACACCCGGTCTCGTTGTTCGCCGAGGAGCACATCGGCTTTGACCGGGAACTTGCCGTGCTGGCGGCCCGGTCGCCGCACCGTCAGGGTGCCGTCTACCCGGTCGTGCAGACCATCCAGCGTGACGGTATCTGCGCCGAGGTGCTCGCGCCCGCGCCCTGCCTGCCGCCCAGCCGGGCCATGCAGGCACAGCGGCTGGCGCTGGAACTGGCCGCCGAACTGGACGTGACCGGGCTACTGGCGGTCGAGCTGTTCGAGACGGCCGGTGGCGGGCTGCTCGTCAACGAGCTGGCGATGCGGCCGCACAATAGCGGTCACTGGACCATCGAAGGGGCCGTGACCTCGCAATTCGAGCAGCATTTGCGGGCCGTGCTGGATCTGCCCCTGGGCGCGTCGGCTGCGGCCGCCCCACAGGCCGTTATGGCCAATGTGCTGGGTGGTGCCGATCCTGGGGTGTACGCGCGGTATACCCATGTGATGGCGGCCGACCCCGGGCTGAAGGTGCACCTGTACGGCAAGGAGGTCCGGCCGGGCCGGAAGATCGGCCACGTCACCGTGCTGGGCGAGAACGTGGACGAACTGCGGGTGCGGGCCGGGCGGGCGGCGCGGTACCTGGCCACAGGGGAGGATTGAGGTCATGAGCGGACCGGTGGCCGGGGTGGTGATGGGCAGCGATTCCGACTGGCCGGTGATGCGGGCGGCGGCGGAGGCGCTGGCGGAGTTCGGGGTGCCGTACGAGGCCGACGTGGTGTCGGCGCACCGGATGCCGAACGAGATGATCGCCTACGGGTCGGGCGCGGCCGCCCGGGGGCTGCGGGTGATCATCGCGGGCGCGGGCGGTGCCGCGCACCTGCCGGGCATGCTGGCCGCGGTCACCCCACTGCCGGTGATCGGGGTGCCGGTGCCGCTGGCGCACCTGGACGGGCTGGACTCGCTGCTGTCGATCGTGTCAATGCCGGCCGGCGTGCCGGTCGCGACGGTGGCGGTGGGCGGGGCGCGCAACGCGGGCCTGCTGGCGGTGCGTATCCTGGCCGCCGGTGACGAGCAGTTGCGCGCGAAGATGACCCGGTTCCAGCAGGATCTGCGGGAACAGGCGCTGGCCAAGGGCGCCGCGCTGCGGTCGCGGGAGACCGGCGGATCCGGCTGAGGACAGCGCACGGCCGGGCTCCTACCATCAAGGCTATGGACTTTCCGGCATTCGAGCTGTCCGAGGAGCATCAGGCACTGCGGGAGTCGGTCCGGGCGCTGGCCGATGACAAGATCGCGCCCCGGGCGGCGGAGATCGACGAGACGGCCGAATTCCCATGGGACGTGCACGAGGCGCTGGCCAAGGCGGACCTGACCGCGGTGCACATCCCCGAGGCCTACGGCGGTGCGGGCGCGGACGCGATCGCCACCGCCATCGTCATTGAGGAGGTGGCCCGGGCCTGCGCCACCTCCTCGCTGATCCCCGCGGTCAACAAGCTGGGTACGGTGCCGCTGCTGCTGGCCGGGTCGGAGGAACTGAAGCAGCACTATCTGCCGCCGGTGGCGCGCGGTGAGGCCATGTTCTCCTACGCCCTGTCCGAGCCGGAGGCCGGCTCCGACGCGGCCAGCATGAAACTGCGGGCCGTCCGCGACGGTGACAGCTACGTGCTGAACGGCGTGAAGCGGTGGATCACCAACGCCGGGATCTCAAAGTTCTACACGGTGATGGCGGTGACCGATCCGGGCGCGGGTGCGGACGGGATTTCCGCCTTCGTGGTGGAAGCCAGCGACCCCGGGTTCACGCTGGGCGCGCCGGAGCGCAAGCTCGGGATCAAGGGCTCACCCACCCGGGAGCTGTATTTCGACACCTGCACCATCCCGGCCGGCCGGCTGATTGGCGCCGAGGGGACAGGCTTCCATACCGCCCTGGCCACGCTCGACCACACCCGGATCACCATCGCCGCGCAGGCGCTTGGCATCGCGCAGGGCGCGCTGGACTACGCCACCGGCTATGTGAAGGAGCGGCGCCAGTTCGGCCGGCCCGTCTCCGACTTCCAGGGCGTGCAGTTCATGCTGGCGGACGCGGCCATGCAGGTGGCGGCGGCCCGCCAGCTCACCTACGCGGCAGCGGCCAGGTCGGAGCGGGCGATGGCGGGGGAGCGGGTGCCGGACCTGACGTTCTTTTCCTCGGCCTGCAAGTGCTTCGCCTCCGACGTGGCGATGGCGGTGACCACGGACGCGGTCCAGTTGCTCGGTGGCTACGGGTATGTGAAGGACTATCCGGTCGAGCGGATGATGCGGGATGCCAAGATCACCCAGATCTACGAGGGCACGAACCAGATCCAGCGGGTGGTGGTGGCCCGCCAGTTGCTGAAGTGATCACCGCCGGCCTGGCACCCGTGCTGGGCCGGGCCATGTCGTGTCACCAGCCGGGGTAGGCGAGCGGGAGGATCCCGTACTCGGTCTGGCCGTAGTTGGGTGCCGGGGGTACTCCCAGGGACACGAGCAGTTCGTCGAAGTTCGCCCCGACCCTGGTCGGGAACGGGCCCCACCCGCCGATGCCGCCCGCTTCCGGCAACTCCGACTCCGAGGACAGGCCAGATGCCTGCGACCACCCGGTTTCGATGCCGTCGCCACCGTTCCAGATATTGCCGATCACGGTTGAGGTGGTCACCCGCTCGCCGACGACAACCGAGGGGGATATGTCTTCCGCCACATAGACGACCAGGCCAGCGCCAGGGCCGTCGGTGAGCCGGTAGGTGATCCATCCCCCGCCAGGCCACCCGTAGTTGGATCCGGTCGCTTTGGTGACAATACCGTCGCCGACCGCATAGACCGGGCCTACCCCGCCGAAGTCAACGCCGTCGTCGATCCGCTCCGCGGACAGGCCGCTGACTGCGCGCAGCGGGTTACGGTACCCGTACGTGGCCGGCTGGGCGATGGCGGCGCCGATCAGCTGCGCCGGGTTGGCCCAGGCACCCCCCCAGGTCACCAGGCCACCGGCCGCATTCGGCAGCCACCTCCCGGCGAAGGTGGGTGCTGTGATGCCGCCGTACTCCGCGGCCGTCCAGCAGTAGACCAGCAGCACCGCACCCCACAGGGCCACCGCTGCCACCCAGACGCGCTTGTGCCGCCGCTTCGGCCTGGCTGTGGACCGTCTCCGGTGCCGGGTAGGCGCATCGGGACGGGCTGGCGAAGACCGCGGCGCCTGCTGGTCCCGGACGGGCGCGCTGGACACGTTCGGCCCCCTCCAGTCTGGCACTGCGGCCGTGGTCAGGTGCCATCCGGCGGCTGGCCCGGCTCCTCCTGCCGCCCGTGGCCCGCCCCGGCACGGCCCTGGCCCCGGGACGATAGATCGCGGGCAGCACCCCACGCCTGGGTGCTGTTGATCTACAGGCTGCCGCACGCTCACCCGCCATTGGGCCGGAACTACCCAACGGACAGGTTCCGCTACATCACGTCACCGCATCAGGGTCGCTGTCTGCGGCTACTGCCGGCCGCGTAGCGCCAGCTCAGGGCGCCATTCCGGAAGATGACAGAGGTGCCACCGGCACGTCAGCCCCTGAGTTACAGCTGACGGGCGCTGTCCGGAGTCAGTGGGTGGCTGATTCGTGGGCGTCCTCGGGGCCGGGCGCGGTGTCCTCGGAGCCGGGAGCGGCGTCCTCGGGGCCGGGAGCGGCGTCCTCGGGGGTGGTGTCCGCGGGGGCGGTGTCGCTGCCAGCAGGCTCGGCTGCCGGCGCGGCGGCGTTGGCGCGGCGGCGGATACCCGCCAGGGCGGTCACTATGCCGGCCGCTGCGAGCAGCGAGAAGGCGGCCACTTTGCGCCATTGCCGGGGCTTGGGCTGGCCTGGGTCGACGCGGTGGGCGGCCGAGGACAGCGCGGCCGAGACCTTGGGCGCGACCTGATCCTGCAGGACCTGGCCACCTCGTTCGAGCTGCGGGGCCGCCCACGCCCGGGAACGGGTCACCCCGCGTTTGGCAGCTTCGCTGGTGTTCCGGGCCAGCGGCGGCAGCTGGGCCGCCATCCGCAACGCAGTATTGAGTGCGGTTTCGGCCTGGTTGCTGTTCTTCGTGCCGGACATGGGGACCTCCGCTAGGCGCTATGCCTGCCACACCTGCGATTCACTCTGCCCACCGCTCGCCTGCTCAACCCTCAGCCGGTCCGCAGCGGTGGGCCGGTGAACGCGGATCATGCACGTTTGGTATCCGATATACCACTAATTGTGAGTCAATGTTCGCGTGATGCCACTGGCGTGGCGTGCCGACACAGCTTTTTCGGGCGAAACAAGCGAATCTCCCGTCTGATTCTGGCAATGTATCGCCGATGGCATCGGCGACCGAGTGTCCGCCGGCCCCGGCTGCGCACGAGGCAGCGGACGGCGTGAACGTCGGCCCCGCTATCGCGCGACACGCTGCCCTGCCCCGCAGCGGTCCGTACGCCGGGCATTCCGCCCAGCGTGCTTGGCCGACGGAAGGACTGCCTTGTCACAGCACCGGAGGCGGAAACCTGGCAGAAGGCGCGCATCGCACCGGTCCAGGTTGCTGCTGCCGGTGACGGCCACCGCCGTTATGACCATCGCTGGAGTCGTGTTCGCGGGGGCCTTGGTGCTGCGCGCCAACCAGCCGGGCGCCGGTGCGGTGATCGCCACGGTGCTGCCGGGCAGCCATGCCATGACCGTGCTGGAGCGGCAGCGCCAGCAGATGATCGTCCTGGATGCGGCCGCGCACACCATGCACCTGGTGAGCGCGCCCAAGGTCGCCGCCGTGCCGGTGCCGGTGGCCAGCACCACCCCCGCCGCCGCGGGCGGGACTGGCGGGACTGCCCCGGCCCCTCCCGCGCCGACGTCCGGGGTGCTCACCCCCGCCCAGGTGGGTGCCCTCTGGCTGGAGGCAGGTGGCCCCGCCTGGGCCGAGTCCGCGGCAGAGTCCGTCGCCGCGTGCGAGTCCGGCGATAACACGGGGGCGATGAACCCTGACGGCGCCTCCGGGCTGTGGCAGATACTCGGCCAGGTGGTCCCTGGCAACCTGTTCGACGGCCTGGTGAACGCCCGCAACGCGGTCGCCAAGTTCACCGCCTCCGGGGATACCTGGGCGCAGTGGACGTGCCAGCCGTGAGAGCTGCGCGGGGCCTGTGAGATAGCTCATAGCACCGGGGACGGCCGTGGCCGATCCCGCCCGCGAGTTCGGCCATGCGCGGCTCTCGCTATCCATGCTCGAACTGAACCGGCTGACTTCCGCCGAACGCCGGGCAGCGGTGCGGCGGGCGGCCCGGCGGCGGGCCGCAGCCGCGTGGCAGGCCGCCCGGCGGGCGCCCAGCAGGCAGCCCAGCGAGCGGCCGCACCGGCCGCTCAGCAGCCCTCGGCAGCCCAGCCGGCGGCGGCCGCACTGTCCGGCTCCCTCCAGCGCATCGCGCTGGCCATACTCGCCTCTTTCGGCTGGCCGGCCAGCCAGTCCGGGTGCCTGCAGAGCCTGTGGAACGCCGAGAGCAGCTGGAACCCGCAAGCCAGCAACCCGTACCCGGGTGCGTACGGAATCCCGCTGGCGCTGCCCGGCTCGAAGATGGCCAGCGCCGGGCCTGACTGACAGACGAACCCGGCCACCCAGATCCGCTGGGGGCTGGGCTACATCAGGGCGATGCACGGGAGCCCGTGCCGCGCGTGGGCGCACCAGCAGAGCACTGGGTCGTACTGACCGCCGCGGCGGTCAATCGTCGCGGGGCGGCTGCTACCGGCCGGCCCGCAGGGTGCGCAGCGCTTCCACGAACGCCGCCCTGCTGGCCCGCCAGCTCGCCACCGGGGCGGTCACCCGCAGCTCGTACGGCTGCGGGCCGCCCGCGGCCGGCAGGTCGGACACCACTTCGAGCCCTTCGATCAGCCCGGTGCCCGGCTGCCGGTAGGAGAACCGCCAGGCGCTGGCCGGCTGCCCGCGCTGCAGCCAGGGTGTGATGGCGATCCGCCGGTAGCCCGGATAGGCGCCCTGGCTGACCGCTGCCAGTTCCAGTGCCTGTGCGTCCCGCACCGGGCCGGAGACGAGGAACGGGATGAAGGAGGCGGTGATCGTACCGCCGGTTCCGTTGTCCCGCATCGTGGTCGCCGTTCCCTGGCGGTTGCCCTGCCAGCCGTCTGGTACCGCCATCGCGAATCCGGCCACCGTCCCAGGGGCGCTGGGCTGGCTGTACCAGTGATAACCGGCGGGCAGGGCGCGGGCCGCCGCGGCTGGCCGGGGCGTGCCGCGGGACTGGCCATGGCCCGACGCGCGGGTGATCAGCACCCCGGCCACCAGTCCCACCAGCACTATCGCGGCACCGGCCAGGCTGAGCCGCAGCACCCACCTTCCGGTGGAACGCGGCCGCGGCTGGGGCAGGGTGCCCTCCGCGCCCGCTGGCCCCGCCTGGCCCGGTTGTCCTGGTGCCCCGGGCTGGCTTACTGGTTCAGGCTGGCCCGCTCGTCCCGGCGGGCGGGATGGCGATTGCTGGCTGGTTCCCGACATCGCCGGGCTGGCCGCCGCCGGAGCCGCCACGAGGCCAGCTGGCACCGGGCGGGCCAGCGCCCAGGGCGGTATGGCCGCCTCGGCGCTGACCGGGAACTGGACATCGCCGACGCCGTCCGGGAATGGCACCTTTGCCAGGCTCGCCAGAAATGGCGCCGCTGCCTGGCCGGGCCCGGCCAGCCCGGGAGCTTCCAGCCGGGCTGGCTGCGGCTCCGCCCCGGGCGGGCCGGCTGCTACCGCGGCGGGCGGGCCCATCCGGGCGGGGGCCGTCTGGGTCGCCGGGCCGCCTGCCGCGGCTGCCACCGCCGGGATACCAGCCCCACCCGGCGGGCCGAAGTCCGGGCCGGTAACGGCCGGGAACTGGGCCGTGCCGCCCGGGGTGACCGTGGCCGGGCCGGCGGTGGGAATCCCGGGCCCGGGGGAGGCGGCCGGGCCGGCGCCCCGTGCCCCGGCCGCAAACCCGATCGGGTCGGTGCTGTCCGCCGCGCTGGCCAGGGTGGCTGGCCTGGTCCCGCCCAGGGACGGGCTGAGCGCCAGCAGGGTCTCAGAGTTGCCGGCGGCCACATCGGTGAGCAGGCCAATGGCGCAGGCTGCGTCCGGCCGCTGGGCCGGGTCCTTGCTCATCAGCGAACCGATCACCATTCCCAGCTGGCCAGCCGCAGGCAGCTGCGGCGGGTCGGAGTGAACGATGCTGGCCAGCACCGCCATCGGGCTGCCGTGCCGCTCGAACGGCCCCCGCCCGGTCACCGCCGCGTACATGGTGGCACCGAGCGACCACAGGTCCGACGCCGGGCTGGCCGGCGCACCCCGGATCCGTTCCGGTGCGCAGAACCCCGGCGTGCCCATCACCATGCCCGCCTGGGTCAGCCCGGGATCCCCGTCCAGGGTGGCGATCCCGAAGTCGGTCAGCACCGCACGGCTATCGCCGGTGATGAGCACGTTGCCCGGCTTGACATCACGGTGCACGATCCCGGCCGCGTGCGCGCCGGCCAGCGCGCCGAGCAGCATCACCCCGATGCTGGCCACCTGGCGGAGCGGCAGCGGCCCGTCCTGCGCCAGCACCTGCTCCAGTGAGCGGGCGGTGACCAGCTCCATCACGATCCAGGGCGTCGCGCCGATCTCGATCACGTCATAGACGGTGACGACCCCCGGGTGGTTGAGCTTCGCGGAGACTCTGGCCTCCCGCAGGGTGCGCTCCCGCAGGACCTTCCGGTCCTCATCGGGCATGAGGCCGGGCAGCCGGACCTCCTTGATCGCCACCTCACGCGTGAGGACGAGATCCCGGGCCCGCCAGACGGTGCCCATCGCGCCCTGGCCGATCTGGTCCAGCAGCTCGTACCGTGCGGCGATGACGCGCCCCGGCCCGGTGACTGCCTGCATGGCCCGGAACCATACACTGGTGAGCCGCCGTTATTCATGTGAGAAGCGTGAGAATCCGCCGAGTGTCTATGAATACCACCCGATCTGGCTATGGGCGGCGGTCATTCCGGGCGGGGGCCGATGCTGAGCAGCGGGGATGCCTGCCCGCCCGCCGCCCCGGCGAAGAAGTCGTTGCCCTTGTCGTCGACGATGATGAATGCCGGGAAGTCGCGCACCTCAATCTGCCAGACCGCTTCCATGCCAAGTTCGGGGTACTCGATTACCTCGACATTGGTAATGCAGTCCTGGGCCAGCCGGGCGGCGGCACCGCCGATCGAGCCCAGGTAGAAACCGCCGTGCTCGGCACAGGCCTGGGTGACAGCTGGTGACCGGTTCCCCTTCGCCAGCATGACCAGCGACCCGCCGGCTGCCTGGAACTGCTCGACGTAGGAATCCATCCGGCCGGCCGTGGTCGGGCCGAACGACCCGGACGGGTAGCCCGCAGGCGTCTTGGCCGGCCCGGCGTAATACACCGGGTGGTCGATCAGGTACTGCGGCATCGGCAGGCCGGCCGCCAGCCGTTCGGCGATCTTGGCGTGGGCGATGTCACGGGCGACGACCAGCGGCCCGGTCAGGGACAGCCGGGTGGCGACCGGGTGCTTGCTGAGCTCGGCCCGGATCTCAGTCATCGGCTGGTTCAGGTCGATCTGGACCACCTCGGCGGCCAGATCTTCCCCGGCCGGCTCGGGCAGGTACTGCGCCGGGTCGGTCTCCAGCTGTTCCAGGAAGACCCCGTCCGCGGTGATCTTGGCGAGGGCCTGCCGGTCGGCCGAGCAGGAGACGGCGATCGCGACCGGGCAGGACGCGCCGTGCCGGGGCAGCCGGATCACCCGCACGTCGTGGCAGAAGTACTTGCCGCCGAACTGCGCCCCGATGCCGATCTTGCGGGTGATCTCCAGCACCTGCTGCTCGAGCCCGGTGTCACGGAATCCGTGGCCGGCGGCTGACCCGGCCGCTGGCAGCGTGTCCAGGTAGCGGGCGGAGGCGTACTTGGCGGTCTTGAGCGCGTACTCGGCGCTGGTGCCGCCGACCACGACGGCCAGGTGGTAGGGCGGGCAGGCGGCGGTGCCGAGCGAGCGGATCTTCTCCTCCAGGAACGCCAGCATGCTGGCCTCGTTCAGCACTGCTTTGGTCTGCTGGTACAGGAACGACTTGTTGGCCGAGCCGCCGCCTTTGGCCATCAGCAGGAACTTGTACTCCGCACCAGGCGCCGCGTACAGCTCGATCTGCGCAGGCAGGTTCGAGCCGGTGTTCCGCTCCTCCCACATGGTCAGCGGGGCCAGCTGTGAATAGCGCAGGTTGAGCTGGGTGTAGGCGTCGTACACGCCGCGCGCCAGGTGCTCCTCGTCGCGGCCGTCGGTAAGCACGCCGCCGCCGCGCTTGCCCATGATGATCGCGGTGCCGGTGTCCTGGCACATCGGCAGCACTCCGCCTGCCGCGATGCAGGCGTTAGTGAGCAGGTCACGGGCGACATACCGGTCGTTGGGGCTGGCTTCCGGATCCGCCAGGATGGACCGCAGCTGGCGCAGGTGCCCGGGCCGCAGCAGGTGGGCGATGTCACGCATGCCCTCCCGGGCGAGCAGTGCCAGCACTGCCGGGTCCACCTCGAGGAATTCGCGGCCGAACGTCTGGCGGCGGGTCACCCCGCTGCCGGTGAGCAGGCGGTACGGGGTGGTGTCCTGGCCAAGTGGCAGCAGGTCGGTGTAGGCGAACTCAGGCATGGCCGGGGATTCCTCGGGCTGGTGGCTGCGGCCCTTTCATCCTAGTGATGGCCACGCCGGGCAGGCCGTGCGTGGACAGCGCCGTGGCCGGCCGCATGGCGGCGGATTCGCAGGGTATCTTGCCGTGGTCAGCACACGAGGCCCAGCCAGGAAGGGCAAGGGTGGCCGGCATGGTGAGCACCCCGGACGCCGGCGCGCGCCAGGTGGATCTGGCTGAGGCGGGCCGGCAGCTGCAGCTTGCGGCGCACGACGCGCGGGTGGCCTTCGACTGCGTCCAGCTCGGCGAGCTGGACCGGGCGCACACGCACGCGATCATGGCCCGGGCGGCCACCGACGCGGCCGAGAACCTGCTCCGGGCCGCGCTTGGTGACAGCGCCGGGCGTGCTGACGAGCGCTAGCGCCGCCACCGCGGGATCCCCCGGCGGGCCGGTGCCACCGGCGATCCCATGTTCTCCGAATCCCGCCGGTGGTATCTCCGCTGACTGACTTCCGTGATCATGGAACACTAACTAGTGTGTGAGTCACACATATAGCTGGAGGGTTCATGACGGTATCGGCGGCGGGCACGTTCACGGTCACGTCCTGGCAGGAGGACACCTATACCGAGCTGGGCGGCAGCGAGAAGATCACCAAGGCGCAGATGGGCTACCGGCTGGCTGGTGACCTGGCCGGGGACCTGGTCTCGGACACGTTCATGTATTACCGGGCGGACGGGACCGCCGAGTACACCGGCTTGCAGCGGTTCTCCGGTGAGATCGGCGGGCGGCCGGGCACCTGCGTGATGGTGGCGGACGGTGGCTACGACGGCGCCCTGGCACGGTCGAGCTGGCGCATCGTCCCCGGTTCCGGCACCGGGGACTCGCCGGGCTGACCGGGTCCGGTTCGTCGGTGGCATCGGCCGAGCCGCCGGGCAGCTACACCCTTGACTACGACCTCGGCTGACCAGCCGGGCGCGGAGCTGGACCAGGCCGCCAACCTGCTGGGTGCGCTGTCGCTGGTGATCGCCGACCGGATGGCCGATGAGATGGCGCTGGCGGGCGGCCGCCCGGAGTCCGCCGCCGCCGCACTGTCGGCGCTGCTGCACTTCCTGGACGCACCGACAATCGACGTGCTGCGGCAGGTACTCGGGCTCACCTCCTCCGGCACCGTCCGGCTGGTCGACCGGCTGCAGTCGGCCGGCCAGGTGCGCCGGGGCGCGGGCGCGGATGGCCGCTCCACGTCGGTGTCGCTCACCCCGGCCGGCCGCGCCGCGGCCGGCCGGGTCGCGGATGCCAGGGCCCGGGTGCTGGCCGGGGCCCTGGCCGGGCTGTCGGGCCAGGAACAGGCGGTGCTAGCCGGGCTCATGGCCAAGATGCTGGCTGGTTTCGTCCGGGGCCCGGCGGCGACCCGCTGGCTGTGCCGCCTGTGCGACGTGGGCGTGTGCCGGAGCGCCGAGGGCGGCTGCCCGGTCACCAGCGCCGCCCGCGCCCTCATCGCGCCACCAGCGTGAGGGCTAGCCGGGCGGATCAGCGGGCCAGGCGCGGCCACGGGTCAGGAGCGCTTGCTGTGCTCCAGCGCGGCCCGGCTGGTGCTGGGCTCGGCGGCGGCGTGCTCCTCGTACACGTACCGCCCGCCCCGCATCGCCGAGGTGATGGCCGCGATGACGAGCAGCACGATGGCCATGCTGAAGACGATCTCCAACCCGTGGTGGAACGGCCCGGCGATGAGCGCCGGGAAGAACTGCTTGCCGGTCAGCACCGCCACCTGGCCGGTGCTCAGGTGGGCGAGCACACCGGTCGGCGCGAGCAGTTGCTGGACCGGGTTGTAGCCGAGGAATGCGGCGAACAGGCTGCCGACGGGGGGCAGGCCGCCGATCTTGTGCGCCACCGGCAGCGGCACCCCCTGCCCGAGCAGCCCGTGCGTCAGTGTGTCCGGCAGGGTAGCGGCCAGCCCGGCGATCATCAGTGTGAAGAAGATCCCAATCGACAGCACGAAGCCGGAATTCTGGAACGTCGCCAGCATCCCGGAGGCGGCGCCGCGCTGCCTGGCGGGCACGCTGTTCATGATGCCGGCCGCGTTCGGGGCCGAGAACAGGCCCATGCCCGCGCCGGCGATGAAGATGAGCAAGGCGAACAGCGGGTAGTGGAAGTCGGTGGGCAGGAACAGCAGGCCGGTGAAGGCTGCCGCGGACACCAGCAGCCCGCCCGAGGCGAACGCGCGCGCCCCGTGCTTGTCGGACAGCCAGCCGGAGACCGGGCCGGACACTACGAAGCCGGCCGTGAGCGGCAGCAGGAAGATGCCCGCCCATAGCGGGGTGTCCTTGAATGCGTAGCCGTGCAGCGGCAGCCAGATGCCCTGCAGCCAGATGATCAGCATGAACTGCAGGCCGCCGCGGGCGATCGAGGCCAGCAGGGTGGCGGTGATGCCGGCCGCGAACGCCCGGATCCGCATCAGCCGCAGGTCAAACATGGGGCTGCGGACCCGCAGTTCGATCAGGCAGAAGGCGGCCAGCAGGGCGATCCCGCCGAGGATCCCGGTCAGCACCAGCGGGCTGGTCCAGCCCATCGAGTGCCCGCCGTAGGGCATCAGCCCGTACGTGATGCCGATGAGCAGCGCGATCAGGCCGAACGCGAACGTGACGTTGCCGAGCCAGTCGATCCGGGCCGGGGTCCTGATCCCGATCTCGCGCAGGCTGAGGTAGGACCAGATGGCGCCGCCGATGCCGATCGGGACCGAGACGATGAACACCAGCCGCCAGTCGATCGCCGCCAGCACACCGCCGAGGACCAGCCCGATGAACATGCCGGAGATGCCGGCCACCTGGTTCACGCCCATCGCCATGCCGCGCTGGTCGGAGGGGAAGGCGTCGGTCAGGATCGCCGGGGCGTTGGCCATGAGCATCGCCCCGCCGACCGCCTGGATCACCCGGAAGCCGATCAGCCACAAGGCACCGGCCGCGCCGGTCAGCGGGTCGAACGGCAGGGCCAGCGCACCCAGGGCGAAGATGGCGAAACCCGCGTTGTACATCCGGACCCGGCCGTAGATGTCGCCGAGCCGGCCCAGGGTGACCACCAGCACCGCCGACACGACCAGATAGCCCATCAGCATCCACAGCAGGTAGCTGATGTTGCCGGGGGTCAGCGGGTTGAGCTGGATCCCGCGGAAGATCGCCGGCAGCGAGATGATGACGATGGAGGCGTTGACGGTCGCGGCCAGCATGCCCAGCGTTGTGTTCGACAGGGCCACCCACTTGTAGTGGGTGTTCTGCAGCCGCCCGCCGGCCAGCCGGTCCAGGCCGACGCCGTTCCCGCTGCCGTTGCCGGTGCTGCCCGGCGCGCCCACCGTGTCACTTCTGGCGCCGTTGCCGGTGCTGCCCGGCCCGCTGCCGCCCGCTCCGGTCACGTCCGGCTTGGGCTGCCTGGCCCGGCCGTTCGCCGACTCCTCCACCTGGCCGCCGCCCCCACCCTTTGCTGATAATTGCTATCAGCAAACTAACAGACAATCCGGCTGCTGCCCAAGGGCCAATTAGCGCAGGCCGTGACCGCCAAGTCCTGCGAGGTCGGCGTGGCGGTGAGCCTGCACATAGCCGCCTTATGGCCGGATCCTGGGCGGGCGATGTGGACCCGGGCGGGTGCTGCTAGGTGCGTGCGGTGGCCGTCGCGCCAGGGGTGACGTGCTGCCAGCCGGCGACCAGGGCGCTGAGGGTGTCATGCCATAGCCGGTGACCGTCTTCAGTTCGGATCCAGCAGCGCAGTTCGATGGCGGCCAGCCCTTCGCAGGCAGCGTGGAATTCCTGTGCCGCCTCGGTTACGGAGCGGGCACCGAGGCGGCCGGCATCACCGAGGCGGGCGATTCGGCGGTACAGCGCCGGCAGGGCGCGCTCGGCGGCCGGGACTATCAACCGGGCAACATCGGTGGGCACCCAGGTCTGCTGGATGCCGATCCGGAACAGGGCCGGGTGGTTCATCGCGAACAGCCGGAACCCTAGGGTGCCCGCGGCGACCAGGTCGGCGGCCGGGTCGCTCGTTGACGGCAGGGCCTCCACCATGGCGGCGAGCATGTCAAAGGCGCGCGCGCCAAGCCCACTGAGCAACGCCTGTTTGGATCCCAGGCTGGTGTAGACGGCGCGGGTTGTGGTGCCGGTTTTCTCGGCGACCCGGCGCACGGTCAGCGCCTGCAGCCCTTCGGTCTCGGCGATCTTCTCCGCGGCCTCCAGCAGGGCAGCGGCGGTCGCTTCGTCGTGCACACGGGTTCGGCCCATGTTGACATTATAACGTAACAGTATTACGTTACGGTGTTACGAAACTGGTGGCGCCAGGGAGGACCGATGACGGATATCGCGCAGCAAGACCTGCAGGCCACCATCCAAGCCTGGGACCAGGGCGCATGGAGCCTGGCCGCGCTGGCGCTGGCGGCCCAGGGCGACGGCCCACCCGAGCTGACCGCTGCGGCACGAGAACTGCTGGACGCCGCGGGGCTCACCGCCACGCAGGGAACGCCGCTGGCCGGACTTGGCACCGCGGCCCCCCAGCAGATCGCCAGCCAGGCCGCGGCCGCCTTGCACCAAGCTTCGGCGCTGGCCAGTGGCCGCGGCTACGAGTGGGGCACCCAAAGCGACGAGGCCCTTCTGGCACAAGGGCACACGAGCGCGCAAGGCGCGATACCAATGACCCGGTTTATGCTGCCGATGATGGGTGACCTGGCCGGCCGCGTGGCTGCGCCGGGTGCCCGTTTCCTCGATGTCGGGACCGGTGTTGGCGCGCTGGCCGTGGCATTCGCCCAGCTCTTCCCGCAGCTGCATGTGCTGGGGATTGATGTCCTCGACCGCGCCCTCGGCCTGGCCCGCCAGGCCATCGCCGTCGGCGGCGTCGCTGCCCGGGTGACGGTGCGTAACCAGGACGTCGCCGTGTTCGCCGACGGCGCCGGATTCGACATGGCATGGCTCCCCGCGCCGTTCATTGCCCAGCCAGCGCTACACGCCGGCCTGCCGCGGGTTGCGGCGGCGCTGCGCCCCGGCGGATGGCTGATCGTGGGTCACGGCAAATTCGGCGGCACGCCTGCCGAGGACGCCCTCACCCGGCTCAAGACCGTCGCCCATGGCGGCACGCCCCTGGACGATGCGGCGGCATGCCACCTGCTACACGAGGCCGGGCTGACGTTGGTGCGCACAATGCCCACCCCCGCTGGCGTACCAGCCGTCACCGTCGGCCAGAAACCGGCCTGACCAAACCGCTTCCTGCCGCAGGACTGTGCCCTCAGCGCCCATCCAGCCCACACAGACCTCGGTATCTGCATGGCGGAGTCCGATGACCGCTTGCTGCTGGCAGCACCT
>Ga0306922_10002579_pt1 | contig 16839 bp, 13 predicted proteins | sample sta12Cox44000082_FD_203758 | JGI IMG/M metagenome (GOLD analysis project Ga0306922, IMG submission 203758) | Lab enrichment of tropical soil microbial communities from Luquillo Experimental Forest, Puerto Rico - statoxic.12C.oxic.44.000.082 (v2)... | ecosystem: Environmental > Terrestrial >... | reverse complement strand
TTTCCATGCCCATGGGCTCGACCACGTCGAGCGTGACCTCAAATTCGCAGTTCTGATCCCGATCGCTGCGCCGGGGCTCGGTGATGTGCTCGGGCCGCAGTCCAAGCGTCAGTTCCTTTCCGGCCAGCGATTGATAGCGCGACGACCGTGCCGCGGGCACCGGAAGCGAAATTTTATCGGAAATGCGCGCGCGCAGCCCGGCGCTGTTCTGCTCGATCCGGCAACGGATGAAATTCATGGCCGGCGAGCCGATGAATCCGGCGACGAAACGTGTCTTCGGACGATGGTACAGGTCTTGCGGACTTGCAATCTGCTCGATCGATCCGCCATTCATTACGACGACGCGATCGGCAAGCGTCATTGCTTCGACCTGATCGTGCGTGACATAAACCGTCGTTGTCTTCACCATCTGATGCACGCGCTTGATTTCGGTGCGCATCTGCACGCGCAGCTTGGCATCCAGGTTCGACAGCGGTTCGTCGAACAGGAATACTTTCGGGTCGCGCACAATTGCTCGCCCCATGGCGACGCGCTGACGTTGGCCGCCGGATAGCGCCTTGGGCTTGCGGTCCAAGAGCTCTGTTATATCGAGAATACGCGCCGCGTTATCGACGCGCTTACGGATCTCATCTTTGGGAAATTTTCGCAGTTTCAGTCCGAATGACATGTTCTCATAGGCTGTCATATGCGGATAGAGCGCATAGTTCTGGAATACCATCGCGATATCGCGGTCCTTGGGCGGGCGGTCGTTGACGATCTCGCCGCCGATATAGATGTCGCCTGAGGTAACCTCTTCGAGGCCGGCGATCATGCGCAGCGTGGTGCTCTTGCCGCAGCCCGATGGACCTACCAAAACGACGAATTCATTGTCTGGAATGTCGAGATTGATGCTGCGTACGGCTTCGACATTGTCAAATCGCTTGATCACGTTACGCAACAATACTTCGGCCATGATTTGGTCTCTCAGCCCTTGGTGGCACCCGAGGTCAGCCCGGCGATGTAATAGTCCATGAGAAAGGCATAAATCACGAGCGGCGGCGCGGCTGCGAGCAGCGCGCCAGCCATCAGCATTCCCCATTTGTAAACGTCGGCGCGGATGAGACTCGTGACGGTCCCAACGGTGAGAACCTGTTGATCCGCCGAATAGAGAAAAGCCATCGGGTAAACGAATGCCGCCCACGAAACGGTAAAAGCGAAGATCATGGCGGCGATGATCCCGGGCATCGCCACCGGGATGAAGATCTTGGTTAGCATCTGCATGTGGCCGGCGCCGTCGATCAAAGCGGCCTCGTCCAGTTCCTTAGGGATTGATTGGAAATAGCCGATCATGATCCAAGTGCAAAACGGCACCGTGAGTGTCGGGTAAACCAGCACCATTCCCCAATAGGAGTTCAGCAGCCCGACTGCTTTAACGATCTGAAATAGTGGAATGAACAACAGCGTATCGGGGACGAGATAGGTCAGAAAAATGCCTGTGGCGAGAATGCTTGAACCCCAAAACCTCATCCGCCCGAGTGAGAATGCCGCCAATACGCTGACCACCATGGTGATCGACACGACGCAAATCGTCACGATCGCTGTGTTCTTGAAGAAAATCAGAAAGTCCGATTGTGTCAGCAGCAGTTTGAATTGATCCAGCGTAATCCCATCGGCGATGATCCACGGGTTGGTAGCCATATGCGCGACCTCGGCGTCGCTCTTGAACGCCGTAACGATCATGTAATAGGGCGGGATGAGGAAAAAGATCGCGAACAGAACCAGGAAAAAGTAAGACGCGATCAGAGCCCAACGCCGATTGCGGCTCAGGCTTCCTTTTAAGCCCAAACCCGCGCCGGCGTCGCGTGCGACGACTGCGGCAGTGCTCATCCGATTTCTCTGCCGCGCTTGCGCACCCCGCGCAGGATAAAGATCGCCGCAACTGCGAGGATTGGGAACATGAACAGTGAGGTCGCGGCGCCCAGCGGCAAATCGCCCGAGCGAATACCGAGCAGGAAAGCATATGTCGCGAACACGTGCGTCATGTTACGCGGTCCGCCCGCCGTCATGATCTGCACGATGTCGAAGTTGGCAAACGTGACGATGAGCGAGAACAGCACGGTGATGGCGATAATGTTGCGCATCATCGGCAGTGTGATGTGGCGGAATTTCTGCCAGGAATTGGCGCCGTCGATGGCGGCTGCTTCATAAAGTTGTTCGGGCACCGACTTGAGCGCGGCGAGATACATGATCAGGAAAAATGGCGCGCCGTACCAGACGTTGACGAGGATCACCGAGAATCGCGCCCAGTATGGATTGCTGAGCCAGGCGATCTCGTCATGACCAAAGCTCGCGAGAATGTAATTGAACGCCGAATGGGTGGGGTCAAACAGCCACCACCAGCTCAGCGAGGAGAGCGCCAACGGAATAACCCAGGGCACCAGCAGCATGCCGCGCCATTTGCGCTGACCTTTAGAGGGCAGGTTGTTGATCAGATGCGCAGTAATTAGTCCGATAAGGGCTTTGAAGAACACTGCCGTCAGCGCGAAAATCGCCGACTGCTGAACGACCATCCAGAACACGTCGCGCGACAACAGGAAGCGGAAATTACCGAGGCCGATAAAGCGGGTCTGCGCTTTGTTCAGCATCGATAGATAGATTGAGTACAGCGCCGGATAGACCACAAGGCTGGCGATGATCAGGATTAGCGGCAGGCACATCAGGAAAGCGACGGTCGAACGGCGCCGCAGCACCTGGTGCAGACCAGTCGATGACGCTCCGAGTGCTCTTTGCAGCCGGTTGCGCTGGAGCCGTGGTGACCAGGTATGAACAGTAGCGGCCATCGCCTGCCTCGTCGCTTGGCTATTGTTTGAGCATGATCTTTTCCGAAAACCGGTATCCACCATTCGGGATCATGCTTGAGGCATGCCGGTCAAGGCGCGACCGGCATGCATTTGCACTAATGGGCCGAGCCGCGTTCAGGCGCGCAAAGTTCCTTCCAACTCGTTTTCGGCCCATTTGATCACGTCGTCGAGCTTTTCACTGCCCTGCGTGAACTTCGCCACCATGATGGTGTTGATCGCCTGGTTATAGATCTGCGCGCCGACATCCGAGCGCGCGGGGAAGCCCAGCATCGAGGTTTGTTCGTCGCCGCGCGGTGGGTAGCCGTAAACGGTTCCGACCGGCGGCTCGACCGTCTTCCAGGTGTCGAGATCGTACATGCTCTTGAATGAGGGCAGATCGTAGCCGTACGACGCCTGCACCAGCTGGGCGATGGATTCCTTCTGAGAAATGTAGAGCAGAAGGTCCTTCGCGGCCGGCTTGTTCTTCGAGAAGCTCCAGACGCCGTAGAATTGCGGCAGCTGGCCGACGAAGCGGCCTTTCGGCCCCCTCGGCATAGGATGCGTCCAGCAGTTGGCAGCGACCTGCGGATTGTCGCGTTTGGCGACCGCCCAGGCGCTCGGCGGGTTCATGATGTTGGATCCCTTGCCGGAAATGAGCCACCGGTTGTTGCCGGCGTCATCCCAGGCGTAGACTTCCGGCGGATTCACCGCCATCAGTTTCTTTAGGTATTCGAGCGCGGTGCGGGTCTCGGCGGAATTGATCTTAATGTTATCTTTGTCATCGATCATGACCACGCCGAAGGCGTTGAACAGCGCGCCGACCCAATCGACGGCGTCGCTGGTCTGTCCCATGGGCAAGCCGACCGGGTAGCCCGCCTTGTAGAGCTTCTCGGCGGCGGTCAGATAGGTGTCCCAATTCCACGTTTCGGTCTTTGCCTGATCCCATTTCGCTTCATCGGCGGGGAAGATCTCGGTCACATCGATGCCGGCATGCTGCTTGTAAAGATCGATCCGTGAACAGCATGGTTTGACCTGGCTGCCGACAGCCGTTGGAACTCCGCGCCAGGTGCCCTTGATCTTGGCGAGATATTCGGCGACCGGGCTGATCGGCCCGTATTGTTGGATCAGCTTGGCGACAAGGTCGTTGAGCGGCTCAAGCACGTTCTGGTGAATGCGGATGTTCCAGTCACGGTGGGACATGATGTCGTGGCCGGTTCCGGCTTGCGCTTCGGCGGCCGCAGTGAGTTTGTCCTTCTCGCCCTGCGAGGTGATGTAATCGATCTTGATCTCGCAATTGTTCTTGGCACCCCACTCGTTGCACAGCTTGGTCAGGGTGTTGTTGGCGCCCGGGACCCAATGGTCCCATACCCCGAGTGACAAGGAACCCGCCGCATAGACACCTTTGACGTATGGGGCGGCAACGGCGGCGGCAGAGCCCAACGCCGCCGATTTGAGGACTTGGCGGCGAGTCGGGCGTTTAGAGGCGGGCAGGCGTGACTGGGTCATCGTATTCCTCCGAGGGGCCCACACCGGGGCACATTGACAACGCCGGTTTTTGCTTTTCTGGCGCAGCCGAAAACATACTCTTGTTGCCGCGAACGGGCTAGCCGTCCGGCTTCTTCATTAACGCGGGGAGGGGTCCGGCGGTTGGGCTTTGTGCATGGGATGCGCCGTGGCGAAGTCGTTATTATGTCTACGCCATCGACTACGATCGCGGCGGCGAATGGATGGGACAGGCCGTTATGTGCATTCGCGACAAGGAGTTCACCATCCGCGGCATCGGCGACTGCCTGGCCCGCGGCTATGACCGCACCGGGTTTTTCGAAGTTGATACCGGGGGGCAACGGGCCTGGACCTTGCAATTGACGGAATCGAGCGAACAGTCGGTGCAAAAACCGGCGCCGCCTGGCGGCCGGGTAAGCGGCGCACCTTCGGGTGGATCTGGCGCGCTTCCGCTGCCAACGCCGGCGATCGCGCTGCCGCCGGGTCGCGCCGACTCCGCGCCGAGCCTTTCGCCCTTGGGAGCGCGAACGCAATGAGGCGGCGACGCCGCACCAAGGTCGTTGCCACGCTCGGACCGGCTTCTTCAGATCGCGTCACGATTGAGCGGCTGTTTGCGGCAGGCGCCGACGTCTTCCGCATCAATATGAGCCACACCAATCCCGAGCGCATGCGCGAATTGGTGACGACGATCCGCGCCATCGAAACCGAACATGGCCGGCCGATCGGCGTCCTGGTCGATCTGCAAGGTCCGAAATTGCGCGTCGGCACTTTCAAGGACGGAGCGGCCGAAATCGATACCGGTCAGGATTTCACGCTCGATGCCGACGCGGCGCCAGGCGACGCCAACCGCGTGCAGCTGCCGCATCCGGAAATATTCGCCGCGATCAAGCCGGACAATACGCTTCTCGTCGACGACGGCAAGCTTCGCCTCAAAGCAATCGAGGTGACACCGCAACGGATCGTGGCGCGTGTTGAAGTCGGCGGCAAAGTGTCAAACCGCAAGGGCGTCAGCCTGCCGGATACGGTGCTGCCGCTCGCGGCGCTGGCATCGAAAGACATTGCTGACCTCGAAGCCGCTCTCGACGCCGGCGTCGATTGGATCGCGCTGTCGTTCATTCAGCGCCCGGAGGATGTCGCCGAGGCGAAAAAGCTTACCCGCGGTCGCGCCGCGGTGATGGCCAAGATCGAGAAGCCGCAAGCTGTGGCGAGGCTTGGCGACATTCTCGAAATAGCTGACGCGCTCATGGTCGCGCGGGGCGACTTGGGTGTGGAAATGCCGCTGGAACGGGTTCCCGGCGTGCAGAAAGAGATGACACGCGCGTGTCGCCGCGCCGGCAAGCCGATCGTGGTCGCCACCCAGATGCTGGAATCGATGATCTCCAGCCCGGTGCCGACGCGCGCCGAGGTCTCCGACGTCGCCACCGCCATCTTTGACGGCGCCGACGCCGTCATGCTGTCCGCGGAATCGGCATCGGGCCAATATCCGGTCGAAGCGGTCGCGACCATGAACCGCATCGCCGAGGAGGTCGACGACGACAGCACCTATTTGCCGTCGCTGCACGTCTTGCACACCGAACCGGAACGAACTGGCGCCGATCGATCGCCGCTGCGACGCGCCAAGTCGCCGAGACGCTCGATCTCGCCGCGATCGTTTGCTGGACTTGCTCCGGCTCGACCGGTATGCGCGTGTCACGCGAACGGCCGAAATGCCCGATTGTCGCGATTTCGCCGATCGACGCCGCTGGGCGGAAATTGTCGGTGGTCTGGGGCATCCATTGCGTCATCGACGAGGATGCGCGCGACCAGAACGATATGGTCGAGCGCGCCTGCCGTATCGCGTTTAAGGAACGGTTCGCCGAACCCGGCCAGCGCGTCATTGTCGTTGCCGGTCTGCCGCTCGGCACGCCGGGCGCCACCAATTTCATGCGCATCGCCTATGTCGCGGATGATGGGGCCTAAAGCGAGGCTAAAACATAATCCTAAAATTTAGCGCTTCCGGTCTCAAGGTCTCTCAGACGATTTCAAATTGACTCAGTCCGCGCTGGACACGGGAAATAACATCCCAATGCTTTTTGAAATGCCCTCAACAGATTTTATCCAGCACATTCTCACACATTCAGGATTTTCTGCACTGGATTCGAATGTAACCGGTGAGCCTCGGGCATACCCGAGCCCAGCAGAGGACGCAGGTAAAGCCGGAACTCATCGGTAACATCGGTGCCGTTGGCGCTGATGAACGCGCTAGGCATCGTTCGCGTCTTGCCTGTCACTTCAGTAAGCGTGGTGAGCTTGTAGTCAGCCGCGTAGGACCCGATTCGGTGGATGGTCACCGAGCCGTCCGGCGCACCCTGCATCGCATACTGCACGGCCTTCTTGCCGACCTCACGCGCTTCGCGTTGGTCTACGTCGGACACGCAGCCGAGGAACGACCGTTGCAGGTAGCCGAGCGTATCGCCACGGACACGCTTGATTTTCAGCTTGGACTTGATCTCCTCGCAGAGGAGATCGGCCAGCGCCCCGGTACCGGAGAGCTGAACGTTGTGGTGTTCGTCGCGCTCGATGTTTTTTACGAGTTGGCTCACAATCGGCGTGCCAGAGGCATCGTGGATGCCCTCGGACACTGCGATCATGCAGCGGCCGAAGCGTTCGTGGGCGGCCTTCACGTCCGCGAGGAACTTCTCCAACACGAACACACGTTCAGGCAGATAGATCAGATGCGGACCATCGTCGGGATATTTCCGGGCCAGCGCCGAGGCGGCAGTCAAGAAGCCCGCATGCCGGCCCATGACGACCGCGAGGTAGACGCCGGGCAATGCCGCGTTGTCGAGATTGGTGCCCGCAAATGCCTGGGTGACGAAGCGCGCCGCCGACGGAAATCCTGGCGTGTGATCGTTGCACATCAGGTCATTGTCGACGGTCTTCGGGACGTGGATACAGCGCAGCGGGTAGCTAGCCTTACGTGCCTCCTCGCTGACGATGCTCAGAGTATCGGCGGTATCATTGCCGCCGATATAGAAGAAGTAGCCGATTCCATGCGCCTGCAGGACCTTGAGGATCTCTTGGCAGTACCTGGTGTCTGGCTTGTCACGCGTCGAACCGAGTGCCGACCCCGGCATGGCCGCGACCAGCTCGATCTGCTGCGTAGTCTCCTGCCCCAAGTCGACAATGTTTTCGGGGGAAATACCGGCAACGCCGTGGCAGGCGCCGTAGACAGACTCGATATTGCTGAAGCGACGCGCTTCGAGTACAACGCCGGCTAGCGACTGATTGATGACAGCCGTTGGGCCGCCACCTTGAGCGACCAAAGCTTTCACATGGTCTCCTTAGGGGATGCCCCAGATTTTGTTGAAGTAGGCGAAGTAGGCATCGCCGTGGATGATGCTATGCGACATCAGCGTTGTCTTCAACTCGTTTGCTGACGCATTTGGATTGATGGACCGCAAGCGCAGCTTTGAGAGCCGGCAAGTGCTTGTAAGCTTTCAATCGACGGAATCCCTTGGCCGCCTCCAATATGCCGGCGGCGGTCCAGCGCAATGTCATCGCAGTATTTTACCATCGTTTCACGTTGCGGCAGACGTCTCGATGTCCGCTTGCGCGGTGAGGCGCGCCGGATCGCGGTGAATATCGCCAAGCTGCCAGAGCTTTTGCAAAAGATTGCCAAAATTAGCGGTGAGCTCAATAGTGTCGGGCGACGGAGCGCGCAGCTCGCAATTCGCGCTTGCGGTTCTGTCCCGTGGCTTTTAACGCATTCCGGGCAAGCGGCGGACGTCAAGCAGAAGCCGTCAAACGGACCTGCATCTCGCAAAACGTCAATGATCGGCGCGCCCGTGCAGCCCATTCCGCTTGACAATCGTTGGCGAGATAGCGGCGCCAGTAATCTGCATGCTCGCCCATCGCGGACGCTCGCCGCGACTTGTTTGAAGCGATGAAGCAGATCGCCGACACAGGGTATGGGCCGAAAGAGCATCTTCCATCCATGGGCTGTTCGATCAAATGGAATCATTGAGATATATTTGGTTGAGCGCATTCATTGGGGGTGCCGGACGTCAGCTGTGTGTCGAAATCTTCATCCGTTTTATTTAACCGACCAAAAAAATAATGGGTCTTCCGTAGAATACGAGAGGAAGAACGATAATGTTCGAGCGAACTGGACTGTGCTACATCAAAAATGTTCCCCAGCAACTGCCAAAGGGTGGCCGCGTGCTTGTGCACAATTGCGTCCATGCGGAATGGCAGGATCAAAATCCGGGAGTTAACGGCTTCCATTGTTGGACGACGCGGACCGGTCGTCATTCGAACATGGAACCGTGCGACTGCGGATGGTCAGGTCTGCCGCATTATCGTATTCCCAGTGAGGGCTACGAAAACCCGCCAAACGTGACAGGACGAATTAGGCCGGCCGATCATGCGAATGACGTGATTCGGTGATTCGCCGTGCCGAGGCTCGGAAGAAGGTCTCGGCAAGCGGTCATTCGCGACGCATCGAGACGACCTTGGTATTGCAGCTCATCTTGTGCATTGAAACCGAAGAAATCGGGCGTGCATTGCGCGCCATAGGCGCGCGCCACTTCCTAGGTCGTATCGATCGTAGGCAAAGGTGAAACCATGCCGCGCTGCGAACGTCTTGATGTTGTCGAAGGAGTTCTCGGGATAATTCTCGGTGTCGTTTGGCCATGATGGCGATTGTCCCAATCCCGATCTGGCGTAGCGCTTTGGCCTCGGCCACAATCCGGCTGATGGACGCTTTCACATAGGGACAGTGATTGCAGATAAAGACCACTAGCGTGCCTTTCGGCCCGCGAACCTCCGCAAGCGAATAGGTTTTGCCATCGATGCCTTGAATGGCAAAATCGTTTGCCTTCCACCCGATCGCGTGGGTCGTATCCAGTATCATCAGGAGTAACGCTTAGCCTTACCCTAACGTTGCTTGCGCTGTAGCTTCCACCAGAGATTTTAAGCCAATCAACGCGGCTGCCGGATGTGTAATCACGTATGACGGGATCGCTTCGAGGTAATTCCGCAACCTTCCTTTAGCTTCAAACCGTTTGCGAAACTCCGATCGAATGAGAAAATCCAAGATCCGAGGTGAAATACCTCCGGCAATATAGACCCCGCCTCGCGCCCCGAAAGTTAACGCCACATTTCCTGCGAACGATCCCAAAAAAGCGCAGAACGCGTACAGCGATTGTCTGGCAAGCTGACACTCACCACTGAAGGCGTTCTTAGTAATTTCAGCGGCGTTTCGCGGTGGGATTTCCAATCCTTCAAGCGCGGCAATCGCCTGATAGATGTTTTCCAAGCCGCTACCAGAAATGGCGCGCTCGGCCGAAACATGGCCAAAGCGTTTGCGCAAGTGAGCCACGATGTGATCCTCTTGCTCGCAAATCGGTGCCAATGTTGCATGGCCTCCTTCGCTTGCAATAACCACCCGCCTTTCCGAGTGGTCAATTAGGCACGCGACACCTAGTCCGCTCCCTGGCCCGAGTACCGCCATCGGTGCTCCTGCTTCGGGCCTGCCGCCTCCTATCTGCGCCAAATCGGTGGATGTAAGACTGGGTAGCGAAAGAGCAACCGCCTCGAAGTCGTTGACAATTCGAACCTGCAGGCCGAAACCCGTTTGCAGCTCACCGGCATCAATTACCCAGGAAGAGTTTGTCAGAGGGACACGCTCACCTTTTACAGGACCTGCAATAGCAAGGAACGCCTGATGGATCTGCGTCTGACTACAATGTTCCTTTAGGAAAATCGCTAGCACATCCGCAAATTTCCCAAACTTAGCTACCTCAAAGCTGCTGATTGCATTCAAGTTTCCATTCGATACCAGCGCGAACCTTGCGTTAGTAGCGCCAACATCGCCCACCAAAACTGAGCTTGTCATGTGGTATCTGCCCGCCGCCCGATCAAATGTTTGTTTTGACTGATCGCAGCCGCTTGTGACAAAGTTTTTTGACTGTGGACCAGCCACTTTCTCAGATCAAGCGGTTGAAGTTCATGCATATGAGGCCGTCCTTTTACTTCTCCCGATGACCATTGCCCAGTATCTTGGGTGTCGATTTTTGTGCGACGCCGTTCCAGAAATGTCATCACTCAACCCATTCCCGCTTTCATTGGCTTGGCGGCACTGTTGGCCGATCTGGCTCATTAACGTTGGCGGAAGCGCGCATGTTGGTGAGGAGCAGCTAATGGCTATAGAGCGTATCGGTATCCTTACCGGTGGCGGCGATGTTCCGGGCCTCAATGCCGTAATCAAGAGCGCTACTTACCATAGGAGCGAGAACGACATCGAGATTTTTGATCTCCGTCGTGGCTGGGAGGCGCTCACGCATCGAGGACGCGAGCAGTAGGTCGCAATGTTTACGGGCAACGGTTTGCGGCGAGCATCTCTACACCAGGCAGGGCCTTACCCTCCAGCCATTCCAGGAAGGCGCCGCCGGCGGTCGAAACATAAGTAAATCGCTCGGCCACAATCGCGCTATTAAGGGCCGCGACCGTGTCCCCGCCGCCGGCTACCGAGACGAGCTTGCCAGCCTCGGTCAGCTCCGCCGTGGCTTTCGCGACTTCAATTGTACCCTGGTCGAATGGCTTCACCTCGAAGGTGCCGAACGGCCCGTTCCACACAAGCGTCTTCGCCTGCGCTAACACCGAAATAACACGCTGTACGCTACGAGGGCCGATATCGAGAATCATATCGAAGGCCCAATCGCATTCACGGAGACGACCCGCGACTGTACGTTTGCCTCCAATTTCTGTGCCACCACAGCGTCAACGGGAAGCACGATCTCGCGGCCTTTCGCCTCCGCGTGAGCCACAATCTCGCGCGCCGTGGAGAGGAGATCGTACTCGCACAGCGATCTACCGACATTATGACCCAGTGCGGCCAAGAACGTGTTCGCCATTCCGCCCCCAATAATGAGGACGTTCACCCGGGCCAAAAGATTGCGGAGCAGGCCAAGCTTGGTGGAGACCTTGGCGCCGCCTACGATCGCCGCGAGCGGACGACTCGGCGTCTCCAGCACTTTGGTCAGCGCCTCGAGTTCGGCTTGCATGGTACGGCCAGCATAGCTGGGCAGCTTGTGGCCAAGCCCCTCGACTGAGGCATGCGCGCGATGCGCCACCGAAAAGGCATCATTGACGAAAATGTCGCCGAGCGCCGCGAGCTTCGCAACGAAATCAGGATCGTTCTCTTCCTCGCCCACATGAAACCGAGTGTTTTCCAGGCATACGATGTCGCCAGGGTTCATAGCGGCGACCGCTGCCGTTGCTTCTTTCCCTATGCAGTCCTCAGCGAAGGCAACCGGCCGCTTCAGGACGTCGGCAATCGCCGGGGCTAACAGCTTGAGTGACTGCTTGGGATCGTGTCCGCTCGGGCGCCCGAAATGGGAGAGCAAAATGACTTTGCCTCCTTTGTCGACCAACTCAATGATAGTTGGGGCGATACGTTCGATACGGGTCCTATCGGTGACCTTGCCGCCTACAACCGGTACGTTGAGGTCCACGCGTATCAGCACGCGTTTGTTCTTGATATCAGCGTCGTCAAGCGTCGCAAACGCTCTCATGCTCGCCTCTTTCGAAGACGGCACCCACAATACTAGGGTTGGCAAAGTTATTCGATCACCTCGTTGGCGACCGCGAGTACGTTCTTCGGAATGGTAAGACCGACCGCCTTGGCGGTCTTTAGATTGATGACAAGATCAAATTTGGTCGGCTGCTCGACCTCGTCTCACATCCACTTGACAACATGCAACGCTAATTTTGCTGCGCACGTTATTCCGTGCGCACTTCCTGAATACCTTGGAGGATGAGGCGATGGCTGACATAATACAGTTTCCTCGTATCGCGCGACGTCGTGCGGCCGCGTAGCTGCACGGTGTTAGTGGCCGACCTATTATAGCTTGCGCCCGATCGGCGGAAATCGTTCGGCAATCGTGTAGTCTTTTTCTTCGGTCGCAATCGCGGGCATAACCAGACTGGGCCAGCCGTGCTCGATCAAAAATCCCGATAAATCGTTTGTGTGAAGCCGTTGCTGGACGACCAGTGGTCGAAAACGCGACCTAAGCCAAAAAATTGCGGGGCCCGAAAGGGCCCCGCAGGTCGTTCGTTCTTGATTGCCGATCAGGCTTACTGATCAGGCCTTCTGGGGCGCCGTCTCGTCCCAGATGCTGCGCTCGCGCGTCTCCGGCATCAGGAACAGGCTGAGCACGAAGGCAACAGCCGGAACGGCGATCGGATAGATCAGCGCGTAGGCGAGGCTTCCGGTGGCCGTGTAGGCCGCCGTGGTGATGAATGGCACCAAGCCGCCGCCCCAGCCATTGCCGATGTGATAGGGCACCGAGACCGAGGTGTAGCGGATTCGGCCAGGGAAATATTCGGCAAGGAACGCACCGATCGGCCCGTACACCATGCCGACATAGGCGACCATGATGGCTATGATGAGGATCGCGATTGGATAATTGACGTTACCCGGTTGAGCGACCGCGCCGAGCCACTTAAACAGCGGATAATAAGTGATCGCTGCGAGCAGGAAGCCGCCCAGGATGACCGGCTTGCGGCCAATGTGGTCGGAGAGCCAACCGAAAAAGATCAAGGTCGGCGTGCCGATGATCAGCCCGGCGCCGACGATATAGGCAGTGGTCAGCGTATCGAGTTTGACGACGGTGCCGAGATAGTACAGTGGCCAGAATTGCCCGCTGTACCAGACCACGCCCTCGCCGAGCACGACGATCGTGGCGATCAGCACGTATTTTATGTTCTCGCTGAGGAACGCTTCCTTCCACGGGTTCTTGGTCATCGCCCCTTTCGCCTTGATCTCCTCGAAGATCGGCGATTCCTGGAAGTTCACCCGGATGTACCAAGCGATGCCCATCAACAGGAATGAAAACAGGAACGGAATACGCCATCCCCAGGCGTTGAAGTCATCATTGCCGAGGTAGCTGCGCGTGACGATGATGACCAGGAGCGACAGAACGATGCCGAGAGTCGGCGAGGTCTGTAGCCAGCCGGTATAGTAGCCACGGCGCTCGTCGGAGACGTGCTCGGCGACATAGGTGATCGCCCCGCCATATTGGCCGCCGAGGCAAAGGCCCTGGATCATTCGCAAACAAAACAGAATGACGGCAGCGGCAAGACCGATCTGGTCGAAGGTCGGAATTAATCCGATCGCGCCAGTGCCGAGCGCCATGCCGCTGAGCGTCACGAGGAAGGTGTATTTGCGGCCGATGCGGTCGCCCATCCAGCCGAACAGAAAAGCGCCGAGCGGACGAATGAGGAAGCCGGCGGTGAACAGCGCGATCGTGCTGAGCAATGCCGCGACCGGGTGACTCTTCTCGAAAAACTTGACCGACAGGATCGCGGCCAAACTTCCGAAAATGTAAAAGTCGTACCATTCGATCACGTTTCCGCCCGACGCGGCGGTGATCACACGTCTAAAGTTCGGCGGGATACGAGCAGCCATATTGTCCTCCCCCTGGTGTTCGGGAACTTGTTGCTGCGCGGGTTAAAGGCGCAGTCACTCTTTCACACTCGGTGCAAGGTTGCCGACCGCAAGCACGATATAGGCCAAAATGGCAACCCAGATCCCATAACTGGTCACGTAAGGGACGGGCGATAGCGCGTCGACCACAGCGATGAGCGCGATGATCAGTGAGGCCGTGAACCATCCCTTTGTCGGTGCATGAAGCCTCACCGTCGCTCCCCCCGTTGCCCTATTCCGGCCAGTCTTCTGACAATATCAGACCCTTTTCGCGCGACTTTACCTATTCGACTTTAGTAGCAAGCCGGCTCGTGTGCGCCGCAACATAGGCCAGCGGGCTGGTGTGTCCCGGCCGTGTTTGCGTGCGAAGACCAGGCCGTTAAGGCAGCGCCAAAACAACAGATTAGGAGTGAGCGCGAGACCTTGTGCTCAAGGCGCCTTTGTTTCCAAAATCGATCCGGTCAAGCGAATCCGCGCGACGATCTGTCCGTGGACTAATGGGTTTGGTGACCCCGGCAGGGGCCCCAACTACCAGCAAAAACGCGGACTTGGTTTGTCCGGCAAGCGCTAAAGCGCCCTTTGTGGGCAAATAACAATTTCCAGCATTGTCCAGCAGTGCCCGCCCGCCGCTTCCCACCGCCGTGGTCGATGGCGATCATTCGCTGAGTACTCGCCGACGATGCTCCTCGCGCATTTCACGCGCGCCGGGTGGCGGCTTCCGACAGCGTCGCGGGGCGGGGGCCGAGCTGCGACCTAACAGGTCGGCGACGACAGTTCGGCCACCCGCTCACTCACTATTTCCGCTGTCAGTTTATCTCTCGCTAACGGCGGAGGGCTGCGCCTATGCCGGATGTACGCAGGGCGCGGCTCTACAAACAGCAAAGCCGCCAGCATTGGGACCAGCGGCTTTGCCTTCATCCCCCAAGGCCGCGCCGTACCCCCGTTATCTCACACGGCTTTCGGCAGGGCGTCGAGCTGGTGCTTGGAACTCTCACTGGCAGCTCGACTAGGGAAAGCATAGCGCCTGTGCGCTGGTTTGACGTGGCGAAAGAATAAGCAGTGCCGCGCAAATTTTTGAGGCCGCCAATCCACTTTGAGTCATCGCACTCCCCACGTTTAACGGCGACTTAATAGCGCCGGCAACTTCGCCGCCTCGTCACGCGTGAGCAACTTGGCTGCCGAGCGCGTGGTCCGCCTATCCATTGGTTTACGCCACACAATAGAAGCGGCCGCGAAATACTCTCAGTTTTGCCTATTTGAAAGGGGACAATTATTACGGGTCTCGGGGGACTGTGAGGGTCCCCATGTTAGTGCGTTGCGTTCACTGCGATGCGGAGCTGGTTGCGCCTGTGCGGTCCGAGTATTGGAGCGACAAGCACGCTTGTCACATTTGGCATTGCCCGAAATGCTGCGCCTGTTTTTCGTCCTTGGTCTCCTTTTCTGACGATAACGATACTGAGCCGCTACGCCGTTATAGTTTTAGGCTTTGCGCAGCAGCCCCGGCAGTTTGGCGATATTCGCCGCAATCCCTCGCGCCTCGTCTTTGCTAAGTAGCTTGGCCGCTGATCCCGGCCCGGCTCACACTCATAATAGACATAGGCTATCTTCTGCCCGCTGGCGTCGCGCACAACGAAACAGTTCGGCGTTACTTCGGCGGACTATGGCGGCGGGAAGCGGTGAGCGGTCACTGTTTCACACCGGCCTGTTTGGCCTGAACCGGCGGACACGGCATTGAGCCGCAAGAACAGAACACACAACAATCGCCGCGTTTTGGCTTTAGGCGAACACCGCATCTTCTACAGTCATAGAAAATTTGGCAGACATTCGACGGCATCCGTTCAATGGCCGCGTGTCCGCAGTGCCGCAAGTGATGACGGAATTAAGATCATGCGCGGCTTGCTCCTCGACGGGCCAGGGCGGCGGGAAGCGGTGAAAATCCAGTTGAATTCACTTGGCGACCAATGCCGATAGACATACACTTTCCAATGGGGACGGGGTGTCATGTCAAAATTCGAGCGCTTGCTGGAGGCGGGTTCAACGGAGCTACCTGATTGCCGTTGTGCCGCCGAGATGAACTTAGTGGCTACCGTAGTAGCAGTGACCGATGGCGACACCGAAATTCGCATATTTCGATGCCCAAACTGTAGTCACGAGCTTAGACTGACTGCCTGGCGTAATGACGTGTCAGCCGCCTGAAATTACCGCGTTTGTGTTCGCCGTGTCGGTATTCGCGGCCTATGTTTCGATGGCCTGCCACTTGCTGCTACGGCGGCGGGCGGCCGACGCTTTGGTGTGACAGGCTACTTCCAGTTATCGGAAGGACCGAAATGGTCTTCGATTTTTGTAGGGCGTCGCGAAGATATTCCCAGTGCTTCACGAATGAATCCGGTGCGGTGCGCAAGTCATACTCGACCGCCCACCTTCCGGCGGCAAGCGCGCCAAGATCGATTCCAGCGCATTGGGCTTTGGTGTTTCGGCGGTATTCTTGAGATCCGCCTCTTTCGGCGGGTCGGTTGGCGCGAATAGCTCATCCACCGCTTTGCCGAAAATCGATTTCTTCTATTGGTAACATTCGATGATCCCCAGCCCAGGGCGGGTACGCTCACGCAACGACGTGGGGGCAGTTAATAGGAATGTCGGGTGCACGAGTCGAGTTCTGATTTTCAGAAAAAGGCAATAATGCCGATTTGCCCTCCGATGTTTCCTATATGCTTCCCGGTTTCCTATATGCTTCCCGGCGCCGATTTCTGGGAAGCAATCGATTGCAAAATATGGTTTAAGTACTTGATTTTGTTGGCGACCCCGGCACGCGGCGCTGATCTTCTATCTTGCGGCGGTTGAAGCCCATGAGAACATCTTACGTCGGCTAAACCAAAATATATTTGGTCCCCATTGGGGTGGCGCCGTGGCTAAGTTATCTACTCTAAATCCTAATCATCCTTGGTAATCTTGCGCAACAGCGCATCCATCTGTTGTGTCGAACCGCCTTTATCTGGGTGATGTTTCTTGGCCAGTATCTTGTGGCCAGACTGCGCTTCTGCCCTGAAC
>Ga0306922_10002577_pt1 | contig 16841 bp, 20 predicted proteins | sample sta12Cox44000082_FD_203758 | JGI IMG/M metagenome (GOLD analysis project Ga0306922, IMG submission 203758) | Lab enrichment of tropical soil microbial communities from Luquillo Experimental Forest, Puerto Rico - statoxic.12C.oxic.44.000.082 (v2)... | ecosystem: Environmental > Terrestrial >... | reverse complement strand
CAGCTGGTGTGCCTGTCGTGCTGGCTGGTGATTACAACGTCGTTCCGACACCGCAGGACATCTATCCAACGCGATCACTGGATGACAACGCACTGATTCAACCCGAAAGCCGCCAAGCCTTCGCGCGACTGCTTGCCCAGGGCTGGACGGATGCTCTGCGCAAACTGCACCCGCAAGGGCCGCTGTGGACGTTCTGGGATTACAAGCGCGAGCGCTGGCCGGCCGACAAGGGCATGCGGCTTGACCATCTCTTGCTCTCGCCGAAAGCCTCAAAACGCCTTCTCTCCGGCGGCGTCGACCGCTGGGTCCGTGGCGCAGAAAACGCAAGCGATCACGCTCCAGCGTGGATCGCGCTGGAAGCTTGAATTGCGAGTTGCGTGTTCTGCCGTCGGGACCCGCGTTCTACATGCAAATCAACTGTGCCGTCGAGGTCACTTTCTGCGAGGTGTTGTTCACGCCGTTGTTGACCGTGATTGTGAGAATCGCGGGTGCAGACTCGGTGATCGTCGGATACCACATTCAAGGTATCTCCCTAATTACCTCCATCTAATTCCAGCATTATTCCCGAATATGCCATGAATTATTACTTTCCGAAAAATTCCCTATTTTCCGTTTTTTGCGGAATCAGCCATTTTGCGGCCGCGAACGAATCGCTGGCGCCGGTGGCGGACAATTCCTGAACAAAACGCGAACCAGGGCGACGAAAAAAACGAAAACCCCAAAGAAAATCCCCAGCGAATTTCAGTTGCAAATTGCTGGCTGGTCGCCTGCTAATTAATCGCCAATCGCGGGAAAATCAATTACGGAAAATGGTGGACAGGGCGCGGGGAATAATTGCCGGACAGACGGAGCCGGGTTAATTGGCGTCGCCGAAGTCGCGAAGTGCTATTACGGACAATTCTCGGAAAATGGTCCGACTACCCCTCGCGCGACTTTCCTGCCCGCGCCTGCCGTAGTTCACCCGGTTCGCAATCTGCCGCGAATCGGTTGCTAATCACTGGAAAATTACCCAGGAAAATTCGCTGGGACAAACCAGTGTCAGAAATTGCGCGCGAATTTATTTTCTCGCGAAGGGCTCTAAGGGGCGTCGAAGGCGCGCGCTTCTCAGATCTCGGACAACTATTCGCTTGCGCGAAGGGAGGACTTTAACGGCTACCTACGATCTGGCACGACAATCTTTTACAATTTCAGTCGTACCAAAGAACCAATCCGGCAAGCGGCACTGGGAAGACGGCTTTGTCGCCAACTTCAACATCCAGAAACTCACCCGTACTTGCTGATTGGTTAGGCAGTTATCGAAGCGACGGGCTAAAGCCGACGTGATTGCCACTGCTGCCGTGGTCATTCCCAAGGCAATGGCCGCCACAATCGCTAGCCTGCCGGTTCAAGGTGGGTTATACACTGCGTCCCTGCCGAAGGTGAGCTACGCTTTGCCGTTGCTGTCGGAATTACAGGCGCTTACCTGCTTTAACTTGCAGGCGCGGGGTGTCGAGTTGGTGGGACACATACCGCTAGGTCTGCCGAGACTCACTGCGTCGGTGAAGTCGCGAAGTGCTATTACGGACAATTATTCGGAATACTCCAGGACATAGCCTGGAGCTTGAGCACGATCATGCCGGCGCCAGCAGTCTGCTCGAATGCTAATCGGTTGCGAATCCCCAGCGAATGTATTTTTAATCGCGTGGAAAAATGCCTAGGAAAATTCGCCGCGACTATCGTGACAGTCGGGATGGTCCGAGACTAGCGACCGCCTATAAGTCATCCTAGCGCGCGCGAGTGCGATCGGTCGAGCCCGTGGCCGACAATTCCTGAACAAAAAGCGAACAAATGGCGGGCGAAAAAAGCGAAAGCCCCGAAAATAATCCGGAAGGAATTTCGGTTCCCAATTCCCCGCGATTCGAGTGCGAATTATTCGCGAGTCGCTGAAATTCGAATTACCGCGAGTCGCTTTAATCGAGCAGAGCCCCGCGCGGATGCCGGGCGCAGGTCGGGCGCGAATCTGGCGGGGTTTTGGCGCGGATGTTTGATCGACGAGAGTGTTTGAGGGCACGAGTGCGGTCGCTGGCGCCTGTGACGGACAATTATTGGGAAAACCACGAACAAAGAGCGAAGCGAAACGCCCCGAATTAATTCCCGCAGGAATTTTGGTTGCTAATTTCCTGCTAGTCGAACGCTGATTATTCGCGAGTCGCGCGAATTTTAGTCGCTGGAAATTCGCCTGACATCGGAGGGTCCGGGACATCTGGGGGTGTGCGGGGTGCGGATCAGGCGCGAATGGCCTACGGATTCGCAACTTTTGCGCGAGTCTGTTTTGTTGCGGAGAGCTTTCGAGGGGCGCGAACGAATCGCTGGTGCCCGTGGCGGACAATCCCTGAACAAAAAGCGAACAAGGGCAGCGAAAAAAACGAAAACCCCTCGAATATCCCGCGAGAAAATCAATTGCGAATTTCCAGCCATTCGAGTGCTAATTATTCGCCAATCGCGGGAAAATCAATTTACCGAATATCCCTTGAGCGGTCCGGAATATCGCGGGCAAATCAGGCGCGGATTATTTGCGAATCGTTGGCGGATTTTCGTTGCGGAGAGGCAAAAAGGGGAAATAGCCCCCACCATTTACTTGCACTCAATTCGGCGGAGGCGCGACGTTGCCTAGGCTGTGGCTTTCTCTCATACGCACTTGTAAGAGCAGGATAAGGGCAATCTAGTACCAAAGCCTCTCTCTGAGAGACCGCTTGTGTCGTTCTCTGGGGAACCTGCCCCAGGGTGGAGGAAGATACGTAACAGGTCTGCGAACAGGACTCGATTTCGGGCCTCCCGCTGCACGTTCAAGGGTACCCGAGCTGCCCCCTGTTCTGTTCCAAGGGGGGATTCTATTAGCTAATGCCAGGACGGTTGAGGTTGAGCAGACACACGGGGAGCTAACCCTCGCTCCTCGCGTCATTGCCTGAGACGTATATCAGCGTCGCAGTTTTGACGGGCACGGTTGTCGAGATGACGTTTGACGCGCTGCTCGCACGCGTTTGGTCGCTGCCGAATTGCTCGGCTTTACGTCCCCCACCTCGAAGGCTCTTGTGCGCTTACGCGCCCGTCAGTCAGGCTTTCTTAGAATCCGGGCCAGCGTTACTGTCCAGATAGGGCATCTTCCAGCTTCGCGGGTTCCGCGTTGGTCTGTAACCCCAACTGCGCTAGTGGTCACTGGCTTCCTGTACTGACCGTGCAGCCCCTAACCAGGGACGGCGTGCGCGGCATTTGCTGTATGAGCAGCGCACGCAAAAAGAGACTTTGCGCGCCTTCTACACAGCGCGAGCCGGGACGGGTGACTTGCCGCCGTCTTCAATCACCTTTGCCAATTCGCTTTCGCGAATCATCGTGCGCCCGCCGACCTTCGTGCGCTGCAGCTTACCTTTGCTGAGCCAAGCGTGGACGGTCCACTTGCTGATTCCTCCGAGCCGCTTGGCCGCCTCTTGTACTGAAAGGAGTCCATCCATTGATATGCTCCTCGCGCCGAAGCGCAACAACATAATCCAATGGACAACAAAGAAAAGCCAGTGTATCGTAACTTTCATATGACGTCACGAGTTCGTAAGTTACGCGATGGGGCATCGCTTAAGGCCGAGAAGCGACACATGCGGCTCATGGGTCTCAAGCCACAAAATCTTGCTGGATGGGTAAATCGAAATCTCATTGACTTTATGAACCAGGAGCCTTCCCCGGCCGTTCGGCGCGTTACGAAAGTGGCTGAAATGCTTCGGGAAGCAGCCCGGATGAGTGAGGAACTCCGGCTACTCGATAGCGAAGATGCTCGTATGAGCCAACTCCGGAAACTGAATCGCATTATGCCGGAACTGAAGGCTGCTATTTATCCGTATGTCGTTCATCCCACTGTTCAGGTGTATATGTCTCGGACTGGTCCTCCTCTGATTGCTTCGTACCTGTGCGCCGCAAGAACTGCCGAGGAGGCGAACGAAAGGCGTGCCATTCAGGTTTTGGTCGAAAACTCTGAAATCATCGGTCGGATACGCCGCTGCCGGGAGTGTCGGATGTGGTTCTTTGCTGTCAATGACCACCAAAAATTCTGTGCGGACAAGTGTCGTGTACGTCACGCCTCGCACAGCGATGACTTCAAAGCAAAGCGAGCGCTGTACATGCGCGAGAGGTATCGGCCAAAGGAAAAGGAAAAGGATCTTAACGCCAAGAAACAAGTAGCGAAAGAATCGAAAGGACGATAAACAAATGGCTACCTACAAGCGCGGACAAATCTACTGGTACAAATTCACCTTCAACGGTGTAGCGATTCGGGAATCCACCCGGCAGAAGAACCAGCACACGGCCCGACAGATGGAAGCAGCGCACCGCACTTCTCTAGCGAAGGGTGAGGTGGGCATTCGTGACAAGAAGCAGAGTCCAACTCTTGCAAAATTCTGCGATGAACGGTTCGAGCCTTGGGCGAAATCGACTTTCGAGAAAAGCTCGCCCAAGACGTGGTTAGACTTCTACCGCGTCGGCATCCGCACAATCAGAAATTACAAGCCCTTGTCAGGATTGCGACTTGATGAGATCACCAGCGAGCGAGCCTCGGAGTTTTCTGCCTACCGCCAATCCCGAGGGTTGCAGGTAAGCACCGTCAACAGTTCGTTGAGGGTGCTGCGGAGAATGTTGCGCCTAGCTGTGGAATGGGGCGAACTGGATGCGGTTCCCAGCATCAAGCGGTTACCGGGTGAGCGGCATCGCGAGCGGGTCGTGACCCCCGAAGAAGAAGCGAGATACCTTGCCGCCGCGTCAGAACTACTCGCTGCTATAGCCACGGTTCTCGTTGATTCGGGAACGCGCCCGGAAGAATGCTACCGTCTGCGCTGGGAGTCAATCACCTGGACTAATGGTCGCAACGGAACATTTCTTGTAACGCATGGCAAGACAGCGGCCGCCCGGAGAGTGCTTCCAATGACTCCAAGGGTGAGGGCGATTCTTGAATCCCGCTGGGAGGACGCCAGCAAGCCTGGAGAGGGCTGGATATGGCCAGCGCCGACTAAGAGCGGGCACGTGGAGCCGTCAAGCTTGAAGAAGCAGCACCGTAAGGCTCTCAGCCTCGGCAAAGTGCGCCCCTTCGTGCTTTACAGCTTGCGCCACACGTTCCTCACGCGGCTGGGCGAGTCTGGCTGTGATGCTTGGACGTTGGCACGCATCGCGGGACACAGTTCGATTGCGATTTCCAGCCGCTACGTACACCCTTCCGAAAATGCCGTGTTGGATGCCGTGGAACGCATGGGTGGGCACAAAATTTGGCACAGTCGCGTGGGGTCCGATGCGGGGAACGGTGCTGGAATGCTGCCAGCACCTTCAATCGCAGAGGGTTAGTTGGTCGGGGCGAGAGGATTTGAACCTCCGACCCCCTGCGCCCAAGGCAGGTGCGCTACCAGGCTGCGCTACGCCCCGACTGTGATGCTTCACTGATTCTAAATCACTTCCAACAATGGAACCACGGAGCGATGCCCTCTTTCGGCATGAACTTCGCTAAAACTGTGCCAAAACCCCATCAGTTGACCCTCGCTGTGTCAAAACTGACGCCCTGTTCGTTGGCCTGCCGATTCAGCTTGATTAAAGCTTCGCGCTTCATCTGCAGCTTCATCTGCGAATACTTCTTGAACACCTTGGCGTCTCCTTGTCTCAACAGCTGTGTGACCCATTCGTCTGCAACGCCGCCGGCACTCAGCCGCGTCGCGTAGGTGGATCGCAGATCGTAGATGCGGAAATACGGAATACCAGCCCGCCGCAAAGCGGCGTGCCAGACCGTCTTCAGAGTTTTCTGGTGCCCACTCTGATTCTCATCACTCGGAAATAGATACGGACTAGATGGAGACAGGCGAAGCTGATCCCGAAAGGCTTCGACCGCCAAGGGCGTCAACGGCACTTCCGCCACTCCGTTGGGCGTCTTGGAATCGGGAATCCAGACCACCGCGTTCTCAAGATCCAGATGTTCCTTCTTCATTGGCATCAACTCCTTGTACACGCGCAGTTCTAATACCTTTGATTCAGTCTTACCAGCCTTCCGCAGTCTTGGCTTGCGATGTGGCGGAAAAGATGTTGCAGCGTGTGCAACACAAATACCCTGCGGTTCGCACTTTCCATACTGACATCGTATCGCTGGCCTTGGCCTCGACCAGCCTGGACGCTATCTTTATGAATGGCATGTACGGCAATATCGCAGATAAGCCGGCTGCGTGCGGGAATGCGGCACGCATGCTTCGGTCAGGTGGGCGGCTTGTGGTCAGCCATCCTGAAGGCAGGGCCTTCGTTGATCAACTGCGGGCCACCAGCGACCTGTTTATTGAATCATTTCCCACCAAAGAAGAATTTGAGGTCCTCCTTGAGCGACTGGGTTTGGAGGTGATCGCGTATCGGGATGAGCCGAAGCTGTATCTGATGGTGGCGCGAAAGAGCTGACGGATAACATACGCCGCTTCGCCGCGCACCGTGCACACCGCAGGCATGCACGTGACTTGTTGAGTTTGGCCTCTCACCGGAAAAGCCGATTCGCCACCTCGATCCAAGGAAAGTCATGATCGTTCTTGCGAATCGAGGCGCATCTTTCAATCCTCCTCATCATCATGTACAGGGTATTCGTTTCAGCACGGGGAAAATGCACCAACCCCCTGGGTGGTTAGCAATCATCGAGGAGCAGACATGAAAATCAGCATCATTGGCACAGGCCAGATCGGTGGCACCCTCGCCCGTCGCGTTACCGCGCTGGGCCATCAAGTCTTTATTGCCAATTCCCGTGGCCCCGCGAGCCTGGCAGAATTAGCCCGTCAGATCGGCGCGACGCCGGTTTCAGTCACTGAGGCGGCCCACAGCGGCGACGTGGTGATCGTTACGATTCCTGAGAGAAACATCACCCAACTGCCAGCCGATTTGTTTGCCGGGGTTCCAGACAACGTAGTCGTCGTAGACACGGGCAACTACTATCCCAGACAGCGTGACGGCCGCATCGACGGGATCGAGGCTGGAGCGACCGAGAGCCGGTGGGTTGCGCAGCAGTTACGGCGATCGGTGGTGAAAGTGTTCAACAACATCTATGCGCAGCATCTGATGGATCTCGGCAAGGCCGCCGACGCTCTGGGACGCATAGCTTTGCCGGTTGCGGGCGATGATGAAGCGGCTAAGGCAGTTGTGATTCGGTTGTTAGACGAGCTTGGATTCGATGGTGTTGATGCCGGTGGGCTCGATGAGTCTTGGCGTCAACAACCTGGCACCCCGGTCTACGCGACGGACTTTGACGTGGCGGGCGTAAAACGTGCGCTATCTGAGGCGACGAAAGAGCGGAAGCCGGAGTGGCGCGCCACTGCAAACAGCCCCGGCAGTTTTGCCCAGCCTGCTTAACAGACCGTTAGGCACTGACACCGCTCTGCTTAAACCAGCAAAGCGGACATGTTCGATGCGCGCCTTCTGCGACAGTCCTGAAACATTCTCATTCGAAGCACGTCCAATCGTTGGGGGAAGCGTCATGCTGAGGCTCGTCGCTGTCTTATTGCTCACTTCACTCGGGATGTCCCAAGACACAACACACCAGCAGGGTGTAGAAAAACGTGGCGATCAGGCTATGGGGTTTTCCCACCAGATGACCACACACCACTTCATTCTCACCAAAGATGGAGGCATTATCGAAGTCGAAGCCGATGACCCCAACGATAAGGCAAGCCGCGATGCTATCCAACAGCATCTTGACCACATTGCAACCCTGTTCAAGCAGGGCGATTTCGACATACCGATGTTCATTCACGCGCAGACGCCACCGGGTGTGCCCACGATGAAGTGCCTCAAGGACGAGATCACGTATAACACCCAGGCTACTGAGAAAGGGGCCGAGGTGAAGATCGCCAGCGCAAACGCAGAGGCGGTGTCTGCAATCCATCAATTCCTGACATTCCAGATAAACGATCACCAGACTGGCGACACAACGGAAGTGAGTCACTAACCCAGGCTGGACGGTGGCCTGCATTCGGCTGCCATCCCAGTCGAATTTCAGGTCTTCACCATTAGCTCGGGTGCTGCGCTTCCTGATCGTTATTTGGCAGCTTTACTCTTTGCGCGCCTGCTTAACCATTTCGACAAAAACTTCTCTAGCCTGCGTCGGATTCGTAACTTCTCGCAGGAAAGCGATGCGCGCTCCATGCACGCCATCTTGGGCTTTCAGGCGCACGTTAAAGCCGAGGCGATCAATCGAGGTCATCGCCGCCTCCTGTGCCTCAATGCCAGCAAACCGTTTGGCGAGCAGGATGAGCGCATCTTTGTGGTCGGCATTCATGTGCTGCATGATGTTGCTCTTGTGCTCAGCCAGCGGATCGAATTGCGCTTCGGAATAATCTGAAGCCGCGACCCATCCCATGACTCCGAAGCCGCCCACGTAATAAACGTCCAACACGTCCATTCGGTAGAACGAGAAATCGTCAAAATCGACCCAGTACTTGCTATCCGGGTAACGCGTCAGATAGACGGTACGCGCGGCTTCCAGCTCTGGCTCCGGTATTCTGCTGACCCTCCCTATCAACGTAACTCTGGATGAACCGAGGGGGTCTCCGCTGGCCTCAGGCTCTGTCACAAATAGGCTGGCACGCGGGTCCCCCAGCAGATTCTGCGTATGCATGGCCATCCTGCTGATAAGGAAAACCGGGCGCCCCTGGCGGTCAAGCGCATAAGGCATCAGGGATCCGAAGGGGAAACCGGGCTGTTTCCGTGACAGGGTCGAGAGACTCCCAATTCGGCCCAAATACATCAACGTGCGTGCTCGCTCGTCGAACGGAGGCTCGGGAACTTCAGATTGACCACTTGTGGCGCCACTCGCGTGTTTTCCAAAGGACGAGGAAGACATTGCTGAGCACTCCCTGGATCTGCAACGGATTATATGACCCCACCTCTAGCCACTAGGCCCTCACTCTCGAACGGTTTCCGCTAAAGTAAACGTGAAATCAAGATCTCACCCCGCTTTCTGGAGTCTGACTTGCGTTACACTTGCGACCCGAAGCCGGTCACTCTTCGGGTTCAATGCCATGACCAAGACCGCTAAACGCTCTCAGCTGATTGTCTCGGCTGCGCTGCTGGTCGCTGCGGGAGCATTTGTGATCGCGCACCTGACCGCTCCACCAAAGGATCTCCGCAGTGCCCTCGCTGCTGCGCTTCATTTGCCAAAGGAACGGGAGCTGAGCTTCTTTGTGAACCTGCCACCCGCAGGCTCCCGGTACCCAGGCGCAATCCTCGTTGCCCCTCAAATGCTGGTGTTGGAACCATCAACATCCACTGACACTGGGATCGTAGAGGGAGATCACTTCACTTTAGCTTCATCAGATGCAGTCGTTGCTGACGCACTGAGCAGTTTCCAGTCCAGTCTCCTGACAACTGCTGGCCGCGATAAGGAAAACCTCGATGTCAACTTGCAGGTGAGCAACGGCCGGGTGCTTGAGATGGGCGTTCCACAGATCAAACAGCGCCTACTTTCTTCGCAGTCTGCCCAGAGCGCAGCGAACAAAGGCACGGATCCCATCGTCATCACACGTGCATATGTTGGAAGCTTGACGTTCATCCTGCGCCAGAGGTCTGCTGCTGGAGCGCGTCTCATCGCGAATGTCGCGAAGGCGCCGGAATTCGCGACATCAGGATCTGTAAAGTTAGACGCTAGCAAATCCAGCCAGGGTGAACTCTCAATTCAGGTGGAGCAGCCGGTAGTATTTGCGTTCGAGGCCAGTTCCGCCCGGTACATCACTAATCACCTCGGCCCTAATCCAATCGTTCCGGGAGCCAGAGGCATTGATGTGTGCGAGGATTATACCCTGCTCGGTGCGCGGGTTCTATCCCGAATCCACGAAGCCTTCCGCGCTCTGTCTCTCGGCTCAGAAACGATGGCGAAAACTACTGCTTCCTGCTATTTGGATGTATAGTCGGCATCTCGGACATGTGCCCATTCCGGATTGCTCCTGGATGACCCGCAAAACCGGACGTTGGCCGGAGACTGCCTCTGACATTACCAGTAACGCGGTGTAATCTGCCGCCTCATAGATCCCGCTGAGAGAAGCGACGTATGGCGATAACGAGCGCGATTGCCAAGTACACCAGTGCATAGAAGATCATGGCTAAACTCGGGACTGAGAGCGTGGTGAACGGGGAGAGGTGCATTGCACTAGCCAGCGGCGATTGCATTTCGAAGGCGGCGCGGCGCCAGAGCGCTTCGCTGGGCATCAGAATGCTTGCAACGACTCCGACATCGACCGCGCGGGACGTCTGGGTTATGGCCCCAAATTGCTCGATCCAACCACCGAGAAATGCGAGTCCATGGAGTCCGAGGGTAAGGACGCCCGTGGTTAGTGCTGAAAAGTAGGTTGCAAATGCAAACGTAACCGAGAGCAACACGATGCTTTCCATCCACATCAGTGAGAGACCTCGTGCGAGATGACGCGCGGTGACACCCGCCATGGAGTAGGTTACCGCGTTCACACCGCCAACCATGATCGCAATGTACGCCGTGAGCATGGCGCAGAATCCAAACCATTTGCCGAGGAGCAGTTGCCAACGTGGAATGGGCTTGGTCGCAATCGCCTGAACTGTCCCAGAGGCGATTTCACCAGAGAGGGTGTCGATGGAGGTGAGAATAGTCATGAGCACGGCCAGCAGGTCGACGACATAGAGGCCCATGGTCACCATGGCGAAGGAGATTTCCCGCCCTAAGACTGGGCTCATGCCGTGCGTGGCAAAATCTTTGGCCTGAAAGTGGAGTCCGGTCGCGAACAGGATCAGGAAGGCGCCGCCGGCGGCGAGGGCCATCCACAGCATTTTCTTGCGCGCTGCTTCGCGGAATGTCACCCCCGCGATGATCCAGACGCCCATCACAGTCCTCCATCAGTACCGACAATTTCCAGAAAACGTTCTTCGAGGGAGAGACGTTCGGGAGTGACCTCATAGACGTCCGCGCCACTTGCGACCAGATAGTGCACGATCTGCGGCACAACTGCACTGGAGGACACGGAGAGCTTCAGGCGCTCACCTTCCACACGAACTGACTGACTCCACCGTGATAAGCCACCCGCAGTCTCCGCGGTCAACTTGGCTGCACGTATCGACACCGTGGTTTGCTCCTCGTTACCGTCATTGAGTTGCCGAGTCTCCACCACCTCGCCATCCTTTATAAAAGCGACGCGGTTACATGTGACCTCCACCTCTCCAAGCAAATGGGAGTTGAGTAGGACGGTTGCCCCACAGTCGCGCTGGGCTCTAATGATGTCGCGAACCAGGCGGCGGCCGACGGGATCTAGGCCCGACGTTGGCTCGTCGAGGAAGATCAAGTCGGGTTCATTCAAGAGCGCCTGTGCGAGGCCAATGCGCTGTAACATGCCCTTGGAAAAGTCGTGCAGACGTTTGTCGCGGTGCGGCGTGAGGCCTACCAAGTCAAGCAAAACAGGTACGCGCTCGCGCAGTCTCGCGTGCGACATGCCATAGAGCCGACCGTGCAGTTTGAGAAGCTCCTCGGGGGTAAGCCAATCGTAGAAACGGAAATGTTCGGGAAGAAAACCAACTTTGCTGCGTGTCTTGACGTCGCCGACAGGGTGACCAAGAATCTCGGCTTCGCCGCTCGTGGGAAATACCAAGCCCAACAGCATTTTCACGGACGTACTCTTGCCCGCGCCATTTGGTCCCAGAAAACCAAAAACCTCACCCCGAGGAACATCGAGGGTGAGGTTTCGCACTGCCATCTTGCCGTTGAAGACTTTACGCAGCCCACGGGTGCGGATGGCAAGGTCTGAAGATCGGGTCATCTCCATTGATCGCGGATCAACGCAGCGAGGCGGCCAGACTCAAGGCATCGGACGAGTTTCCGTGACCTGCCAGAGAATGAATCACTCCGTTCTTAATCCACAACAAACTATACCGATTTCCCGGTGAGAGTGTTTCGGTAATCAAGGTGCCTTCCACCCCGTCCACGGTCACTGTCTCATAGGAGCTGGAATTGCGCGGAATCGGGACAACCAGGGTGGATGACCAATCCACCGTCTGGCAGAAGGACCGGGCCTCTGCTGGAGTCATGCCTGCCAGTTCCAATGCCGCTTCAGCAATATCCGACATGTTGAGATCAGGAGGAACGCTCACTGTCGGGCTGGGGGCCTGAATGAGGTAAGTGCAATTTGTGTCCTTTATGTTAGCCATGCGTTCCATCTTGCGCTCGGCCAGAGCCTGAGACTCCGAATTGGAGTTCACATACCTCTCGCGAACAGGGCAGTCTCCATACATCGAGATGACTGTCTTCGGAATGTGAACGGCGATCAGAGCGCCGTTTAACGACTCGGGAACGTTGATGTCGGAACGACCAATCTCGTCAAGCAGAGTCGTCACACGATCACGATTGATGGTCATCTGGAACGCGGTTTCATCGTTGACTTCGATTCTGTGCGGTGCTCCCAGGCTACCGATCATGCGGATCGGGTATCCCACCAACTGGGCAGCTGTTGTCAGGTTCGAAACGACCTGAGGTTTGCCAGGATCCATGGTGACCACAACGTTGTCCGCGACAAACTGATTGAAAAGCTTGTAGGGGCGCGAGTCGGGTTCGGAGCCGGACATCAGAGTGGTGGGATCGATCGTGACGACCTGAATCTTCTGAACCCGCAACATGGCCAGGAGCCGTTGTGCCAATACACGAACCGGGCTGACGCTTACCAAAATTGCGATAATCAATGCGAGCATCGCCAGTCCCCAGACCGGACGCCAGCTTGGAGCCAGCAGCCGGTTGATCCACGTCTTCGGATCACGATCGGTCGCAAATTGACTAGTAAACTGGGCATAGGCCATTGCGGGATTGATCGCGACATCGTCAGCGGCGGGGGCTAGCGTCGCCAACACCGCCTCAGTTTCCGCCCTCGCAGTCCTTACCTTTTCCAATCGGGCGAGGCACTCCGCGCAAGAAGCGAGGTGCTCCGTGACCTCGGCGAGCTCGGTGCCGGCCAGTTCACCATCTAGATAGAGCCGGAGATTTCCATCATGAATGCAGGTCATAGTTCTTCCTCCTCGTTCGGATGAAGTGCGAGGTAACGGCTTCGAAATTCTTCCTCGGCACGATTCAACATGGTGCCAATGCTGCTCATCTTTACATTGAGGGCGTCGGCCAGTTCCTTGTAGGACAGGCCCGAGCTGCGCAAAATCAACAACTGCGCCTGAGCAGGTTTAATCGACGACAAGACGGCACGCACTCGATAACATCGCTCTTCACGCAGCAAGTCCTCTAGCGGACTGGTATTCTCGCCCTCGTCTCTGGATCCACCTGCATCTTCTTCGTATTGACGGCGTCGGCTAGAAGCGCGAAGTGCATCGATTCCTAGGTTCGTGGCAGTGCGATACAACCATCCGCCGATGTTGCCATCGACTTGCAGAGCAGGCTGACGGTAAAGACGCCAGAACGCATCGTTTGCCATTTCTTCGGCGCATGAACGATCGCCGAGCAGGCGTATCAATATCGCGACGATCCGGGAGTAGTGCTGGAGAAACACACCCCGGAACTCAGCTTCGTCCCAATGCTCCGATGAGCGTTCGCGGCCTGTCATGGAGCGACTCAATACCTGTGTAGTTCCCACAGTAATGCCTGCTTTCCAGATTCACATACCTAAAACGACGCTCAAAGGCAAATTGTGACAAGAGTCAAGGCCCCCTTACACAATAAGGATTTAGCCACGAACTGACAGCGCAATTATTGCGCAACCCCTGGCGAATGACGAGCAAACACAGAAGTTGGCGGGGTTTCCGAGATTAGTCCTGATTAACGGGGCAGCGTTTACCGATGGGCGGCTGTCCGCGCACGTGCCGGTGCCGAAAGTAATCGGGGATCGATTCCGGCATCACGCCGAACTTCTGTACAATTCCCGTCTAGTCCAAGGTCACACTTGTTCGCCGATTTAGCTGCACGACGCGCGTACCCGTTACACATTGCGCCAGGTCCTTGTCCGGCGTGCAGACAATCACCTGCTTCACGCGCTTCTTGCGAACGGCGGCCGCAGCTCCAGCTGCCAGCGCGTCGTCAGCTTCAAACTTGATCATCGGCCACACCGCGATGCCCGCCGCAGACAAAACCTCTTCAAGCAGGTGAAACTGTGCTAGCAGATCGCGCGGCACACCTGCACTGGTCTTGTATCCCGGCCACAATTTGTTACGGAAGGATTCGATGACGTGATCAGTGGCGACGGCAATGTGTGTCGTGCCATTACGGATCATTCCCAGCACCGATGCGAGCACGCCGCGGACGGCGCCACCTCATGACCGTCCGCATTTCTCGCGGAGGGCATAGTAGTGGCGGAACAGTTCGTAGGTGCCGTCAACCAGGTAAACCTTCACGATTGACGTTCATGATAGAAGATTGTGAGGCAGCGGGAGATTTTCCAGAAACCCGCGAGGTCACACATACCAGATTTTCGCGCCTTACGATTGGTTTGCTGCATCTGCTATGGTCATGACAGAAACAAACGAGCATGCCTCGGTGGCCCGTGGAACTAAAATTTGATAGTGACAGTGATTGCTACGCCAGGGCTGAATTCTCGCCGTCCAAGCGAGCGCGCGAGGACATTCGGAACGAGGAACTTTTTTCGCCTTAGAAGAACAGTCATGTCTCTGCTCAAACTCCGCTTGTTCGCGGTGCTGGCCACGATTGTTGCCTTCGGGGCGGTCGGAAGGTTAAGCAGTCAGATCAAGGAATTTGACGCACAGAAGCCGAACAAGGCGCCGCACGCCGATGGGGCGCTTTGGTACAGTGGCCAGCCGACGAAGGACCTAGGGGGATCGTACCGGGCCAAGACGTTCCGCGAGGGGAGCGAAATGCCGCCAACCGCTTATCTTCCAGTCCAATCCAAGAATGCCAAGGACTTGGCTGCTGGAAAGTTGCTGGTGGCGAGCCGGGACCTCGCCGATCCGAATTTCGCCGAAACGGTGGTCCTACTCGTTCACTACGACGGCCAAGATGTAGTCGGACTGATTCTCAACCGGCGTACAGGGATGCCACTTTCGCAAGTACTTGATGATCTCAAGGCGGCAAGAGACCGTTCCGACCCGGTCTATCTCGGAGGTCCCCTCGAAACTCGCCTGGTGTTTGCGTTGTTGCGGTCGTCCGCCCAGATCGTGGGGGCTGAGCCCATCTTCGGTGAGGTTTACCTGATTTCCGCTAGAACCCTCTTCGACCAAACCATTTCGGCTCAGCCTGGCCCTGGCGTTTTTCATGTGTATCTGGGATACGCGGGATGGAGTGTCGATCAATTGCGGAAGGAAGTGGCACTGGGCGCATGGTTTATTTTTCCGGCGGACGCGAGCACAGTTTTCAACCCGGATCCAGATTCTCTGTGGTCGCAGATGATCCGGAAAACAGAGCTACAGTTGGCGGGAAGCGCGCCTGCGGATGAAGAGCGCGGCAATACGATGGTCCCAGCTGAGTTTGAGTTACGGATGTAGAGCATGATTGCTAAAACCGTTATTTGGAGACGTGGTGCGAGAACTGATGGCATTGCGCTAGAGTTGATCATGTGAAGAAAATCCTTTGTTCTGGATGAGGACATGACATGCAAGACCTCAGAGTCTCCGCCTTGAGAATTGTAGCGACTGCCATAATGCTCTTCACAGTGGTGCTTCCGGCAGCGGCCCAGATGCCCGCGGCCGACGCCAGCAAAATCTTCGCCTATGACGCAACAGAGCCGCTAAATCTGAGAATCGGCAAGTCAGAGACCCCAGAGGACGGCGTTACTATATCTGAAATTTCCTACGATTCTCCAAAGGCCGGGCGGGTGCCGGGGTATCTGGCGGTCCCGTCGGCTAAGGAACCGTTCCCAGCCATCGTCTACATGCATTGGGGACAAGGAAACAAGGGCGAGTTTCTGTCTGAAGCAGTCGAGATGTCGCACCGTGGTGTGATCGGCATTATGATCGACGCGCCATATTGGCGGCTGGATGTGCCGCCCCCAGCGAAAGGTAAACAGGCCGAGTCCGAACGAGATGGTTACATCCAGATGGTTGTCGATCTGCGACGCGCTGTGGATGTGCTGCTCTCGCGCAAAGACGTTGATGGTGCCCGGATTGGATACGTCGGGCACTCGCTGGGCGCAACCTGGGGCGCGCCGTTGGCCGCGGTAGAGAAGCGGATTAAGGTGTTCGTGTTGATGGGCGGGCTCCCGAAGGTGCCCCCCGACTGGGACGACGACAGCTTCTATCAGCAGGTGCAGCGCGCCACTGTCCCGAGAGACGAGTTCGACAAGGAAGCTTCGGTGCTGTCACCGATCGAACCGGAGAGGTTTGCAGTGAATACAGGCCCGGCAAAGATCTACTTCCAGTGGGCCCAACATGACATGTATATCAGCCAGAAGTCAGCCGATGAGTACTTCAACGCAGTCGGAGGGCCGAAGGAACAGAAATGGTACTTCACCAGCCACGAGTTCAACGACGCAAAATCGAAGTCCGATCGTACAGTGTGGCTCGTGCACGCACTCGCAATCAAGTAAACACGCATGCCCGTGTTCCGTTCCTCCGACGAGGTCTGCCTCAACGCTGGGATCCTTCCCGCCTAGCCATCGAATGTGAGCGGCAGAGGCCGATACTGAAACATCGCTATCAGTTTGATTTGTACCGGAAAACGCCCATGTCTCTAGGGACCCGGCATGGATTCAGTCCTGTCGGGGGCTAGTTAAATCACTTGAGCGAGAAGTCTTAGTTAGGGCTGTATCTGAAGCGCCCAGAAGCGAAGATCTGCGGCCTTGAGATGCTGTGTGCGGGCGCTTTAGATACAGCGACTTGAAGGAAGGCGCTCGCCGGGAACCTATGGGAATTGTATTGCGGCG
>Ga0306922_10002572_pt1 | contig 16854 bp, 14 predicted proteins | sample sta12Cox44000082_FD_203758 | JGI IMG/M metagenome (GOLD analysis project Ga0306922, IMG submission 203758) | Lab enrichment of tropical soil microbial communities from Luquillo Experimental Forest, Puerto Rico - statoxic.12C.oxic.44.000.082 (v2)... | ecosystem: Environmental > Terrestrial >... | reverse complement strand
ATCGGATCGGCCGGAGCGCGATCGGCGTGCGGCGTATTGATGCCGACCACACCGGCCACGCGGTCGATATGCCGCAGCGGCATCTGCCAGACGACAAATCCGCCCCAGTCGTGGCCGACAAAGATCGCCTTGTCGATCTTGAGATGATCGAGCAGACCGACGAGATCGCCGGTCAGGTGCTCGATATCGTAATCCTCGACCGCGTCCGGCCGGTCGCTTGCGCCGTAACCGCGCTGATCCGGCGCGATCACCCGGATGCCCGCCTCGGCCAGGGCCTTGATCTGGTAGCGCCAGGAAAACGCGAGTTCCGGCCAGCCATGGCAAAGCACCATCGGCGGCTTGTCGGTCTTCGGGCCGGCCTCATAGAAACCCAGGCGAATCCCATTCGTCGGCGCGAACTGCAGCGGCGGCATTTCGATCATTGCTATGCCCCCTACTCGGCGGCGCCCTTCACGTCAGCGGGCGGAGACGCATAGGCCGCCTCGAGCACCGCAAATTCTTCCGGCAGCATGTCGCAAAGCACCTGCACATGCGGAATGATGTTGGCGCCCGCAATGAAGCCGAAATCGAGCTGATCGCGGTAGCTTTGCACGGTGATGTTGAGCGCGATTCCGTGGGTGGAGATCGACACCGGGAAGATGTGCAGCAGTTCCGCACCCGCCGCATAGAGCGTCTGCCGCGGCCCCGGCACGTTTGAAACGGTGATGTTGGCGGCGGGCGGCAGCACGTCCGAGAGGCTGGAGCGGCTGTAAAGCAGTGCCAGGATCTGCACCACGATCGGCGCCCCCAACAGCGAAATGTTGGAAACCTGTGGCATCAGCGCGCGCAGCGGATGCGACATCTCCTTGGCCTTGGTTGACTGCGCAATGATCGCTTCGAGCCGCGCCTTGGGATCCTCGAGATTGCTGGCGATCGCGCAAATCATGCCGAACACCTGGTTGTTGGCGTCGGTGTTGCCTTCTTCGCGGAGCGAGATCGGCACCGCGGCCGTAAGCGATTTGGCCGGCAGCGCGCCCTGCTGCAACAGATAACGTCGCACCACGCCGGAGGCGAGCGCAAGAACCACGTCATTGAGCTTGCCGCCGGCTTGTCTGGCAAGCGCCTTTGCCCGCGATAGCGGAATAGACACGCCGGCAAAGCTGCGCTCCGACGAAATCGACTTGTTCAGAATGGTGGGCGGCGACATCATGCTGACGAGATTTTCGCGCGCGTTGGCATCGGAGATCTTGCCGACCACGTCAGACACGCTTTTCAGCAAGTTCGGGATATTCCCCGCAAAGCGGACCGCGCTCTCGATCTGATACATCGCGTTGTCGAACAGGATCGAGCCCAGATCGCTCTTGCCCGAGCGCGGCAGCTCGATGCTTTTCGCCGCCGCCGCGGCATCGAGCGGCTGGCTCCAGAGCTGCTGATAGGAATCGAGCAGATTGGCCGCGATATCGCGCGGCTCCTGTCCGACCCTCGCCTTCGCCGTCGGCGGTTCGACCTGTCGCGGGATCGGGGAGATGTCGTAGATCATGTTGGTAAGTGCTGCGCCTGCGCCGCCGTCGATGCAAGCATGATGCATCTTGGAATAGAGCCCGATCTCGTTGTCCTTCATTCCCTCGAAGACGTAGAACTCCCAGAGCGGACGGGCGCGGCTCAAAAGCTTGGCATGCATCCAGCCGACGATGCGCTCAAGCGTTGCGCGGTCGTGCGGGGCGGGCAGGCTGGCGCGAAAGATGTGGCGGTCGATATCGAACTGGTCGTCCTCGACCCAGGACGGATGGTCGATGTCGAGCGGAGCTTTTTCAAGCCGCGCTTTAAGAATCGGCGCGATGTGCAGCCGCGAGGCGATCATCGCCTTGAAGTCTTCGAAGAAATCGCCCTTGTAGTCGTCCGGCAGGCGAAAGATCGCCATGCTGCCGACGTGCATCGGCATTTCCGGCGTTTCCAGGTACAAGAACGAGGCGTCCAGCGAGGACAGTTTTTTGCCGTCACCCATGCTTTCCCTCCTGAAGCAGATCGAGGCCGCGCTTTTCGCGCTTGTTCCGTCAGGCCGATTGTGCATGTTCCGGGGGCGCGTAGGCAATGGCAAACGGCCCCCATCGGTTAAATTGATGAAATTGACCTTCGGCCTGGGCCAGGCGGTCGGCAACCGCCCACAGCGCCGCCGGATTGACGCCGATGCCGACGTGGCTTGCGAGATAGACCTCGATATTCTCGGCCGTGGCGGAAGGCTGCAGGCGGCAGGTCCGCCAGTTCACCACGCCATCGGCCTTTGAATAGATCGAGCTGGTCGGCACCGGAATGTCGCCGCCGATCGCTTTCGACAGCGCGGAATTGATTTCGATCCTCTCTCCCGACAACGCCTCATAGAGACGGGTCGCATTGGTTGCTGTTACGTCACCGGCAAACGGGCTTCCCAGCGTCACGACATAGCGCACCATGTGGGGCGCCTCGAGCGCCAGGTAGCGTGCATAGACACCGCCAAGACTCCACCCGACGATCGAGACCTTGCGCCCGGCATCGGCATGAATCTCCGCCAACCGATCCAGCAATGCACTGCGCAAGCGCCTCACGCCGCCGATATTGCGCCCCATTCGCCATGCGCGGGTGTCGTAGCCGAGTTCGCCGAGGTAGCGGCGCATCGGCGCCATCGACAGGTCGCTGGCGAGAAATCCGGGAAGCGTCAACACGGGATGGCCGTCCCCCCGTGGCGCCTGCAGCAGAAGTGGAGAGAGCAACAGGCTCGCGTTGAGCTCGAAGATGCCCCTCGCCTCGGCCAGCAGCAATCCGAGTCCCGGCGGACGAAGCCGATCCGAGGCCTGCGCTTCGTCCTGCTCGGCGCTCATTACTTCTTCTTGTCGCCGGTAAGCGCGCCGCCAAGACCCGCCATGGCGACGAACAATTCCTGGAACCGCTCGGCAAGTTTCGGATCGAAGCTGAACCAGCTCTGGATCAGCGATTCCGGCGAAATCTTTTCGATATTGGAGGTCATCTGCTGCTGCAGCTTGTCCATCACAGCCGTCTGCATCGGCGCCACGTCGGGAAGCCCGAAGAACTGCCGGGCTTCGAGGGGCGTGCAGTCTATCTCGACGTTAACCTTCATTTAAGCTCCTGACCGCGCCCTTTAGACAGGCACCCTGGAGTCCGGTTCTGACATCCGCATCGATGCGAACGCCACAGCCCAGTGGAGCGGATTTGACGTTCGCTGTCACCATGCCGCGAATGCTTGTTGCGAACGTCAAATCCAAAGCTCCACTGGCATCAATAGTTTGCTAATGGTCCTCTGATTCTAACATTCGCAAACGCGGCTCCCCAAGTGGGATGCGAATGTTAGAACCGGACCACTAGTATCGCCGGGGCGACCGCAATCAGCAAGCACCTGACGCAGCGCACAACCCCTCCCCGCGCTGGGACTGCAAATATGGTCAAACGGGGGCTCGACCGCAAAGTGCGTGGGAGAGGCGAATTCGGCCATCCCGGCACGTCGAAAGTAGAATGTCAGATGCGCGCCGCCGCCGCTAACACGAAGGCGGTTCGTTGCGCAAAAACCGGTCTGGTTGTGAGCGGAAATCGCGCTTGCGCGGCGGCCAAACTCTGGCAACATGCATCGGTTGTAGCCCGGCGAAACTGCGAGAAACAGCAGCGCCCCAGCGGAGAACGTCGAGAAATGTCGGTACGTCACATCTTGTTTGTAGCAATCGTCGGCTCGATCGGCGCTTTGGCGATCTCGCCAGCTTCAAGTCAGACCTTGCGCTATGCCAACCAGGGCGAACTCAAATCACTCGACCCCTATACTCTCAAGGAAACCACGACCATTGCCCATCTCGGGCATGCCTATGAAGGGCTGGTGACCCGCGACAAGGATCTGAAGATCATCCCGGCGCTCGCGGAAAGCTGGGAAACTCCCGAGCCGACGCGCTGGCGGTTTCACCTGCGCAAGGGGGTCAAGTTCCACAATGGCGACCCCTTCACCGCCGACGACGTCCTGTTCTCCGCTCAACGCGTGCGTGCGCCCGGCTCAAACTTCCTCTCCAACGTTCCTGCCGACGCGAAATTCATCAAGGTCGACGATTACACCGTCGACGTGAAGCTGGACTCGCCCAATCCGATCCTGACCGCGCAGTGGGACGGCTGGTTCATCATGGACAAGAAATGGTGCGAGGAGAACAATGCGGTCGCTCCTACGCCTGCTTCCGCCACCACGCCGAGCTATGCCTCGCTGCATGAAAACGGCACCGGCTCCTTCACCATCGAAAGCCATCAACCGGGCGTCAAGACGGTCTTCAAGGTCAACCCGAACTGGTGGCGCAAACCCGAGCATAACCTGAAGGAAATCGTCTTCACGCCGATTGCGTCCGCCGCAACGCGCGTAGCCGCCCTGCTCTCGGGTGAGGTCGACGTGATCGAGCCGGTTCCGATCCAGGACATCCAGAGGGTCAACTCGAGCGGGATTGCGACCGTCCTGAGCGGACCGGAGCTGCGCACCATCTTCCTCGGCATGGACCAGGTGCGCGACGAACTGCTCTATTCCAACGTCAAGGGAAAGAACCCGTTCAAGGATGTTCGCGTCCGCGAAGCCTTCTACAAGGCGATCGACATCGACCTGATCAAGACCCGCGTCATGCGCGGGCTGTCGACGCCGTCGGCGCTGATGATCGCGCCGCAACTGTTCGCGCTGTCGAAGGATTTTGTGCGACCCAAATTCGATCCCGACGGCGCCAAGAAACTGCTCGCCGAGGCGGGATATCCTGATGGCTTTGAACTGACGATGGATTGCCCCAACGATCGCTACGTCAACGACGCGCCAATCTGCGAGGCGGCCGTCGGAATGCTTGCCCGCATCGGCGTCAAGGTAAACCTGCTGGCACAGCCCAAGGCACAATATTTCGCCAAGGTCTTGAAGCCCGGCGGCTTCCAGACGTCGTTCTACCTGTTGGGCTGGACGCCCGGTTCCTACGATTCGCAAAACGTGCTGCATGACGTCATGGGCTGCCGCGACGACAAGACCGACGTCACGCGCGGCGAGGCCAACCTCGGCGGCTATTGCAACAGGGAAATGGACAAGCTGACCGATCAGATCCTGGTCGAAGCCGATACCGCCAAGCGCGACCAGCTGATCAAGCAGGCGTATGAGCTCGCCACAAAGGACTACGGTTACATCCCATTGCACCAGCAGGCGCTGGCGTGGGGCGTGTCGAAAAAGGTCAAGCTCCCGCAGCGCGCGGACAACTCGGTCCTGCTGTACTGGGCGACGAAACAGGAAGAGTAAGTCGTCGCAATATCCAAGGTCCCGGCAGCTACCCGCTTCCGGGACCTTTCATTTAGGGTCCGTAGACGCGCGCACGACGCTTGCATTGAAACAATAAAGGATCAAATGCTCGCATTCATCCTTCGTCGAGCAATTCAAGCCATCGGCGTCATGATCGTCGTCGGCGTCGTATCCTTTTCGATGTTCCGCTTTGCCGGCGATCCCGTCAACCAGATGGTCTCGATCGACACATCAGCCGCCGAGCGCGCCGCGATCCGTCATTCCATCGGCTTGGACGATCCCGTTCTCGTACAGTTCGCCCGCTATTTCGTGAACGCCGCCCAATTCCAGTTCGGCATCTCCTACCAGTTCCGCCAACCGGTCGCGAGCCTGTTGGAGGAGCGAATGCCGGCGACACTGGAGCTGGCCACCTGCGCCACCATTCTGGCGATGGTGTTCGGTATCCTCATGGGTGTCTATTCGGCATTGCGACGCGACTCGCTGCTTGCCAAGGCGTTCCAGGCGGTCTCGCTGATCGGAATTTCGTTGCCGACCTTCCTGATCGGAATCCTGCTGATCTACCTGTTCGCTGTGGTGCTGGGCTGGCTGCCGTCGTTCGGACGCGGCAGTGTGGTGCGGATCGGCTGGTGGACGACCGGGTTGCTTACAGTTTCCGGCCTGAAGGCGTTGATCATGCCATCGATCACGCTTGGCCTGTTCCAGATGACCCTGATCATGCGGCTGGTGCGTGCCGAGATGCTGGAGGTGTTGCGCACGGACTATATCCGCTTCGCGCGGGCGCGTGGCCTGACCACGCGCGCCATCCACTTCGGCCATGCCTTGCGCAACACGCTGGTTCCGGTCATCACCGTCGCCGGCCTGCAGTTTGGCTCGGTCATTGCATTCGCCATCATCACCGAAACCGTGTTCCAGTGGCCCGGAATGGGATTGCTGTTCGTGCAAGCCGTGCAAAACGTCGATATCCCGATCATGGCGGCCTATCTGCTGATGGTGTCGCTGATCTTTGTGACGATCAATCTCGTGGTCGACATCCTCTACACCGTGGTGGATCCGCGCCTGCGCTCGACCATCAGCCGGCCGGCCTAATGCGGCGGATTCCCACAGGAGAGCCGCTGCTATGAGCGACAAAATACGGAAAGCGAGCCCCCATCGATGAGCGATGCCGTTGTCCCCCGTTCGACCGATGCGAGCGCGCAAGCAGCGCGACCCTCGGCGCCAGCAGGCTTCCTTGCGCGCGCCCTTGCAAGCGACGTGTTTTATTCCTTCCGCCGTTCGAGGCTCACCATGCTCGCGGCCGTCGTCACCGTCCTGTTTTTCCTGCTCGCGATTTTCGCGTTCTTGCTTGCGGTGCAGAACCCGTTCGACCCGGCGCAGCTGCAGTTGATCAATTCGCGAATTCCCCCGCTCTGGACCGCCGACGGCCAGAGCCCGTTCCTGCTCGGCACCGACGAACAGGGCCGCGACATGCTCTCGGCGATCCTCTACGGCCTGCGCATCTCGCTTGTGGTCGGCGTGCTCGGCGTGCTGTTCTCGGGCACGCTTGGAATCGTGCTTGGCCTGATCGCAGGCTATGTCGGCGGCGCCGTCGACAGCCTGATCATGCGCATCGCCGACGTACAACTGACCTTTCCTGCAATCCTGATCGCGCTGCTTATCGACGGCGTGGTAAAGTCGGTGTTCGGCAACCGGCTTGATGCGATCGGAACGCTGGCGGTGCTGGTGTTTGCCATCGGCCTGAGTTTCTGGGTGCAATATGCACGCACCGTACGCGGTTCGGTCCTGGTCGAGAAGAACAAGGACTATGTCGCGGCCGCCCAGCTGATCGGACTGCCGGCGCCGGTTATCATGCTGCGTCATGTGCTGCCGAACGCGATGGGACCGGTTCTGGTGATTGCGACCATCAACCTGGCGCTGGCCATCATCACCGAGGCGACGCTCTCGTTTCTCGGCTCCGGCATGCCCGATACCATGCCCTCGCTCGGGACGCTGATCCGGATCGGAAACAATTATCTCTTCTCGGGGGAATGGTGGATCGTCGCTTTCCCCGGCATCGCGCTCGCAACCCTGATCCTCTCCATCAACCTGCTCGGCGACTGGCTGCGCGACGCGCTTAATCCGAAACTCAGATGAGCGAACCCGTTCTTTCCGTACGTAACCTCCGGGTGGAGTTTCTGACCCGCCACCATGCACTGCGCGCCATCGACGGCATTTCCTTCGATATCGTCAAGGGCGAGGTGCTCGGCGTTGTCGGCGAGTCCGGTGCCGGCAAATCGGTCACGGGTCTTGCGGTGATTGGTCTGATCGATCCTCCCGGACGGATCACCGGCGGCGAGATCCTGCTGTCCGGCATGCGCATCGACCATCTGCCTGCCGAAGAGCTACGGCGTGTCCGGGGCAAACGGATCGGCATGATTTTTCAGGATCCGCTGACCAGCCTCAATCCGCTGTACCGGATCGGCGACCAGATCATCGAGACCATCAAGACCCACACCAACCTCTCGGATACGGCTGCGCGCAAGCGCGCCATCGATCTTCTCGCCGAGGTCGGCATCCCCGCACCCGACAAGCGCATCGACGGCTATCCCCACGAATTTTCCGGAGGAATGCGCCAGCGCGTGGTGATCGCGCTCGCGATCTGTGCCGAGCCGGAACTGATTATCGCCGATGAACCGACCACCGCGCTCGACGTCTCCGTGCAAGCGCAGATCATCGCGCTGATCAAGCGGCTCGGGCGCGACCACGGCACCGCCGTGATGCTGGTGACCCATGACATGGGTGTAATCGCGGAAACCTGCGACCGTGTGGCGGTGATGTATTCCGGACGGATCGCCGAGATCGGGCCGGTGCAGGATGTCGTCAAGACTCCGCTGCACCCCTACGCCAAGGGATTGATGGGCGCGATCCCGACACTTGCGGGCGAGGACAAGCGGCTGGTCCAGATCCCTGGTTCCATGCCGCGCCTATCGGCCATCCCTCCCGGCTGCCCGTTCAATCCGCGCTGCGCCTTCGTGTTCGATCGCTGCCGCGTGGAACGGCCTGAACCGATCCGGCAAGGCAGCCAGGCGGTCGCCTGCCATCTCTACGATGCGGTCAAGGAGAGCGCGGCATGACCGCGGCAGCTCTGGTCGACGTGAAGAATCTGCGCCGCGTGTTCGACGTCTCCAAGCCATGGCTCAATCGCGTGATCGAGGGCGGTCACCTCGAATTTCTCAAGGCGGTCGACGGCGTGAGCTTCGACATCAGGAAGGGCGAGACCTTCGCCCTCGTCGGCGAGTCCGGATCGGGAAAGACCACGGTGGCCCGTATGGTCGTTGGCCTTTTGCCGCCGACCTCCGGCGACGTCATCATTGATAGTGTCTCCATGACCGACGCCAGACAGGCGCAAGCGCGCAGACGCTTGCGCCGCCGTATCCAGATGATCTTCCAGGACCCCTATGCCAGCCTCAACCCGCGCTTCCGGGTCGATGCCATCGTCGCCGAGCCAATCCGTGCTTTCGACCTGATCCAGGGCGAGCGCGAGATCAAGGCGCGGGTCGGCGAGCTCCTCGGCCTGGTCGGCTTGCACGCCGATGACGGCAGCAAATATCCGCACGAGTTTTCCGGCGGGCAGCGGCAGCGCATTGCGATCGCGCGTGCGCTTGCCTCCAACGCCGAGTTCATCGTCTGCGACGAGCCGACCTCGGCGCTCGACGTCTCGGTGCAGGCACAGATTCTGAACCTGATGCGCGACCTGCAGGACAAGCTCGGCCTGACCTACCTCTTCATCAGCCACAACCTGGCCGTGGTCCGTCATATGGCCAGCCGTATCGGCGTGATGTATCTCGGCCGCATCGTCGAGATCGCCGAAGGGCGCGAGCTCTTCGCCTCGCCGCGAATGCCATACACAAAAATGTTGCTCGGCGCGGTACCGGATCTGGCGATGTCGGGCCGCCAGCGGATTCCGGTCAAGGGCGAGATCCCCAACCCGATCGATCCGCCGCCGGGCTGCGCCTTCAACCCGCGCTGTCCGCTGGCCTTCGAGCTCTGCAGAAAGGAGGCGCCCAAGCTGATCAACGGCGTCGCCTGCCACGCGGTCAACCTCGCTCCCGTGCACGCCTGATCACGGGGATGAGATTTGTCCTCCTGTCGGGCCGGTTGGCAGGCAGCCTCACCTGTGATCAAGTGCGCGCGCATCGCGCGGGCAAACCAGCCAAAGAATAAATTCCTATGGCCAACAATATCAATCCCGATCCCTTCACGACCCGGCCGGAAATCGAAGGCACCTTCGGGGTGGTAACCTCCACCCACTGGATCGCAACGGCGATCGGCATGGCCATTCTGGAGAAGGGCGGCAATGCCTTTGACGCAGGCGTTGCGACCGCTTTCACGCTGCAGGTGGTCGAACCGCATCTCAACGGCCCCGGCGGCGACGTTCCGATCATCGTGCACGACGTGAAGCGTGGCCGCACCGAGGTGATCTGCGGTCAAGGTCCCGCGCCTGCGCGGGCCACCATCGCCCACTACAGAAGCGAGGGCCTGGAGATGGTTCCGGGCACGGGACTGCTCGCTGCCTGCGTGCCCGGCACTTTCGAGTCCTGGATGCTGCTGCTGCGCGATTACGGCACGATGCGGCTGCGCGACGTGCTGGAACCGGCGATCGCCTATGCCCGCGACGGCTATCCGCTGGTCGAGCGCGCTTGCGCGACCATCAAGACCGTCGAGCAGATGTTCCGGAAACATTGGCCGACCTCGGCCGCGGTTTACCTGCCCAACAACGAAGTCCCGAGGCCGGGAACGATCTTTACCAATGCGCGGCTTTCGGAAACCTATGCGCGCATCCTGAAGGAAGCCGAAAGCGCGGGCGGCGACCGCATCGCGCAGATCGAGCGCGCGCGTAAAGCCTGGTCGCATGGCTTTGTTGCGGAAGCGATCGATAAATTCTGCCGCACCCAGCAGGTCATGGACGTTTCGGGCAGGCCCCACAAGGGCGTGCTTTCGGCCGACGACATGGCCCGCTGGCAGCCCGCCGTCGAGGCGCCGCTGACCTATGATTACGGCCGCTATACCGTCTGCAAGGCCGGGGTCTGGAGCCAGGGCCCGGTGATGCTGCAACAGCTTGCGCTCCTGAAGGGCTTCCAGCTTGACGGGCTGGACCCTAAGGGGCCGGAGTTCATTCACCTGCAGGTCGAATGCGCCAAGCTGGCCTATGCCGACCGCGAGAAATTCTATGGCGATCCGAGGTTCAACGAGATCCCGATTCGGACCCTGTTGTCGGATACCTATAACGACGAGCGCCGTAAACTGATCTCGGAACAAGCCTCGCTCGATCTTCTTCCTGGATCGGTCGAAGGTTTTGGCGCGGTCGTCAAGCTGCGCCGCGCCGAAGGCCACCGCGAAGCCGTCGGTGCCATGGGCGCGGGCGAGCCGACGGTCGGCCGCTTCGGCGAGGTACGTGGCGACACCGTGCATTTCGATATCATCGACCAGAGCGGCAACATGATATCGGCCACGCCTTCCGGCGGTTGGCTGCAGTCTTCGCCGGTTATCCCGGAGATCGGCTTCTGCCTTGGCAGCCGCGCGCAGATGTTCTGGCTGGAGGAGGATCATCCCGCCTCGCTCGCCCCCGGAAAGCGTCCGCGCACCACGCTTTCGCCGACCATGGCGCTGCGTGACGGCGAACCGTACTTGTCCTGGGGTTCGCCCGGCGGCGACCAGCAGGATCAGTGGATCACGCAATTCTTCTTGCGCCACGTCCACGCCGGGCTCAACCTGCAGGAGGCGATCGACGCGCCGGCCTGGCATTCCGAACATTTTCCGATTTCGTTCTGGCCGCGCACCGCGCGGCCCGGCGTACTCGTGGTCGAAAACCGTGTGCCGAAGGCCACGCGCGACGAGTTGGCGCGCCGCGGCCATGTCGTCGAAACCGGACCCGATTGGTCGGAAGGCCGATTGACCGCGGCATCTCGCCTTGGCCGCCGTCGTCGCGCTGCCGCCAATCCCAGGGGCATGCAAGGCTACGCGGCAGGACGTTGAGAAACCAAGGCGCCAGCCAATGACCTGGTCGATCATCGCGACGGACCGCGCATCCGGCCAGATCGGGATTGCGGTTGCGACCAGATTTTTCGCGGTCGGCGCGCGCGTGCCGCACGTCGCTCCCCGGATCGGGGCAGTTGCGACGCAGGCACTGGTCAATCCCTATTACGGCATCGACGGGTTAAGGATGCTCGGCGAAGGCAAGGCTCCGCAAGACATTGTCAACGCCTTGATCGCGGCCGATGGCGGGCACCAGAGCCGGCAGCTGCACATCATGGATGCGAGCGGCCGCATCGCCGCCTTCACCGGCAAGGACTGCGTCGATTGGTGCGGACATCTCCGGGGCGATGGTTTTTCGATTGCCGGCAACATGCTGGCGGGCGCGCAGGTGCTGGAGCAGACGGCCAAATCCTATGTCGCAAACGATCGCATGCCCTTTGCGCGGCGATTGATTGCCGCGATGCACGCGGGTGAGGCGGCCGGCGGCGACAAGCGCGGCAAGCAATCGGCCGCTCTTCTGATCCACGAGAGCGAGGAATGGTCGGCGCTCGATCTTCGTGTTGACGATCACACCGATCCCTTGGCCGAGCTCGAGCGTCTGGAGCGCGTCAGCCGGGAGCGCTGGGTGCATTTCCGCGAGTTTGTCCCCACCCGGCAAAATCCGGCTGGCATCACCGATCGCGCGACCATCGACGCCGGTATCGAGGCCGCGATTGCGAGCGAGAAATGAGCGCAAGCCCCCTGATCGACATTCGGGGCCTGCGCGTGCTGTTTCACGGTGATGACGGCCGCACCACCCACGCGGTCGACAGCGTCGATCTTTCCGTTGCCCAGGGTGCAACCCTTGGTCTTGTCGGCGAATCCGGTTGCGGCAAGAGCGTGACCTCGCTTGCGATCATGGGCCTTTTGCCCAAACGTTCGGCCGAGGTTGCGGGCTCGATCCGCTTCGACGGCCTCGATCTCCTGGAAGCGCCGGAGGCAAGCTTACGCGATCTACGCGGCGACCGGCTCGCCATGATCTTTCAGGAGCCGATGACCTCGCTCAATCCGAGCTTCACCGTCGGCGACCAGATCATGGAGACGATCCTGCGCCACCGTGGCGGATCGCGTCGCTCGGCACGCGAACGCGCAATCGAACTGCTGCGCAGGGTCCATATCCCTTCGCCCGAGCGGAGGATCGACGAATATCCACATAAGCTGTCTGGCGGCATGCGCCAGCGCGTCATGATCGCGATGGCGCTGGCCTGCGATCCCCGCGTTCTGATCGCCGATGAGCCAACCACTGCGCTCGACGTCACGCTGCAGGCGCAAATCCTGGAGCTGATGCGCGAGCTGAAGGCGGCAAGCGGCGCTGCGATCATCCTGATCACCCATGATCTTGGCGTGGTCGCGGAAGTCTGCGATGAGGTCGCGGTGATGTATGCCGGCGAAATCGTCGAGCGTGCCCGCGTCGATGAACTGTTCGCTTCGCCGCAGCATCCCTACACCGTCGGCCTGCTCGGCTCACTCCCGAGGCTGGATCGGCGCGCGTCCCATCTCGCCACCATCGAGGGCATGGTGCCGAACATGGCAAATCTGCCCTCCGCCTGCCGTTTTGCCGCGCGTTGTCCCTTTGTCGGCGACATCTGTCTGAAGGCTCCGCCGCAGCTGAAGGAAGTGTCTGCCGGCCACCTCTCACGCTGCCTTAAGGCGCCGCTGGAAAGGCTGGTGTCGTGAAAGCGGCGCGCGTCCATCTCGTGCCCCGGGCGCGGCGCACCACAAGCGCAGCGCGGGGGTTTCGCGTTGCGCAGCGCCCGGGACACGAGACCAGACAATGCTGGGAGCGGCACAGATGACCGCACTGCTTGAAGTGCAGGATTTAGTGAAACACTTTCCCGCGGAACGTAACCTGTTCGGCCGCCCCACTGCCTTCGTGAAGGCGGTGGACGGCATCAGCTTCCACGTCGATCCCGGCGAGACGCTCGCGCTGGTCGGTGAGTCCGGTTGCGGCAAATCAACCGCAAGCCGCCTCGCGTTACGCCTGATCGAGCCGGATTCGGGAAGTATCCGCTTTGGCGGCCGCGATCTGCTCGCGCTCGACGCAAACGGATTGCGCAGCTTCCGTAAGGACGCGCAGATTATTTTCCAGGATCCCTATGCCTCGCTCAATCCACGCATGACCCTGGACCAGATCCTGAAAGAACCGCTGGCGCTGCATGATCTGGTGCCGCCGGCCGCGCGACGCGCAAGGGTCGACGAGCTGCTGTTGCTGGTCGGGCTCGAGCCGCGCTTTGCCCGCCGTTATCCGCACGAATTTTCGGGCGGCCAGCGCCAGCGCATCGCGATCGCGCGTGCGCTTGCAGTCGAGCCAAAGCTGATCATCTGCGACGAGCCGGTTTCCGCCCTCGATGTTTCAATTCGCTCCCAGATCCTCAATTTGCTGCGCAACTTGCAGGACCGCCTCGGACTTTCCTACCTCTTCGTCTCGCACGATCTTGCGGTCGTCAAGCACATCGCCGATCGCGTCGCGGTGATGAATCTCGGCCAGATTGTCGAAACCGCGGCAACGCAAGCTCTGTTTTCAGCGCCGCGTCACCCCTATACCCGCGCGCTGCTGTCGGCGATCCCCCTGCCCGAGCCGCAGGTCAGGCGAAGTCGCATGATCCTGCAGGGCGAGATGCCGAGCGCGCTTGCGCCTCCTGCCGGCTGCCGGTTTCACACCCGCTGTCCCTTTGCGGTCGATCGCTGCGCCAAGGAAGCACCAGAACTTGTGGTTGACGCCGGCGGTCACGCCGCGGCTTGCCACCGCATCGCGGAACTGCCGCCGGCCGCGGCCGTCGTTCCCGTCAATGGCGGTTTCGCCCCCGCGCTCGAGAAGCTGGTCGCGGCTTTCAGCGTCTCGCGAGAAGCAGCCTCGCCGGCCCGGGCTGCTATAGTGGGCGACAATGTCAAATCCGTTTCACCCAATGTTTGAACAGGGAACTGGTCGATGAAGGTCTGGCGTCTGCTGACAGTAACAATTCTGCTTCTGCTTTCGATGGGCGCGAGCGTCCATGCCGAGACCACGCTTCGCATCGGGCTCGCGGAAGACCCTGACATCCTCGATCCGACAATGGCGCGCACCTATGTCGGCCGTATCGTGTTCTCGGCGGTCTGCGACAAGCTGTTCGACATCGACGAAAAGCTCAACATCGTGCCGCAGCTCGGGTTGTCGTATGAAACCTCCGCCGACGGCAAGGAAGTCACGATCAGGCTACGGCCCAACGTGAAATTTCACGACGGGGAGCCGCTCGACGCCGAAGCCGCCAAGTTTTCGCTGGAACGGCATCTGAATTTTCCCGGATCCTTCCGTAAACCGGAACTCGCTTCCCTCGACCATGTCGATGTGATCGATCCGCTCACCGTCAAGCTTGTGCTCAAATCGCCGTTCTCACCGCTGATTGCCCAGCTCACTGACCGCGCCGGCATGATGGTTTCGCCAAAGGCGGCAAAAGCGGCCGGCGACAAATTCGGCTTGCATCCGGTCTGCGCAGGCCCCTACAAATTCGTCGAGCGCGTGCAGCAGGATCGCATCGTATTCGAAAAGTTCGCCGACTACTGGAACAAGGACAACGTCTTCATCGACCGGGTGGTGTTTCTGCCGATCGTGGATGCCACCGTGCGGCTCGCCAACCTGAAATCCGGCGGCCTCGACCTGATCGAGCGCGTGCTCGCCACCGACATCAAGGATGTTCGTGCCGATTCCAACCTGAAACTCTCGACCGCGATCGAACTGGGCTATCAGGGTATCACGCTCAACATCGGGCACGACAAGGCCAAGGGCCCGCTCAGCCAGTCGGCAAAGGTGCGTCAGGCGCTGGATTTGTCGATCGACCGCGAAGCAATCAACCAGGTGGTATTCAACGGCGAGTTCCTACCCGGCAACCAATGGGTCAATCCCGAGCATCCCTATTATCAGAAAGCTTTCCCGGTCCATCCGCGCAACATCGAGAAGGCCAAGACGCTCCTGAAGGAGGCCGGCGTCGCGTTGCCGGCGACAGTCGATTTCATGGTGCCGAAGGGCGCGGAAACCGAGGCAGTTGCCCAGGTCGTGCAGTCGATGGCGGCGGAAGCCGGCATCGACATGAAGATCAGGGTGACCGAATTTGCCACCTCGCTGAAGCAGGCGGAGGCCGGAGAATATCAGGCCTACCTTCTGGCCTGGAGTGGTCGCATCGATCCCGACGGCAACTCGTATGTCTTTCTGCACTCGGACGCGCCGCAGAACTACAGCGCCTGGATGAATCCCGAGGCGGACAAGGCGCTCGATGGCGCGCGTCTTGTCACCGACATGGCTCAGCGCAAGGCAATTTACGAGAAGCTGACCAGGGCCGAAATGGAAGACCAGGCCATTCTCTACATCTACCATCGTCGGATCCTGATCGCTCACACCGCAAGGCTGGAGGGCTATCGCCAGATGCCGGACGGCCTGGTGCGCGTGGTGGGGCTGAAGCTGAAATGAGCCGTTCTCACTCACTCCCGTGTCCCGGATGCATTGCAGCGCGACAGCGGTGCGATGCTGATCCGGGACCCGGGACACGAGGCGCATCATGTTGAACTTTCTCGCGCGCCGCATCGCCCAGCTCGTCCCGACGCTGTTCTTCGTGTCGATCCTCATCTTCTCGCTGCAGCAACTCCTGCCGGGCGATCCCGCGCTCGTGATGGCGGGCGAGGAGCGTGATCCTGCCGTGATCGCACAAATCCGTGCGCAATACCGGCTCGACCAGCCGATACCTGTGCAATATGTCTATTGGGTCAAGGGTGTGCTTGCTGGCGACTTCGGCGAATCCTTGCGCATCAAGGTTCCAGTGCGCGAGCTGATAGAGCAGAAACTGCCGGTGACAATCCAGCTTGGCTCGATGGCGATCGTGATTGCACTGCTGATCGGCATCCCCGCCGGCGTCATTTCCGCGGTCAAGAAGGACACGGTGTGGGACTACGGCGCCAACATCTTCGCGCTCTGGGGCATCTCGACGCCGAATTTCTGGCTTGGAATCATGCTGATCTTCCTGTTCTCGATCAAGCTCGGCTGGCTGCCGGCGGCGGGCTATGTGCCGCTCCATGAAGACTGGCGCGCGAGTCTCGCCTCCACCATCATGCCCGCTTTCGTCCTCGGCAACGCGATCGCCGCAATTTTGATGCGGCACACCCGCAGCGCCATGCTGCAGGTGCTGGAAAGCGACTACGTCCGCACCGCACGCGCCAAGGGCCTGTCCGAGCGTTCGGTGATCCTCAAACACGCCATGCGCAACGCGCTGACGCCAGTGATCACGCTCGGTGCGCTCGAACTGGGTACGCTGCTGTCAGGGGCTGTGCTGACCGAGCAGATCTTCTCCGTGCCGGGTTTTGGCAAACTGATCGTGGATGCCGTATTCAATCGCGATTATGCGGTCGTCCAGGGCGTCGTGCTTGTCACGGCAACGATCTACATCACGCTGAACCTGATCGCAGACGTCGCCTATATCCTCGTCAATCCGCGGCTGAGGGGTTAGGACGTGACCGACGCCGCGCTGTCAGCCCTTTCCCTTACCGGTGCGCCGGAGGCGCTGGAAAGTCCATCGCGCCGC
>Ga0306922_10002571_pt1 | contig 16855 bp, 11 predicted proteins | sample sta12Cox44000082_FD_203758 | JGI IMG/M metagenome (GOLD analysis project Ga0306922, IMG submission 203758) | Lab enrichment of tropical soil microbial communities from Luquillo Experimental Forest, Puerto Rico - statoxic.12C.oxic.44.000.082 (v2)... | ecosystem: Environmental > Terrestrial >... | reverse complement strand
TCGCCGCGGCGATGAGCACGTTTCTGTACGACGAGGGGTACTGGGATCAGGCCAGGAGCATCTACCAGACCGCGGCGGCGGCCGGGAAGGCCGCCGGTGACCAGCCGGGCCTGGCGGCGGCGCTGGCCGACCTCGGGGTGGGCCAGGCCCGGGCACTGAACTACCGCGGGTCGGTCCAGTACGTGATCGGTGATCACCGGGCCGCGGCGGAGACACTGAGCCAGGCGCGGGAACTGTACCGCGGGCTGGACGACCCGGCGGGTCACGCCGAAGTGCTGCTCCGGCTGGCCGCGGTGCAGCTGGAAACCGGCGACTACCCGGCCGCGGCGGAGGCGCTGGGCGAGGCGCTCCCGATCTGCCGCGACCTCGGCGACCTGGCCGGGCAGGCCACCGCGCTGGCGCACACCGGCACCGTGAAGTTCGAGACCGGTGACTACCCGGCCGCGGCCGCGGCGCTGGCCGGGGCGCTCGCCGCCTACCAGGATCTCGGCGACCAGCCCGGGCAGGTCACCACGCTCAGCGACCTGAGCGCGGTGCAGGTTGTCACCGGCGACTACGCCGCCGCGGCCGCCAGCCTCCAGCAAGCGCCGCCGATGTCCGGCGCTCCCGGGCACCGTCTCGCCGAAGCCGGTGCCCTCAGCCGGCTCGGCGAACTGCGGCTGGCGACCGGTGATCTCCCGGCCGCCAGCGAGGCACTCTCGGCGGCCTTGCAGGGGTACGGCGAGCTGGGCGACACCCGCGGCCAGGCCCGGGTGCTCAAGGATCTGGGCCACCTGCAGCGCGTCACCGGGGACTACCCGGCGGCGGGCAGCAGCCTGACGCAGGCGCTCGGGCTGTTCCGGGAAGCCGGCGACCGGGCCGGCCAGGCCGCCACGCTGAGCGAGATCGGCTTGCTGCGGGCGGCCGACGGCCCGGCGGCCGAAGCACTGGCCAGTTTCCGTGACGCCCTGGCCCTCGCCCGTGAGCTGCACACGCCGCTGCCTGAGGCACGGGCGCTGGCGGGGATCGGCCGCTGCCTGGCCAGCACCGGCGACACCAACGGCGCGGCCCGCCATCTCAGCCAGGCGGTCGCCATCTACCAGCGGCTGGGCGTGCCCGAGGCGGCTGGTGCCGAAGCGGATCTCACCGGCCTGAGCCCGGGCCGGGCTGGCTGACCGGGCCGGGCCGCCAGGCTGCCGCGCCCGGCTGGCGGGCCGCCGGCGTCAGGCCCGCCGCCCGGGTCCCTGCCGGATCAGCCGCCACCACGTAAGCATCGCGAAGATCACCCCGAGCAGGATCAGCGCCACCATGTCGATCAGCCACGCCTGGGGTGTGTGTGCCCATAGCGGGTCGGTCGGGCTGCCCGGCGGCGGCGGCATGATCACGTTGAGGTTGGACGTGGATGCCGTCAGCGCGTAACCCCACCGGGACGGGGACAGCCACGAGATCTGCTGCAGGCCCGCCTTGCCCGCGATGGCGAACACCCCGCCGGTCAGGATGACCTCGACCACGACCACCACCATCAGGATGGGCATCGTCTTCTCGGAAGTGTTGACCGACGCCGAGATCAGCAGGCCCAGCGCCATGGACACGACCGCCAGCACGGCCAGCGCGATGATCAGCTCCGCCAGCGGGTACGCCTTCAGCAGCGACCCGCTGGGTGGCAGCTTCCTGGTGGCCAGGCCGATCAGCACCATGACCGCGGCCTGGATGCCGCTGATCAGCCCCAGCACAGCCAGCTTGGATGACAGGTAGGAGGCGGTGGACAGCCCCGCTGCCCGTTCCCGGCCGTAGATAGAGCGTTCTTTGACCAGTTCCCTGACCGCATTGAACGCACCGGCGAAACAGGCACAGATGACCAGGATGAGCAGCAGGGACGAGGCCGAATTGTTCACGCCGGTCACCGCGCCGTGCGCCAGGTGGGCAGCGGTGGCGTGCACCGACGGATGGGCGGTCGGGTGGCCGCTGGCGTGTGCAGCCGGGTGCAGCGACTGGGCACCGCCATGGTGAGTCGTGGTCGGCTTCGGAATGGCCACCTGTTTACCGTGATGGGTGGCCGCGGCCGGGGCCGGGGCAGGCGCCAGCCCGTACTGGTCCGGGATGGCCAGGATGACGGCGCCGAGCACGATCGGGGCCCCGGCGAGCAGGCCCAGGTAGACCCGGTCGGACCCGATCACCGCCAGGTAACGCCGGCACAGCGTGCTGAACTGGGCGAACCGGTTCTTCGACGGCGGCGGGGGCGGCGCCTGCCGCTGACCGCCCACCGCCGCCCGGCCGTCGGTGGCGGCCATCACATACTGCGTGTACCAGGTGGACCGCCGGTACTCGGCGGCCCAGTCGCGGCCGGGCTCGGCTTCGAACGCCTGGAATACCTCGGCCCAGCCCGGCTTGCCGAAGTGCTTCAGCCCGTCCTGCGGCGGGCCGAAGTAGGCGACCTTGCCGCCGGGCACCAGCACCAGCAGCCGGTCGCAGATGTCCAGGTTGGCGACGCTGTGGGTGACGACGATGACCGTCCGGCCGTCCTGGGCCAGCCCTTTCATCATCTCCATGACCGACTTGTCCAGTCCGGGGTCCAGCCCGGATGTCGGCTCGTCCAGGAACAGCAGCGACGGCTTGGTCATCAGCTCCAGCGCGACGTTGACCCGCTTCTGCTGCCCGCCAGAGAGCCGGTCGGTGCGGGTCTCGGCGTGGTTGGTCAGGGACAGCTCGGCCAGCACCTCATCCACCCGGTGGTTACGCTCGGCCTTGCTGGTGTCCCGGGGGAAACGCAGTTCCGCGGCATAACGGAGGGCGCGGCGCGCTGTCAGCTGCGTGTGCAGGATGTTTTCCTGCGGGACAAGACCGATCCGGTGCCGCAGCTCGGCGTACTGGGCGTACAGATCACGGTCGTCATACAGCACCCGGCCACCGTTGGCGGGCCGCATCCCGGTGAGGGCCCCCAGCAGGGTGGACTTGCCGGCCCCGCTCGGGCCGATGATGCCCAGCAGGCACCGTTCACCGAGCGGGAAGCTGACATGGTCGAGCAGCACCTTGCCGCTGGGCAGGGTAACCGTCAGATCCTGCGCGACCAGCGAGATGTCGCCGGTGTCGACGAACTCCAGCAGCTCGCTGCCGGACAGCCGGAAGACGGACGGCCCGATGCCAACGATGTCCCCATCGGACACCGGCGCGGTGCCGATCCGCTGGCCGTTGACGAACGTGCCGTTATGGCTGTTCAGGTCCACGATCTCGAAGCGGTCGCCGACCCGGCGCAGCTCCGCGTGGTGCCGGGACACCCCAAGGTCGGCAACGACGATGTCGTTGTCCTGGGCCCGCCCGATGCGGAGCACCTTGGTCGGCAGCTGGCGGATGACGCTGGGCGAGCGGTGTGATGACGTCATCCCGGCGGCGCTGGGACCGGGGCTGGCCATGGCGACGGCGGTGGCCTGGCGCGGCGGCGGGCCGGCCGAGCAGGTGATGGCCGGGCCGTTCACCGGGTGCCCGAGCCGGACCGTGCGCTCGCCGGTCAGGCTGATCCGGCCGATCCGCTCCCGGCCCAGGAAGGTGCCGTTGGTGCTGCCGGAGTCGGTGAGGATCCAGCCGCCGTCGGCGACCGTTATCTTGGCGTGCTGCCACGACACCCGGTCGTCGGTGAGGACGATGTCGGACTGGGGATCCCGGCCGATCGTGTAGGTCCCGCCCGGCTGGAACGTACGGTCAGCGCCTTCACACCTGACCGAAAGCGGCAGGGTAGCCGAAGACACTGGTTGCTCGGTCGCCATTTGCCAACTCTAGAGTGATCCGGGGCGAACAAGTATCCATTGCGCCAGCACGTTGGCTGTTTTCACGCTGCGGCTCGTGGCCCGCCGATGATACGTAACGAAATCGTCTCTCTCTGTTGACAGCCAACCGGACGAAGCTCCCATACTGGGGAGTTCCCCGCCTAGCCAGGTACCCCGTCTCTGGCGCCGCGCGCTGGCCTACGCTTCGGTGAGGATCTTGTGGTGGCTGACGCGTCAGGCCCGATGCCCGGCGTCGAGCGCCTGCGGCTGTGAGCGGGAGGCACAGTGAGTGAGCGGTCCGCCCCCGGGCCTGGCGGGTTTGGCCCAGGTTCGCTCATCGCCGGTTACCGGCTCGACGAGCAGATCGGCCGGGGTGGCATGGCAGTGGTCTACCGTGCCTGGGACTCCCGCCTGGAACGCCGGGTCGCGCTGAAGATCCTGGCGCCCGAACTGGCCCGGGATGACGAGTTCCGGCAGCGCTTCATCCGGGAGTCACGGGCCGCGGCGGCGGTGGACCACCCCAACATCATCCCGATCTACGAGGCCGGCGAGGCGACCGGGGTGCTGTTCATCGCCATGCGGTTCGTGGATGGCCGGGACGTGCAGACGATCATCAACCAGGAGGGGCCGCTGCCGCCGGCCCGGGTCTGTGACCTCGTCGGGCAGGTGGCCGCGGCGCTGGATGCCGCGCACGGGCACGGGCTGGTGCACCGCGATGTGAAACCGGCCAACATGCTCCGCGATCCCAGCGTCGGCAGCGAGCGCGCCGACCACGTCTACCTCTCCGATTTCGGGCTCAGCAAGCAGGCGGTGTCCCAGAGCAGCCCGAGCCTGACCTCCAAGGGCCAGTTCCTGGGCACGCTGAACTACGTCGCACCCGAGCAGATCGAGGGCCGGCCAGTGGACGGCCGCACCGATGAGTACGCGCTGGCGTGCTCGACGTTCGAGATGCTGACCGGGTCCCCGCCCTTCCGGCGGGAGGAGACCCTGGCCATCATGTACGCGCAGCTGTCCAGCCAGCCGCCCGCGGTGACCAGCAGCCGCCCGGAGCTGCCCGCAGAGGTCGACCAGGTGATGGCCAAGGCACTGGCCAAGCGTCAGGACGACCGGTACCCGACCTGCCTGGAGTTCGCGGCCGCCCTGCGCCATGCCTGCGGGCCCGGGCCGGGCAGCAGCGATCCCGGGATGCCCGGCCCCGGCGGGACCCGGGCGGTCCGGGCCGGCGAGCTCGCCGCGGCGGCAGGCGCGGCCGCAGCCGGTGCCGTGGGTGCCGCTACCACCAGCGACCCGGCTGGCACTGGCCCGGTCCCGGCCGGGGCGGCTGCGGCCAGCTCCAGCCCGCCTGCCAGTGGCCCGGCCCCGGCGGGCACCACCGAACCCGCCACCGGTGACCCGGGCCAGCCGGCGGGCACCACCGAACCCGCCACCGGTGACCTGGGCCAGCGAGCGGGCGCGGGCAGCCCCCCCACCCAGGCGGTCCCCCTCCAGCCGGGCGGTGGCACCAGGCCGGGACTGACCGAGCCGGTGGGCCCAAGCGGCCGGCCGCTGTACCGGCCGGATCCCGGGACCGGCTCCCCGCCAGGCGGGCAGCCGCCTGGCACGTACCCGCCCGGGACCTACCCACCCGGCCCGCCCGGCACCACTCAGCCACCGGGCGGTGGTCGCCCGGGCCGGCGGTCACGGCGGCCGCTGGCCGCCCTGCTGGCCGTGGTCGTCCTGGTCGCCGGCGGGGCGACGGCCTACCTGCTGGTCGGCCGGTCCACCTCGAGCAGCTCGAGCCACGGGTCGAGCCACGGGCACACCACCGGGGCCACCACCGCTCCCCCGCTGGCCCTGCCGCCGTGCACCACCCAGGTCGCCCGGACCGGCGGGCTGACCAAGGTGCACACCAGCCTGGTCACGGTGGGCGGCTACCCCTTCGACACGGTGACCGTGCCCGGCGGGTTCGCGTTCGTGTCACTGGGCAGCAGCGGGCTGGCGGTCATGAAGACGTCCGGGTTCAGGCCCACGCTGATGCAGACGGTCCCGGTGGACAAGGGGCAGGGCATGGCCCTCACCCACGACCGCAAGTACCTGCTGGTCACCAGCAGGGCCGGGCTGACCGTGTTCCGGGTCAGCGATCTGGAACACGGACTGACCTCCCCGCTGGGCACCCTGATCAGCCCAGGGGCCCAGCACCCGGTGGAGGTAGCGGTCTCCGCCGACAACAAGTTCGCCTTCGTGACCATCCAGGGCAGCTTCCAGGTCGCGGTTTTCAACCTGGCCAGCGCGCTGGCATCCAACTTCAGCTCGTCCGGCCTGGTGGGAAACATCTCCATGAACGGCAAGGACCCCGTCGGGATCGCCGCATCCCCGGATGGCAAGTACGTGTACGTGGCCAGCGGCCTGGGCACCCCCGCGACCGACTCGGCCGGCGGCACCCTGACTGTGCTGGACGCGCACGCGGCCGAGACGCATCCCAGCTCCTCCGTGCTGAAGGTGGTCCCGGCCGGCTGCGGGCCGGCCCGGATCATCACCTCGCCGGATGGCAGTGACGTCTGGCTGACCGCCGGCGGCGGGAACACGCTGGAGGGTTTCTCGGCGGCAAAGCTGATCAGCGACCCGGCCCATGCCCTGATCGCCACCGTCGCAGTCGGCGAGACCCCGCTCGGCCTGGTCATGGTCAACAACGGCAGCCGCATCGTGGTCGCCAACTCCAACCGCGACAAGCTCGGCAGTTCCCCGCCCAGCCTGGCGGTCATCGACGTAAGCAAAGCGCTGGCGCGCAAGCCGGCCCTGCTGGGCCTGATCAGGGCCGGGCAGACCCCCCGGCAGTTCAGCCTGGAGCCGAACGGCAAGACGCTGCTGGTCACCAACACCGCGTCCGGCCAGGTCGAGGCGGTCAACGTCGGCCAGCTGCCCTGACCGAAGGCACCGGGAATGGGGAACTGGTGAGTAATGCCATAGCATCCGCCCATCGCGGCGGAGCAAATCGCGGATGGCGGTGCCATGACTAACGATCCGACTCTGAGCCTGCCCAGCCCGGAAGCCTCCCAGGGCGCCGGCTCCCCGCAACGCCCCCGGCGGCGGCACCGCGGCCTGTGGATCATCCTGGGCAGCCTGATCACGTTGCTGGTGCTGCTGGTCGTGCTGGACCGGGTCGCGGTGGCGTACGCCAACAACCAGGCGGCCCAGCAGATCCAGAGCCAGGGCTTTCCCACCAAGCCGGACGTGAGCATCGAGGGATTCCCGTTCCTCACCCAGGTGCTGGCCAGGAACCTGAACAACGTGCACATCACCGCGGACAACGTGAAGGAAGGCCCGGTGACGCTGAGCCTGGTGGTGGATGCGACCGACGTCCGGCTGGACCCTGGCTTCCAGAGCGGCACCATCACGCACATCACCGGCACCGGGCTGATCGGGTTTTCCAGCCTGGCGTCCGCGGCCGGCGTCTCCAGCGGCGCTGGGCTGAGCTTCCACGCGGTAGGCGGCGACCAGGTGCAGATCAGCCTGAACGGCTTCCAGGTGGCCACGGCCACGATCCAGCAGGCCGGCCCGCACACGTTCACCGTCCGAATATCTGGCGGCGGCGGGCTGCTGGGCTCAGTGCTGCCCACCACCAGCTTCAGCGTCCAGGTCCCCAAGCTGCCCTACGGCATCAGCATCCAGAGCGTGAAGGTGACCAGCCAGGGTGTGCTCATCCACGTCACCGGCAGCGACATCAAGTTCACCCAGAACGGGGCGGCGTGACGCCAGGACGGCCGGCGGGCTTGCCAGCGGTCACTTGGCCGGCACCGCGATCCAGGTGACGGTGACCGACCAGGTAGTCGATGGGTTCTTCTGCCAGTACGGCCCGATGATGTCGAAGCCCTCCTGCTGGGACTGGGTCCGCACCGCGCTGCAACTGCCGTCGTCGAACTGGTAGTCACAGACCGGATAGGCGGTCAGAGTCGTGGGCGGGAGGCCTGACCCGGCGAAGTTCTTCACGGCGAACTGGTACGGCCCAGGCTTGGCCTCGGGGCCGGTGCAGAAGCTCTTCTCGCCGTTATGCGGCCCGCACAGCCGCCACTCGGTGCCCGCGTTCGCGGGGATCGCGTTGCCGCTCTTGATGAGCACCGACCCGGCCAGGCCGCTGTAAGTGATCTTGATGGGGAGATCCTGGATCTTCTTGACCGGGTACAGCCCGACCGAGCACATCCCGTTCGGCTGGCCGAGGGTGTTCGTGGATTCGTTGGGGTACTTGCCGCCGTGATAGTGGCCGCACTGCACGTCACTCGGCGAGATGGTGACGGTATTGAAGGTGGTGATGGCATTGAAATGAATCGTCAGCTGCCCCTGGTGAGCTGGCCCCGGCGGGTCGGCGCCCCGGCTGCCCCCGGTCACCTTGCCGATGGCGACGACCACCAGGATGGCGACGGCGAACCAGACCCAGCTACGCATGACGGCTCCAGGGAGGATCGGCTGGCCGGCGGCCTGCGGTGCTGCGCACCAGCCGGAGCCGCAGGCCAGCTCGCCAGGCGGCAGTGCCCGCTACGGCCAGCAGGGCAAGCAGGAACAGCCAGAGAGCGGCCCAGCCAGCCCAGCCAGGAACGAACCAGTACAGGCCCGCGGGAGCAGTGGTCACCCGGAACTCCAGCTTGGTCGCGGCAGCAGCCCCGAGATGGGCCGCCCCGGCCCGGACCGCGGCAGAGCCGTAGGCGACAAGCTCGGTGAGGTAGTCACCCGGCTTCGCGCTGCGGGGCACGGACAGGCCGAGCGGGATGCTCGCCTCGGCGTGCGGGGGCACCCGCACCCCCTGGCCAGTGATGTGGACCCAGGTGGCCGGGACCGCGCGGCCCGGGCCGGGCATGATCCGCTGAACCCGGACCGTGATCGCCTCCGGCTGGCTGCCGGTATTGATCACCGCCAGGGCCGGGAGCTGGTAGCTCTGCCCCGCCCGCGCGGCCCCCGACAGCCGCACCGGGGCGGCCTGCACACCGACCCCGACACTCGCCTGGGCTGCCGGCGCGGCCCACCACACCGCAGCCAGGGCGGCCAGCATCGCAGGCAGTACCGGCCACCGCCGCCACTGCCGCATAACCCACCCCGTATCCCCTCCGGGGGTGTTTCCGGAGGCGGTTCTGAATTCATTTCTGGCGAACACCCTGGCACCGGGAGTAACCCTTCTCCAACGGATTCTCAGCCGGCCCACTGGAATGGGTCAAGCCGCCGGTCGCCGCCCGCTTGCCGCGGCCACCCGGCGCAGGGGCTGCGCCGCAGTCCGGGGCACCGGGATAATTCTGCCCAGATGAGCGTGGGCACGGTCTGGCCGACGGCCGAATGAGGCACGGGGGAGACTGAACTATGGACAAGGATTTGGCTGGGCAGGTGGTGGACATCGCCCGCCGGGTGGTCGCCAGCGGGGCGATCTCCGCGAACGGGCACGGCAATGTCAGCATCCGGGTGCCTGCTGCGGAGGAGATGTACTTCACCGCCGGACCGTCGCTGCGCGACCACCCGGTGTCGGCCGTGGTCCGCGTCGGGCTGGACGGGACCCTGCTGGAGGGCGACCTGCCGCCTATCCAGGGAGCGGTTGTCGCCATGCACACTGCCATGTACGCCGATCACCCTGAGGCCGCTGCGTGCTGCATACCCATTCGCCCTACGCCACGGCCTACGCGGTGGCCCGGCGCCCGATCGGGTGCTGGGTGGAAGCGCTGGCCATGTTCGGGCTGCCGGACGGCGTGCCGGTCGCCGGCTACGGGCCACGCGGGTCAGACGAGGCGGTTGCCAACATCCGGGCCGCCGTCACCCCCGGGGTGCCAGCGGTGCTGCTGGCCAACCACGGCGTGCTGATCTTCCACCGGACCCCGGAACTGGCCATCCTGATCGGCGGGGTGATCGAGGAGGCGGCGCAGGCCGGGATCAATGCCGCCGGGCTGGGCGGCCCCGCCGAGATCGAGCGGGACCTGCGGGTGGCGGCGCTGCAGCGGACCATGGCCTTCGACAGCCGGGGCACGGTCCACGCTTAGCGGCCGGATCCGGGCTGCCCGGTCAGGTCCGGGACAGCACGGACAGGGCAATGCCCGCCAGCGGGTTCCTGGCAACGTCAAGCCATGTCATCTCGCCCCGGCAGAACCGCCCGAACATGCGCCAGCCCTTGCCGGTCGCCAGCCCGGCATGAAAGGCGCCCGGGTGCCGGCTGAACGCCGTCAGCAGGCGGCGGCCGGCGGCCATCTCCGGGATCAGTTCCCGCCGCAGGGCCGCCAGGTACCCGTCCAGCGCCGGATCCACCTCACTGCCGGACGCGGCGGCCGCGGCGGCTGCCGAGCCCGCCAGTGTCCCGGACCGGAGGGCGAAACTGATTCCCTCCCGGGTCCATGGCTCCAGCAGGCCGGCCGCGTCACCCGCGGCCAGGACCCGCCCCCGCCGGACCGGTGAGTCATCCTGGCGGCAGCGGGTGAGGTGGCCGGAGTCCTGCGCGGGCGGGAAGCCGGCCAGCCCGAGGCGGCTGGTGAAATCGCGCAGGTACAGCCGGGTCCGCTCGCCCTGGCCACGGGCGGCGATCACCCCGACCGTGAGCCGGTCGCGCTTGGGGAACACCCAGCCGTAGGAACCGGGGATCGGGCCCCAGTCGAGCAGGATCCGCTCGCGCCATTCGTCCTGCACGCCGGGGGTCACCGGCAGTTCCAGTTCCAGGCCCAGGTCCACCTGCCCGCATCGCACCCCGACGTACCGGCCACACACCCCGGCGGAGCCATCCGCGCCTACCAGTACCCGGGCCCGGATGCTGGCGCCGTCGGCCAGCCGGGCCAAGGCGTGGGATTCCTCCTGGCTGACCCCTCGCACCGGGCACCGCTGGCGGACCGTCGCCCCGGCCGCCTCCGCGGCCCCGCGCAGCGCGTCGTCGAACTCCTCCCGGGTCACCATGGCCAGCAGCGGCCGGTCATCCGTCCTGGTGAACGGCCGGCGGCCGGCCAGGGTCACGGTCGCCATCGTGATCTGCTCGCGGGCGGGCACCGCGACATGGGCACCGGCCACGGCCAGCGAGGTGCCGATCAGGCCGCCCCCGCAGGTCTTGTACCGGGGGTGGGCCCCGCGTTCCAGCACCACGGTGCGTGCCCCCGCACCGGCCGCCTCGATCGCGGCGGCCAGCCCGGCTGGCCCGCCACCGACGACCGCGACATCCCACTCCGCTTCCGGCACAGCCCGAAGCGTAAACGACCACGGGCACCGGTCCCGTGCCGAGGTGATAGACACGATGCCGGAGTTCCCGGCAGTCCGGGCGCAGCCGCGCCCGGCCGGTACAGGACGGGGCGGCGAGATGGACGAGATGGATCTGCGGGGCTGGCTGGACCAGGCGGTCAGTGCGGTGTCGGAGTGGCGGGCGGCGTTCGCGCCGTTCGGCGAGCACCCGTCACTGACGGTGAGCGACGAGCGGTTCACCGCCGCCTTCGATGTGTTCACTGGCCGGCTGCGGGACAACTACCCCTATTTCCACCCGTCCTACGCCGGGCAGATGCTGAAGCCGCCGCATCCGGCAGCGGTCGCCGGGTACCTGGCGGCGATGCTCATCAACCCGAACAACCATTCACTGGATGGCGGCCCGGCCACTTCGGCGATGGAAAAGGAAGTGGTCGCCCAGCTGGCGGATATGTTCGGCTTCCAGACCCATCTGGGGCACCTGACCACCAGCGGCACGATCGCCAATCTGGAGGCGCTGTATGTAGCCCGGGAGAGCCACCCCGGCCAGGGAATCGCCTACAGTGCCGAAGCGCACTACACCCACGGGCGTATGTGCAGGCTGCTCGGCGTAACGGGGACCGCGGTTGGGACCGACGCCGCGGGCCGGATGGACCTGGCCGCCCTGGACGCGCTGCTGGCCGAGGGCCGGACCGGTACGGTGGTCGCCACCGCGGGCACTACCGGGCTGGGCGCCATTGACCCGGTGCACGAGGTGCTCGCCATCGCCCGCCGGCACGGGGTGCGGGTTCACGTGGATGCGGCCTACGGCGGCTTCTTCACCCTGCTGGCCGGGGCGGGCGGCCGGGCCGGGCTCGACCCGGCGCCCTGGCGGGCCATCGCCAGCTGCGATTCGGTCGTGATCGACCCGCACAAGCACGGCCTGCAGCCCTATGGCTGCGGGGCGGTCCTGTTCCGCGATCCCGCGGCCGGCCGCTTTTACGTGCACGACTCGCCGTACACCTACTTCACCTCCAACGAGCTGCACATGGGCGAGATCAGCCTGGAGTGCTCCCGGGCGGGGGCTGCCGCCGCAGCGATGTGGCTCACCCTGCAGCTGCTGCCGCTGCGCCCGGACGGGCTCGGGCAGGTGCTGGCGGCCGGCCGGCGGGCCGCGCTGGACTGGGCTGAGCTGCTCGGGGATTCGGACCGGCTGCGGCTCTACCAGCCGCCGGAACTCGACATCGTCTGCTACTTCCCGGTCCCCGCCGGGAACAGCCTGGCGGCGATCGACCGGGAGTCGGCCCGGATGCTCGCCGATGGCATGTCCGACCCGGTGGAACCGGTGTTCCTGAGCACCCTGAGCGTGCCTGCGGCCGCGTTCACCCGGCGGCACACCGGGCTCACCGCCGACGCCGACCCGGCCCGGATCCTGCGCAGCGTGCTGATGAAGCCCGAATCAGAGAGCCACACCGCCTGGCTGCATGCCCGGATTGAGAAACTCGCGGGCTGACCCGGCGGCCGCGAGCCGCAGCGCGGTGCCCACCAGCTGGCCGGCCCGGGACCGGGCGGCGGGCTCGTGCGCGATGGTCTCGGCGAGGAACTCCTCCGGGTCCTGGCCCGCCTGCCGGGCCTGGTCCCGGCCCCCCCCAGCCAGCCACCGCGCCAGCTGCTCGCCGTCCACCTCCGGGTGGAACTGGACGGCGAGGTGCCGCCCGATCGCAAATGCCTGCACGCCGGTCTCGTTACGGGCCAGCACCGCCGCCTCCGGCGGCGGCAGGCACCGGTCACCATGGAACTGCAGCCATGGGCCCGCCGGGATCAGCCCCGGGCCGGCCGGCTCGATCAGCGTCCAGCCGATCTCCGGGCGCGGTGCCGCCTCCACCCGGCCGCCGAAGGCGGCGCAGAGCGCCTGCGCGCCGAAGCAGATCCCCAGCACCGGCACCCCCGCCGCATCGACCTGCCGCAGCCAGGCCAGCTCCTGCGCGATCCAGTCCCGGTGGGTGCCGTCGTCGTACACCGAGGACACGGCGCCCAGCACCACCACATGGTCGACGCCGGTGGCTTCGGGCAGCGCGTCCTGTTCCGGGAACAGATGGGTGGCGAGCGTGGCACCCCGCGCGGCGAATGCGTCGGCGATGAAGCCGGGCGCATCCTCGGCGTGGTGACGGATGACGATGACGTGCATGGCTGCCAGGGTACGGGCTGCTGGCAGCCGCGGGCGCTGGGCCATCCGGCAGGCGATCCCCCGGTGCTGGTAGACACGGGTACGTGGATCCGGTCCAGGCGCTGCGGCAGATCGCCTTCCAGCTGGAGCGGGCCAGCGCGCCAACCTACCGGGTCCGGGCGTTCCGCCGGGCCGCCGCGGTGGTCGCAGGCCTGCCCCCGGCCGAGCTGAGCCAGCGGATCGCCCGGGGCACCCTGCAGGAGCTGCCCGGCATCGGCACGGCCACCGCCGAGGTGATCAGCGAGGCCGCGGCCGGGCAGCAGCCTGCCTACCTGGCCCGGCTGCTGGCTGAGGCGCCACCGCCGGACCGGACGGGCTTGCGCGCCAAGATCCGTGGCGACTGCCACACCCACTCGGACTGGTCCGATGGCGGCAGCCCGCCGCGGGAGATGGCGGAGGCGGGGCGGGATCTCGGTCATGAGTGGATCGCGCTGACCGACCACTCGCCACGGCTGACCGTGGCCAATGGCCTGTCCGCCAGCCGGCTGCGCGAGCAGCTTGGCCTGATCACCCAGCTCAACGCCGAGCTGGCCCCGTTCCGCATCCTGACCGGCATCGAGGTCGACATCTGTGAGGACGGCAGCCTCGACCAGGATGATGATCTGCTCGGCCAGCTCGACGTTGTGGTCGCCAGCGTGCATTCACAGCTGCGGATGCCCGCGGCGGAGATGACCGCCCGGATGATGACCGCCATCAGTAACCCGCGGGTGGATGTGCTGGGACACTGCACCGGCCGCCGCGTGCTCGGCCGGAACCGGCCGGAATCCGCCTTTGACCCGGAAGCCGTCTTCGCCGCCTGCCGTGAGCACGGGGTGGCCGTCGAGATCAACTGCCGCCCGGACCGGCAGGATCCGCCGGACCGGCTGCTCGCCCTGGCCGTGCAGGCGGGCTGCCTGTTCGCCATCGACAGCGACGCGCACGCGCCGGGCCAGCTCGACTGGGTCGGCAGCGGCTGCGCGCGGGCAGAAGGGGCCGGTATCGAACCGGCCCGGGTGATCAACACCCGCAGCGTGGCGGATGTCACCGCCGGGCGGCGTCCGGCCTGACCACCGCCGCGCTGGGCGCCGTCACGCCAGCTGACCGGTGTCCGTCCCGGGGCCGGTGTCCGCACTGGCGCGGCACCGCTGGACGGGCGGTAGCCTGCCAGGGTGAGCGGGTAACGGCCCAGTCGCCGCGGATTCCGCCCCGGCGTGGTGGCGGGAAAATCTGCGGGGCGGTCCCGTTACTAGAACATTGAACTGGCTATACCCGGACATTCCGGCCGTATGACCGAATCGCGCGACCCCGGGGCCGGCCCCCGCTAGTCCTGGGCGCGCGGCCTTATTGCTGGCATATCGTCTGTCTGCGGGGAATTGCTCGCGGTATGGCAGTATGCATCGGTGATTCTGGAAAGCCTGCGCGGAAACGAGTATGCGGTGAGTGACAGCGGCGGTGCAGAACGTTGCGACTGCGGGCGGGCATGACAACTGAGACCAGCGGTGAGGCCGGCCGGCTGCAGCGGCCCAGCAAGGCCGCACCGCCAGCGGGTATCGGCCGGGCCCTGGCGGGCCATCCGGTCATCCGCCACCTGCTGGTACTGGCCGGGTACCTGGCGGGCAGCATCGCCGTCACCTGGCCGCGCATCACCTACCTGTTCGGCGGGAAGCTGCCAGCGACCCGGGACGCCGCGGTCTATGTCTGGGACTTCTGGTGGATCGCCCACCAGGTGGAGCATCTCGGCAACCCCTGGTACACCCGCGCCATCGCCGCCCCAGTCGGGGCCCAGCTGGGGTATCACGCGCTGATGCCGCTCGAGGGCCTGGTGATGATGCCGGTCACGGTGGCTTTCGGCCCCAGCGCCTCCGCCAACCTGCTGTACGTCCTGCTGCCGGGGCTGATGTGCTACGCGATGTACCGGGCCGCCCGGCTGTTGCTGCCCACCCAGGCCGGGGCGATCGCGGCCGGCGCCTTCTTCGGCCTGTCGTCCGACATGGCCTGGCACGCGTGGTACCAGCTGAACCTGGCCGCCGGGGCGCTCTTCCTGCCGATCGCCCTGGAAGCCAGCCTGCGGCTGCGCCGCAACCCGCGGCCCTGGCAGGCGGCCGTCCTCGGCGTGGTCATCGGTGGCTGCCTGCTCACCGACCAGGAGTCGGCCGTGCTGGTCATCATTCTGGCCGCGGTGGTGCTGCTGCCCTGGCTGCTGAGCCGGCCCAGGCCGGCTGGGGATGGCGAGCCGGCCGCCAGCTGGCGGGTGAAGCTGCTCGCGGCGGCCACGGCCGTGATCTCGACACTGGTGGTGGCGGCGCCGCAGATCGCCGCCATGGTGGCCCAGACCCGCTCCGGCGGTGCGTCCTTCCCGGCGGCCGTGGTCGACCAGTACTACACCACCTCCGGTTCCTACCTGCCGGGGCTGTTCACGCTCTCGCCCCGGGTGTACGGCCTGGGCCTGCACTTCCTCAGGGTGGTCAGCTACGGCGGGCCGATCGGCGACGGGGTGCCAACATTCGGCCTGATCCTGTCGCTGGCCGCCGTGCTTGGCCTGGTCGTCAGCTGGCGGCGGCGGGGCACCCGGCTGCTCGGCCTGTTCTGGCTGGCCTGCGCCGTGCTGGCGCTCGGGTCCACGATCCGGCTCGGGAACCACGTCTTTGTGCCATTTACCGAAACCTGGAACCGGGTCCGGGTGTCGGCCATCATGCCTTTCACCTGGTTCGTGCAAATCCCGGGGATGGCCGGATTCCGGGAGGCGACCCGGTTTGTGATGCTCGGGCTGGTGCCCGCATCCCTGCTTGCCGGGGCAGGCTTCGGCTGGCTGGCCCAGCGCAGCAGGCCGCTGGCCGCGGTGGTGCTGGTGGCCGGCCTGCTGGAGGCCGGCTGGGCAGGCGACGCCGCGGTGGGCACCTGGGTGGGTACCCCGGTCCCGGGCGTGATGCCGACCGCGCTGCCCGCGCTCGACCGCCCGATCGCCGCCGACCATAGCTCCTCGCTGGTCGTCGACGTCCCGTTCGGTGTGCGGGGCGGTGTTCCGCTGGCCGGCGAGGGCGCGCCCTTCTACCCCGAGGACCAAGTGCTGGCGACCGCGGACGGGCATCCGCGTGCGATAGCCTACCTATCCCGGCTGCCGGCCCCGACGCTGGCGGCGATCAGGAAGAATGCGTTTTACATGGGCCTGCTGAAGGCCACCCGCCAGCCCGACAGCTACCCGGTCCGGATCACGGCGGCCAGCACGAACGCCCGCCAGCTGAATATCGGCTGGGTGATTGTCTGGCAGCAGACTCCGGCGGTGCGCAGCTATCTGGCCGGGACCGGCTTCCGGCTTGACTACCAGGCTGACGGCGCCTATGTATACCGGCCCGCAGCGGATATGGCTCGGAGGTAAGTGCGTGACTGAGTGGTCGCCCGGCAGTTCCTTCCAGCGCGATGTCGTAGTGATCGGCGGCTGCGGGCATGTCGGCCTGCCGCTGGCGATCGCGCTGGCCGACCGCGGCGGGCAGGTAGGCATTTACGACGTCAGCCAGTCCGCGGTGGCCATGGTCAACGCCGGGCAGATGCACTTCGCCGAGCCGGGGGCGGAGGACATGCTCAAGCGTGCGGTGGCAGAGGGGCGGCTGACCGCCACCACCGATCCGGCCATGGTGGGCACCGGCGAGCAGGTGATCGTGGTCATCGGCACGCCGGTGGACGAGCACCTCAACCCCGACCCGGGCACCGTCCCCAACGCGCTGGCCGCCTGCGTGCCCTACCTGCGTGACGGGCAGCTGCTGGTGCTGCG
>Ga0306922_10002570_pt1 | contig 16859 bp, 15 predicted proteins | sample sta12Cox44000082_FD_203758 | JGI IMG/M metagenome (GOLD analysis project Ga0306922, IMG submission 203758) | Lab enrichment of tropical soil microbial communities from Luquillo Experimental Forest, Puerto Rico - statoxic.12C.oxic.44.000.082 (v2)... | ecosystem: Environmental > Terrestrial >... | reverse complement strand
TCCATGAAAAGGCAAAGCCTCACGCGCAAATTTCACGGCGTAAGGTAGCATGGGTCTCGGATAACAGTCAGAATACAAGATCCTTGTGGTTGATTGGTGTTGCTTTGGTATTGCTTTTTCATAAGTCGTAACAGGTAAGCTCGTGTATTTCCCCACGGTCGGACACATAGACTTCGTTAAGGTGCTCCAGGCCCAATTGTTCATCGGCGAAATCCTCAACCGATTCTGGCGCTTTTGGATCAATCCTAGAGAGTTCGCGTTGAATTATGTCAATAGCGGCTCTGACGCATTCTGCGTTCCAGTAAGTTGTGTCGCGAAGCACCTGCTGCCATAGAACAGCGTCACCAGCTGCCTCAGCGAGCTCCTCCGGAGTCAAACGATAGCCTCCTAATCGACCGCACATAAAGATCATTGCAGCAGGTTCTCTGCTCTCACAACCATCGAATCGAGATTCTGTTTCGCGAAACACGAGGTTGAAGGTTGCTTTACGCTTCGCGGCGAGAACATCGGAGATCCGGCAAGCAGGGTTTTGCTCGACGGGGCGAGTGAAGAGCCGAGGTTTATTCCTCGATAAATATCCGGTTCTCAATTGGATATTTTTTTAGCGCAACTCTAGCGGAACCCATCTTTTCCCGGCCAAAAGGGTTTCTGCTTTCTGCACTAGATCCTTTTTCTTGAGCGATTGAAACGTGGCATCAACCGGAGCTCCGGTTGCATCTTCAATCGCTGCGAAGATCTGCTCTCTCTTGACACGCGCCAAGTAGTGGTCGCCATCCGGAGTCCACCAGTTAGCCATATCCAGTCCGAGGGCGGCCGCAAGCGCGTGAGCGCCTGTTAGTTTGCCGCAATCCGCTCGATCCGTCGGCAACTGCACGGCGGTGACGGTTCGAGCCAGAGCGACTGCCAAAAGTTTAAGGATCGTTTCTTGTGGCTGCTTACATAACCAATTCCAGAGTTCATCGATCGGCGGCAGTTGCCCTCCGATGGTGGCTTCAAGTTCTTGAAGACGTGCCATCGCCTTGGACTCTTCGGTCCCTCTGAGGTCGAGGTATTCGCTGTTGCGGAGCAAAAGAGCCGAAGGCACTTCTCCCTGCGGTTCGTAGAGACTGTGTGCTGCCAGATGATGAGTGATCGCGACCAGAGCCACGTCGGGCCGCGATGCGAGTTCCGCCCTGATCGCGACCGTTCTTTGCCTTGTGAGATCCGCCAGTAATGCGCCAGAAAGTTCCTGCACAGAGCCATTGTTTTGGACTTGCGCTGAATCCGCATCGCGTCTGGCCTTTGAGACTCGTTCTACTAGGCCGTAATGGAACGTCAACTCCCCATTGTAGCCCAAAACGAAAAGCACGCCGGCACGCGCTTTCTGTTCGTCGGTAAACTCGCCTTTGGCGGCTTCGAGTTCTTCCAGCCTCGCGTTGATTTCGGCTTCGCGCTTCTGTTCCTGTTCGCTCAAATCCTCTTTATAGGCGAGGGCATCCAGTTCGACGTGAAGCGTCGCTTCTTCCTCCGCCGATTTTCCATCCAACCGATCGAATGAATTGAGTCGCTTCCAATAGTCGGCCTCCGGAAAATATTCGACCCATGACCAGCCTTCAGCCTTCAAGCGAGTCGTAATTTCATCGACCCGCTCCTGGACCAGCTTATCGACGAGCACCCGGTCATTCAGATAGCCGACTTCATCATCATGATCGAACAAGTCTCTCTCAATCGTGCCGCCAGCCTCCAGATACCGATCGAGCCCGATAAATTGAACTCGCCGGTCGGACGAACGCACCTTCTGTTGAGTAAGCAGGTGGCGCAGGTGATGCGCATTTCGAGCGTTAGCTGTCTGTGTTGTCCCAGACGCGCTCCTGCTCTTCTTGATCTTCGCAGATGGCGAGAGCCTCAAGCTGGTCCAGCCGGACCTCGCCCCGACGATAGGCCTCAATAAATCGCGGAGCAACATTGCTGAGTTTTAGCCGTTGCCGGACAAACAGTGGAGTCACGCCGAAACTAGCCGCCACTTCTTCCACTGGCTGGCCTGCCTTGACGAGTTCACTGAACGCGACGAATTGATCGGCGGGATGCATCGCCAAGCGGAGCGTATTCTCGGCGAGACTCACTTCAACGGCTTTTGCGGAGTCTACCGGGCTCCGCGCTTTGATAACCGCGCCAAACCCAAGGGGTGGCTGCCGCCAAGTCTGCAGTCACGCGTCGATAACATCGTCTCATGGCAGCAGCGTTACTCCAAGATTATACCAATCAGCTCAATTGAAATCGAGGCTGTCAGGTTCGATTTGCAGAAGATGGAGAACCCCGAGATCTCCGGTATCGCTTATCAGCAGGGAACGCTGGCGGGCTACGAGTTGCGCGAGTATCTGCTCGAAAAATGGGGCCGTAAGTGCGCTTACTGCGATGCAACGAACGTCCCACTCCAGATTGAGCATATTGTTGCGCGCAGACCAAGGCCCCCTTTTTCGGCGAGAGGATCCAACAGGGCCAGCAATCTGACACTTGCCTGCGGGCCGTGCAATAAAGCGAAAGGCAACGACCCTGTCGAACTCTTCCTGGCCGATCAGCCAGAACGGCTGAAACACGTTCTTTCCCATACCAGAAAACTGCTGGACGGAGCTGCAGCCGTCAACGCGACGCGCGCCTCAATCGTGCGACAGCTTAGAGACCTGCCCAACATCCCAATAGCCTGGTTCTCAGGCGGGCGAACTAAGTTTAACCGTTCGCAGCTCGGCATACCCAAGACTCACGCTCTGGACGCAGCATGCGTGGGAGAACTGAAACAGCTCAAGAACTGGAACACCCCGGTTTTGCAGATCAAGGCCACAGGAAGGGGTTCCTACCAGCGCAGCCGGGTCACAAAAGACGGCTTCCCACGAGGATACCTCTCACGCACTAAAAGCGTTAAAGGATTTCGTACCGGCGATCTCGTTAAAGCAGCCGTCCCTTCCGGTAAGAAGGCCGGCACTTACATCGGCCGAGTCGCCGTGCGGGCGAGCGGATCTTTTAACATCCAGACCAGAACAGAAACAATACAGGGAATCAGCCACAGATACTGCCGCCGTCTCTTACCCGGTGACGGTTACACCTACGCCCAAACAACCACTAAGGCGATTCATCCCACCGCTGAAGCGGTGGGTTTCCTCGCCTGATTTCTTTGACGGGCGGGCTTCACCCGGCCGAGATGATCGTTGTCGCTGCTCGGCCCAGCATGGGAAAAACCGCTTTGGCGATGAATATCGCCGAGCATGTCGCGCTCGCGGCAAAGAAAGCAGTTGCCGTCTTCAGCCTGGAGATGAGCAGCCAGCAGCTCGTGCAGCGGTTGTTGTGTTCGCGCGCTAAGGTCGATTTACAGAAACTTCGCGACGGGTTCCTTTCCGAACGCGATTTCCCGAATTTGACCGCCGCGGCCGCGCGGTTGCGGGATGCCCAGCTTTTCATCGATGACACTGCGGGGATCTCGATTGGTGAAATGCGAGCCAAGGCCAGACGGTTGAAATCACAGCATGACATCCAGCTCATCGTGGTCGACTACTTGCAACTGCTTCGCTCGACAAGCCGCCGAGCCCAGGACAACCGCCAGCTCGAGATCTCGGAAATATCGGGCGGAATCAAAAGTCTGGCCAAGGAACTTAGTATACCGATTCTCGTTGTCGCGCAGTTAAATCGCCAGCCGGATGCGCGCGCCAAAGAGGGAGGGAGGCCTCGGCTGAGCGACTTGCGCGAATCCGGTTCAATCGAACAGGACGCCGACGTGGTGGGCTTGCTCGTCCGGCCGGAATACTATGAGATCGATGAGGATGCCAGACAAGAGTGCGCAGGTGAGGCGGAATTGATTATCGCCAAGCAACGCAACGGTCCTACGGGCGAAGTAACACTTACCTTCCTAAAGCAGTATACACGGTTTGAAAATCGATCTGTGAGAACGGAACCGGAGCAACGGATTGACGGGAAAACCAAAAGCGCAATCATACCGAGCGGAATTCAAAAGCGCCAAAATTACTCGAAGAGCTACCCCTCGTAAAGGCGCGTCGGCATGGGGGGATGAAGCCGCATTGTCGGCGATTACAGGCCTGACACCTAAGCGAGATTAGGTTTCACATGGAATTAGGGCGTATAGTCGACGTTCAATTCGCTAGGTCGATAAGTATCGAGTGGGAGGACGGTCGTACAGTCTGTTATGAAGAGAACGCCGACGCCCTAGAGAGAGTTCAATTGCTGTAGGGGGCGCAAAGACGAAGGAACTAAACAAAGAAAGCCACTATCCTGGCGATATGAGTAATCCACGGCGTACAAGGCGCTCACGCCGGTAGACGGACGCCAGAGAAGCGGTAGCATGCATCGAGTAATGTTTCCTGACGCTCCACCTCGAACACGGCCGGGTGAGGCGAGCGTGGACGCAGATGATAGAAATACTTAGCCGAAACCCGTGCGGCTGCATCGTCGCTTACAGCAAGCCAGACCTGAGTCCGGCGTCCGGCGTCCAGATCGTCGGGCGCTCCTGGACCTCCCATCTTGGTTGGCACCCATCCAGGTTCGAGCGCATTAGACAGTACTTCTGGCCAATGACGTGCTACCGCGAAAGCTAATAAGACGTCATGGAGCTTCGAATCGGAATACGCTGCTGCGCCGTTCCAAGGTCGACGTTCCCAAGCGAGATCTTCAAGGCTGATGTCGCCACTCCGGTGCAAACCGGAACTTAGGTAGATCAGACGTTTTGACCTATGGATGAGGGCCGTCAACAGATAAGGAGCCAAAGGGCTCTCCAGGGTGAAATTAGGACCACGATGCAGAGTTCCTTGCCGTCGTTCCTCGTCGGCAATAGGAGAATTATTTAGCGTGTTCGTCCCGTATCAGCTGGTATACGCCGCAGGTCTGCTGGCAGTTTTCCAAGACGCGAGCGAAGGGCCCATATCTCTGTATAAGGGGGGAAACGGAATCACTCGCGCCGAAATAGACAGGCAATTCCGTAAGGCTGTAATTCAGCCTTTTCCGCAGTGGTCAGATTTGCCTCTCGATCTGCCCAGCAAATGGGTAGGAATTGTCCGAAAGGGCCTAATTCTGCAGAAGCAATCAGCCTCCGTAAGGTGGGCAGCGTGAAAAAGTAGTCGTGTTGAACGAACTCAAATCCGTGTCTTTCAAACAGGCTAGTCAATTCAATCTTCGTATAGCCGGGTCTCACATGACCGGGGTTCGGAAACAGCTCAGGAGGGTGCGGCACCGATATGATCGCAAAACCAGAAGGTTTTAACGCCCGGTGGATAGCAGAAATCGCGGCATTATCATCCGCAATATGTTCAAGCACCTGCGTTGATAAGATTGCATCGGCGCTCTCGATATCAATGCCGGCTGCTTCCAGGGAACTATTGATGCAGTGACAGCCTCTGAGGCTAGCGTAGCGGCGCTGCAATAATTGGAAGTTTCGCCGATCGGGTTCTATGGCGATCGCCGTTTCCGCAAATCCTTGCTCGATCAAGCGGGCTGACATCTCTCCGCTGCCCGCTCCTAGGTCGATGAGCCGGCGAAAACGATGGTTAGGCTTGGAGACCAGTCTGACAATACAACGATATTCGATGACGTACCGTATCGTGTTTGGGGTGAGGCAATATTGCCTGGCGAAGCGGCGCGGAAATGTGGCTAAATATTCAAGCATGATGTTAGGAGGTATAACCGAAACTTGTGGATGAGGAGATGAGAAGAGGTGCATCTACTCAGTAATCAAAAAAGAAGCCGGCGGTCTCACCCGAGGACGCCAAAAGAAAGCATGCACCAGTGCCAGAGAATAAAGTGATCTCGCTCGGTAAGCGAGCTGAAGATGAAGAGAGACCGTTTTTCGAACAATTGCTGCAGGAAGGAGCGCGCAAGTGTTTGCTCTCAGAGGTGCGCGATGAGTGGCAGGGCAACGGACCCGGCACGCAACGCGCTTTAATTGCCTGTCCGCTATGGAATTTTGGGTGCGTATGTGACCGGCAATCGACCGCAAAAAATCGAACTATTGAAGGCGAACTCTGATTCGCCGTTGGTCATTGGCGCGAAGATGGATGATGAGAAAACCGATTTGGCTGAACTCGGCGAAACCCGAACCGAAGGCGGAATGAGCAATCGCGCGTTTGCAGCGGCTTTACAATCATCAGATTTGGCAAAATTCGAGAAGTTTACGCGTCTTGCCGGGTCAACAGTTGTCATAGCGATCCCGGAAATTCACCTATTTTTCTGTTTCATTTCGAGCATCGCTGAAAAAAAACCAGCATAGGTCCGAGCCACTGCCTGATGGCAATAATTTATTTCGACTCGCTGCCTTTGCTTCTTCCCCAGCGCCGCGCGCCAGTGGCGATCCTCAATGGCTTTGAGGAGCAACTCGACCAACGCATTCACGTCGGAATGCGGAAAAATCGCCTCCTGCGACCCTATGACCTCCGGGATGGCACCCGAGTCAGATCCCAGCGTCGGAACGCCACACGCCATCGCCTCGATAAGGACTTTCCCGAACTGTTCTTCCCAGACGCGGCCGCTACCCCTGAAAGGCTTGCTGGGCAGAACGAATAAATCAATGCTCTGCATGAACTGTGGAATAACCGATGAAGGTTGGCCAAGAATGACGTGCAGCCAAGGCGGACACTCCTCTGTTATAATGCTCTTGAGCGGACCGTTTCCAAGCAGAGCCAGGTGGATATTTTGATAGGCTGGATCGTGCCGAATCTCTCGAACGGCAGCGATTAGATCCAGAATCCCTTTCTCAAGGATGAATCTTCCGCAAAAGCCGATGAGAAACACATCGGGCGTGAGGTGGAAGAGCTGTCGAAAATGATTCTTCTGCTCCGGTAGCACCGGAGAGAAATCGTCTGTATCAACCCCATGCTGCGCAGCGACTAGATTTCGCTTTTTCGAGGCTCCATATTTTACCAAAATCATCCGCGACCCCTGATTCCCTGAAATGGTGAAATCGTCAAGCCGAGCGCTGGCGCGATAAACCCGCGAAAGGATCCATCCCCTCAGACCCGGTCGCTCAATATTTTCCCAGGTAAATTCTCCGAATAGCGCACTAGGCTGGTACTTTCTCGCTAACCACCAAGCCTGCCATTTGTAAAGCGCCCAAGGTTCAGCGTCGACGAGGATGATATCGAACGACTGCTCACATAACAACCTGGCAAGGCCACGATAAAAAAATCTCGTTAACTTCATTGAGGCTGGCCATTCTGCCAGACGGACCAAAGAAATTGGTTCTTCCTGATACGATACTTCGAAATCAAAAATGGACCGACCGAAAATATTTTCATTGCCAAGCTGGGATGTAACGCACGTAATGTCAAAGTACTGTGCCAGGGCGGCAAGCGTGCGTCTTCCAATGGTGATCCTGTAGGTCTTCCCTACGGCGAGCAGTGAAAGTTTTTTCATTTCCGGAAAGTAATGATGCACCAGAGTGTTTGCGCTGCCAAAGCGATGAAATAGCTGAACCCTAAGGCGACAAAGACGCCGCGGCTCCCTAAGGTCGGGGTCGCGATCAAACCGACGATCGAGAGCACCACTAGCATTCCAACCAGCGTAAGGAGAAGGTGCTTAGGGCGAGACGTTGCCTGGAAAAAGATGTTAAAATTCCAAACTATGGACCTGAACAAACAAAACGGAATAGCCCATATCCAGAGCGAGGATACGGCATTTTTCCAGGCGGTACCTAAGAGCGGTCCAGCGAAAAACCACAGGAACAACTGGACTATGCCTAGCCCCGCAATGTTTCCTAACGCAATTAACGACATGAACTGCAGAAGCGACCGTCGCAACAAGGGAAGCGACTCTTGATCTCGGCTGTAAGCGGCACCCGCTACGCGATCAACCAGATTCACGCTCGTCGAAACGGGGATTCGAACAAGCGTTTGAGTACGCTCGTAAATGCCGAGATCGGTTTGGGTGGTAAAACATTTCAAGAGGAGAACGTCTAAATTTCCAAGCAGAGTTTCGACCCACGCTTGCGGCGCCAATAGACGCGCAAACCGTCCATAGTACAGCCTCACCTCCCGGGTAATCTCACCCTGCATGAAATCGCGATGAAGCCAAACCAACAGGGAACCGCCACGGACAAGGCTCTCTATCATGCGCGCAAAGATGAGAGTCATGGTGAGCGGATACAACCTGGATCCCAGTCCTACGCACAAAAGCCAGGTGGCGCTAGCGGCAATCTCGATGATCGCCATTGGACGAAATTCGAATCTTTTTTGGGCAATTATCATCGGCGTGAGCCAGGCGCCTTCAACCAAGACAATTACGGCCAAAAGTGGAATGGCGGAACGGAGCTCCGACATGCCCGGGAGTACCAGTATCGATACAACCAGCAGTAAAGCCACAAAGAAACTGAGCGTCATCGACAACAAAAAGTGAAACCGCGCGTACGCAGGGTCGGAACGTGTACAACTCAAGAAGGCGGAATTCTGTCCGAACGCTCTCCCTAGTCCGCACAACCCGATCAACATGACAGCTGTCGCGAATTTGCCAAACTGATCCGGCGCCATCGACGCGGTAGAGATGAGTACGCCAAGGAAACGCAAACCCTGGCAAACGATCGAGCTACCACCGTAGTAAAGCGTGGCGCGGACTTTTGCTCCATATTTGATACGGTCTCCGACGAATTGCACCAATGTTTCAATCATCGAAGGTTCAGCGCAGAGGCCTCCGTTTCTCTGGGCTGAGCACAACACTCGAGCATGAAGCCAACGAGCAATGCGAAGAAAACATTTATGGGAAATACGCCCAAATGACTCCCGAACAACATCCCGCTATAGAGGATCGCTGCCAGTACCGTTGAGATGGCAATGGCAGTTGTACGCGTCTCAAGATCTCGCTGGGCAAGGACGCGTCGGTGCGTCAGCCAAAGCACTCCGACCACCAAAGAAAAGAATCCACTCAGGCCGACAAGCCGCGTTCACGATGAGCATGACCAGAAAAGCCGTCACGAGTCCATAAAATCCGATTGTTGTCAACGCACGACGAAAGAAAATCCATCCGATCACCCCTAGACCTAAAAGCACCCAGCCGGCACGGGAAAGGCTAGCCCAGCAGCCCAGAATGAAAAGAATCCCCGCCGGGATTTGCCAGGCTGCCCGCTTAGATCCTTTCAAATGAATAAAAAAGGCGAGCAATGCCAGGACGGCCATCATGACGGTCAACGCATGAGGCGAATTCAGCGTCGAGAATGGACGCGGCCGAATGTCATCAAGCTGACTCACGACAATGGTGTACCCAGTGTGTAAATAGTCGATCTCGAAGCCGTTTAGGCCGAAAATCTGTTGCCAGATCCCATAGAGAGCAACCGGGATATAGATGACGAGGCAAAACTTGATGAATTGCTTCACGTATTCGGGCTTCGGAAATAGAATTCCGGCGATCAGTATCAAGGGAAAGTAGGCGCACGAGTTAGCGAAATCCCGCAAACCTTCGAGCAAACCGGCGCCGCCGGAGACATCTTTCAGCAGCGCAGATATCATCAGCAAGAACACAACCGCGAGAATTACGTATTGCCAACGCTCAAGGTGCCGATGCTGAAAAACGTGCTGGAATACGACACCGACGCAGATGCAGGCACACAGGATCGGAGGAATCGCAAGCGTAACCACCACGTCACCGTAGGTTAAGTTGCCAGCGAGGATTCCAAGCCTCTTGACCAAATCTACGTAGCCGGTGCTAATTATCAGTAAATAGAAGCCGGCTTTCGGGTGAGTGAGGGCGATCAAAAAAATCGCGATCGCAGCGACGATAAGAGTCGCGGTAAGAGGATTATCGTAGCGGACGATGAAGCAACCGGCTATCATCGCAGCAACACACCCGGCAGGGACAACGTACCGTGATCGCGCTTGCCTATTGAGAGTTTGCCCGGGGCATTCATAAAATATGTAGCAGCACATTTGCTGACAGACTTTATGGCGTACGACTACGATATCAAGGCGCTAGATCGTGAAGCGATTTCATAAGAAATTGAGTGTCCCAGATGCTCATGACTCCGAGGGGTCAGCCATGAAACCGAATATAAACTAGATTCCGTTACTGACCTCACACGGGAGCGAAGAAGTCGCTGGGCCCGTGGAAACTCGTGGATCCAACCAAAGCAGCTAGGGTTCGGTGTGATCATTTTCAGCGACGGCCGCTTTCGCCATGGGTGCAACTTTTTTCGAGTACGCCCAGACAAATTGCCGAAGGACTGTTTACTCGAGCAAGTGCTCAGCCAGGGCCTGATCCAGGACATAAGCGCTTTCATCAAAGCTGGGCTCGCGACTTCCAGCACGAAAGCTTTGCTCCCGAAGCTTCCTTGGCACAAGTTCGGGATGCGACAGTTCTTGACCGCGCGACATCGAGAATGCCTTCGATAGCGGTAAGCCATTTCTCCTTCGAAAATCTTGAAGCTGCCTCGCGACACTTCGCCGCGACCGTCAAAAACGCCGTTTCATCTGTCAGAATTGATCTCAAAGCATATGCGAGGTTGGTCGGTGAGCTCGGTTCAAACAACCACCCGGCCCCTGTAGCCCCTACCAGTTCCGGGAGCGCGCCAATTCGCGCGGCAAGGACGGGCACACCATGCGCCCATGATTCAATCAGAATTCGACCAAACGCTTCTTCCCAGATTGAAGGGACCACCGTTAACGCGGCGTTAAGCCACCGTTCCCTGAGCTGGTCTCCGCTCAAAAAACCGGCGAATATAATATCCGGCCGGTTCCTTGCGGTCGCTTCCAGCTCGGCCCGGATCGGCCCATCGCCGACGATCCATAGACGACGGTCGTTAATGCCCGATTGCAGCCATGCATCTACCAGAATTGCGGCCCCTTTTTCGGGCGAAAGTCGGCCAACGAAGAGCACGTCCCGGCCCAGGACCCTATCATTGAATTTTGGTCCATCGTAAAAATGATGAAGGACCGAAATTTTCTCTTCCGGGATGCCAATCCGAACGTGGATAGCCTTCTGCGCCTGACTGATCGCAATCCAATGTGCCATCTGTTTGAATACTCCCACGGTGCGCAACCGGACGAGAGAAACGCCCATGGTGCCGCAGGCTATCCGGCTCTCGTGCCAGCAGCGCGTCTGAACCGCTGGAAAAAAATTCCCATTCAGGCATCGAACACAGGGTTCTCCATGATTTAGCAAAAACCCGTTGACGCAGGCGAAGCGATAGTTGTGCAGGTACTGAACGACCGGCACGTCCATGAGCCGTGCTGCGTCGTAGACCGCCGGCGAGAGACCGGGAAAAACGTTGTGTACCAACCAAATATCGAAACCTTGCGCCGCCTGCATCGCGCGAAGTTTTCTGTATACTTCTCGGTTCCAGATGACTTTCAACGGCGCGCGAATAGTGTCGAAAGCTCCTTTCCCAAGCATCTCTGCGGTTGAGCCAAAAAAAACTTCAAGCTTATGCCGGGAGCGAAGCGCCTCGCGGATATTTCGGACAGAAGCCTCCTCTCCACCGAACTGCCGATAGCGGCTGAAAATTTGGAGGATTCGCATCACATTAAAGACTTCCTGCAGTCATCTAGCAGACGGCCATCCAATGCACGATCAAAACTCGTTCCACCCAACGTTAGCGTCATAGATTACAAAATCTCTTCATAGCGCACTATCAAGACTTATTTGAACAATTGTAGCACACAAGCCTAGGCGCTCTAACGCTCTACGATCGTTTTTAACTAAAGAGTACGCATATATTTTTCTAAGCTGTTTCCGCAAAAGAAAAGGTCGCGGCAAAAAAATCTAGGTCGACCGCGATGTCGGAAGTAGCTAAGGCTCCACCTAGACTGGATCAAACATCTGGGAAGAAGCAATGGAAGCTAGTGTACCGTCTCGCATATAATGATGACATCGTTGCGTCCAAAATGGGACGGCGGCTGCGTTGCTCGTCGGTTACGTATCAATTTAGATATTGGTCACGTAGCGATGCCCACGCCGAGCACTGGTCTCATCAACGGCAATCCGCCGTACGGCGCTCCAGTCGCTCTTTGCGTGTGCTTGCTCAACGTAATGCATCAACACCCGCCACAAACAAGTATCGTGCTCATCGAGCAAATCGGCCATAGCATCGACGGGCATCTCAGCGCTTAGCGACATCATGAGCGCTTCCATTATCAGGGTAAAACCGCTGCCTTCCCGCGCCCAGGGCGGCTGTACCTGATGGACCCCGTCCTTGCGACACCAAGTGCGCGGCACCTTGACCACCAGTTAGCAGCGGTACTGGAAAAAGTTCAAATGCCGCCAGCGTCTCTCGATGGTGTCGTGCACTCCACACAAAGCTTTACACTGCGGACACTCAAAATGCCCGGCAAGGCGGGCCCATTTGCATCTCTCCTTTGACCAGCAAGCTCTCCCTCTTCAGCTTCAGCCGAAGCCGATTCCAGAATGACATGCTGGAGACGCCATCCCCAAGCGAAACGCGCCTCAATCGTTCAGCGGATATTGCCTAAGCCCAGAAAACTGGGCCAAGATGCGGAGGACGAACATCGGGTTATTGAGGAGGTAACGCTTCCAAAGGCGTTTCGGCTCTTGCGTCAAGCGGAACAACCACTCCACACCGTTGCGCTGCATCCACAGAGGCGCTTGCCGAACTCTCCCGGAAAGTATGTCAAATGCCGCCCCAACCCCGACCATCACTGTGGTCGGAAGTTTCTCAAGATAGGCCGCCATAAATCGTTCTTGCTTGGGCGTACTAAGTCCTACCCAGCAGATGTGAGGTCGCGCTTCTCGCAAGCGACCGAGTAACTCGGTCTCCTCATCGAAATTCAGCGGACGAAAAGGGGGAGTGTAGGTCCCGCAAACCGAGATGCCTGGAAATCGCGTCGAGAGCGCAGTTCTCAGTTCATCAGCTACTCCCGGTGCGCCACCATAAAAGAAGTGCCGAATCGAACCGTCTTGCGTCGCAGCGCAAACACTGAGCATCAAATCCGGCCCGTACACCCGATCCATGTCTCGAACACTCTGCAATCGACCGACCCAGGTCATCGGCATGCCGTCTGGCGTGTTGAGAAAAGCTGCGTTTAGGATCCGGCGGAATTCCGGATCCGATTGTGCTTCGCTCACGCCATGAACACCGGTTACCGCGACATAGCCCCTGCGATTTTGTCGCACAGCCTCCAGAATCAGCCCGGTAGCTTGGGATAGATTGATCGCGCTAACACCGACGCCGAGAACATTGACTCGAGTCATAGATTCAAAACATGCATTTAACGCACACCGTGTTGATGAGGTCCGACTGTTAAATTTCTACAGTACCGTTTAGAAGTCGCAGGTCCAAGATTTAAACAAACGACTTTGAGTAAACTGAATCTTCTTTATAAGTCTCAATCACCCTTCCCGTACCGGTTTTCAAAACGGCGAGTTTACCCGATTTGATTTGGTGAGAGGTGGCCAATTTACTACTTTCCAAAGTATTTCTTATCCCGTTGTGCTCGTTGCCGCCGAAGCCGGCGGGATACGTCCGGCTTGCTGTACGGCGATGACCTAGCGCGCCTCGTGGATCAACGACCTGAAATTGGAGGCCCTGAATTCGCCACAACTTATTCTTGGCATCGCCCGCTTTGACCTGAAAACGGCTTTGTACAATGAACTCAAGGGTCAGGGTTGTTTTTTGGGTTGCGCACCAACCAGTGAAGAATGCCGCTCTTTGAGTGGTAGATACAGACTGCCGGACCGAATCAAGGTTGAATGGAAGTCTGCCGTCCTTGGTGTCCACTCTCGTCCAGTGGCAAAGTCAGCTCCGATCTACCTTGCTTTGCGGCGTCCTCCCTCTTCTTTGCACTTGTCGCGGACCGCTCCGATTTTTCCAGATCTGCTAGTTGCGTGTTTTCCTCGGCCCTTTTGAGCCGAGCCTCCAACACAGCGCGTTGATTGGAAGCCACATCAGCGTTCTCCTGCGCGCGCTGCAGCTTATCCTGAGCCCGCGTGAGCTGAACCTCCAAGTCAGCGCGCTGGCTGGAGGCGAGGTCTGCATTTTGCTGGGCCTGCTGGAGCTTGTCCTGGCTTTGCTTGAGCTGCGCTTCCAAATCGCCGCGCTGGCTTGACGCCTTATCCGCATTCTGCTGAGCCTGCTGGAACTGATCCTGGGCCTGCTTGAGTTGAGCTTCCAAATCCCGGCGCTGGTTCGACGCCAGATCTGCATTCTGCTGAGCCTGCTGGAGCTTGTCCTGGCTTTGCTTGAGCTGAGCTTCCAAATCCCGGCGCTGGCTCGACGCCTTATCCGCATTCTGCTGAGCCTGCTGGAACTGATCCTGGGCCTGCTTGAGCTGCGCTTCCAAATCCCGGCGCTGGTTCGACGCCAGATCTGCGTTCTGCTGAGCCTGCTGGAGCTTGTCCTGGCTTTGCTTGAGCTGCGCTTCCAAATCCCGGCGCTGGCTTGACGCCTTATCCGCATTCTGCTGGGCATTCTCGGGCTTGTCCTGAGCTTGCTTGAGCTGAGCTTCCGCATCGCCGCGCTGGCCTGAGGCCAGATCTGAATTTTGCTGAGCCTGCTGGAGCTTCTCCGGAGCTTGCTTGAGCGGCGTTTCCAAAGCGGTAAGGTGGCTCGAGGCAACATCAGCGTTCTGCTGACCCTGTTGGAGCTTGTCGTCGGAATCTTTCGAACTCTCCAAGACAGATGGCACTTCGATTCGGTCACCTGGCTGCAAGTGCAGATCGAGCGATGGATTTATGCGAATCTTGCTCACATCGATAATCATAGACTTGTTTTCACGAAGCAATCGGACTTTTCGTTCGTTCGCCAAAGATAAAACTCCTCCGGCGGCGTTGATCGAACTCAGAATGGTTAAGTCTGGAGTAAACGGGACACGTTGCGGCGTTTTTACACGTCCACCGACATTTACGAAACGCGATTGCGCCTGCATCGTGATTACCACATTGGGATTTGTGTACATCTCCCGAGTTTTGTAGACGTTCTCTATCGTGGATTCCGCCGCTCCAGGAACCAGTCCCGCTATATTTACCCGGCCGACGTGTGGCAGGTTAATGCTTCCTTCGTCATCGATGGTATATATACCGCTAACAGCCGAAATCTCGGTCGATGGTACGCCGCCTAACTTCATCTCAATCTGGTCGCCGGGGCGCAAGGGGGCATCCGCTAACGCGACACTGGCAGCAAAAGCAACCTTCAGGAAGCATACTGCTGGCAAGATCCAAAACTTAGTATTCATCACCATGGAAAGTGCACCAACATTTCCTTTAAGGTCTTCTGTTACGTAGAGTAATGAACGTAGTTGGTCGAGTATTGGTAATTCTGATCATAATTAGCGTCGACCTTATTAAGGATAACACCCAAGAGGCGACCGCCGGTATTCTCAATGGCGTTTTTCACACGCGGCAACATCGTTCGCGGCAAGCGCCCTTGTTGAACGACCACGATCGACCAATCCGCTACACTGGAGAGAATCAGCGCATCGCTTACGCCCAGGATCGGCGGAGAATCGATAAGAACGACATCGAAAAGTGTTCGAGCCATGTCGACCAACTGCTTCATGGATTCTAAGTTCAGGACGCCCCCGCCCTTGCGGCGCGAGCCCGCCGTCAAAAGGTAGAGATCGTTTACCCGCGTGGGCAGAATCGCCTCCTCCAAGGTGACCGCGCCTGCAAGGCAGTGGCTTAAGCCCAGCTTATTTTCAACCTCAAAAAGGCGATGCTGCGACGGCCAATGCATGTCGCCGTCGATGATCAGGACCCGTCGGCTGCCCGCGGCCCAGACTGTGGCCAAATTGCACACCGCACTGGACTTACCTTCGGATATACCACCGCTGGTCACTCCGAAGCAGGTCGCCCCGCTTTTCCTGCTAAATAGGTCAACGTTTGTTTTCACGATACGGTACGCCTCAGCATTCGGCAAAAATTTGCCGTTTCTTGTCAGCCGCCTAATTCCTTTCGGAATAACCCCCATCACGGGAACCGCAAGTAATGTCGTGACGTCGTCCATCGTTTTCACACTGGTGTCAATGTACTCAAGGAAGAAGGCTAACGAAATCCCAAGAATGATCCCAGCGGCAATGCCCAGCAGCATGTTGATCTTGACTTTCGGCTTGCTCGGTAACAGAGCTGGCTCAGCCGATTCCCGGATAAATGCCGCTCGCTGAGGCATTCGGAGCTCCATGGACTCGGTGCTGAGCCGAGCCTTCGCCATTTCCAAAACTTTGCGTTCCTGGATGTATTTGTATTTTGCATTTAGATATTTGGCACTGGAGGTCTTCGATTCCTGCTGCTCTATCTGACTGGCGTCGAGGTTGACCTGCATGCCATTCAGCGATTGCTCTGCAATGGCAAGCTGCGTCTGAATCCCTTTACGAAGGCTAACCATCTGTTCTCGCAACTGTGCCGCGATGGTTTCGATCTGGGCCTGCAAGGCCTTCACGTCAGGATGGTTGACGCCGAGACCGGAGTTGAGCAACTTTTGCTTCTCGACCAAGGCAGATTCATACAACGGTAGTTTTGCTTGAATGATCGGATCGTTCAGGTTGAGCTGACTGGATGCCCGCATCAGGTCCTCCCATTGCATGCGCTCAAGTTGTTCGGCCTTGCCACGAAGTATGACAACTTGGGCTTTTGCCTCGTTGACCTTCTCCTGATTCGTCATCACGTTGGAGTCTTCCACCCCATACCTACCGCTGGTGTCTAAGCTGTCTGGGTTGGGATCGATGATGTGCGCCTCTGTGCGCAGCTTTGATGCCTCGGCGTAGCTTTGGTTGACAACCTCTTCGTTATGCCTCACCTCATCCCGCAATCGTTCGAGACTATTCGAAACAATGCTCGTCTGCTCGCCAATTCGCTGTTCCATGTACATCTGTGCGACAGTGTTTGCCAGCAGTGCGGCTTCGCGAGGATCAGGGGCGCTGACGGCGATCTGAATCAAGTTTGTATTCCTGACCCCG
>Ga0306922_10002569_pt1 | contig 16860 bp, 12 predicted proteins | sample sta12Cox44000082_FD_203758 | JGI IMG/M metagenome (GOLD analysis project Ga0306922, IMG submission 203758) | Lab enrichment of tropical soil microbial communities from Luquillo Experimental Forest, Puerto Rico - statoxic.12C.oxic.44.000.082 (v2)... | ecosystem: Environmental > Terrestrial >... | reverse complement strand
CCACCTGGATGCGCGCGTTCCTGCGCAACCCATTCCACAGATACAGCATCGCATCCAGATCCTGAGCCGGAGGGGTCTCGGCAAGAACGGCTATGTCATGCGATGCAAGCTCCAGAATGATTGGCGCTGAGGCAGCCCATGGCACCGAACTAACGACGAAAGCAGGCTTCAATTCGGCCAATTCACCAATGTTGCCGAACGTTGGGATACCCCATTTTTTCTCGATGCGTAGGCGAGTAGCCTGCGTACGCGTCATACAACCGGCAATTTGAAAGCGCTCGGGCAAAGCCTGCGCAATTCTAAAAAAGAACTCCGCGCGCCATGCTCCCCCGACAATACCAAATGTAATCAGTCTTCGCCGTTCGTCGTTCACCGCTCAACATGCTAGCAGAATACAGAAGGCAGAATACAGAAATCAGAAGACAGAACCCCGAACCCCAAACCCCGAAGCATCACGCTAAGGTACGTGAAGGTGTGGATGTAGCCCAGATTCTGAAATTGAAACCACAGATTCTGCAGATTTCACAGATTTTAGGAGGTTATTGGGGATGACCCTAGGAATCTTTTCGCGGCGAAACTTCAGGGTGTCGCTAATCGTAACCTATTGTATCCGTAATCTGCGCTATGTAATCTGCGGTTAAATCCGTTTCGGTCTTTGGGTTTAACCTGGGATCAGAGTGTGGCTCTTGGTGCCACAGAGGCATGTCGTGTAACGATTGCGAGTTGGACAATGGGCTTGGCCCACTCCGCGATCTTTGGGAGCTTCTGTGCAAAATTTCTCACCACCCGACGAAAGAGAGGTCCGCACAGAAGGACGCAAAGTAAGCGAAGCGTCCCTGCTTTGCACGGTTCAAAACCACGCAAACCGAGACGGTTCGCCTACATCGTAGCGCGTTTGTGAGCGCTGCATCGCTTAAGTTAACGCTTATAGGGCAGATATCCGAGCTGCCCGCCGGGAACTGCGGTGTTAGTCATTTACCGGCGAGGCGTTCGCCAAATCGGTGATACAAAAAGGAGACGACTACCAGTATCGCACCAAGCACCATGCAAGAAAGAATGCGGTAGGGTGTGGAAACCTCTGCCGTGTCGTATGCAAACACTTTCAATACGGTTGCAAACAGAAGCACAATCGCGGAGAGGCGGTAAGCTTTCCGCCGAAACCACACGCCAACAGTCATCAGCGCCACCGCGAATAACGACCACAATACGGAGAAGGCTGCTACTTCGATTTCCCGCATAAATTGAGCCGCAAATCGAAGCAACTCCACATTCGCGAACACGAAAAGACGCAGGATACCGAGCGCCTCGAATACTCGACTGAACCTCGGATGGATACCGTGAACCCGCCTCGTTTGATCCAGCCAGGAAACGAACAAGAGAGAGCCGACTACCGAAATGCCAACAACCCAGCGCGACAAGAAATTCGTAGTAAAGAAAAAGTCATGCCTTGAAGGGGAAACTAAACCAATTGAATCCGAGAACCCTTCGAAGAAAACGAGGAAACCGAGAATCGTTGTTCCAAATAACAACAATCGATCATCGCTTTTCGCGGCGATCCAATACAGAACAACGACTTCTGCCGACCAGAAGACGGGCAACCAATCGTTAGACAGGACTTGAGCCCAGAATACGAGAAGAAATGTCATTCCTTGCGCGATAAGCCAGCTCGAAATTAACCGTTTCCGTTGCCAGACCAGGAGTCCGCTTCCAAGGCATACGATTGCGTAGCTAAGACTCACGAGTGACTCGGGCGTTTTCTGATAGTCCAATAGGCGGGCAGAATACCAGCAACACAGAAGGCCGTTGATAACCGCCAAGACAAATCCGAGGCCCCAACCGGATTCCTGTCTTAAAATGGAGCGAACAAATGGCATCAACGAAAAGGCGACGAACAAAACCTGCGTAAAAATGAACGCTTCCATGAACCAGGAACCCCGGTAGAGAGTTTGCGTCCAATCAACCAACGCAAGCCAGGTCAGAGCGGCACCGATCAGGTAAAGAACCCTCCAACCGTTTGCATACGCCAGGAACAGGCCGCCCAAGGCAAGAATAGCGAGGTATCCAAGAAAGACCCATGGATTGAATTGTTCAGAAGCAAACAGGAGCGGCGCAAGATAAGCGCCAAGAAAGGTAAGAACGGCAAGCGATTGAGCCATCCAAAGGCTGGAAAGACATGCACCTATCAAGGTCACGATCAGAATCAGCGTCAGCGCCAACCCTACCGGCAATAAATGATGGACCTGCGAAGCCGCGTAACTGGAAAGATATAACGTCCCAAGACCGAACGCGCCGATACCCACATCCAAGCCACGCAATTCCCGCTTACGGCAGATGCTGCCAAGAAACAACAAAACGACCCCACAAAGAAATCCCGCCGCAATCTGAACCGACGGTCCCAGCCATTCCTGCTCGAACGCATATTTCAGAAAAAATCCAATTCCGACGATCAGGACCAGCACACCGATGCCAAGGAACCATTTTTGGCCAACCGCCAATTCGGCAGAGTTTCCTGCCGGCGCGACACGGTCGGCCTGACGATAGCCTGCTGGAAGAGGAGGCGGCTTTGCCATTCCATCATCGCCCTCCCCTGTTTTCGAAGTCTCTGGCCGGGGTGCGGCAGGACGCTGCGACGGATCAGCCGCGAACTTCGATAGCTGAAGCCGGAGAGATTCCAATTCAACTCTCAGAGCCGACAACTCCTGGTAGACTCCAAGGTCCAACCCACATTGCCCGCAAAATCGCGTTTCAGATTCGACATTACACTTTGGACAGAGCATCCTGACGTATTTCTATTCTGTGTCCCTTCAGGAATACAAACGAAAGCGGAATTTCAGCAGGACGACCGAACCAAACGCTGACGAGCAAGCCGCTCCCGGAAATCGCTTTGTGATTCAAAAGCATGACGCGACCCGCTTGCATTACGATTTGCGACTGGAAATGGGAGGCACGCTTAAATCCTGGGCAGTTCCGAAAGGGATGCCGTACGCACGCGGCGAGAAGCATCTAGCCGTTCAAGTTGAAGATCACCCAGTAGCCTATGCCGAGTTTGAGGGTACAATCCCCAAGGGACAATATGGCGGCGGCACAGTCATGGTCTGGGACCAGGGGACGTACGAGCCGTTAAGCAGTTCCCCCGACAAAGAGCTCGGAACGGGTAAGCTGCATTTTATTCTTCACGGAAAAAAGCTGGAAGGAGAATGGTATCTCGTACGGCTTCGTGACGGCGAGCATCAATGGTTGCTGATCAAGGGCGGCCAGGACATGAAACCAATCTCAAAAAGGCTGGACGATCTATCGGCGCTCTCCGGCAAGACCATGAAGGTATTATCACGGGGCGATCGCATCTGGCATTCCCAACAGACTTCCGCAAGCACTAACGACGACACGAAACCCAAGAAAACTGTACGAGCCGCCGCACTACCCGCGTTCTCTCAACCCATGGAAGCGACGCTTGTGGTGAAACCTCCCGAAGGCGATTGGATTTACGAACTTAAATTCGACGGATGGCGTGCACTGGCCCTCAAAGGCGGAAGTCAGATACGGCTTTTGTCCAGAAATCACAAAGACTTCGGCGCAAAGTTTCCCGTGATCATGGAATCTCTCGCGGCGCTGGACGCGCAAGACTGTGTCCTTGATGGTGAGATCGTCGCGCTGGATGCGGAAGGTCGCTCCTCTTTCCAGCTTCTCCAAGCCTACGACATTGGAGAGGAACAACCGCCTCTATTTTTCTACGCGTTCGACCTCTTGCAATTGGATGGGCAAGACTTGAAAGCACTCCCTCTAATCCAGCGTAAGTCGAAGCTGGAGAAGCTATTGAAAAATTTAAACGGCGCCATTCGCTATTCCGCCGGTCTGAGCAACGATGCAGAGCCACTCCTGGAAAAGGTGCGCCAGCTTGGACTCGAGGGGCTGATCGGCAAGCGCGAAGATTCGGCCTACGAGCCAGGAGGCCGAAGCGGATCCTGGGTAAAACTCAAATTATTTCTGGAGCAGGAGTTTATTATAGGCGGATACACCGAACCAGAAGGTACCCGAACTCGATTCGACTCGATCATCGTTGGCTTTTATGAAGGCAACCAGCTTATCTTCGCAGGGAAGGTTGAGAGCGGCTTTAACTCCACGCTCTTGCGCAAACTGCACGCTCGATTCAAAAAAAACGCTAGCGAGGCCTGTCCATTCGCAAACCTTCCAGTTTCTGGCGCAAGCAAGGCGGGACAAAGTCTGACAGCAGCCGAAATGAGACAGTGCCACTGGTTGGACCCACAAATAGTCTGCCAGGTGAAGTTTTCGGAGTGGACGCGGGATAACCGTTTGCGCCAACCTGTTTTTCTAGGTCTTCGCGAAGACAAGGATGCTCAGGAAGTCATACGCGAGAGAAGCTCTTGAGTCGACATAAACGCTATTGCACGGAGCGGACGCGCTCCCGCGCTTTCGTCGACATTGCTCCATAACGACCTGAACGTCTGCGGTCCCTCGCAGCCGCTATCCGCTAAATCGCTTCATCTTTTTAACCTCGCGCAAGGTACGCCGAGGCGGGCAAAGGAATTGATTAGACTATTGATTCGCTTTGGCGACGAACACTTGAAGATCAGAAATCCGCCGTATAGCGAACAAACTTCAACTCCAAACCTTTGCGTAACTCCGCGTACCTTTGCGTGATGCTTCTACGAGACGGCGCCGACGGAGCGCAGGCTAGCCGATCCCGTATTGCTCTTGCACAAAGGGATTCAGACCCGCTTTTTCCAGAGCAGTCAGGGGTGCCAGGAACGTTACTTGCACAACGCCAGGATGCCGGCCGATTTCGATAGCTCCAGTGATAGTCGCGCGATTCATCACCTCCGCGACACTCAATGACAGAAGCTCAGCAGCCCGGCGAAGACCAACTTGAGTCGCTTTGTTCAAATCGGGACCGGACCCGACCACGGATACCGGTGCCGATTCCTCAAGTTTGTCGACTCCCCATTTTACCGCTAACCGGTGTGCTGTTTCCTTTTCCGTATCGCTCAACGGCCTGGCCAGCGGTGGAAGATCTTCAAGCAACGGGAAAAGAACAGGCCCCTCAAGCGTTCGCCCTTTCAAGAGCTCGACCTCCAGGGTCACAGTACCGGAAACATCCATGGTGTGGCCTGCGATCTCGCCGTCGCCCTGGAGCGCGTGCATATCTCCAAAGTAAATTCCCGCTCCCGGTACCTTCACCGGCGCCAGAAGAATCGCGCCTGGTCGCACGGCATCGATATCCATGTGCCCATCGGTTCGTAGTTCGAGCTGCTCGACGGTAATGGCGTATTCATGCGGAGCACCTACCAGAGCGGATCCAAAGTCGCCGGCATTGTGGGAATCAGGCATTCGAATTGCCGGAGTTGTTCCGAGTTGGCCGAGAAACGGCCTTAACCTGGCGGCAACGCCAACCAGATCATGAGGAGCAAACGTAAGGATCGAATGTTGGGCTGAGCTCTCCGGTAAAGCGGCGAATTGATTCGCGGAGTGCGCAATCTTTTCTGCGGCCTCTTTATGGACAGTGAGACCAACCTGGCGGGTGTCGTCAAAGACTACCGTATATCCGTTGACGATCTGAAATGGAGTTACAGGCGTATTGCATTTCACGCAGCGAACCGCTTGCTGGCCGATCCCTTGAACATAGGTGTCCGGGTAGAATGTGCCGCAATTCGGGCACCGCGGTGCGACGTAAGGATCTCCCAGATAATGGCCTTCCACCCATCGATCATGGCCTGAGGCTGTGGCCACCGAGGTGACATTGATATCCCGGATCCGCAGGACTACCGCGTCTCCGGGCATCGCTCCATCCACGAATACCGGTCGCGTCACTTCGTGACCGCCCCGAATTCGAGGTGTGATCATCGGTCCCCAGCATCCCGGCGCCGTGTTGCCCACGATTGTGCCGCCAGCTGCTAAGGGTCCGAGCATCGGTTGTGCGGGGTCCAAAATGCCGTCGGTCAATTCAGAAACGAGCACGGTGCGTCTCGCTCTGCCTTTGGCTTCAGAGGGATTCATGATTCTGCTCCTTTGTGTGGATTAAAAGAGGAGTCAATCGGCGCCACGATCAATGGGGGTCCGGCGTCAAATGGCTGCTGCCTCGCTTACCAATAAGTCCATTTTGGACGGTAACGATCCAGCAATAGAATGTACTTGGTTTCCTCTTACTCTCAAATTGAACGGCGAAAACCGGTACTCTGGCATTCCGGGGCAGGACACGAAATGGAAGGATGGAAGGTCAAGCTTGGCTTAGAACGCGTTCTTGGACGCAACCGGAAAGCTTCCTTCGCCCAATGCGGCGCCGAGGGACCGGTGCCCTCCAAGCCAGGCTCAAAGTTTCGATAGCCGCTCCTGACCGCTCTTTTTGCCTTGCAGAAACGCTCTGACCGGTCAGCTTGAAGAGCTCGGCAGCATGAGGACTCCGTCGTTGTTCCCAGAAGACCCCAGGATCGAACTGCGTGTCACGCTCGACTGGTCCAAAGGGCAGATCACATTTGACTGGTTGCCTTCCCAAGCCGAGAGGAAGCTGGCTCATGGCGCGGTCTGGGTCACCGGCTCTACTCTCCGATGGCGAATCACCTCGGAAGGCGAGCCGGAGCGGTTCGATTGCCTCATCGAGCCTCTGCCGATTGAAGCAGCTATTCGGTATGTCTCATTGCGTTTCCCGGTCGCGAAGCGCGATGTAAAGATGTTTGGACGCAGATTCAGTCCGATTTCGAACGACTGGGAGAGACAGCAAATCCGCAAAGTCGGTGACCCTTGGAAATTTCTTGCCTGGGAAGTCATGCGCATGGGCGAGGAGTTAATGGGTGCTCAGGCGAGGCCACCCGCTCCTCTTGACGATTTCGGTCTTGACCCGGAAGAAATCCATCTGCTGGAGAAGAGAGCTCAGCGAGAGGAAAAGAAGCGCCTCGAGCGGAAGGCAATCCAGGAGCGTATTGCCGAAGCCAACAAGCGAAATGAAAAGCGCAAGCTGGACGCTCAACGCCGCGGGTCAAAGCTCAAGCCACCGCCTCCAGCCGTCTCAAAGACTAAAGCAGTATCGTCGGTGCCGGAAGTGCGGTTGGAGATCGCAGCCGCTCAAATACCTTTGCACGATCTGTTTCACGCTTATTCCGGGATCGGTAGCTTTCTAAAGATCGAGCGCGCATCGCTCATGTGGATCTCCAACCAATCGGACGATCTTCTCTGTTTGCCCTACTGCTCGATTGATCATCTTGAATATCAGATCCATACCGCGCTACGCGTCGCCGGCACCCTCCGGGGCAGAGCATTGCTCTCAGACGAGGTCGGTCTAGGCAAGACTATCGAGGCCGGCCTCATCCTGAAGGAGTATGTAACCCGTGGCTTGGTCCGCCGGTTTTTAGTGCTAACCGTTCCCTCGCTGGTCGACCAGTGGGCTGAGGAATTGGAAAGCAAGTTTTCCCTTCCGACGGTTACAAGCAATCAGCCGCAATTTCGGACCGATCCGGAACAGTTCTGGACCGAAGAGCGGGCGCTGATCGCTTCCATTCACACGTTCAAACAGGAGAGCCACCTGGCTTTGGCAACGCGCAGGCCATGGGACATGGTAATCGTTGACGAAGCCCATTACTTGCGGAACAGGACCTCGAGGGCATGGGAAGCCGTCAACGCCCTACCACGGCAATTTATCCTGCTGCTGACCGCTACGCCGGTCCAGAATTCACTCGAGGACCTTTATAACCTCGTCACCCTCCTGAAGCCGGGGCACCTGCCTTCGCCCAAAGAGTTTCGCCAGCGATTTATCAATCGCGATCGGCCCTACGAACCGCACGAACCCGAACAGTTACGCTCATTGCTTGGTCAGGTCATGATCCGTAACACCCGGGCAAATGCCGGGATTCAAATGCCCTCGCGGCGCGCCGAAACTGTCCTTTACGAGTCGGAGCTTGGTGAAAGCGACTTTTGGCTGGCATGGGATCGTGAACTTAGGGCCGCTCTCAAAGGCATGCCTGCGGGGAAAGCAAGCCTCTGGGGACGGCTGCTGCTGCAGGCCGCCGGGAGCAGCCCCTCCGCTTGGATAGAGGCGCTCGAAAAGTTCCCTAAACCGGAACTCGTGCGGCGGTGGAAGACAAATGCACCTCTGGAACAGAGTTGGGAGAGAAAGACCAGCGTTCTTCCAACGCTGGCACGAACCGACGGGGGATTGGTTATTTTCACTCAGTTTCTGGCAACGCAGAAGGCATTGGCAGAGGTCTTGACTAAGAATGGAGTTAAAGCATGGACTCTGAATGGTCAGATCCCAGCAGCACACAGGCAAGGGCTCGTAGAATCGTTCAGGGACCAGGGCGGCGCGCTACTTCTGACTCGCAGTGGAACGGAGGGCCGCAACCTCCAGTTCTGTCATCGGCTCGTAAACTTCGATTTACCGTGGAACCCCATGGAGATCGAACAGCGGATTGGGCGGCTGCATCGAATTGGCCAGGATCACATTGTTGAGATTTATAATTTGGTGCAAGCCGGTACCCTGCAGGCGCATCTGCTCGAGATTCTGCAAGAGAAGCTGAATTTGTTCGACTTGGTCATCGGCGAGACCGGCCTCATTCTGGGTGAGCGCTTCAGCAGCGAAGATTTCGAAGAGGAAATATTCCGCCGCTGGCAGGCCTCTGAAGGTGATTTCGCTGATGCACTCAAGAATCTGGGAGAGGAGCTCAGCCGGGGCCGTTCAGCTCTGGAAGAGATCAAACAGCTCGACGAAACGTTATTTGCCCACGATTACGAAAGCCTCTGACTGATCATTGAATCGCCATGAAGTTTCAGAAGATCCCCGCCCAGGCCGAATATTTGATGGAGTTTTTTGAGGAGAGTCTTCATTCACTCGGCGCGATTTGCGAACGGTCCTGGCATGACCGCTTGGAAGTGTTGGCGGAGGGTGACGCCGCGCATCTTTGGCAAAAGGACGATGATTTGTTCTCCGGCGAACTAAATTTTCGCGATGCCGGTTCGGCAGATCCGAATAATGCTGAGAACGAAGTCTTTCCGAGTTGCCCGATTTTGTTTCGCCTGGTGGAAGCACTCTGGCGCCGCCATCTGGCCTATTCCAGGGTTTGTCTCTCCACGGAGATCGGCGTTAAGGCACCATCAAACGACGTGGCGAATAAGCTGTGGCAGGCGCAATTCGGCTTTCACGCCGGTTGGCAGCCGTCGCCGTTTCTGCGAACCTGGACTTTTTCGGTTGTGGCGGCGGTGCGTTGCGAGGTTCAGGCTCACGATCAGGGCTGGAGCAGTCACCGGTTCGCTTTTGCTCTTCCGGCCGGCGAGCGCGACGCTTCGCTGGAATTCGCGCTCGAGCAAATGAGCGTCGTCGAATCGGTTAGCCTGGAGTGGCCGGCGCTTAACCCCAGCCTTATATGCGATTGTATCGGTCGCGCTCTCGCTAGCGAGCTGGCCCCGGAGCTCTCCAAAGTAAAGGAACGACAACAGCTCTTTCTGCGCAGGGAACTTAGTCGGATCGACGACTATTTCGAAAACTATGCTCGCGAATTGCGCGAACGGATGGGCCGTCAGCACAAGGAAGCAGCGGTTAAACGTTATACAGATCGTCTTGAGGCTACTCGTCTGGAGCACAACCGTCGCCGAACCGACCAGATCGAACGTCACACGATCCATGTGATTCCACATGTGGACGCCCTGTTAACGGTCGCGGAGCCGGCGTTCGCTACGCGCGTGATTTGGCGAGCTGGCCGAGAGGATAGAACTGTTCCGGCAATCTTCGTACCCAGAACACGCCGCTGGTATACGCGTGTTGCCATCCAAGCCTGACCCCACCGTTCGCCGTTCACCGTTCGCCGTTCACTGTTCACGGGTTCGGAGTTCGGGGTTCGAGGTTCGGAGTTTGGCGTTCGCCGGGCGCTACGGATGGCGTCGCACGGCCCTCACCATCACCCCGATGCAGAACCGAAATCCATTCCGAACTTTGTGCTCTCTGCGCCTCTGTGGTGAAATCCTCTCCGTTAACTTCCCAAACTCTGATGCACGTTAGACAACAAACAGATTCATAAAGCGGTCCACTGGCGTTGATTCCAGGCGCGCCTGATCGGCGCAGAGGGAGGTGATCGAGTCGGCGTTGCGCGGTGGGATGCGGCCCCTCAGGTTCCGGTCGAATTTCTCCAGCAGCATAGGAATGCCCTCCTTCCGACGGCGCCGATGGCCGATGGGATACTCAACCGCAATTCGATCGGTTTGTGTGCCGTCAACGGAGAAGACCTGAACGCTGTTTCCAATAGAGCGCTTTGCCGGATCAAGGTAATCGGCCGTGAAATCCCTGTTCTCCAAAACCTCCATTCTCTCCCGCAGCCGATCGATTCGCGGATCCCGCGCCACTCGATCTTCGTAGTCCTCAGCGCTTAACCGCCCGAAAATGAGCGGGATTGCAACCATGTATTGGATGCAATGATCGCGGTCGGCCGGGTTTCGCAGCGGACCGGTTTTGTCGATGATGCGCTTGCCGCTCTCCTGGGTTTCAATGATTACGCGCTCGAACGCCTCGAGACGATCTTTCACCTCTGGATGCAGCGCCAACGCAGCTTCAACAGCGGTTTGGGCGTGGAATTCCGCCGGGAATGAGATCTTGAACAAAATGTTCTCTATCACGTAGGTCGCGAATCCCTGATTCGGGACTCGAAGCGGTTTGCCTCCGAAGAGCGCATCCTGAAAACCCCACAATTTCGCGCTGAGCGCGCCGGGATACCCCATCTCTCCCCGAAGTGCCTGCAAGGCCAGACGCACTGCGCGACTTGTGGCATCCCCTGCCGCCCACGATTTGCGCGAACCGGTATTCGGTGCCTGACGGTAGACGCGGAGCGCGCCGCCATCGATGAACGCGTTGGAAAGAGCGGAAATCATATCGCTGCGCGAACCGCCGAGCAGGCGAGTGACTACCCCGGTTGAAGCAACTCGCACCAAAAGTACATGATCAAGGCCGACGCGATTGAAGCCGTTTTCCAATGCGAGGACCCCTTGGATCTCGTACGCCTGAATCATGGCTATGAGAACATCACGCATCGTGAGAGCCTCAACTCCTTGGCGGATACAGTTTCGGCTCAAGTAATCTGCGACCGCGAGAATGGCACCGAGATTATCCGAAGGATGTCCCCATTCCGCGGCGAGCCACGTGTCGTTGAAATCGAGCCAGCGCACGATCGTCCCGATATTGAACGCAGCCTGAATCGGGTCGAGTTCGTAACTGGTTCCCGGTACACGCGCACCCGTGCCAGGCATTGTTGCGCCCGGCACGACCGGACCGAGAAGCTTCGTGCAGGCGGGATAATTCAACGCTAGAAGGCCGCATCCGAGCGCGTCCATGAGACAAAGACGCGCGGTATCAAGCGCTTCGGCGCTCGTTATTTTTTCGACTCCGAAAATGTAATCTGCAATCTGCTGCAGGATTGCATCAGGTTCAGGACACACGGGATTCGTTGAGCCGCTATCGGACATGATGGAAATTATCGGAGATCCAGCGGCGGAAACGCTCGCGGTTCAGGTCCGATATAATCGGCGCTCGGACGGATCAATTTGTTATTCGACCGCTGTTCCATGATATGCGCCGACCAACCGCTAACGCGCCCGAGCACAAAGATTGGAGTGAACAGAGGGGTTGGAATGCCCATGAAATGGTACATGGAAGCAGAGAAAAAATCTGCATTGGCAAAGAGCTTTTTCTCCTCCCACATGACCGCTTCGATTGCTGCCGATACCTCAAACAGATAGCCGTCCTGCTGTTTCGCAGACGGCGCCAGCCTGCGGGCCCACTCCTTGTTGATCGCGTTGCGCGGATCGCATGAACGATAAACGGCGTGGCCGAAGCCCATGATTTTTTCCTTCCGCGCCAGAATTGCTCTGACTCCTTCGCGCGCCTCTTCTGCCGTCTTGAATTTCGAAACAAGTTCCATTGCGGCTTCGTTCGCTCCGCCATGCAGCGGCCCGCGCAACGTACCGATTGCTCCAGTGACGCAGGAGTAAAAGTCCGACAGGGTGGCTGCACAAACTCGCGCGGCAAAGGTCGAGGCGTTGAACTCGTGCTCGGCATATAGAATGAGCGACGCATCCATGCACCGTTGACGTTCCGCGGTAGGATCCACTCCATGCAGCAATTTGAGAAAGTGTCCCGCGACGCTTTCCTGATCCGACTCGGTCTCAATCCGAACGCCTTCCTGGGCAAATCGATACCAATAGCAGAGTATCGATGGCAGGCAGGCAAGCAGGCGCTCAGCGACTGCGTTCTGGCGGGCGAAACTTCCCTCCGGTTCAAGCACTCCCAGCATCGACGTACCGGTCCGAAGGACATCCATCGGGTGGGCATCCTTCGGAATACGCTCCAGCACTTCCTTTAGCGAGGGAGGCACCTCTCGCGCCGCGCGGAGCCGCCTTTTGAAATCATCCAATTGTTGCTTTTTAGGAAGTTCTCCTACAAGCAATAGATACCCAACCTCTTCAAAGCTGGCTTTTTCAGCCAGCTCCTCAATCGCGTATCCGCGGTAAGTAAGGCCGACGCCTGCTTTGCCAACGGTGGAAATGGTGGTAGTGCCGACAGATTGCCCGCGCAGTCCTCCGCTCTGAGGGGAACTTATCGTTGTCATAATCTTTTCTTTTTAGCGAACAGCTCATCCAGCTTCTCTTCGAACGTATGGTAGTTCAAAATGTCGTACAGATCTCGACGCGTTTGCATCTTGGCAACCATCGCTTGCTGAGTTCCCGCGCTCCGGATCGCCCCGTAAGTGCGCGCAGCAGCCGCACTCATAGCGCGAAAAGCACTCAATGGATAGAGTATCAGTCGCACTCCGACCTCACGAAGTTCTTCCACCGTAAAAAGCGGCGTCTTCCCGAATTCGGTGATATTAGCCAACACAGGCGCCGATACGCTCCGGGCGAATTGCCGATAGTCTGCCAGAGTTTGGAGCGCTTCTGCAAAAATCATATCAGCGCCGGCTGCGACATAAGCACAAGCTCGGTCGATTCCGGCTTGCAATCCCTCTGACGCAACAGCATCGGTGCGTGCCATGATAACGAATTCATCAGCTGGACGTGCGTCGACTGCTGCCTTGATACGGTCGACCATTTCATCACAGGAAACAACGGCCTTGTTTGGACGATGCCCACAGCGCTTAGCCAACTCCTGATCTTCGAGGTGGCACCCCGCAGCGCCCGCGCGATCCAGTTCTCGAATCGTTCGCCCGATATTGAAGGCGCTACCCCAACCCGTATCGGCATCAACGAGCAAAGGTAAAGAAGTCGCGCCAGTCACCCGGCGAACATCCTCACATACATCGTTCAATGTTGTTATGCCGAGATCCGGCAACCCAAATGACGCATTTGCCACCCCCGCCCCAGAGAGGTAAAGCCCCCTGAACCCCGCTCTTTCGGCCAGGAGAGCACAGTAAGCGTTGACCACACCAACGAGCTGCAGCGGGATTTCTCGCTCAACCGCCTTTCTAAATTCGGATCCAGCTGTCATCATCCCGAAAAATTGCCGGTGAGCCGATTCCGCGCTCAACCGAAATGAATCTTGAGAATTGAAGCATCATCTTCGAAATGATCAGATCCATGCACTCGCTGCACTTCCACTAAAATGCCTTCGAGTTCCGTACCTCCGGCGGTAGAGAGCCTTGCGACAAGATCTCCAAAGCCTTCCAGCCCTAACATGGAACCGTCCGCTGTCGACCACTCAAACAGCCCATCGCTGAAGACATAAAGTTCAGCGTCTTGTGCTACAACCGCGGTACCTCCTTCAAAGGTGTCAGCGGACGTCGCCCCAATCCAGAGCCCCTTCCCTTTCAGCCAGGCGACCTGGGGCAGCCCTTCGGCTCCGAGCGAAATCAGCAGGGCAGCCGGATGCCCGGCTGAGGCGTAATGGATTATTCCGCTGACGCGGTCAAATACTCCGTACCAGATCGAAAAGACCTTATCACCGTGCTCATCCATCTGAAATGACCGATTCAGAGCCGAAAGCACGGAGACCGGATCAAGAGGATCGCCGTCCTTAAGCGCGCCTTGTCTGAGCAAGTGAAGAATTGAAGTCGCGAGCAGTGCAGGGCCCACCCCGTGACCAACCACATCCAGCAGGAAGACGACGAGGTGATCCTTATCGATCCAAAAGAAATCAAGAGCGTCGCCGCCAAGTGCCGAACTTGGCAGATACCTCCAGTCGGTTTGTACTGAGTCGCTTAAATTCGTAGGCAATTGAGATCGAACGTACGTCGCCGCGTCTGTCAGTTGCGCGCTGATCATTTGTTGGCTGAGCTGAAGCGCCCGTAACGTACGGCTCTGTTGCTCATACAACACGGCCTGCTGTTCTTCGAGCTCCTTTCGCTTGGAGATATCCCGCGAGATAACGACCAGGAGCTGGCGGCGCACATCGGTCGCGGGTAATATCCAGCCTTGCGATTCAAGGTAAATGTAGTGGCCGGAAAAGTGCCTTAAGCGGTACTCAATCCGTTGCCCGGCGCCTGTTCGCATCGAATCCTGAAGAGCCGCCTGCACCTTAGGCAAATCGTCAGGGTGAACTTCAATGAGCGAATTACTACCCGCAAGGCTTTCGACCGAATATCCCAACACGTGGGCGTAAGCGGCGTTATTCCAAACGCGCCTTCCCTTCGAATCAATGACAGCTATCAGGTCGTCAATGTTATCGACGATTAATTCGAGCAGCGGCAGATGCGTTCCAAGCTCTTGAGTCTCTCCTGCCTCGAGTTCTTCAACCGTCTCGTTATCCGGCCCGAATGAATCATTTGTCGCCAACCGCTCGATGAGCATCCCGACCTCATTCAGAATAAGCGAATGCCTGCCGGTTATCCTGTGCTTGACGCCGCGAACGATGCGCGCTCCATCCAGACGCGCAACCGATCCCACTTCTTCGGGAATCAGAAGGAACGATTCGTTTGATGTTTCAGAGAAAACAACATGTCGAGGCCGGATGCCTTCAAACCTGGCAAAAAACTTCGGTTCAACGGTTCCTTCGGAGCCCAGTACGTCCCCATCCTTAAAAACGAAATCGCTGTTGTTAAAAGAAACTCGGACCATACTCGCTAGCGAGGCCGCGCCTCAGACCCGCGAGATATAAGAATCTCAAGAGGCGCTGGGAGCAGCTTCGCTTGAATCAAACTAACCGAGCGAGCATCCCCGGTCCAGTCCCAGACCGCTTGACGCAATGGTAAGCGGAAACGAGAGTTTTATTTTAGCGGTGAAGGGGATAAGAAAACGGGGTAGCATGGGGTGTCTTCCCTCCCAGGAAAAACAAAGATTTTCCTTACTTGAATTCCGTTGGCAGGTATGATCGGAGAACCCCTATGAAATCTCAGTTTGGCGTCTGCAAAAACAAGGTCGGATGCAGCCTCGCCTACACCGGCGAGAAAGTGCCTCTGCCATCCGATCTGAAATGCCCGGAATGCGGCCAGACTTTGGTCGTTGAAAAATCGAAAGGGGGTGGGAGCAAGGCTGTCCTCACAGCGCTTGTCTTATTACTTCTCGTTGTCGGCGCTGGCGTGGTTGCGTTGGTTTTCAAAGACAAGATTGCTGACCTTGTATTTCATAAGCCGGCAACTGTGCAGCAATTGCCCAGCCCGAGCCAGGAAGACAGTGGAATTCGACCGATTCAATCGCCGAACCAGAGCTCGCCCGCCTCCAATCCGCCTCCGATCACGTCATCTCCTAACGCCCTCCCGAATACCGACGACAAGGCCTCGAGAGCCTCTTCCCAGCCTCCTCCGCCACACTCCGATGAAACCCTGCAAGATAAACCGCAGACTCCTTTGGACCGGAATCTAGCTCCCCCTCCTGCTGCTCCTCCTTCCGACAAAACTTCACAGACTCACGCTGAATCCGAACCTCCGACCCCCGGGGGCGGAGAAATTCAGCCGCCGATTTCACTGTCCAAAAATGACGTAGACGCGACTCGGGAAGACGTACTGAAACGAATAAATGCCATGCCAAGGTTCAGCGCAGAGGAAAAAAAGCGTCTAACCGAAAAAATGGAAATGGCTCGCTCAATGGATCGCTTGGTTGTCATCCGGTTTGACACCGGTCAAACGGCTTTGGGGAGATCTGCAATGGATGACCTCATGAAGCGATTTAAATCCAAGGACTTTCAGGACAAAGTCAGCGATCCAACAGTCGTATTCGTGGTCGCGGGTTATGCAGACGCAGCCGGGGATCCAAAGAAAAATCTCCAAATCTCCCAGCAGCGCGCGGACAACGTGACGAGAATTCTGAAAGAGCGAACCAATCTGCTCAATGTGGTGCACAGCGTTGGCATGGGAAGTACCGATTTACTGGATAGCAAACGAGCCGATCAAAATCGTGCAGTCGAGATCTGGACGGTGGCGCCGTGAATCTGTCGCGCAGGGGACGCAGCGGAACAGAAAGCATCACGCAGAGGACGCTGAGGAGCGCAGAGGGGGAGAAGACGTTGAGCTTTCCGGAATGAGCAGCTTCCACCACTAACCAAGGTCTTCGTCCTTGATATCCGGGTCATACCTGCCAGCAGGCAACCTAATCGTCCTCGAACCCGAACTCGTCCTCGGAGCCATTTCACAAGCTGCCTCTGCAGCGACGCGGGTTCACAGATTCCGAAATTGGAACCGCAGATTCCGCCGATTTCACAGATTTTGAAGAGGCGATTGGGAGATGACCGTACAAATCTTTTCGTGGCAAAACTTCCAGGGTTTCGCCAATCGTAACCTATTGAATCTGCGGCGCGTTCGCCGTTCGCGGTCTGGGGTTCGCGGCGCCAACAACCCAGACGCCAAACTTAAAACCATTTCCGACCTTAGTGTCCTCTGCGCCTCTGTGGTGAAATTTCCGTTCCCTTTGTGAACTCCGCTATTTCTTCTCCCTCACTTTTTGCCAAAA
>Ga0306922_10002561_pt1 | contig 16890 bp, 18 predicted proteins | sample sta12Cox44000082_FD_203758 | JGI IMG/M metagenome (GOLD analysis project Ga0306922, IMG submission 203758) | Lab enrichment of tropical soil microbial communities from Luquillo Experimental Forest, Puerto Rico - statoxic.12C.oxic.44.000.082 (v2)... | ecosystem: Environmental > Terrestrial >... | reverse complement strand
AAGTGCTGCTCGCCGCTGACCGCCAACGAGCTGGCGTAGGCCACGCGGTTGACGCCGCACAGCCGTGCCGCCTCGAAGCAATTGTCCATGCCGAGGATGTTGAGCTTGAACGCGACATGCGGGGGATGCTCGCTGCCGAGGTAATAAGCGAGGTTGACTACCCGCGCCGGCTTTGCCGCGACCATCGCCGACATGACGTCGTCGAACTGGCTGATGTCGCCGCGCACGATCTGGACCTGCTTGCCGAGATTGCCGTAGGAGGCGGTGCCGGGGTTGATGTCCATGCAGACGACCTCTTCGCCGCGCTGCGCCAGTAACGGAACGAGCCGGCGGCCGATAAAGCCGGTGCCGCCGAGAACCAGGGTCGTCGTCATGAGGCTTCCCTCCCTAGAGATGACCGGATTGCCCGGTCCGACGTTAACCCGCTTCCACAGGCTCGGCAATCGGGCCTAATCTCGGACCAGCGGAGAAGCGGCGGGAGGCTGGTAGCGATGACCGCGATCATCTTTACCAACTGTGCGGTGCTCGACGGCACCCATAGGGAGCGCCGCGAGGACCACCATGTGCTGGTCGAGAGCGACCGGATCCGTGAAGTCTCGGATCGGCCGATCAAAAGCGATGCCGCCCGGACGATCGATCTCGACGGGCGCACCTTGATGCCGGGGCTGATCGACGCGCATGTCCACGTCCTTGCGGTCGACGCCGCGCTCGCTCGCTTGTCGGACCGGCCGGTCACTCTGCTGACCTTACAGGCGGCGAAGGTGCTCGAAGCGATGCTGCAGCGCGGATTCACGACAATCCGCGACGCCGGGGGCGCCGATGGCGGGCTCGCCGAGGCGGTCGAGCAGGGTCTCGTTCGAGGGCCGCGCATCTTCCCGTCAGGCAGCGCCCTCAGCCAGACCGGCGGGCACGGTGACACGAGACCGCGCACGCAATCGGTCGTCACTTGCGCCTGTTGCGAAGGCGGTGCCGCTTTGTCGCGCATCGCCGACGGCGTGACCGAATGCCGCCGTGCGGCGCGCGACGAGCTGCGCAAGGGTGCCACGCAGATCAAGATTCTGGCCTCGGGCGGTGTGGCCTCGCCCTACGACCCGATCTGGAACCTGCAATACAGCGAAGAGGAGGTGCGCGCGATCGTCGCGGAGGCGCATGCCTGGCACACCTATGTCCTCGCCCACGCCTATTCGCCCGAGGCAATCCGCCGCTCGATCGATTTCGGGGTGCGCTCGATCGAGCACGGCAATCTGATCGATCGCGCCACCGCCGAGCATGTCGCCGGCGCCGATGGGTTTGTCGTGCCGACCCTCGCCACCTATGATGCGTTGCACCGTTTCGGCAAGGAGCTCGGTTTTCCCGAGGTGAGCATGGCCAAGCTCGCCGAAGTCCGTGAGGCGGGGCTCGGCTCGCTCGAAATCCTGAAGAGGGCCGGCGTCAAGATCGGCTACGGCACCGATCTCTTGGGCCCGATGCACCGCCACCAGTCGCGCGAATTTGTGATTCGCGCCGAGGCGATGGCGCCTTTCGACATCATCCGCTCGGCGACGATCGTCAACGCCGAGCTGTTGAACCGTGCCGGCGAACTCGGCGTCATCGCTCCGGGCGCGCGTGCCGATCTGATCGCCGTCGACGGCGATCCGCTCGGCGACATCTCGCTGCTCGACGGCCAGGGCGAGCACCTGACCCACATTATGAAAGACGGGGTGCTCTACAAGACAAGCAATTAACCCAAAACGTCTCGCGATGTCCTGAATGGGCCGCAGACGTTTTACCAACAGGGAGGATAAGGCGTGACCATGGAGTTTTATTCCATTGTGTTCCCCACGATCGGTGAAATGTATACCGACACGGCCAACCCCTTTTCTCGCGTAAAGGTTCGGTTATACTTTCGAAAAATCGACAGTGACATCTATACGCCGATCGAAATCGATACAAAAATCAGTTATTGTTCGAATTCTACCGTATCGGAGATCTATGAAGGGGCCTTGGCGGAGGTAAAACAGGTGATTGCCGCAGCTCACGCTCTGCTCGCCGATTCCAGCCTCCGGCAGTTGCAGGCCCTTTCTACGGAACGGATGCGGGCATCGGGATGATCCGCCCAGGACCGCACATCACTCCGCTGCGTTCTTGCGCCCATACCGCCGCACCCGCAGATCGGCCTGCTCCTTATGACCCCAGAAGCGTTCGATAGAGAGGCGGCTGCAATATTCGCCGACCAGCGCGCTCGCCTCCGGGGTTTTGACTTCCTGATAGGTGCAAGTCTTCAGGAACTTGCCGACCCAGAGGCCGCCGGTGTAGCGCGCCGCACCCTTGGTCGGCAATCTGTGGTTGGTGCCGATCACCTTGTCGCCGTAGGCGACGTTGGTCTCGGGGCCGAGGAACAGGGCGCCGTAGTTCTTCAGGCGCTCGAGCCAGCGGCGCGGCTCTCTTGTCAGCACCTCGACATGCTCGGCGGCGATTCGGTCGGATTCGGCCGCCATCTCGTCCTCGTCGGCGCATAAGATGACCTCGCCATAATCGCGCCAGGCGACGTCGGCGGTGCGCAGGACGGTCAGCTGCCGATCGAGCTCGGCGATCGTGTCCCGGGCGAGCTGTTCCGAAGTCGTCAAGAGGATCGCCGGGGAGGTCGGCCCGTGCTCGGCCTGGCCCAATAGATCGGTCGCGCACGTCTCGGCGTCGGCGGTCTCGTCGGCGATGACCAGGATCTCGGTCGGACCGGCGAAGAGGTCGATGCCGACCTTGCCGTAGAGCTGGCGCTTGGCCTCGGCGACATAGGCGTTGCCGGGACCGACCAGCATATCGACCGGCTTGAAGGTCGCAGTGCCGAGAGCCATCGCCGCCACCGCCTGGACGCCGCCCAATACAAAGATCTCGTCGGCGCCGCCGAGATGCATGGCGGCGATCGTCTCTGGATGTGGGCCGCCTTGATTCGGCGGGGTGCAGGCGGTGATATGGCCGACCCCGGCAACGCGTGCGGTGACGATCGACATATGAGCCGAGGCGACCATCGGGTAGCGCCCGCCCGGCACATAACAGCCGATGCTGCCGACCGGGATGTGCTTATGGCCGAGCACGACGCCAGGCAAGGTCTCGACCTCGACATCGCACAACGAGGCGCGCTGGATCTCGGCAAAGCGGCGGATCTGGGCTTGAGCGAATTTGATGTCGTCGATCGTCTGCGGTGCGACCTTGGCGACCAGCGACGCAATCTCGTCGGTGCTCAGGCCGAAGCTCGGCGGCGACCATTTGTCAAAGCGCTCAGACAATTCGCGCACTGCCGCATCGCCGCGTTTGGCGACATCGGCGATGATGCTTCCGACCGTGCTCCGGACCTTCGCGTCGGCCTCTTCCTGCTGGCTGGCAAGCGTCGCTCGCTTCATGTGCGGGGGCATTGGTTCCTCCTATTCAATGACCTCGTCTGCGGTGGCCAGCAGTAACGGCGGCACTGTTAGCCTCAGCGCTTGGGCTGTTTTCATGTTGATCACCAGCTCAAAGCGGGTCGGTTGGGCGACAGGAAGGTCGGCCGGACTCACGCCGCTAAGGATCTTTCCGGCGTAAATCCCGAACTCGCGAAACGCAGCCGTAATTTTCAACCCGTAGCTCATCAAGCCACCGATGGCTACGAATTCGCGCACCCCATAGCTCCCCGGAACTGCGTAGCGCGTCGCCAACGCCACGATCTGATCGCGCCGGCTTGTAAAAAAAGGGTCGGCGCCTACGAGCAGCGCGCCGGCCTTCCGTTGAGCGAGGGTGGCGAAGGCGCCATCTACGTCGCTTTCGCTACCGGCGCTTAGGAAGTCGAGCTGGACCCCCTTCGTGTGCGCCGCCCCCTCCATATCAGCGATAATGCGCTTGGCGAACGCACCCTTCGGGTTCACGAGTACCGCGATTGTTCTTGCCTGAGGGACCAGTTCGGAAAGTTGTTCAAGGCGCTTGGGCATCAACTCGACGCCTAGCAGGCTAACGCCGGTCAGGTTTCCGCCGGGTCTGGAGAGACTCGCAACTAGACCGCCTTCGACCGGATCGCCGCCGGCAAGACAATCGGAATAGTCGACGTCGCTGCTTTTGCCGCGAGTGCTGAGGGGGGACCCATTGCGGCGATTACGTCGACCTTGCGAGTGACTAGGTCGGCGGCCTACGCAGGCAGCCGATCATATTGGCCATTGGCCCAGCGATACTCGATCGCCAAATTTTGCCCTTCGACATAGCCGGATTCGGCGAGGCCCTGGCGAAACGCAGTCAGGAGCGGCGCGACCGGACCTGGGGAGGTGCTGTCGAGCCAACCGATCACCGGCTTCGCGTTCTGCTGGGCTAGCACTACCGGCGGTCGTGCGAATACGCTGATGCCTAATGAGGCTACTAATACGCGCCGATTCATTACCATGCCGTCCAGCCGCCGTCGACGAGCAGCGCTGACCCGGTGACGAGGCTGGCGGCCGGGGAAGCCAGGAACACGACCGCCTGCGCTACTTCCTCGACCGTGCCGAGCCGGCCCAACGGAATGCGGTCGAGCACCCATTTGCGGAACACCGGGTCCTCGAAGAACGGCTTGGTCAGCGGCGTCGTAATAAAGGTCGGTGCGATCGAGACAACGCGCACGCCTTTGGGCGCCAGTTCGACCGCCATCGCCTTGGTCAGCCCTTCGACGGCATGCTTGGTCATCACATAGACTGTGCGGTTCAGCTCGGAGCCGACATGGCCCATCTGCGAGGATACGTTGATGATGACTCCGCCACCATTGGCGGCCATCAGCCGGGCCGCCGCTTGCGCCACAAGAAATGCCGCCCTGACATTGAGTGTCAGGAGCTGATCGAGGGTTGCTTCGTCGACTTCAAGAAAAGGCTGCGGCCGGTTGAGCCCGGCATTGTTGACCAGTATGTCGAGCCGCGGGATCCCAGCGAAGGCGATGCGCATCGCCGCCGTGTCGGTCACGTCGACCGGTAGCACGCTGGTTTTGCCCTCGCACGAAGCGATCTCGCGTGCGACTTCTTCGAGCTGGCTTGGAGTTCGGCTCACCAGGATCGGCTCGGCACCGGCAGCTGCCAGCGCAATGGCAATGGCGCGGCCGATACCACGCCCGGCACCGGTGACAAGCGCCGTCTTGCCGTCGAGACGAAAATTATCCACCGATCCCGCCGGCGTAGGACTCCAGCAGGCGCCACATCTCCGGACCGGCTTTCGTTCGCCAGCTCTTGTAGAAATCGCCCAGCCGTGCGCGAAAGCTCGCCGTGTCGGCGGTATTGACCTGCATCCCGCGCCGCGCCAGCTCCTCGGCGCCGGCGGCGTTGACCTTCTCGATGTCGTCGCGCTGCAGCAATGCGAATTTCTCGGCATTACGCGCGACCGCGTCCTGGACAGTGCGCGGCAGGGCGGCCCACGCCGCGGCATTCGCGAGCAATGTAAACCCCGACCACCAATGCGCGGTCAGGCTCAAATAGCTCTGCACCTCGTAGAGCTTCAGCGACAATACGACACCGAGCGGATCGCTCTGCCCGTCGAATTGACGCGCCTTCAACGCCTCGTACATGCCGCTGAACGGCACCATGCCGGCTTCCGCACCCAGAGCTTTGAAGAAATCGGCGGCAATAGCCCCGCCCGGGCTGCGGAACCTCAGCCCGGTAAAATCGTCGGCCGCGCAGATCGGTCTGACGCTGGTGGTTAGGTGGTGGAACCCGTTCTGCCAGCAATGGTGAAAGGCGTGGAGGCCATTTTGGGCGAGTTCGCCGCGGATCCGGTCGCCGAGCGCGCCGTCGAGTGCCGCGAACACCGCTTTCGAATCGGTGAACGCGAACGGGAGCAGCGGTAGCGCACTGGATGGCGCCACCTCGCCGAGTGTGGCCCCCGCCATGAAGAACTCGAGCGCGCCAGCGCGCAGATCGGCGAACATCCTCGGGTCGGGGCCGAGCCGGCTCTCGGGAAACACATCGAGCCGGAACTCGCCGCCGGTCTCTCGGTTGATCGCCTCGGCCATCTCGCCGGCCCGCCGCGCGGTCGGGCTGCCGGCCGGCTGGTTCAAGCCGAGCCGATATTGCTTTGCCTCAGGCATCGCCCGCTTCCCAGAATGCAAGTCTGAAATGAACCGCGTTCCGCGGCATCGTCACCCCCGTGCGAGCGGGGGTCCAGGGCAAGCGCCACGATCTCGCCTCACTGGATCCCCGCTTTCGCGGGAATGACGAAAAAGCTTTTGACATGGCTGGCTTCATGTGGGGTCATCCTCTCAGCCCTTCGGCAAGCCGAACACACGCTCGCCGATGATATTGCGCTGGATCCGCTGGTGCCGCCGGCGATCGTGTATTGGCGCGCGCCGAGCACGCGGTGGAACCAGCGCGAGGCGTCGGCCACCGCCTCGGTCGGGGCGTCGACCATCGCGTAGAGGCCGAGCAGGGTCGAGGCGAAGTCGGAGATACGCACGCCGAGCTCCGACCCGAAGAGCTTCAGGATCGAGCCTTCGGGACCCGGGGGCTCGCCGCGTAGCCGCCGGGTCAAGCCACGCAACCGCGTCACCTGCAACGCCTTGGCCTCAATCGCGAGCTGCGCCAATTGCTGGCGGATGTGGGTCTCGTACGCCGGCTCCTGGCGCGTCGGGAGTTGCTTCGCCAGCTCGATCAATGGCGCGATCTGTGCCGCGTGGTCGCGCCCGCCGGCGCCGCTGCGCTCGAACATCAGTGTCGTGATCGCGACCTTCCAGCCCTGGTTCAGCGGGCCGACGAGATTGGCCTTGGGCACCGGCACATCGACAAAGAACACCTCGTTGAAGTGGCGGTGGCCGTTCAACAGGACGAGCGGCCGCACCGTGATCCCCGGCGTCTTCATGTCGACGAGCAGGTAGCTGATGCCGTGATGCTTGGGCGCGGCAGGGTCGGTGCGCGCCAGCAAAAACACCAATCGGCGAAATGCGCGCCCGAGGTCCACACCTTCTGGCCGTTGACGACGAAATGGTCGCCGTGGTCGACAGCTCGGGTTCTGAGGCTCGCGAGATCGCCGCCGGCGTCGGGCTCGGAAAAGCCCTGGCACCACAATTCGTCGGCGTTGAGGATGCGCGGCAAGTGGCGCTGCTTCTGCTCCTCGGTCCCCCAATGAATGAGGCTCGGGCCGAGCAGGTTGAGCCCGCTGGCCCCCGGCAGGACCGGAGCGCGGGCGCGCGTGAATTCCTCGTCGAAGATGACTTGCTGCATAAAGTTGGCGCCGCGGCCGCCATACTCCTTGGGCCAGGAGAGCCCGACCCAGCCCGCTGCGTGCATCGTCTTTTGCCATTGGATGCGCTTTTCCAGGGTCTCGCGGTCGGGAGCGACGCGTTGGTCGGCCGCGTCGTCGACACAGATGTCGGGTGACAGGTTTGTCTTGAACCAGCGGCGGATTTCACCGCGGAACGCCGCATGCTCGGGGCTGTCGGCAAATCCATGGGCCGGGCTCCCTGTTAGCGATCGACAATGCCGAGGCTAAGCCCCGGCGCTCGGCGTGGCAAGCGAAGCTCAGTTATGGAAGCGGCTGGCCGCGTAAGGCGACGGATCGGTGAACGGTGTCTCGCCGGTCATCATCTCGGCGAGTAGTTTTCCGGAGCGTGAAGCCGTGATGGGCGTGGCCAAAGGCGAACCACAGGCCCTGGTGGCGCTCGCCCCGCGCGATCACCGGGACCATGTCGGGCAGGCAGGGCCGCCTTCCCAGCCACGGCGCCGGCTCCAGCCGCTCGCCGAGCGGAAACAATCCGCGGGCGAGGGTCTCATCGCGCGCCAATTGCACCGGAGTCGGCAGCGCGTCGCGATCGGCGAATTCGACGCCGGTCGTCAGCCGAATGCCCGTGCTCATTGGCACCAGCATGTATCCCCCATTGCCGTCATGCACAGGATGGCCGAGCGCGGCGTTGCCCTTGACGCCGTAATGCATGTGGTAGCCGCGTTTGACCGCCAATGGAATGTCGTAGCCCAGCCGGCGAAAGACATCGTCCGACCAGGGGCCGAGCGCCACCACCGCCTCGCGTGCCTCGATCGGTCCGCTGTCGCAGGGCACGCTCCAGCCGGAGTTTTCCTGCGTGAGACGGCGCGCATCTCCGCTTAGGAAACGCCCGCCTCTGCGCGTAAACAGATCGGCGTAAGCCTTGGTCAGCGTGCCGGGATTCGACGAGGTCGGCGAGCCGCGAAAGTGGATTGCGCCGACGATTTTCTCCGACACGTGCGGCTCGAGCTCGCGCAATTGCGCCCCGGTGAGCACCGCGTAATCGACCTCGTATTGGTCGAGACGTCGCGCGTTGGCGACTGCTTGGCGCAAGCTTTCCTCGGTCCGCAGACATCTTAACCAGCCTTTGTACTGGACCAGAGTGCGCGCCGCGTCGCCCGCCTCGGCGATCAGCGCATCGTGCTCTTGGACGCATTGCGCCATCAGCGGGGCCAATGCCTGGGCCGAGCGCTCGATGCGCTCCGGGGCTGCGTTCCGCCAATAGCGAAAAAGCCAGGGCGCAATACGCGGCAGCGCCGACACGTGATAGACGACATCGCTGCGATGGTTCATCCCATAGCTCAGGATGGCGCCGAATTCGCGCGGGAAGGTGTAGGGGATCACGCCTTCACGCTGGATCAAGCCGGAATTACCGTAGCTCGTCTCTTCGCCGGCGCCACGGCGGTCGATCAGCACAACGGCGCGCCCGCGCTGTTGCAGATGCAATGCGACGCTGACCCCGACCATGCCCGCGCCGAGAACGATCACATCAGCGTTCATGGTTGCGGTGCCGGGTCAGATCGCCCCGGTCTCCCTCAGCTCCTGGATCTCGGCCGCCGAAAGCCCGAGCCAGTCACCATAGATCTCGGTGTTGTGCTGACCGATTGTCGGGGAGGGTCGGGTCGCGACCTTGGCGGTGCCGTGCAGGCGCAATGGTGTCGACGGCACGACGATCTCGCCCAGTTCGGGGTGCTCGACCCGTTCCAGCATGCCGCGCATGTGCATGTGCGGGTCGTTCATGACCTCCGGCGCGTTGCGCACCGGCGCGCACGGGATGCGGTAGGCCTTGGTGCGCGCGAACACCTCCATCTTGGGCAAGGTGCGGGTCCATGCCTCGACCAGCGCGTCGGTCTCGTCCATATGGGCGACGCGGGCGGCGTTGGTTGCGAAGCGCGGGTCGTCGGCGAGATCCTCGCGGCCCATCGCCTTCAGCAGGTTCTGAAAATGCGCCTCGGTGACGATGTGGATCGCGACATGGCCGTCGGCGCTCGGGAAGACGTTGTAGGGCGCGCTGTTGAGCCCGGACTGGCGGTTCCCGGTGCGTGGCGGGATCTCGCCGGTCCGGTAATAGTAATCATAGCTCGCCGCGAGGGTCGGATAGACCGCCTCCTGCATTGCTACCTCGACGAGACGGCCGACGCCGCTGCGGTCGCGGTCGTAGAGGGCGGTTAAGATGCCGGCATAGAGATGGATCCCGCCCATGAAGTCGACCAGGGTCGGGCCGGCCTTGACCGGCGGCCCGTCCGGAAACCCGGTGACGCTCATGATCCCAGCGGCTGCCTGGATCGTCATGTCCATCGCCAGGTTGTCGCGGTCTGGGCCACTGATCCCGAATCCGGTACCCGTGGCATAAATCAGCCGCGGGTTGACCTCGTGCAGCCGGCGCCAGCCGACACCGAGATCGTCCATCGTGCCGGGCGAGAAATTCTCGAGCAATACATCGGCGCGCCCGGCCATTTCTTCGAGCAATGCCCGGCCGCGCTCGTGCTTGAGGTTCAGGGTGATCGCGAGCTTGTTCTGGTTCAGCATCGCGAAGGGCAGGGTGGCGCTCTTGCCGGGCTCGGCACGCCGCCGCCCGGGCTCGCCGCGCGGCGGCTCGATCTTGATTACGAACGCGCCTGCCTTCGCCAGCAAAAAGCTCGCATAAGGCCCCTGAAAGATCTGGCCGAAATCGAGCACGGTCACATCCGACAACGGCGTGTTGGCCCGCGATTGCACCATCGGCTGGTCCTGCATTGCTGTTGACCGGAAATTTCAGTCGCACATTGGGTTTTAGCGAGTCATGCTGACCGCAGGCTCGCACGGAGGAGGGAAAAATGAAATACGACGTCATTTCGGCCGACAGCCATGTCGATCTGATCTGGCTGCCGCCTGACCTCTTCACCGAGAATGCCAGTGCGGCGTTCAAGGACCGGATGCCATACGTGACCGACGGGCCGCGCGGCAAGGAGTGGGTCACCAAAAACGGTTCTACCTTCGGACTGATGAACGGCATGGGCTCGGGCGGCCGGCAATACGTCCCCGGCCAAATCCATCGCTCAGACCGGATGGCTGCGGAGGGGATCTACGAGGACGGCAAGAAGGGCATTCGCCGCATGACCGATCCCGAATTGCGGCTCAAAGACCAGGACCGCGACGGGGTGCAGGCCGAAGTCTTGTACGGCATCCTCGGTGCCACGATCCGCCTCAAGGACAACGAGGCGGCCGGCGAGATGCTGCGCATCTACAACGAGTGGCTCGCCGATTTCTGCGCCACTCATCCCGACCGCTATGCCGGACTTGCCTGCATCCCGAACCACGATGTGGACGCGGCGACCGGCGAGATCGAGCGCGTCGCCCGGCGCCGTGTCGCGCGCGGGCTCGAAATTTCGCGCCGACACGACATGGCGCCATTGTGGGATCCGTGGTGGAACCCGGTGTGGGACGCCGTCGCGGCGACCGGGCTGCCACTCCATTTCCACACGATTGGCGGCGGGAACCGGCGCGACACCTCGCAGCTCGATCCCAAGACACAGCTCGCCGCGCGCGCCGCCGGGATCACCAGCTTCCAGATGTATATGGCGGACGTGCTGTTATCGATGATCTTCTGTGGCGTGCTCGAGCGCCATCCGGGTTTCAAGGTGGTCATCGGCGAGGCCGGAATTGGCTGGATCCCCTATGTGCTCAACCGGATGGACGCCGAGTGGGAGGACCAGTTCAAAGAGCTCGATCTCAAAATGCCGCCGAGCGAATACTGGCGGCGCCAGTGCTATGCGACCTACCAGACCGACCCGGTCGGCATCAAGCTGGTCGAGGAGATCGGGAATGGCAACATCATGTGGGCCTCGGACTTTCCGCACCCGGACGGCATCTGGCCCGATTCGCAGGCATACATCGAGCGCGAGCTCGGTCATCTGCCCGCGGACACTCGCAAGAAGATCGTCTGCGAGAACGCCGCCAAGCTCTACCGCTTCGTAAACTGATCAGCGGCCTTTCGGCTCAGCCAGGCGAGGGCGGCTGAGGCCATCCGGCGGAGACGATTTCTTCGCCGGCCCGCCGACGTCGACTCCATCTGAGAGCGGGTCCAGTTCCTGTATCATGTTCTCTTCTTGAGCAAAGGACCGGCGCCTTGGAGCGAGGAGGGCGGTCATGAAACTCGGGGTGATGATCGAAGGTCAGGAGGGGATGACCTGGGATCTCTGGCGGCAACTGACGACCAAGGTGGAGGCGTTGGGCTTCGAGTCGCTCTGGCGTTCAGACCACTTCATGTCGCTGGAGGACAGCAGCCGTGACGCGATCGAAACGTGGGCGGCCCTGACGCTGACCGCCGCGGAAACGACACGGCTTCGGTTCGGACCGCTGGTCTGCCCGATGACCTTTCGCCATCCCTCCCTACTGGCACGGATGGCCGCTTCCGTTGACGTCCTGAGCGGCGGACGGCTGGTGTTGGGGCTTGGCGCCGGCTGGAACGAACACGAGCATCGCGCCTTTGGCATCCCATTCCCGCACCCGCTGGAACGCATCGATCTACTCGAGGAGGGGATTGAGGTCATCTTGCGCCTGCTCGGTGACGGTCCGGCCCACTTCAACGGCCGCTATTATCAGCTCAAGGGCGCAAACCCGCACCCCAAACCAGCGCAGCAGCCGCGTATCCCCCTGCTCATCGGTACTACGGGTGCGGGGCGTATGCTCCGGGTCGTTGCCCGGTATGCCGATGAGTGGGACGCGCCAGGTATCACCTCCCCGGCGGTCTACCGCGCCAGGCGCAAGCGTTTGGACAGCTACTGCCGCGACATCAAGCGCGATCCCGACGAAATCCGCCGCTCCGTTTCAACGGCCTACCTGATCGGCCATGATGCAGCGGGACTGCGGCGCCGTGGGGCAGTGATGCAACAGCTGATCCGGAGCCTCGCATCACTCGACCCGGGGGCTGTGCCTGAGGCGCTGCGGACGGACGGCTGGATCATCGGCACACCGGACGAGATCGTCGTGCAACTCCGGGCGCTGGCAGACGAAGGGGTGGAACGGGTGATTCTCCAGCACAACGACCCGACGGACTTCGAGGCGCTGGAACTGATGGCGTACGAGGTGATGCCGGCACTGGCCAGGTGAGAAGGTGAGCACAGGGGAAGGTGGCCTGTAGCATGCAGCTCGCAGAGAAAGTCGCGGTCATTACTGGCGGCGCCAGCGGGATCGGCCGCGGTACGGCGCTGGCCATGGCTCGACGCGAGATGGATCTCGTCATCGCCGATATCAACGACCGACGGCTGGAGGAGACGCGTGCCGCCATCGCTGCGCTCGGCAGGCGCGCTCTTGCCGTGCATTGCGACGTGTCCAACGATGCCGATGTCGAGCGCCTGGGCGCAACCGCGCTGCGCGAGCTGGGGCGTGTCGATATCGTGATGAATAATGCCGGCGTGGTGCTGCGCGGCGCACTCGAGCAGATCTCGGTGGCGGACTGGGAGTGGTCTTTCGGCATCAACCTTCTCGGCGTGGTGCGCGGCATACGCACGTTTCTGCCGCACATGCTCGAGCGCGGCAGCGGCCACATCGTCAACACCGGGTCGGTCGCCGGGCTGATCGCGCTCACCGGCGAGGGGGCACCCTATGTGGCGTCGAAGTTCGCCATCGTCGGCCTCTCCGAAGCGTTGGCGCTCTATGCACGCCCCAGGGGCATTGGCGTCTCGGTGCTGTGTCCCGGCGCCGTTGACACCAATCTCTATGAGACCGAACGCGCCATCGGCATCACACCCGAAACTGCCCAGGCCGAAGCCGCCAGTTCGGCCGTGTTTCATAGCGTCCTGATGACACCCGACCAGATCGGCGAGATCGTTGTCGACGCGGTGCAGCAGCAGCGCTTTTTCGTCCTGCCCGATCACCATCAGCAGGCCATCATTGTGCAGCGCGCGCAGGATATGAACGCCTTTCTCGAAGCCCGTCTGCAAAACCGGTTTTGACCGCCGCAGCGCCGCTACTGGGGAGCATACGATGTCAGCAGAAACGCGCGCCTATGCCGCCTATAAGGAGTACTGCGGCAGCGAGCAGCCGGGCGTGGCATGGAACGACGAAGCCACTGACTGGACTCAGCAGGAAACCACTCCAGACCAGGCCCGCATCGAGGCTGTCCTCGGCACTATGGCGCTCGCGGGGGCGCAGCTCCTCCACGTCGGGGTGGGCAATTCGAAGTTGGCCCAACGGTTTTCCAACCGGGTCCGCCGCATCGATGGCCTGACCGTACACCCGAATGAAAAAATTTTTGCGGAGGCGCTGGCGATTGCCAATTACACCGTGTATGTTCTCAATAAGTACAGTCGGGAAGTGGGGTCGGTGCTCACGCACACTTACGACTTTATCATCGACAACAATCTGGCGTCATTTGCCTGCTGCAAAACGCATTTCTTTGTCATGCTCGAGAATTATATGGCGGTGCTAAGATCCGAGGGCCGGATTTTGACCTGTCAGATAGGCATGGACGCCTGCCATGACGATCTCGGGTGCACCATGACCTATGCAGACCTGGTGAGTCTCGAGAGGCGGTTCCCGCTGCTCATGTCGAAGCTGACCGACGTCGTCTATGCGCTGACCCTGAGGCAGTGACACGACGGTTTATGCCAACGCTGCTTCTTGCAGCCACGAAAGCGACATCATGACCGGCAACCCAGTGCTGCGCCACCTGGGTTTTGCAGCGACGGATCGTGTGGTGGTCATCCATGCCGATGACCTCGGCATGTGCCAAGCGACGCTGCCAGCCTTTGTTGACCTGCTTGAGGCAGGGCTCGTCTCCTCCGGATCGGTGATGGTCCCGTCTCCCTGGTTCCCGCACGCCACTGCTCTGCTGCGTGCTCGTCCAACAGCGGATGTCGGCCTGCATGTCACGCTGACGAGCGAATGGGCAACCTATCGCTGGGGGCCTCTGGCCACACGTGATCCCGCCACCGGGCTTCTCGACCGAGACGGCTACTTCCCGCGCGACACAGAAACCCTCTGGCAGCACATCGATATCGCCGCGGCGTGTACCGAAATGCAGGCCCAGGTCTCGCGCGCTCGACAGGCGGGCCTGGAGTTTACTCACTTCGATTCCCACATGTTTGCTCACTTTGAGCCCAGGCTGCTGCCGCCATATGTCGCTCTGGCGTTTGCCGAGGGGACCCCAGCGTTGGTGGTGCGACACTGGCCTTACAATGGGCAGGATGCGCCGCGGATTGCCGGGTGGATCCGAGAATGGGAAGACCAGGGCATGCCGATTTTCGACCATGTGACCGGCTCCCCTCCCGCGACCAGTCAGGAGGATCGCGTACCGCACGCTAAACGTCTTTTCGATGCCCTCTCACCAGGGCTGACCTGCTTCCTCGTGCACGCGGCCTGCGATACCCCCGAGTTGCGCGCCATGGCGCCCGACTGGCCCTTCCGAGTGGCAGACCATGTCGCCTTTCAGAGTGCGGAATTGTCCAACCATATTCGCCAAACCGGCGTTCAGCTGATCGGGTATCGGGTCTTGCGGGACGCCATGCGTGCCCGCCTGTGAGTCGGACCGCGTACCGCTATGGCTGCCCACGGTGCCTGTGCGCCACCAGAGTGGGGAGGGAGGTGTTGCTCCATGCGCACGATACTTATTGGTGTGGTAGGATGTGGTCAGGTGGCACAGCGTGTCTATCTTCCGGAGTTCCACCGCCTGCAAGACAAGGCGACCCTGGTTGCTGTCTGTGACCAGGTTGAAGAGCGGGCAAGAGCGGCCCAGCAGCGCTTCGGTGCGCGCGCCTACTATACCGATCTCGACCGTTTTCTGCGTCAGAGCAACGCCGAAATCGTCGTCAATCTGACGCCGCACCAAGCCCATGTGCCGGTCTCCATGGCGGCTTTAGCGGCCTGCAGACATGTGTATACCGAGAAACCGCTGGCGCAGTCCGTGGACGATGCCACGCAACTGATCGATACAGCGCAGGGGCATCGAGTCAAGCTCGCCTGTGCCCCGATCATGCTGCTGTTGCCGACCTTGCAGCGCTGGCAGCAACTGCTGCACCGGGGGACTGTCGGTCGTGCGACGTTCGCACGCGCCCAGCTCCTGGCGCCGGCGATCTGGGACGGTTTCTCTGCCGACCAGGCGTGGTATTTTGCTGCCGGCAGCGGACCGCTGATGGATGGGGGGGTCTACGCCCTTACCGCCCTCACCGGTCTCCTCGGTCCTGCCTTGCGGGTGAGCGCCATGGCCGGGACTGTCATCAGCGAGCATGTCATTGGCCATGGTCCCACCGCAGGGAGGCGCTTGCGCACGGAAGCGGAAGATTCCGTGCACCTGCATCTGGATCTTGGGGGCCTTTTCGCCGCCCTCGACATCTCATGGTGCGTACAAGCCAGCCGCAACGTCACATGTGAAGTGTACGGCGAGCACGGCACCTTGTCGGGTGATCCGACATATGCCAACACACCCATCCATATCTTTCAAGCGAGGAGCGGCTGGACGGTGGAAGAGCCTGCGCCGCGCTGGCCGCGTGAGGACGATTGGGTGCAAGGCGTGGCCCACCTCGTCGACTGCGTCCGGAACGATACGGCACCCGTCAACGGCGCCGCCCACGCCCGGCATGTGCTCGACATCATCCTGACGGCGCTGCGTTCTGCCAGGGAGGGACGGGCGCTGGCTCTGCAGACGACCTTCGCGCCGCCGATCGCGCAATGAAACGGAGGACACACTGCAGTGAAACTCATGGGCAAAGTGGCCGTGGTCACGGGCGGCTTGCGCGGGATCGGGCATGCCATCGCTGTCGCTTTGGCCGAGGAGGGCGCAGACCTCCTCATCGCTGGCTTGTCCATGGGGAGAGCTGCACAAACCGAGCGGGAGATCAGGGCACTGGGGCGACGGTGTGTGGTGGTGCAGGCGGACGTCGCCGATGAGGCGGCGGTCAAAGGCATGATAGCGCACACCATGCAATATTTCGGCGGTCTGGATATCCTGGTCAACAATGCCGGCATTGCTCCCTTCAAGCCGATAGAGGAGTTCACCGCCGCGGAGTTTGCCCGTGTCTTGGACGTCAACCTGAAAGGGCCCTGGCTTTGCGCCAAATACGCCTTGCCGGTCTTGCAGCGGCGTGGCGGCGCCATTATCAACATAACGTCCGCTTCGGGTCATTATGGCGGCGCCAGCTCCGGGGGCAGCGCCTACGATGCGAGCAAGGGTGGTTTGCGGCAACTGACCTATGCCCTGGCGGCAGAATTTGGTCCATACCGCATCCGCGTCAACGCGATCGCTCCAGGCGTCATCGTCACCGAGCAGCCCGGTGGGCACACCGAAGCGGAGAGTGCCGCACGCGAAATCGCACGCACGCCGTTGCGCCGGCTGGGCCTCTCAGCGGACGTCGCCAAAGCTGCAGTCTTTCTGGCCTGTGATGATGCGTCGTATATCACCGGGACGACCATCGTGGTCGATGGCGGCGCCATGGCGGTGTGGTAGAGGTGCCAGCGACTCCTCAACGACTGGCAGCACCGCGTGGCGTCAGCACCAGCAGGACATAGTCGACCCACCCGCGATTATAAAACTTTTCCAGCAGCAACCCTCCGATATACCCTCGGTGGGCGCTGTGGAGCTGATACGCATGCAAGAGCCGGTCGCACTCTTCGTCTGGCCGGGTGTACACGCGGTAGCGCCTGCTCAGAACCACCCAGGCGGCCATCGAGAGGCCTGCCGCGTGCAGCACGGCTTCTACCGGC
>Ga0306922_10002559_pt1 | contig 16895 bp, 14 predicted proteins | sample sta12Cox44000082_FD_203758 | JGI IMG/M metagenome (GOLD analysis project Ga0306922, IMG submission 203758) | Lab enrichment of tropical soil microbial communities from Luquillo Experimental Forest, Puerto Rico - statoxic.12C.oxic.44.000.082 (v2)... | ecosystem: Environmental > Terrestrial >... | reverse complement strand
ATCGTCGCCATTGCCTGGCGGGGCGGGACCGAAGTAAGCCTCCTGGCGTTGTTGGCCATTGGATTGCCGGGCCTCGCGGTTGTGTCGGCGTCGGGTGGCGATTCGCGCGGCGCAGTCTTGGGCGCGGGTGCGTGCGCGTTTGGGCATCATCGCGGTGCGCTCGGCGCAGTAGTCAAGCGGCGGGTCGACTTCGAGTGCGGGCATGCCGCCGAAGGCGCGGCACCGGCTGGGCGGCTCCCCAGGGTCACTCTGCCGTTTCGTCCTCAGCCGTGCGCGGCCTCGAGGAGGATGCGCTTGGCTTCGGCTTCATCTGGCACAGCGTGGTTGATGATCGCCTCGGCGACCACGCACATTTGCGTCCTGGTGTGCTGCGACATTTTGCGGAGCACTCCCAAGGCTTGCGCCGCATCGAGACCGAAGTCGTTCATGATGATGTCTTGTGCCTGCTCGATGAGTTCTCTAGGCCCGAACTGACGAAAATTCTCGCTGTCAGTCATTGTGTCTACCCAGTCTGTCCCGGAGCGCCCCTTTCCACTCGGGCAATTAGCTCCAGGGCTGTTAACAATTATGCTCCTCCGTGGCGAGGCTGGGTCGGTACGCTGCACTCAAACTTTGCTGAAGGCGCCAGGGCGGGGAGTCTTTCGCTATGCGTTGCTGGAGGGTGTCTCGCAGCGCTCAATTGCGATGGGGGGCCGCTCTTAAGGTCACGCGCTCCACTCGGCCGAACGTTCCGCGACCTCCAGCGACGAGCCGCTTGGCATCCAGTCCTGCAACGTCCTTCATCGCCGCGCTGCCGAACGTCGCGTGATGTCCGCCGGGCAGTATGGCTTTGACGCCGAGCAGAGCGCTTCGCGCCGGTTGGCGATGTCCGGCGACCTCGATGACGTCGGCCACCGCACCATCGATCTCCATCGCGCGGCAAGAGAGGCCCGCCGCCGTGGCCGCAGCGGCGACGTCGCTACACATAGCGGCGCCACCGGCGGTGAGGCTCATGTTCTCGGCGTCGACGGCGATCGTCATGTCGTGCGGCACAGCACCCCCGGGTGGCGGTAAAACCCGTGTCTGGCCGACGAGCGCTGTTCTGACGGCTTCGCCGAACTGTCTGAGGTGCGGCTCCGTGCGCTCCGGCGGAGGCAACATCACACCCGGGTTTAAAAGCCCGTCCGGGTCGAAAGCCCGCTTGATCGCGCGGAAGGCGGCTAGTTCGACTGGACCGAAGGCCCTTCGCATGTGGTCCCGCTTCGCGGTGCCGACGCCGTGCTCGCCTGTGAGTGTGCCACCGAGTGCCAGGGCCCTGTCTGTAATCTCTCGTGCGACTGCGTCGACCGTGGCCAACTGGCCAGGTTCATAGAGCACGGTCGGGTGCAAGTTGCCGTCGCCAGCGTGCCCCAGCATTGGGACGTCAAGTCCATAGCTCGCGGCGATCTGGCGGCAGTGCGCCATCATCTCGGGCACTCGCTGCCGCGGCACCGTCGAATCGCAGATATAGAACGCCTTTCCAGTCGCTCGTAGGGCATGCGCCGCGGCGAGACGACCGGCCCACAGCGCGACGCGTTCTTGCTCGTCGGCCGCAGTGCGCAGCGCGGGATCCCAACGCCGCAAAACCTTTTCGAGCTCAGGCGTCTCGCGAGCCAGGTGATCGGCGTCGCCGTCGAGCTCAACGATCAGCATCGCTTCCTTGTCCGTCGGATAGCCGGACGGAAGGTGGGCTTCCAGGATCTCCATGAACCTCTTGTCGCAGATCTCAAGCGCGGCTGGCAGGATCCCGGCGGCAATGATCTCGGAGACAGTCAGGGCGGCGTCCTCGACACGCTCGAAGGAAGCCAGGGCGGTCCAGCGCGATGCCGGGATCGGCATCAAGTTGAGTACCGCACGCGTCACCACCCCGAGGATCCCTTCGGATCCGATTGTCACGCCCAGCAGATCGACGTCGTCACTCTCGCTCAAGGTGACCAGCCGCCCATCGGCGAGCGCGACGTCGAGCGCGAGCACGTGGTGGAACGTGACACCGTATTTGATGCATCCGGGCCCACCGGCGTTCTCGGCGATGTTGCCGCCGATCGTCGAGATCGGGTTTGAGGCCGGATCCGGCGCATACACCAGACCTTCTCGCGAGGCGGCGGCCTTGAGGTCCGCGTTGATCACACCTGGTTCGACGATCGCGCGCCGCGCCTGCGCATCAATCTCAAGGATTCGATTCATGCCCGCCAGATCCAGCATCAGCGAATCATCACCGGGCACGATCGCCGCGGAGAGGTTCGTCGCCGCGCCGCGACTGACGATTGGTATGCCTCGCTCCGCTGCATAGCCCAGCAGGGTCACGACCTGATCGATCGAGGTCGGCCGTGTTACCGCCGCTGGGACGCCGCGCTGTGTGATGAAGTCTGTTCCCGCCAGGACGCGAGCCGCCTCATCGGTCAGAACCGCGTCCGATCCGATCAGGCGACACAGATCTTTTCCCAATGCACTTGCCGGCATGTTCAGCAACCTACTGGCATGCTCGGCAACATAGATGAGTGGATCGATGACGGCCGACGCGATGAAGCCACACCCGCACGGCTTGGCCGGGAGGGTGGCCGACGCCCTCGATGACCTCGCGCTCCTGACAACCTTTGACTGGTTGTCGCACCTGGGTCGTACGCTGAGCCCTACCGCGATCGGAGGCCTAGAGCAATGACAACAACCGCGCTGCGAATCTGCCCACTGTGCGAGGCCACCTGCGGGATGGTGCTCACGATCGATGACGAGCACCGCCGCGTCACCGGTGCCCGCGGCGACCGCGATGACGTGTTCAGCGCGGGCTTCGTCTGCCCGAAGGGCGCCAGCTTCCCTGAACTGGACAACGACCCGGACCGACTGACCCGCCCGCTCGTCCGTCGCGGCGGCGAACTGACCGAGACCACCTGGGATGAGGCCTACACCGCCGCGGCCAACGGCCTCGCGCGCGTGCTGAAGGAGCACGGTGGCGGATCGGTCGCGGTCTACCTCGGCAATCCCAGCGCGCACACCATCGCCGGCACCCTCTATGCGCCCGCCGTCATCCGCGCGCTCGGCACCCGGCACGTCTACTCGGCCAGCACCTTGGACCAGATGCCCAAGCAGGTCGCCTGCGGCTATCTGTTCGGCAACCCGTTCGCGTTTACGGTGCCCGACATCGACCGCACCGACCACCTCGTGATCGTCGGGGCCAATCCGATGGTTTCCAACGGCAGCCTGGCCACCGCGGCCGACTTCCCCCGCAAGCTCAAGGCATTACGGAAACGGGGTGGCCGCCTCACCGTCATCGACCCGAACCGAACCCGCACCGCCGACCTGGCCGACCGCCACATCGCGCCTCGGCCGGGAACCGATGCGGCACTTCTGTTTTCGGTCGTCCACGTGATCTTCGACGAGGACCTGATTGCACCGGATCTCGGCGGGGTGGCTAGCCATGTCACCGGCGTCGACGGCGTTCGCGCGCTGGCCGCTGACTTTGCGCCGGATGTCGTCGCAGCCCACTGTGGCGTGCCCGCCGACGCCATCCGGACACTGGCCCGCGACATCGCCGCCTCGCCGGCCACCGCGGTGTACGGCCGGGTGGGCACCAGCACCGTCGAGTTCGGCACCCTGGCCAGCTGGCTCGTCGACGTCATCAACACGCTGACCGGCAACTTGGATCGCCCTGGCGGCGCGATGTTCGCGCGGTCACCGGTTGGGGCCGCGCCGCGTCCGCCGCGGCCCGGCCGCGGGTTCAGCGTCGGTCGCTGGCACAGCAGGGTCTCGGGGCATCCCGAGGCGGTCTCCGAACTGCCCGCGGCGGCGCTCGGCGAGGAAATCGACACCGCGGGCGACGGTCAGATCAAGGCGTTGATCACCATCGCAGGCAACCCGGTGCTGTCGGCACCGAACGGCTTGCGGCTGGAACGTGCGCTGGATGGCATCGGGTTCATGGTGAGCGTGGACCCCTACCTCAACGAGACCACTCGGCACGCCGACGTGATCCTGCCCCCGCCTCCGCCGTCACAGACCGCGCATTTCGACGTCGCGCTCGCCAACGTGGCGACTCGCAACAACGCCCGGTACTCGCCGCCGGCGCTGCCCCTGGCCGACGGTCGCCCGGATGAGACCGAGATGCTGTCCCGGCTCGCGCTGATCGTGTCCGGCGTCGGGTGGCAGGCCGACCCCGGGCTGGTGGACGACCAAGTCATTGGCGCGGTGCTGGCGCGGGAGGTTGCCGATGCCCAGTCACCGGTCGCCGGACGCAGCGTCGATGAGCTGAAGGCCGCCTTGGCCGACGGCCCCGGCTATGAACGTCGTCTGGACATGATGCTGCGCCTTGGTCCGTACGGTGACGCGTTCGGCGCCAGGCCCGACGGGCTGACGCTGGAGAAGCTCAAGGCCGCCCCGCACGGTGTCGACCTCGGTGCGCTCAGCCCGCGAATCCCCGAGGTACTGCGAACCCAATCCGGCATGGTCGAACTCGCGCCGGCCGCGTTGGCGGCCGACGTGCCCCGGCTTCTCGATTCGCTGGACCGTGCGTCGGACGAATTCATGCTGATCGGGAGACGCCAACTACGGTCTAACAACAGCTGGATGCACAACCTGCCCGCGCTCACCGGCGGCAGCAACCGCTGCACGCTGCAGATCCATCCCGACGACGCCGCCCGGCTTGGGCTCACGGATACCGCGGTGGTCAAGGGTCCGGGTGGTGAACTGCTCGTTCCCGTCGAGGTCACCACAGCGATTCGGCCCGGTGTCGTTTGCCTACCGCACGGCTGGGGCCACGACCGCCCCGGCATGCGGCTGCGCGTCGCCTCGAGCGAACCCGGCGTCAACGTCAACCAACTGCACGACGGCACCCTCATCGATCCGTTGTCCGGCACGGCCGTCCTCAACGGCGTCCCGGTCCAAGTGTCGGCGGCGGGCTGAGTCGCGACGCGGCTACCGTGCCGGGAGCTGGCCCACGTCACCGACACAACTCGCCCTGGCGAGCGGCCCGGTCACCGTCAGCTCCGAGATTTGCTCGCCGTTGACGAGGATTCTGCAGGTGATCGTGCCGCCTGATTGGTCGTTCGTGGCGGTCAAGAACACCACGCCGCCGGTGGAGACGTCCTTGGACCACGGCAGGCGCGCGGCCGAATCTTTCGCGGTGTGAGCCTTGCCCACTGTGTAGGTGATGGCTACAGAGCTGCCCGAACCCTCCACCCGATACGTGACATCGACCGCGTATTTTGACTCCTCCTGAACATTGTTTGCGACGCGGTGGACAAACGCCACATATCCGCCAATGCCAAGAACGACCACGAGGACGAAGCCGCCGAGCACCCACAGCCAAACCCGTCGCCGTCTTGGCGGTTGCTGATGATTGCCGCCAGACGGCGGGTTGTAATCAGGCATCTAGCCGCGAAATCACTTCGCCAACAACCGAATCCATCGGGATAGATACTTGGTCACCCGAGCCCAGATCCTTCACGCCGATCGTGCCAGCCTCGATGTCTTTCTCGCCCAGCACCAAAGCAAGACGGGCGCCCGAACGGTCGGCCGCGCGCATCGCGCCCTTGAGGCCGCGGTCACCGTAGGACATGTCGACGCGGACGCCGGCGGCACGCAGTTGCGCGCTCAGCACCGCCAACTGGAGCTTGGCCGGCTCGCTCAGCGGGACCCCGAATACGTCGCAGCGGGTGGTCTCCCCCACGCCCTTGCCTTCGGCGCGCAGCGCCAGCAGGGTCCGGTCCACCCCCAGCCCAAATCCGATGCCGGACAGGTCTTGTCCGCCGAGCTGATGCATCAGACCGTCGTAGCGGCCGCCGCCGCCGATGCCGGACTGTGCGCCCAGACCGTCGTGCACAAACTCGAAGGTGGTCTTGGTGTAGTAATCCAGCCCGCGCACCATCCGCGGGTTGATGACGTACGGAACCCCTAGCGCGTCCAGGTGAGCCAGCACGGTGTCGAAGTGCTGCTTGGCGACATCCGACAGGTGATCGAGCAGCACCGGCGCGTCGGCCGTCATGGCCCGCACCGCGGGTCGCTTGTCATCGAGCACCCGCAGCGGGTTGATCTCGGCGCGCCGTCGCGTCTCTTCGTCGAGATCGAGCCGAAACAGGAACTCCTGCAGCAGTTCCCGGTATTGCGAGCGGCAGCTGTCATCTCCCAGTGAGGTGATCTCCAGCCGGAACCCGTCAAGGCCCAGCGAGCGGAAACCTGCGTCGGCGACGGCGATCACCTCGGCGTCCAGCGCCGGGTCGTCGACGCCGATCGCCTCCACGCCGACCTGCTGCAGCTGGCGATAGCGGCCGGCCTGCGGGCGTTCATAACGGAAAAACGGCCCCGCGTAACAGAGTTTCACCGGCAACGCGCCGCGATCGAGGCCGTGTTCGATCACCGCGCGCACCACCCCCGCGGTCCCCTCCGGCCGCAACGTCACCGAACGGTCGCCGCGGTCGGCGAACGTGTACATCTCCTTGGACACCACGTCGGTGGATTCGCCCACGCCGCGGGCGAACAGGGCGGTGTCTTCGAAGATCGGCAGCTCGATGTCGCCGTAACCGGCCCGGCGGGCGGCGCCCAGCAATCCATCGCGCACCGCAACGAACTGCGCCGAGTCGGGCGGGACGTAGTCCGGTACCCCCTTGGGCGCCGAGAATGCCGAGAACTCCGTCACGGGCTCAGGCCTTCGAGGAATGGATTGAAACGCCGCTCCGCGCCGATGGTGGTGGCGTTGCCGTGACCGGGTAGTACCACGGTGTTGTCGTCGAGCACCAAGAGCTTGTCGATGATCGACGTCAGCAAGTCGCGGCCGCTGCCGCCAAACAGGTCGGTGCGGCCCACCGAGCGCTCGAACAGCGTGTCACCCGTGAACACGACGTCAGTGTCGGAGGCGACCCGGAAGACCACCGATCCGCGGGTGTGCCCCGGCGTGTGATCGACGTTGACGGTCACGCTGCCCAGGTCGATCTTGTCGCCGTCGCGGTCCAGCTCCACCACCTGCTTGGGCTCGCGAAAGAAGACACCCGCCGCCACCTGTGCGAGCCGCGGACCGAAGCCGTAGATCGGGTCTTTCAGCATGAACCGGTCCTCGGGATGGATGAAGGTGGGGCAGCCGTAGGTGTCGGAAACCTTCTGGGCCGACCAGATGTGGTCGATGTGTCCGTGGGTGAGCAGCACCGCGGCCGGGGTCAGCCGGTTCTCGTCGAGAATTCGCCGCAGCGGGCCCATCGCACGCTGTCCGGGATCGACGATGACGGCGTCCGTTCCGGGCCGGTCGGCCAGCACATAACAGTTGCACTGCAGCATGCCGGCGGGAAATCCGGTGATCAACACGATTCCCAGTTTCCCATCCCCGGTTGACACGGGTCGCGGCGCCCACATTAGCCTGGGCTGGCTACCGAGACCCCTTCGAGGCCCCTATCGACCGACCAATGGAGGCATACCGGCCGTGCCGACGAATGAACAGCGACGTGCCAACGCCAAGCGCAAACTCGAACGGCAGCTGGAACGCCAACAAAAGCGCGCGCGAACGCGCCGGACGCTGGTGATCGGCGGTGCGGCGATCGTGGTGGTGGCCGCAATCGCCGCGGTGGTGATCGCCATCGTCAACACCAAGCACGAGCACAAGAGCAATACCGCCGCGACAACCACCACCCCGGCCGCCAGCAACTCCCCTGAAACGACGCCCGCCGGACCGACACCGCCGGCCCCTCCGTTGCCGCCGTTCAAGCCGTCGGCCAGCTTGGGCGCCAATTGCCAGTACCCCGCGTCGCCGGATGCCGCCGCCAAGCCGGTCAAGCCGCCGCGCACCGGCAAGATCCCCACCGACCCGGCGCAGGTGAGCGCGAGCATGGCAACCAGCCAGGGCAACATCGGCCTCATGCTGGCGAACAACGAATCGCCTTGCACGGTCAACAGTTTCGCCAGCCTGATCGGCCAGAAATACTTCGACAACACCAAATGCCACCGGCTGACCACCTCGCCGGACCTGGGCGTCCTGCAATGCGGTGACCCCAAGGGCGACGGCACCGGCGGTCCGGGCTACGGGTTCGGCAACGAATATCCCACCGACCAATACCCGCCGAACGACCCGAAGGCACAACAGCCCGTTGTCTATCCGCGTGGCACGCTGGCCATGGCCAACAGCGGGCAGCCAAATAGCAACGGCAGCCAGTTCTTCATGGTCTACAGGGACTCTCAGCTGCCGCCGCAATACACTATCTTCGGCACGATCCAGCCCGACGGGCTGACCGTCCTGGACAAGATCGCCAAGGCCGGCGTCGCCGGGGGCGGCGACGACGGGCCGCCGGCCCTCGAGGTCACCATCAGGTCACTGTTGCTCGACTAAACCCGGGGGTTCAACGTCGTCAGCGCACACTCGACAGCGGCTAGGCGGCGGAGGTCACCCGGTAGACGTCGTAGACGCCTTCGACGTTGCGCACCACGTTGAGCAGATGCCCGAGATGCTTGGGGTCGCCCATCTCGAAGGTGAACCGGCTGATGGCCACCCGGTCGCCCGAGGTGGTGACCGACGCCGACAGGATGTTCACCTTCTCGTCGGCGAGCACCCGCGTTATGTCCGACAACAGCCGGTGCCGGTCGAGCGCCTCGACCTGAATGGCGACCAGAAACACCGACGACGCCGACGGCGCCCAGAGCACCTCGATGATGCGCTCGGCCTGCTGTTGCAGCGACGCGGCGTTGGTGCAGTCGGTGCGGTGCACGCTGACCCCACCGCCGCGGGTGACGAAGCCCATGATCTGATCGCCGGGCACGGGGGTGCAGCATTTGGCCAGCTTGCTCAGCACTCCCGGGGCACCGGGGACCGAGACCCCGACGTCGTCGCCGCCGCGCGGGCGGCGCAGCATGGTCGTCGGCGTGGACCGCTCTGCCAGCTCCTCTTCGGCTTGGTCGATGCCGCCGAGCTCGGCGAGCAACCGCTGCACGGTGTGCTTCGCCGACACGTGCCCCTCACCGATCGCGGTGTAGAGCGCGGACACATCGGCGTAATGCAGCTCGCGGGCCACCGCCGCCATGGACTCGCCATTCACCAAGCGCTGCAACGGAAGTCCGCCCCGCCGAACCTCGCGGGCCATCGCCTCCTTGCCGGCCTCGAGCGCCTCTTCCCGCCGCTCCTTGGCGAACCATTGCCGGATCTTCGCCTTGGCGCGCGGCGAGACCACGAACTGCTGCCAGTCCCGCGACGGCCCGGCATTGGGCGCCTTGGACGTGAAAACCTCTACGACTTCCCCGTTTTCCAGCTTGCGTTCCAACGCCACCAGGCGCCCGTTCACCCTGGCGCCGATGCAGCGGTGACCGACCTCGGTGTGCACCGCGTAGGCGAAGTCAACCGGCGTCGACCCGGTGGGCAAAGTGATGACGTCCCCCTTGGGGGTGAACACGAAAATCTCTTGGACCGCAAGGTCGTAGCGCAGCGACTCCAGGAACTCGCCGGGGTCGGCGGCCTCCCGTTGCCAGTCGAGCAGCTGCCGCATCCAGGCCATGTCGTCGATCTCGGCGGCGGCGTGCGGATGGGGAAGGCCGTTGCGTCCCTTGGCTTCCTTGTATCGCCAGTGCGCGGCGATGCCGTATTCGGCGGTGCGGTGCATGTCGCGGGTGCGGATCTGCACTTCCAGCGGCTTGCCCTCCGGCCCGACGACGGTCGTGTGCAGTGACTGATACACGCCGTAGCGCGGCTGGGCGATGTAGTCCTTGAACCGCCCCGCCATCGGTTGCCACAGCGAATGCACCACGCCGACCGCGGCGTAGCAGTCCCGGATCTCGTCGCACAGGATGCGGATGCCGACCAGGTCGTGAATGTCGTCGAAGTCGCGGCCCTTGACGATCATCTTCTGATAGATCGACCAGTAGTGCTTGGGGCGGCCCTCCACCGTCGCCTTGATCTTCGACGCGCCCAGCGTGTTGACGATCTCGGAGCGGACCTTGGCCAGGTACGTGTCGCGCGACGGCGCACGACCGGCGACCAGCCGCACGATCTCCTCGTACTTCTTGGGGTGCAGGATCGCAAACGCCAGATCCTCCAACTCCCACTTCACGCTGGCCATGCCCAGCCGGTGCGCCAGCGGCGCAATGACTTCCAGCGTCTCGCGGGCCTTGCGCGCCTGCTTTTCCGGCGGCAGGAAGCGCATGGTGCGCATGTTGTGCAGCCGGTCGGCGACCTTGATCACCAGCACTCGCGGATCACGGGCCATCGCCGTGATCATCTTGCGGATCGTCTCGCCCTCGGCCGCGCTGCCCAGCACCACCCGATCCAGCTTGGTCACGCCGTCAACGAGATGGCCTACCTCCTCGCCGAATTCCTCGGACAGCGCCTCCAGCGTGTAACCGGTGTCCTCGACGGTGTCGTGCAACAGCGCGGCCACCAAAGTGGTCGTGTCCATGCCCAATTCGGCCAGGATGTTGGCCACGGCCAGCGGGTGGGTGATGTACGGATCACCGGAATGGCGCAGCTGAGTGGCGTGCCGCTGGTCGGCGACCTCGAAGGCTCGCTGCAGCATCGACAGGTTCGCCTTGGGATAGATTTCCCGGTGAACCGCCACCAGCGGTTCCAGCACGGGATTGAGGGCGCTGCGCTGGGCGGTCATCCGCCGCGCCAGCCGGGCCCGAACCCGACGGGAGGCGCTGCTGCTCGACTTCAGCGTCTCGACCGGCGGCTCCGGCTCAGAAACCGGCTCCGGAACGAGCGAGACTTCCGCGGGCGCCTCAAGAGCCTGCGCTGTGCTCTTCTCGTCCGCCACGTTGGTCACCTCCGACCTTGAGGATATCGCCAAATAGCGTTCCCTAGGCGCGGCTCAAGCTGTGCACCGGCAACGGCGCGAGGGCCTCGCGACCGCCCAGCGCGGTGATTTCCACGACCACCGCCGCCGCGGGGACGTCGGCCCCGACGCGCCTCAGCAACCGGGCCGTCGCGGCGATGGTGCCGCCGGTGGCCAGCACGTCGTCGATGATCACGACGGTGCGCCCACGCAGCTCGATGCCGTCGGCGGGGATTTCCAGGGTCGCGCTGCCGTACTCGAGGTCGTACCGCTCCGCGTGTACCGGCGGCGGCAGCTTGCCGGGCTTGCGGATCGCCAGCACGCCGGTGCCCAGGCGCGTGGCGACGGCCGCCGCCACCAGGAAGCCGCGGGAGTCGATGCCGGCCACCAGATCGGCGCCGGACGCGATGTCCGCCAACGCATCGGTCACCGCCGTCATCCCCGCACGGTCGGCGAACAGCGGGGTGAGGTCCTTGAACTGGACGCCCGGCTCCGGAAAATCGGCCACGTTCCGAGTCAGCGCCGCGATCAGTTCGGCCACGGGGGTGGTGCCGCTCGCGCTCGTCACTGCGGCCTCACTGTGCCAGGGCCCATCGGTCCATGTTCCAGCCCGCTCCCCAACGTGTCGGATTCTTGCTGACGGCATACATTTTCTTCGACATCAGCAGCGTGCGCTGCTGGCGATACAGGGGCAACGTCGGCATATCGGCCCACAGTAGCGGGGCCGCCTGCGCCAGCAGCCTGACCCGCTCAGCGGGGTCGGCCGATACCGCCAGCGCACCGATCACGCTATCGACCTGAGGGTTTGTATACCGGGATAGGTTGTTGCCGTTGCCGCTGTGCAGAGCGTAGGCGTCCATCGCCGACGATCCGGTCGATCCGCTGCCGGTGGCTCCGCCGGTGCTGGCCAGCAACACGTCGATCTTTCCGTCGGTCAGCGCCTGGGGCCCCGAGGAGTCCAGGGTGACGTTGGAAACGGTGATACCGGCCGCCGCGCAGGACTTGGTGATGGCCCCGACGGTGACCGCCAGCCGCGCGTTGGGTCCCTGGTAACCGATCCGCACCGTCTGGGGTGCGCCACCCAGCGCATCGCGGGCGGCGGCGAGATCCGCCTTGCCGAACGGGCCGGCCTCGGTGGCCCCGTCGCCGGTGGCGATGGCGTCTTGGGCGGCCGGATCCAGGCGTGAATTGGCGATCGGCACCCCGGCGTCGTGCGCGAGCGTGTCGCGCGGCGTGCATAGCGCGACCGCCCGTCGGGCCTTGGCCTGCGCCAGCGGCCCCTGAGGCGCAAAGATCAGCTGCTCGATGCCGTCCGACGGCGAATCGGTGCGCTCGTAGTTATCCGGGGTGGCCAGCGCTCCGGAGGAACCGGCCGCGACGTCGACCAGGTCGACGCTCCGGTTGTTGACCCGGTCCTGGATGTCGGGTCCCTGCGGCCACACGGTTATCCGCTTCGTGATCGCTTTGGGGCCCCACCAGCGGTCGTTGGCGACCAGCACCACCGCGCCGCCGTCCAAGACCTTTTCGATCTTGTACGGCCCCGACGACGGGAAGCGCTTCAGGAGATCCTCGGCTTTGAGGCCGGGCTTGAGGTCCCAGGTGGTGTTCCACACCTTCGCGATCTGCTGCACCACCTGCGCGTTGTTGCTCAGCAGCGCGGCAGTCACGTCCAGATTCAGCTGGTCGGCGATGACGTGCGACGGCATCATCGAGGTCGCGGCGAACAGCTGGGTGTAGTCGACGACGCTGCGGTCCGGGATGAAAGACACCCGCGCCTTCTTCTGGCCCGGGATGCACTCGACGTTGGCGATGTCCACGTAGCCGGCCTGGGTGGCGGCGTCGAAGCCGGGAAACCGACCGGACTGGGCCGCCCAGGCGAGCACGAGGTCGTCGCAGGTCACCGGCTTGCCGTCGGAGTACACAGCGTTGTCGGCGATCTGGTAGTCCAGCACCAACGGCGCACCACCCACGATCGAGACCGTGCCGAAGTCGCGGTCGGCGACGACCTGTCCGTCGGGGCCGTGATAGCCGAAGCCGGTGAGCGTTCGGGCAAAGCCCTGCGCTCCAGCCGATGCCGCACCGACGACGGTGTTGGTGTTGTAGGTGGCCAGCGCGCCGTCGACCACGTAATCGATCTGCGGGGCGGCGCTACCGGAACACGCGGTCAGCGTGCAGGCCGCCAGGAGCGTCGGGGCCAGCCCGACGGATGCGCACCCCCTTAGCCCCCGCCAGCCGGCACGCAACATCTGGCCTACCGCCGGCCGGCGTTTCGCTTGCCGGTCGGGCGCCGGGTCCCGGTGGGCCGCACCGGGCGTGCACCCGGCGCGGGCTTGTTCGCGGTGGGCTTGGTGGGCGCTGGCGCCGCCTCGGCGCTCTCCTCGGTCTCCTCTGAGGCCTCCGAGGCGGGTTCCTCTCCGACGGGTTTCGTTTGCTCGGCGGGTTCGGCCCCGGGGCGGCGCCGCCTGGTGACCCGGCGGGTGTGCGTGCGCACCAGCTCGGTGCGTTCGCGCAGGGTGACCAGCAGCGGAGTGGCGAAGAAGATCGAGGAGTAGGTGCCAACCAGGATGCCGACCAGCTGTACCAGCGCCAGGTCCTTCAGCGTGCCGACGCCGAGCAACCACACCGCCACGACCATTAGCGCCAGCACCGGCAGCACCCCGATCAGGCTGGTGTTGATGGAGCGCATGAACGTCTGGTTGATCGCCAGGTTGGCCTGTTCGGCGAAGGTGCGCCGGGTGGTGTGCTGGAAGCCGTGGGTGTTCTCCTCGACCTTGTCGAACACGATCACGGTGTCGTAGAGCGAGAAACCGAGGATGGTCAGCAGGCCGATCACCGTGGCTGGGCTGACCTCGAAGCCGACCAACGAATACACGCCCGCGGTGACGGTCAGGTCGAAACACATGCACGTGAGCGCGGAGATGGCCATGTAGCGCTCGTAGCGCACGGTGATGTACAGGCTTACCAGCGCCAGGAACACCACCAGCGCGATCAACGCCTTCTTGGTGATCTGATCACCCCAGGTTTCGGAGACCGCCGAGTCGCTGATCGCCGCCTTGCTCGCCTTACCGTCGGTGCCCTTGGGCTGAAAGGCGTCGAACAGGGCGTTGCGCAGCTTTGTCGTCTGGTCGTTGGCCAGCGCCTCCGAACGAATCTGCACCGTCGCCGAGGAACCGTTGCCGACGATGACCACCGACTCCGGGTCAACGCCGATGGTCTTCTTGAACACATCGGACACCTGTGCGGTCTGCACTGTGCCTGTGCCGCCCGCGGCGGGCATCGACACCGTGGTGCCGCCCTTGAAATCGATGCCGAAGGTGAAGCCCCGCACGATGATGCTGAGGATTGCGATCGCGACCATCGCACCGCTGATGCCGTACCACAGCCGGCGCCGTCCGACCACCTCGAAAGCACCGGTGCCCGTGTAGAGCCGGGCAATGAAACTGTGGTGCGGTAGCTCCGTGGCGCTGTCGGTCAGCTCCACGGCCTTGGTGGTTTCGGTGGTTTCGGTCGCATCGGTTTCGGCCTTGCCTTTGGACGCCTTGGAGATACTCATGCGCTATCCCCGTCCCGTCTTCACATGCGACGCAGCCCGGCGTTCGCGCGCGACCTGCTGAACAGCTCCGAGGCCGTTGAACGCCGGCTTTGCCATCGTCGGGGACTTGGAGGCCAGGTACACCAGCGGCCAGGTCACCAAGAACACCACCACCAGGTCGAGGATCGTGGTGAGGCCCAGGGTGAAGGCGAATCCCTTGACCTGGCCGATCGCCAGGAAGTACAGCACCGCGGCGGCCAGGAAGGTGACGGCGTTGCCGGACACGATCGTCTTGCGTGCCCGCACCCAGCCCCGTGGCACCGCAGAGCGGAACGAACGGCCTTCGCGGATCTCGTCTTTGATGCGTTCGAAGAACACCACGAACGAGTCCGCGGTGGTACCGATACCGATGATCAGACCCGCGATACCCGCCAGGTCCAGGGTGTAGTTGATATATCGGCCCAGGAGCACCAGGATCGCGAAAACCATTGCGCCGGAAGCACTCAGCGACAACGCCGTGAGCAGCCCCAGCACTCGGTAGTACAGCAACGAATACAGCAGCACGAGGACCAGGCCGATCGCGCCGGCGATCAGGCCGGCCCGTAGCGACGTCAATCCCAATGTCGCCGAGACGGTTTGGGCCTCCGAGGATTCGAAGGACAGCGGCAGCGACCCGTACTTGAGGACGTTGGCCAGCTGGCGCGCGGTCGAAGCGGTGAACGGCGGGCTTCCGCCGGTGATCTGGGTCCGGCCGCCGGGAATGGCTTCCTGGATCACCGGGGCGCTGACCACCTGCGAGTCCAGGGCGAACGCGGTCTGGGTACCGATATGGGCGGCGGTGAAGTCCGCCCAGGTGTTCGTCGCCGCGGGCTTGAACTGCACGTCGACGACGTAACCGATGCCGTGCTGGTTCATGCTCGATGAGGCGTTCTGGATCTGGTCGCCGCTGATGATCGACGGCCCCAACAGGTACGCCACCTTGTGGTCGGTCGAGCAGGTGATCAGGGGCAGCGTCGGGTCGTCGTTGCCGGCCAGAATGTCATCCTTGTTGCACAGGGTCGCCTGAAACTGCAGGGCAAGGTACTGAATGCCCTGCCGCGTGCTCTGCCGCCACTTCTTCTCATCGGCGATGCGCTCGGCGAGATCCTTGCGCGGGTCCGGCGGCGCGGGCCGATCGGCCGGCGGCGACTCCCCGGCCGGCGCGGGTGCGGGGGCCGGCGCGGGAGGTGCGGGACTGGGTGCCGGGCCCGGTGTTGGCGGGGGGTCCTGCGGGTAGGGCCGCGGTTGGGCGCCCGGCTTGCCGGTGGGTGCGGGTTGGCCCGTCGGCGCCGGCCCACCCGGTGCGGGCGCCGGCCCAGCCGGCCCGGCCTCCGGCCCACCCGGCCCGGGCGGCGGCCCACCAGGTCCGGGCGGGGCCCCGGGCGGGGTGCCCGCGGGCGGGTTGGGCGCAGGTGGCGGCTTCGGCTCGGCGCCCTGCGCCGGGATCGAGTTGAGCACCGGCCGGATGTACAGGCGTGCGGTCTGTCCCAGGTTGCGGGCCTCGCTGCCGTCGTTGCCGGGCACGGTGATGACCAGGTTGTCGCCGTCGACCACCACCTCCGAGCCGGACACGCCAAGCCCGTTGACCCGGGCGCCGATGATCTGCTGCGCCTGCGCCAACGCCTCCCGGCTGGGACGCGAGCCGTCCGGGGTGCGGGCGGTCAGCGTGACGCGGGTGCCACCCTGCAGATCGATGCCGAGCTTGGGGGCGGCCCGCTTGTCCCCGGTGAGAAACACCAGCAGATAGACCCCGACGAGCAGCAATACGAAGACCGACAGGTAGCGGGCAGGGTGCACCGGCGCCGAAGACGATGCCACGTTCCTTCTATCTCCTAAAGAATTCGGTTTCTTACCCGCGACAGAGCCTAGAAAATCCTACGTGTCGCCCTTGATCGCCCGGCTTTGGTCTGCGGAGTCGGCGGACTCTTCGGGTTCGTCGGATTCTGCCAAGTCCTCCACCTCGTCGTCCTCGTCGAGGTCCACTTCGTCGTCGGGCAGGATCCGGTCGCGGACCGCCAGCTTCATCCACGTGGTCACCACGCCGGGCGCGATCTCGAGGTCGACGGTGTCGTCGGCGATCGCGACGACGGTGGCCTCCAGCCCGGAAGTGGTGTGCACTCGGTCGCCCGGTCGCAACGACTCATGCAGGTCGATGGTGGCCTGCATCGCTCGCTTCTGGCGACGCGACGCCACATACATAAAGCCGCCCATGATGACCACGAACGGCAACAACAACATCAAACTGTCCATCGCGCGCCTGTCTTTCCTACTCGGTATTCCGCGGGGATCGGTGCCCGGCCGACCCGGAGGTCGCGCACCTCGTAACCGTCAGTCTGCCATCACACCAGGTCGCCTTTCGGCCCACCCGATTCGCGGCTGACCGCAATCTTTCTTCAGCGCAAGCTGAGAGTTCGGTCGGGGTAAGCCGATCCTGTCTTTTGGCGCGGCGAAATGGGTTGTCGGTGGCTGGATTTAGGGTTCGGTCATGGCTTATCGCTACCGCCTGTACCCGACTGCGCAGCAGTCGGTGTTCATGGCCGAGCGGCATTGCGCGGACGCGCGGTTCGTGTGGAATCTGGCGG
>Ga0306922_10002554_pt1 | contig 16911 bp, 16 predicted proteins | sample sta12Cox44000082_FD_203758 | JGI IMG/M metagenome (GOLD analysis project Ga0306922, IMG submission 203758) | Lab enrichment of tropical soil microbial communities from Luquillo Experimental Forest, Puerto Rico - statoxic.12C.oxic.44.000.082 (v2)... | ecosystem: Environmental > Terrestrial >... | reverse complement strand
GGGCCGCTTGCTACACTCTCTTGCCTTGCCCAATCCCAATCTGTCTCGCCTCCTGCTCTCACCCTCGCTTCCAACTACCGTTCTGCTCACAATCCTGCGTTGATGAATAATGCAGGCTAGTGGGATGCTAAGGGCTCATTCGACTAGAAAGATGTGGATCCACCTGATTTCAAGCAAGAACGACGCCGAAGATCTGGGCGTCGAGGCTCTTGAATTCTCTAGACAGTCAACTTCGCAAGCCCGTGAAAACACTTGCGGCGACGTGCATTCCAAGAACTCAGTTGTACCGAATGTACCGAGGATGGTCGAAAAACTGAAACAGCCGGATCAAACCGTAAGCGATTGAGATAACACGAGAAAAGTTGGTCGGGGAGAGAGGATTTGAACCTCCGACCCCCTGGTCCCGAACCATCGAGGTCAAAATTTCAAGTGCTTCATTTGGTGTCGCTTCGGAACCAGCACACCATTCTTTCGCTCCTTCAGATGTACCGAGATTGGACCGAACCACGCGCCGGTGCACCCGGAATGCAGCGGTCTCCTATTTGAACCCTCCGTCTCGTACCGAAAGTTGCGTATTTGGTCGCGGTCCCTCATTTGGTCCAGAGATATGCATTCGCAACGTAACGTGGACGAGAGGGCGTCAAAAACAATGCTCTTAAGCTTTCTAGGCAGGTATTCCGCTTCGGTGAAAGGGTGAAATCTTCTATTTGTGTCGCAAACTTATCCCCACAAACAGGAGATGGGAGCCGCAAAAAAGCGGTCGCCAAAGGGCAAGGTCTGCTCACCGTCATAGAGGACGACACCCAGCTTGAAATCTTCGCTGCTGGCAGCTGACAACTTCCGCAGTCCTCTGAAATCATCAGCACTTACCGTCGCCCCCGCCTTCACCTCAAGGCCAATCAATGTTCCGCTTCCTGCTTCAACCACCAGATCAACTTCGTCTTGATCCTTGTCACGGTAGTGAAACAGAGCATAGCTTTCATCCGACCAGGAGACCTGTTTCAATACCTCAGCAAAAACAAATGTCTCTAACAACGCCCCCAAAATCGATCGGTCTCGTGAAACGCGTTCCGTTGTAATCGCCAGGAGCGCACTGAGCAAGCCAGAGTCTAGAAAATGCAGTTTGGGTGTCTTCACTAAACGCTTCAAGGGGTTCCGGAACCAGGGCTCCACACGGCGAACGAGAAACAATTGTTCCAGGATGCCGATGTATTTCCTGGTGGTTTTGTCGTCAAAGCCGATTTGTCCACCCATTTGCGTGAAGTTGGTAAGCTGGCCGGAGTGATTCGCCAGAACTCGTAACAGGCGTGGCATCTGGTCAAGCTTCTCCACGTCGGCGACCTCGCGCACATCGCGCTCCACAATGGCCTTCACGTAGTCGAGCGCCCATCGATGTCGTCGCCTGGAATCCTTCCGCCGCAACATTTCGGGGTAGCCGCCAGTCAATACCGCTTCTGCCAGGTTGCCTCCAATCATTGTTTCGCCAGGCTTATTGATTTTGCCTGCAAATGCAGCCCTCAGAAATCCTGGCTTTCTGCCGCGGATCTCGGCCCGCGATAGCGGCAGGAGGCTGATGATTTCCATACGGCCGGCCAGACTCTCTGAGACTTGAGGAAGAGCTAGGATGTTCGCTGAACCAGTCAGCAGGAATCGACCGGCTCGGCGATCCTCATCAACTGATCTCTTGATCGCCCGGAGCAAGGCGGGCGCTCGCTGCACTTCGTCAATCGTGGATCGATCAAGATCGCGAACCATGCCTGTTGGATCGCTGCGAGCCGCCGCCAGAACGGTGTCATCATCCAGAGTGATGAACTCGCGCTGGTTGGCGACCAAATCGCGGACTAATGTAGTCTTGCCGCACTGGCGAGGGCCGGTGATCATGACAACCGGCGTGTCCTTGAGCGCCGTGCCAACGATCTCAGCGGCAAAACGGGGGAAAAGACGCTGATCCATACGCGCCCCAACTCCGTCCGATCCGGATTAAATTCACGTCCAATTCGGATTATATCGCCGTCTGATTCGGAATGAAACATCGTCTAGTTTAGATTTAAACTGGAATCGCTTGACAGAATGCTGTACGGCTCTGAAATCGACAGCTTCCTGTGGCGAGATCGCCAAGAATTTAGTATTTTGGCGAACGACCGCTCCGCACCCCACCATCTCCGGGGTACGTTCCACCCAGTCGTGCTGATCCTCTCTCTCGAAAAGGCTGTTAGGGTTTCGGACGCCACAAGGGAGCGTCGTCAGGAATGAACCCGACTCTCTTAATGAATTTTTGGTCTCCTGTCGTCCAGTCAAACAGTTCTAGCTTTCCTGTCAGGCGGGTATCCAGCGTAATTGTCAGTTCCGTTTTGTCTTGGAATTCTAGGGAGAATGTAACGGCATTCCAACTCATTAGCAATGCTGACGGACTGGAGCACTTTGCCCTTGATGCCGTCGATGAAGGTGTCTTGATTGAACTTCCGTCGATTTCGTTTCTGCTTCGGTTGCGCCATTCCGAAGAACTCCATTTAAGTACTAAATATACCCGTCTCAAATAAGACGTGTTCTTTTTAGGACGTAAACCGTAGAAACACTGGTGCATGCGGGATGAATCCGAGTTTTTCAAAGGCTTGGGAGCTCGGATTAGACGATTACGTGAACAAGCTGGCTATAGCCAGGAAGATATGCTGTCGCATGGCTACTCCGTCCGATATTGGCAAAAAGTTGAGGCTGGAAAACCCATCACCCTGCGAACTCTCCTTCGTATTTGTCGAATATTTGGAACTCCGATGGGAGATGTTGTTCGCGGGCTAGACGGGATCACAAAGAAGAGACCGCGATAAACGAGATAAACTAGAACAGTGCGGCTCGAGCCGTGTTGTACTCAGAGACTTCCCTCGTTCCCAGTGCGCGGTTAAGCAACGATTGAATGTGACCTCATGGCGGGACGCATGGATCGGCACAAACACCGCAAAACGGACGACCACCATGAACAGATGAATCAGCGCTGTCAGTACGATCAACCATTTAGAAATGGCGGGATGGTGAGACCAGATCAGTAGAATGTTTACCAACGCCAGTAAGACAAGAACGGGGCCAAAGCTGGGAAGGATTCGCCTGGAGACAGAGGAATGCACAGCCGCGAACTCGTCCTCGCCGACCAATCTCCAGGACTGGTAATACACCAAGGTGCTCATCACACCACCGCCGTACATGTAGATTGCCAGGACAAAATACGCCACGGTCAGTATGTTTCTTGTCTCCATGTCGCGCCCCTCTCATGCGTAGCACTGACCGCCAGGCAGGACCGTCTTCACTAAGACTGTGTTAAAAAGACTCTCGGCAGGCCCATTCTACTCTCCGATATCCGCGGGCCATCACTTGTTGAAAGGCAAGGACAACGACTTTGCGAACTGATGAGAAGGTGCCTCTGCACAGTCTTGATTACGGACAACCGAAAATAGCTTGACGCAATCTGTGCGAAGGAGGCGCGAAGACTCGGGACAATCAACACTGAGAAGGGGCAATTGGAGCCCCTCTGCTCCAACGCCAGGGAAAACAGGGGTTTATACTACCGACCCCTGGTCTCACAAGATGTGGATAAAATAGAGGTTAACTGGTTGAAAAGATTGGTCGGGGAGAGAGGATTTGAACCTCCGCCCCCCTGGTCCCGAAGCAACTACAGAAACACTATCTCATTGATTCGCTTAGCTCGGTTCAGCGTCTGAGACCTCGGTTTTACCCGGGTTTCGGCAGCAATTGGACCCAAATTGGACCCAAGTTTTTTCGCTGCTGCTCCCTGCCAGTATGGTCGGTCAGTGTAACCGAGATATTACGACATTCGACAAGCAGCAATATGACAACTCTGGATTATCGCCTTAACACGCACGCATGCTGTCAAAGAACTCTTTGTGCTTGGCGACGATCTGGTCGCGGATCTGGTTGTCCACATCGAGGGACCAGTTCCCTTCATCATGCGTGCCGCCCAATACAATTCCGTCTTGCCGCGAAAACATATATAGGCGTCCGGGAACGACCGAGTACTCGATCTCCGGCTGCAGCAACAAAAAAGTCAGCTGCCCTTTTACCGGAGTGAGCTCCTCGTCTTTAAACAACGCCTTCGCGCCCAATCCTGTGCAGTTGAAGACCAACCTTTCCGGTAAGCGGCTGATCTCTTCAGTTTCGTGAAACTCGCGTACCTGAACCTTGCCTCCAGCAATAAGAAAATCCTGCATGAGCGCCGTCAAGTAAATGGGAGGCTCAATGAGCATCGTGTCAAACCTTCGCACGAATTCCTAGCCAGCAAAGGGATGCTGTCCGCGGCTGAGGTCTCGAAACTCCGGCGTCAGGCCGCCTACAACTCCCTGCCGGCTGAAGTCACCCGCATCCAGGAACGCCGAATGCGCAAGCTGGAAACTGCTCGTCCAGCGCACACCGTAGCGAGAACCAACCATTGTCTGATAGCGAGCGAATGCGAAGTTGCACGCTTTCGCGAACTGGTCGTTGAATGCAGCGGTCCGAAATTCCTCCTCGAAAAGGGTGACCGGATACCAGAATCCGCCGGCGACGTTGGAAGTTGTGTTCGGAGGCAAATCTTTCGCGTAGATGGTGACCTCGAATCCGGAATCCTGTAGCAGGCGGGCCGTGGAAAACCCCACGACGCCGGAGCCAAGCACCGCGACAGGACTGCTATGTCCGGGCGCGCCGAGGTCGAGAGCCAGCTTTGCTGTTCCCCATGACATCGTGATTCCGGCGCCCCCGTGTCCGTAGTTGTGACTACGAGAGTGTCCCCGATCTGCTCTGGGCGGACGACGAAGCCGGAACGACGGAAAGGACGCAATCCGCAGATCGATCTTATGATCCGATCTGTGGAAACATTGACCCGCGGCAGACACGGCGGCTGGGATACTGTTGCCTTGACCAGCTTCTTCGCACAGGACGACAGAACGGTCGAAGCACTCGCGATCGCGAGGCCTTTCAGAAGTTCGCGGCGATGCATATTGATCCGGGAGGCCAGAACGCAAAGGAAACTATCACATTTCCATCATAAAACCACGCCAGGGGACCCAGTGGAATTGACAACCAGGAGTTCCTTGTAACTCAACTGGCGTTAACGTATTTGCTTGTCTGTGCACGCTCGGGTTGCCGACCGGACCGCCGATCCTTTCCAAGGTAACGTTGAATTAGTTTCCCACGAACCTAAGGAGCCTGAGTTTTGGCCAGGTTCCGTCGCCAATCGCAGTAAAGTTATCCACCTAGCGAGGTGGCGAGTTCCTCATGCAATACCTGCCAAAATTCGGAATAGCCACCCGTTACCCCGCATGTCGAGAAAGGGCGTGGCGATCGCCTTTATCTTCTGCTCCGCGACGAAGACCCTACTCGGGATCTGTCGGGTCATCAAACAGCACAGTGAGCTTGATGCTTCCGTGGCCGAACTGCGGGAAACCGGGCGTGTTGGGGCTTCCCGGGTCGAGGTTCGAGGCAGTGTCTTCGGGCGGAAACAGAATCAGTGAGTTCAGAAACTTCAGCAACGCGGCCGAGTCTGATCCGGACAACTTCGCATAAGCATCACGCGAAGCCTGCGCTTCTCCACCATGGCGTAGAATGACCTCGTCAAGCGAGATGCTGCGGCCGTCGTGGCCGTGAGAGCTTTTCGTTCCCACTCCCCACAGCGCGCGAGTTATGAACTGCGTCTGTAGTGTGCCGTCGTAGTTGCGTTCGTGGAAATTCGGCCCGAGGTCATGTCGCTTGAAATCGGTGAAGATGTTTTCGACGAGGTATGCATTCCCTTTGGGTTGTTGAAGAGGCGGATAGCCGCTTCCATCGTCGACGGTGTTGACCATCGTGGCTGCGGTCGCAAACAGCGTATTGAAGATGCCGTGTGCGGAGTCGTAAACGGTTTGGACGTCGGCGACCCGACGGTCGTGGTTGATCTGCAGATTCTGGGTGTGGCACGAACTGCACCCGATCTTGTTGAAGACCGAGAGACCATGTGCTGTCGTCGTGTCCTGCTTGCCCAGCCCAGGCTTGAAGTAATTTAGTAGATAGAACTCCAGGTGATCGACGATCGCAGGATCGATTTCGTACTGTCCCGTTTCAGCATCGGGCAGTGGGGGCGGACTGATCTTGTCCTGGCTGCCGTCGAGCACCATCCCCGAAGGAGTTGCGACTCGCCCTCCTGCGCTGGCCTTGGTCAAGTCCGGATCGTTGACTTCCAGTCCCAATTCCTTGTGCATGGCGCCGACTACGAATTCGCGAATGGAGATGGTGCTGCCTTCGGCGAAGAACGGCTTGACGCGCAGGTCGGGGTCAACTCCTTGTACTTGTGAGTAATCGACCGATCCAGAGGGGCTCGCCGAGATAGAGCCGTAGTTGATGGTTTTGCTGTTCAGAACCAGGGTGACGACCTCCCCAAGTTTTTGGGCGAGGGCAATGGCCTGCTGACGGATGTTGCGCAAGTCGGTGGTGATCTCGTCGGCGAGCATTTCCCGGAGACCTGCGCCGAACAGGTGCGGAGCATCACGGCTGTCGGGTCGCGTGGCCACGTTGCCGCCCACACCTGCTGAGCCGCGCGGACGGCCGTGGCAGAGCGCGCAACTGTCCGAGAGACCAGCGCCAATCGCCGGATCCGTGTCGAGGTCGCCAACGCCGTCGCCTTCATTTGGTCCCTGTCCCTGGGCGTGGGTGAACTTGCGTTGAAAGAGCTGCCGTCCGCGACGAATCGAGCGAAATGGATCGCGGTTGATGATGAAAATGGAGGACCCGGGGGTCATGATGTCGCCGCGTCCGGCACCGGTCTCGTCCTGCAATGACTTGGCGATTCCGGCTTTGGCCGTACTGGGCGCTTGCGTGCGATCAGTGAGCTGCCCCCATACCACAGTCGACCAAAGACAAACCAGAACAACCGCCGCTGTAATTCGTGGGTTCATACGATTCCTCCGACGACCTTCCACGCGAGTGTTTCAAACGACAAACGGAATCCAACGCGCTCCCACCCTTTGCAGATAGGCAGCGTATTGCGGATCGGCGCGCAAGAAGTTCTCCTCGACGATGCTCTTGATAAGAAACCACAAAATCCCCAGGCCCAGAATGAGCACATTTCGCGGGCTGTAAGCCCGAAGCGCAACACCGAGAAAGCCAAGAAAAAGGCCGGTATAGATCGGGTGCCTCATATAGCGATACGCTCCAGTTGTAACGATCTCGCGCTGAGCAGGAACAAACCCAATATTTCGTCCAAGGCTTAGGCGCGCCCAGACAATGATCACAAGACTGCAAATGGCCACGGCATCGGATACCTGGTGGGGCACCAACGGCCTGCCCTTCTGGACTACCCCCAGCGTCAGCAGCGACCAATAGGTCGCCACAAATGTCAGCAGCCAGTAAAAGGGATTGGGTGTGATTCTCTTTGGCGACCTGCGGAGAATCATCGTGACAAAAGCAATCAACGTTCCCGTCACCAACGAAACCAGTGGAATGCCGAGCCCGAGATGCTGGTAGCGATAGTAGCCCAGATACAACAGAGGCAGCATCGCAACGAGGGCGATCGTGCGGTCGACCGAAGGCTGCGCGATCACTTCAAACAGGGATGATGGACGGCTTGCTGCAACGGTGCTTGAAGTCATTTCGGCCTCCTTAGTGTTCCTCTTTCCACAGTAGCTCCGCTCCACTTAGCGTTTTGACGCGTAAACGCTAAACGCTGAGCCGGGAGGGACGACCGCGATCATCTGCGTCACCTCGCTGCCTAGTAGAGATCGGAACGTAAGCGCGTAATCGCCGGGTTCCGTGGGGGCGAACTCAAAATCATAGGTTTCGCCCACGCTGACGTCCTTCACCGCGTCTTGCAACGTTGCCTGCGGAGGGGACAGCACAGCCCCATCTTTCGCAAGCGCTCGCCACTTCGCTGGATGATCTTCCAGGATCAAGGAGGTCCGGACCGTGCCATCATTTGGCGTGATATTGATAAAACGAAAGCAGTAGGTCTGCCCGGCCAGCAGTACCATCAATCCTGGCTGGGGGCTGCCATTGAGCACGAGCGGATCGCGCATCTCGTTGACTCCTGCGCGACCGATGACAAAAACCTTGTCGGTGACGGGGTCGTATTTCTGTCGGGGCTCCAGCACCAACAGTGCACCGTACATGCCTCCTGTCAGTTGCCGCACATCATTCCAGTGTGTGTGATAAATGAATGTTCCAGCGCGGGGCGGCGTGATAAATGCAGTAAAAGAATCTCCCGGTGCAATGTAAGGAGTTGCATGTTGAGACGTGCCGGCCCACAGCGGCACCCCGTCGTAATAGCTCTCGATCTCCAGCCCGTGCCAGTGGATGGCTGTAGCTTCTTTCAATTCGTTGTGAACGGTGATGGCGGTCCGCTCACCGCGCGTGATCACCAGAGGTGGACCGATCGGCTCAACATCTTTACTAACGCCTTCGAGGAAAAAACTAGGGCCGGCCGGTACATACGGACTGGCGGGGCGTTCCCGAGCGTACAAGTGCCTCTCTGCCACAAGCGGCAGTGCGGCAACCTTTGCCGCAACCAAGTGCGCGTTGTCGGCGTTCACCGTTATTCCCATTACCAGCTCGCCCATGCCCATGCGCGTGGGATCGTCTTCGTGGCGCATGGTTGCCGAGATTAGCGAGGGCCCATCGGGCCCGTAGAGCACAGGAGACTTGTAATCGCCCATCATGTGGTCCAGGATGTGGCAGTGGAAGATCCAGTTCCCCACGCGTTCCGGCAGCCAAGTCATATCGAAGGTGTGGCCCCCGTGGACTGGTTCTGTCACCACCATCCGCCGCTCCGCCGGTATGTAGCTATGCTCGGTCTCTCCATCGCTGACAGCATCGACATAGAAGTAAAAGCCATGGAGGTGCATGGGGTGCACAAACGGAGTCACGTTCACGATGCGCCAGTGCTCGGGTTGGCCGAGACGCGCGCGCAGCCGTTCGGTGTATGGCCACGACTTGCCGTTGATGGAGAGTATCCCTACGAAGTTTGACGTGAATAAGCCCTTGGCCCAGACTTGGATCACGAAGATGCGGTCATTCGTATTCGAACCTTGTTTATCAACAATGAAAGTGCCGGACATCAAGCCTTCGTCTAAGTGACGGGCTTCCAGGCTCGCATCAGAAGCGGGGGAGCGACGGTCCGCCTTCCCCCCGAGCGTGGAGGCCCAATAGAAGTAGCTTCCCGGCTCGCCCGCCGGGAAGCGCGCTTCCTTGGTCTCATCGAGCGCGAGTTCCATATAGTCGGCGGCGCTACCCGGATGTTGATGCAAGCCGTGGACAGCGACAGCGAACCGTAACCGGTTGTGAACCGAAATGTGAAGCTCAGTCCCTCGTGGAACGCGGATGAGCGGACCCGGGGTAATGGGATCGTGTCCCTCTTCGGCGAACGAATAGACAGGGATCGCGCGTCCATCCCCGGCTTCGGGATGCCAGATTCCTTCGCGCAATTCCAAATGCAACGTGAAGACGCCGGAGTTCAGCTGACCTGCGGGCATCCGGTTATTGTTCGCGAGAATGTTAGGTACCCCGCCATCAGACGCCAAGCAGCTTATGGCCACGAGGCAGAGGGCCGCGAACCCAGCACACCGTGCGAGGAGCCCACCATGGCGGGTGCGACTCTCACGTTGAGCGAATTGAGAGCGAATCTTTCGTCTGTCGGTTTTCATTTTGTGCTCCCCGCAACCCTGCAATGTGATTGGTGCGACTTGGACACACGCGCAGGCGGGGTCTGCATGTCCCTTAATTTCCGTCGTGCCCTGTGAGCCTTCGGAGCCATCGAGGGTTTGGCCGGCCATCCTCGTTTCCCCCTGCTCTCAATAACGAGAACTGCTGGTGGAAACTGCAATCCCTTCCTAAAAAAATCTGCTAAGCGATCAGGTAAAAGTGGAAACGCGTTCTGGAAAGAACTGCTTGGCTGTGCTACGCTGTGGCAGCAGTTAGTGGCGGCCGGCCTCCGCCGAGGTTTTTATGGGGGCGCCCTCCCAGCACGAAGTCACTGAATTATTGCGGGCTTGGAGCGCCGGGGATCGGACGGCGCTGGACAAGTTGACGCCCCTGGTCTACCGCGAACTGCATCGCGCCGCCAGACGTTACATGGCGCGGCAGCAGCTTGATCACACCCTGCAGACCACGGCGCTAGTGAACGAAGTTTATCTTCGCCTAATCGCTTTCAAGCAAGTCAGTTGGGAGGATCGCGCCCACTTTTTCGCGGTTTGCGCACAACTCATGCGTCGCATTCTCACTGACTGGGCTCGCCGCCAGCAGTACCTTAAGCGAGGGAAAGCAGCGCCGCACATCGTTCTTGAAGAGGCGTTGGTCGAGTCGCCGATGCGCAGTCCCGACCTGGTCGCACTCGACGAGGCTTTGAAAGCTCTCGCAGAAACTGACTCCAGAAAAAGCCATGTGGTCGAACTGCGGTTTTATGGCGGGTTAAGTGTGAACGAAACCGCTGAAGTGTTGAAAGTTTCCCCGGAGACTGTAATGCGAGACTGGAGAATTGCCAAGCTGTGGCTGTTGCGTGAGATGACAGGAGGCGAGCAGGTTGGAGCCTGAAAACTGGAATCGCGTTGAACCGTTGCTGCAGGCTGTGTTGGACCTTGAGGAAAGGCGGCGCACTGTGTTCCTCCAGCAAAGTTGCGCTGGGGACGAGGATTTGCGGCGCGAGATCGAATCTCTGTTGATACTCCAAAACCATGCAGAGAAGTTTATGGAAACGCCTGCGTTAGAGATGGCGGCCGAGGTGCTGGCTGGGGATCAACAGGTAGAGGAGACTTCACGTCCCGACCCTCCGATACTGAATTTACTGGCGACCGAGGGCACTGGGGGCACGGTAATTGGCCGGTATCAGCTGCTGCAGAAAATCGGAGAAGGCGGCATGGGCGAGGTCTGGCTGGCTGAGCAGAAAGAACCCGTACTCCGCCGCGTCGCTCTCAAGCTGGTCAAAGCCGGGATGGACACCCGCGAAGTAATCGCCCGCTTCGAATCCGAGCGCCAGGCTTTGGCGCTGATGGACCACCCGGCCATCGCCAAGGTGCTAGACGGGGGCTCTACACCTCAGGGCACGCCGTACTTCGTGATGGAGTATGTCGCCGGCATTCCCATAACGACCTATTGCGATAATCACCGACTCAGCAACCGTGCACGGGTGGAACTTTTCATGCACGTTTGCGAAGGAGTCCAGCACGCCCATCAAAAAGCCATTATCCACCGCGATCTGAAACCCTCGAACATCCTCGTCACCGAGGTGGATGGCCGGGCAGCACCGAAGATCATCGATTTCGGCATAGCTAAGGCGCTGGCCCAGAAGCTGAGCCCGGTTACGCTGTTCACGCGTACCGGGGTGCTAGTCGGGACCCCGGAATACATGAGCCCGGAACAGGCCCTTTCATCGGGTGAGGACATCGACACACGTACTGATGTCTACTCGCTCGGTGTCATTTTTTATGAGTTGTTGGCCGGAGCGGCGCCCCTCGATCTGCGAAAAATCACCCTTGACGAATTGCTGCGAAGACTGCGCGAGGAAGAACCGCCGAAGCCGAGCGCCAAGGTCCGCACGCAGGACCCTGCCACGTTATCGGAGCTGGCGCGAAGGCGTGAAATCGATCCCCTGGCTCTGGCCAAACAGATGCGCGGCGACTTAGATTCGATCGCGCTGAAGGCTCTCGAAAAAGACCGGTCGCGTCGCTACGCTTCACCCTCCGATTTGGCCGCGGATATTGGGCGGTACCTGAGGAACGAAGCGGTGCTGGCAGTCGCGCCTTCGGCTGTATACCGCGCCCGCAAGTTCGCTCGTCGCTACGGCGCGGCCCTGGCCATGACCGCTGCTCTCGTTTTGGTGCTCATCCTGGCAGCCGGTGTCAGCATCCGGCAGAGCATACGTGCCAACAGGGAAGCGGCTGTGGCCCAGGCCGTCAACGATTTCTTGCAAAACGACCTGCTGGCCCAGGCAAGCCCTGACACCCAGTCGGGCCCGAGCGCGAAACCCGATCCGCACCTCGAGGTGCGAACGGCCCTAGACCGGGCGGCCGCTCGGGTTACGGGAAAGTTCGAACCGGAGGTGGAGGCTGCCGTTCGGGACACCATTGGGCAGACATATATGGACCTTGGGGTGTACCCAGAGGCGAGCAAGCAACTGGAACGGGCGCTGGAATTGCACCGCCGGATCCTGGGCGCACAGAATCCGAAGACCCTCAGGACCACGAGCCGCCTCGGACGTACCGCCGTTTTCCAAGGCAAGTACCCCGAGGCTGAGGCGCTGTTCGGCCAGGCCCTGGAGATCCAGCGCCGGGTGTTAGGGTCCGAGCATCCCGACACGCTGTATTCCATGAGTAATCTGGGACTCATCGACTACCGGCAGGGCAAGTACCCGCAGGCTGAGGCGCTCCACACCCAGATCCTGCAAATCCGTCGCCGTGTGCTGGGTGCAGAGCATCCCGACACGCTGACTTCTATGAACAATCTGGCGATGGCTTACAACGCGCAGGGTAAGTACGCACAGGCCGAGGTGCTCCTCAGCCAGATCCTGGAGGTTCGACGGCGCGTTTTGGGTCCCCAGCACCCCGTCACCCTGGGAACCATGACGGACCTGGCTGTTAGCTACGCCACTCAGGGCAAGTACGCGCAGGCGGAGGCACTCGGCAGCCAGACCCTGGAGATCGAGCGCCGGGTGCTGGGTCCCGAACATCCCGACACGCTGACTTCTATGAACAATCTGGCGATGGTTTACGACCTGCAGGGCAAGTACGCGCAGGTCGAGATGCTCCTCAGCCAGACGTTTGAGATCCAGCGGCGCGTGCTGGGTCCCGAACATCCCGACACGCTGAGATCCATGCACAACCTGGCGGGCGTCCGCGGCACGCAGGGAAAGTATGCGGAGGCCGAAGCGCTGTTCCGCCAGACTCTGGACATCCGGCGGCGCGTTTTGGGTACCGAGCATCCCGCCACTCTTAACACTCTCTCGGATTTTGCGTCCGTGTACCAACGACAGGGCAAATACGGCTTGGCGGAGACTCACGCGGCGCAAGCGCTGGCGGGCCGCCGGCACGCCTTGGGCTCGGAACACCCGGACACGATAGCGTCGGTGTCCGACTTGGCACTGGCCTACCTCTCCCGGGGGAAGTTCGCAGAGAGCGAGTCCCTCGCGCGCGAGGCCCTGGAGTTCAATCGCAAGAAGCAGCCGGATGACTGGCAACGATTCCGTGCCGAGAGCCTGCTGGGCGCCAGCCTGGCTGGACAAAAGAAATACGCTGAAGCCGAACCACTGCTGTTGGAAGGCTATCAGGGGATGGCAGTGCGAAAAGACCGGATAGACGTCCCGGACTGGTATCATGTGGACCGCGCCCGCGAATGGATCGTCCAACTCTATCAGGCTTGGGGCAAGCCTGCGAAAACTGCCGAGTGGCGGAAGAAGTGAGATCCCGAAAGTGGATGCCGTTGCCTCGACATGCTTTTAGGGAGAAATCGTTTCCTGACGAGTCTTGGCGTTTGAAGTGAAATTCCAAACTGGCCCTAAACCGACGGCATCTTGTTATAACGGCTGCACGCTTGTTTGATAGCCGTGCGAACTTTCTTAATGTAGTCCGGTGAGTGCCTCAGTCCACACGCGCAGATTTCATCTAAGCAATCGGCCAATTCTTCAGGTGTGAGAGTTTCGAACCCAAAGTCGAGTCCATCTGTGATGATAGAAAAGTGGTCCCAGTTGCCTGACTCCCTCGCTGGCGGGAATCAGCATCTGGGCGAATGCCAGCCGCCGTCATGGGTGCCAGTCCCAGTCCGAGACTGGGACGGACGCGATCAGCCATAGAGCAACTCTTGTCACCGAGGTCCGATAAATAGACCGAAAGGGGGTGAAATATGCCTCAGTCAGTCGGTAGCAGCACGGCCCCGGATGGCGCGAATGCCTATGCTAGCGAGTCGAATGAGACTGCAACAACCGCCCAAATTGGCGAAGACAATCTGTCCCAAGTCGCTCAGCGCCTTGGGGTTGACTTAGAGACACTTCGGGGCGCGAACCCCCAGGTTTCTGAATCAGGCAAGATTCAAGCTGGCCAGGAAATCCACCTTCCGCCAGCGGGAGGACCGCAAGGATCTGGAGACACAGACCGGGAGATCGACAGCGCCCGGCCATCGACTCCGGGCCTGGCCCCCGGGGGCGATCTCAGCGATAACGTAATCAGAGGCATGTGGCAGGCAAAACTCGCCGGCGGCGGCCCTGGCGCAAGCGTCCCGCCCGATGTGTTGAAGGCAAATAACAATTTTGTATACGCAGATAGCGGGGGCGGTTCGGGATCGGGTAAACCGCCAGTCCAGAAATCTCCTGCGGAATTACCTGAAATCAAATCGATGCTGACGCACCCCCAGAAAAACTCCCCGAGCACACAGGTCCTTCCGGCCGTACAGAAGGACATTGAGGCGGGGAAATATACGGACGCATTTCAAAAATTGGACAATCTCATAAAAACGAAAGGTGACAATCTTTGGGACGACGAGAAGGCTCCGATTTCAACAGTTCGAGATCAGCTTGAGTTTCTTTCCCAAATGCAGAAGGCAGGTGTTAAAGCGGACTATCCGCCCACAGAAGCACAACTTGTTGAGTACTTCAAGACGCTGAAAGATCAACCGGCTGCGGCCCGCCAAGCGTTTGACGACTACGCCCACAGGTTTCAGGTACACCCCGCCAACATTGCTACCGCAGATTTCGTCATGCACTACAGCCATGGACAGCAATCTGTGGATAGAGGAGGCACCACGATCGATGTAACCACCGATGTGCCACGTAGCTGGTCTGACGTTGCCAGTCACCCGGTTTCAAACGAGCACTTCCCGCAGTACATCGGCAAGCAGATGAACGACTGCAAAGGGTATGCTTTCATGGCCGAGAAGTTGCTCGGAGCGGCGGGGTTCACGGTTGTACACCACATCGACGCAGCGCCGAGCAAGTTTGGCGATGGACACATGATGGTTTCATTCAGCCACCCGGGAGAAAAGGACCTTACGTTGACCAGCAATGACGGTGTTTTTACAGGAAGAAACGAGAGGGACCTAGCCAAAAAAGGCTTTTCCTATGCTGCGGGCGGAAAGGACAATGTAACCGGGCGCGAACATTACTTTACCGGGAGAACCGCGGCAGACGCAGAGGTCCAGCAAGGAATATTTCAGGTGGCGACCCGGGACAGAATGAGGGGAATCAGGTACGACGAACTTCCCAGATAGCTTACGTTCTCTTTAACACCGAGGTTGTCTTCCTGCAGGTTTGTCCGAGACTGGGACTGACCGTCTCCTCATCCGCCTCGGAAAGCGAATTCGCAAGTTAAGGGAGAACCGCGGCTGGACTCAAGTGGAAATGGCTGAGCGCGTTGGTATTCTCTGGTACCGGTGCGCGGTCCAAATCTGGAAGGGAACGCCGCGCCCGTGAAATTATCGCGGATAGTGGTGCGGACACGGTGGAGCACTTCGAAAGCGTAGTGAAGCAGGCCCACGGTGTCACGTTCCGCGAGCATGCGAAATGGTGGCTGAACCACATCCAAGGGCGCAAGCGCAAGCCGATTGCAACGGCGACCTTGGAACTGTGGAAAGGCTGCCTTGATAACTGGATCGACCCGAATATCGGAGATCTGCCGTTGTCCGAGGTCAACAATGCTGCGCTCAAGGGGCTCGTTGCCAAGATGTCGGAAGGTGGTTTGTCACCGAAAACGATTAGCGACAACTACGTTCCGGTGGTGAAGATGATTGTCGCTTCCGCAGTCGATGAACAGGGGGAGCAAATTTACCCCCGAAAGTGGAATCACGAGTTCATCGACCTGCCCGTCGTGGAACAGGGCAAGCAAAACACGCCGTGCTTTTCCGCTGAGGTGATGACGGGTTTAGCACGGTGGAAGAGGCCACGGGAGCGGATGATTTTCATCCTATGTGGCGCCGCGGGTCTGAGAATTGGAGAGGTGCTGGGCATCGAAATTGATAAACACATCTCACCCGACTTCCTGACCCTTTCCATCAAGCAGAAAGTTCGTCACGGCAAGGTCGAGCAGCGGCTAAAGACGGCCTACGGCTTTCGCCAAGTTGATCTTCACCCGGCGATTGCTGAGCTGCTCCAACAGTTCGTTGATGACCGGAAAGCTGGTTTCGTCTTTCGCACACGAAAGGGGAACCCAGTCTCGCCGACGAACATAATCCGGCGCCATCTGCACAAGGCGCTGGAGGAACTGCAATACGTGAATCCGTACACCGGGACGCACAAAGCGGGCAACCATGCGTTCCGCCGTTTTCGGAACACGTATCTGCGAAATTACACGGACTGCCCCGAGGGCCTGTACAAATACTGGATGGGCCACGCAGGGAAGGACATGAGCGACCTCTACGACAAGATCTAAAGAGGACGTAGCGTTCCGCAGAAAATGGGCAGAACGGTGTGGATTCGGGTTTGAGTTGCCCCTAATTGTACCGAATGTACCGAAAACAGCCGAAAAAGTGGAGGCCGCGCACGCGGCGTAAATCATTGAGGCCGAGAGAGAAAGAATGGTCGGGGAGAGAGGATTTGAACCTCCGACCCCCTGGTCCCGAACCAGGTGCTCTACCAGGCTGAGCCACTCCCCGACGAGGCACGCCAAGGCTTGAGCCGCACTCTGAGGATTTCTGCGGAGACCTTGGGCGATTCAAAGTATACCACCCCTGCTCGGAGAGGCTGAAAGCTCAGTCTGCCGTTACGTTTTACAGCACAGCCAACCAGGCTCACGCCCTTCGAGCGCAGCCTGTCTGTCTGACTGAGGCTCTGCGATTATGATTGCTCAAAGGACTTTTCCTGCCACTCCCTCCCTATCTGTTTCTCGAAAGCCCTGGACGGGTTCATACTAAAGACTCCACCCCGGGCATGACGCGCTACGCACACGAAGCCTTGTGTGCGCCGTTTATTCTCAAAACAGGGTGGCATTG